>Ga0194131_10001704_pt1 | contig 37274 bp, 26 predicted proteins | sample TA2KigO120mmetaG_FD_148631 | JGI IMG/M metagenome (GOLD analysis project Ga0194131, IMG submission 148631) | Freshwater microbial communities from Lake Tanganyika, Tanzania - TA2015053 Kigoma Offshore 120m | ecosystem: Environmental > Aquatic > Freshwater > Lake | place: Tanzania: Lake...
TACAACATGCCGGTTTATCCCGGCGCACTGCTCGCCAGCATTGCCCGTCTCCGCTTCACCGGCAGGCCAAGACTACCATGCACTTTCCAACCACCCAGGCAGAAGGGGGCATTCCTACTTTGCCAGTAGGGGGACATTTCTACTTTGCCTTGACAAATGACGCTGGAATGATTGACAAAGTGCATACCAGAGTGTATACTTCATCTACCCTGCGAGCCGCCTTGAGGTTCGGAAGGGCGAGGAGAATGCAATGTCCGCAAGAGTAAGTCTGATTCTGGTGGGTGCTCTCGTTTACGCATCTCCGGCCTGGGCACAGTCTCCCCTTTCGAAGATCGTCGGCACGGTTACCGACTCGTCGGGTGCCGCTGTCGCGGGCGCCAAGGCGGCGGCGCAGAATGAAGGCACAGGCTTCGCGGCAACAGTCGTGACCGATGTGCGTGGATACTACGAGCTGGACAAGATGCCCGATGGGATCTACACAGTGACCATCGAACTGGCTGGTTTCCGGACTCATCGTCAGGCCAAGATCGCGCTGGAGACTCGCCAGACCCTGCGTATCGATGTCGCCTTGACGGTAGGAGATCTCAGCCAACAGGTGGAGGTTACGGGCCAGGCGCCGGTTGTGACCACCGACTCCGGACAAGTCAACAGCGGCCACTTCAACCGCAAGGCCATTAACAACAACTACCTGCCGCAAATCTCCAACGTCTACGTGGCTACCGCCGGCGCCCTGTCGCCTTCGTTTCAGGGGTTCCAGGGTGTCGGCACCACCGCCGCGCAGAACAAGACCACCGTGGACGGCGTCGAAATGAACAACTTCTTCCTGAACGTAGAAACGCTTCAGGAGGTGAAGGTTCTGACCAGCGGCAATTCAGCCGAGTACGCATCGCCCATGGTGATGGACTTCGCCACCCAGAGCGGAACCAATTCCCTTCATGCGAAGTTCCTGATGCAACTCGGCAATCCGGCCATGAACGCCTTGGGCCCCAACAACCGCGTGCGCGGCGCAGGTTATCCAACCAACCGCGATCAGCTTTGGTCGGTGTCGGGCCCGGTCAGGATCCCGGGGATATACAACGGCAAGGACAAGACGTTTTTCTACGTCGACCGCTACTGGCTCAACCAGGTGACATATGCCCAGGGCGGTAGTCCGACGACCATCGCACCGGAGCGGATGCGAACGGGGGACTTCTCCTTTCTCCCGGCAGGTCGCTTTAGAACCGGTACGCTCGTCGACCCGTCTACCGGGATGCCGTTCCCCGGCAACCGGATTCCGGCGTCGTCGATCAGCGGTGTTTCGGCGAATTTCCTGAAACTGCTTCCCGCCACCAACTTCCCATCGCAGAACCCCGCCAACGACGGCCCGAACTTCGTGCGCGAACTTGGGGTACCGACGGGATCCTCGACCGGCTCAAACCTGTCGGTCAAGATCGATCACCAGTTGACGTCGAAGGACCGAATCGGCTGGGCCTCGACCTGGAGGCGCGCGTATTCGACGAACGACCGCAGCGGCTTCAACTTCTGGTGGCTCGGCAACAACTGGCCGAGCAACAGCCAGCGCGTCTACTGGACGCGGGTGATCCGGCCGAACCTGGTCAACGAATTCCGCGCCGGTATCGAACGGAAGGACGAGTTCGAAGCCACCGACCCGAACACGCCGTATCCAAGCGGCTTCTCCACAGAGTACAAAGGAAACGGACTGGCCTTCCTGCGGGCGTTGGGATTTTCCTGGCTTCCTTCGCTCGATCCCACCACTTCGGCGAGTCTCCCGGTTGTCAACATCCCCGGCTTCTCCACGGGATTCGACTTCGGATTCACGGGCGGGTACGACTATCGCGTAGACACGCGCAACATCACCGACAACCTTTCGTGGGTGAAGGGAGCGCACAGCATCAAGATGGGCGCCGACCTGCGCCCAGCTTACAACCAAACGATCAAGTGGGGCCAAGCTACTGCGGGCCGGTTCGACTTTACGGGGCGCTTCAGCGGTCACCCCTACGGCGACTTCCTGCTGGGCGTTCCCGACAACGCGGCGCGGGCGGGCGTCACTCCACGGCCGTATCGCGAACAGATCTGGGGCGGCGTATACATTCAGGACAACTGGCGCGTGACGCAACGGCTGAATCTTGAGCTCGGGTTGCGATTCGAGCACAACGGGCTCGCCTATGAGAAGAACAACATGATGTCAAACTTCGATCCATTGACGGGGAGTCTGGTGGTGCCCGTGGAGGCGACACGCGCGCTCGTCAGTCCCGCGTTTCCTGCTTCGATTCCCATCAAGACGGCCGCGGAGGCGGGTTTCCCGCTGCGCTTGCGGAACCGGCCGCAATTCCATTGGTTTCCGCGTTTCGGATTCGCGTACCGGCCCGGGTTCGTTCCCAAGTCCGTCGTTCGCGGCAGCTTCGGATTCTTCTCGGTGCCGCCCTCCTGGGAGGCCGGCGGCGGCGCTTGCTGCGCGCAAGATGGGAGCGCCATGGCAACGCGTGCTCCGTTCGCGCTCGATGAGGCCTTCAGCAACAGCTACAGCGGTGGGCGTCCTGCGTTCTCCTTCCCCTTCCCGTTCCCGCAGGCATTCGGCGCCAGGGGCCAGACTGCGCTCGGCGTGGACAAGAACTTTCCCTTTGGCTACACGGCCAACTGGAACCTGACGGTGGAAAAAGAAGTTCTGCCGGAAACGGCTCTGCGCGTTACCTATCTTGGCGTGAAGGGCACAAACCTGCCGTATCAGTCCTACATCAGTCCCGCCATCGGCCGAGGCGCGCTCTATCCGGGCTTCAGCCGGGTGGCGATGGTGAGCGCTGGCGGAAATCTCAGCTACCAGGGCATGGAAGCTTCGTTGAAGCGGCGATTCTCAGCCGGCATGCAGTTTGAAGTGTTCTATTCGTGGGGACACAAACTCGGCTTGCCTAGCGTGCTGCGGCCCTGGCGGGAAACCGACTTCGGCGACTACATAGAGGACACCCGCAACCGGGAGCGCGACTATGGCCGGCAGCCTGATTGGGCCGACCAGCGGTTCAGCATCTCGCATGTTGTGGAACTGCCGTTCGGACGCGGACGGCGCTTTCTGTCATCCATCCCGCGAGCGGCAAACTACGCGATCGGCGGATGGGCCTTGAGCGGCTGGTGGTGGTTCGACACCTGGAAGCCGATTACGCCCGTCGTGGCTGGACAGGACCCGCTTGGGCTGGGTCGGAACATTCGCGCGTCCGTAGTGCCCGGATGCAATCCGAACATCGCCCCCACGCTGGGAGCGATCTACAATACTGCCTGCTTCACGCGGCCAACGGCGGGCCAGTATGGCGATGCCGCCTATAACGTGATCCTTCCCAAGTCGTGGGTGGGCCTCGGGCAGAACAATGTCGCGCTGTACAAGGATATTCCGTTGCTGTTCACCGAGAGCGCCATGCTGAGGATTGGCGGAAAGTTCGTCAACCTGTTCAATCACCCCTGGCTGACGCAGGCGGGTGGAAGCAACATCATCACCGGCGGCACGGCGGGCAGAGGTGCGATGACGGGCGCGCGAACGATCCGAGTCGAAGCTAGAATCGAATTCTAGATTCCCGAATGACCGTCATCTCCCGCCGCTCGCAAGGCGTACTCGACCGGATCGAGCGGCTGGGGAACCGTCTGCCGGATCCAGCGTTCCAGTTTGTCTGGCTGCTCCTGTTGGTGTGGGTGCTCTCGGCGATCCTCGCGTCCGTCGAGTTCGCGGAGTTGGACCCGCGGACGAAGCAGCCCATTCGCATCGTGAATCAGTTGACCGGAGGGGCGATTGTCGGTTTCTTCACCCGCACGGTCCGCACCTTCATGGAGTTTCCGCCCCTCGGCAACGTGCTGGTGATCTTGCTCGCCACCGGGGTTGCCGAACACAGCGGGTTGTTCTCGGCGGCCATCCGTGCCTTGCTCCGGCGCACCTCGCGCACGCTGCTCACGCCGATAGTGCTGCTGGTAGCCATACTGAGTCACACCGCGGGGGACCCCGGCTATGCGATCGTCATCCCGGCGGGCGGCGCGATGTTTGCGGCAGCGGGCCGGCATCCGCTGCTCGGAATCGCGGCCGCGTTCGCAGGCGCATCTGGTGGCTTCAGCGCCAGCTTTCTGCCCGCCTCGCTTGACCCGCTCTTGCAGGGCTTCACGCAACAGGCGGCGCGGATCGTCGATCCCACCGTGGAGGTCAATCCGCTGTGTAATTGGGGCTTCATGAGCGCCTCGGCACTGTTCCTGATCGGCATCGGCTGGTGGGTGACGGATCGCATTCTCGAACCCCGGCTGCAGGCCGGCGCTGCTCCAGACGGCGAGCAAGCCGACCCATCGTTGCTCCAGGAAGTTTCCACCATCGAGTCGAAGGCGTTGAGGATCGCGGCCGTGACGGCAGTAGCGATCGTCGCCCTCTTGGCGCTCGCCTGCTGGCCGGCGAATTCGGCGCTCCGCGCGCCGGACGGCAACCTCGTCTCTCCCGCCGCGCCGCTCATGCAAATGGTGGTGCCGGTTCTGTTCATCCTTCTACTGGTTCCCGGCATCGCCTATGGCTGGGCGGCGGGTACGGTGAAGAGCCATCGCGATCTGGTTCAGGCGATGACGAAGGGCATGAGCAGCATTAGCTACTATGTCGTGATGGCGTTCTTCGCCGCGCAGTTTACGGCTGCATTCACGCAGTCGAACCTCGGCTTGCTGATCGCGATCAAAGGCGGCAACGCCCTCAAGTCGTGGCAGCTTCCGGCGCAGATGACACTGGGCGGGATCATTCTGCTGACGGCGGCGATCAACCTGCTCATTGGTTCAGCGTCGGCAAAGTGGGCGCTGCTCAGCCCGATCTTCGTGCCGATGCTGATGACCGTCGGCCTGTCGCCCGAACTCACGCAGGCGGCCTTTCGCGTGGGAGACTCCAGCACGAACATCATCACTCCGCTGATGCCGTTCTTTCCGCTGGTGGTGCTCTACGCGCGCCGCTATGTAACGAATGCCGGAGCGGGCACGGTGATCTCGCTTATGCTTCCCTATTCCCTGGCGTTCCTGTTAGTCTGGACGCTTCTCCTGGCTGTCTTCTGGACATTCAAGCTGCCGCTCGGGCTGCAAGCCGGCTACACATATCCGAGATGAACGACGAGGTGAAATTACTTGCTGCTCGCTGAACTCTCCTGGCCCGCTGTCAACGCTCTCTCGCGCGACACGCCCGTAGTGTTGCCCATCGCGGCGCTCGAACAGCACGGGACGCATTTACCGCTGTTCACCGACAGTTTCTTGATCGGCGAGATGGCGCGGCGTGCGCAAGCGGCGCTGGGCGACCGCGTGTTGTTCGCGCCGGTCACGTGGCTTGGCAATTCGCATCACCATCTCGACTTCGCGGGCACCATGACCGCGGCGCCGCGCGTCTACCTCGACATGCTGCGGACCATGATCGATTGCCTGCTGACGCACGGCTTCAAGCGCATCGTGCTGCTCAACGGGCACGGCGGCAACAGCGTGCCCGGGCAACAGGTCCTCTTCGAAGTGCGCCAGCACCATCGCGAACGCAAAGACCTGCTGCTGCTCCTGGCCAACTATTGGGCGCTCGGCTCTGACCCTGCGCCATCGATTCCCGGGCTGCAGCACAAGATCGAACATGCGTGCCAGTGGGAGACGTCGATGATGATGCATCTGCGTCCGGACCTCGTCAGCGGCTACGAGCGCACGGCCAAGGTGGATTGGGGCAATCCGTTTTCGCCCGGGGTGCGCGCCTGGACCATGCCGGATGTTTCGGCGGCAGGACACGTCGGCGAGCCCGCGCTGGCCACGGCGGAAATCGGCGAGGAGCTCGCGCGGATCTACGCCGCCGACGTCGTCAGGTTTCTCACGAGAGTTGTGGAATGGGATGGAAGGAGTTTGAACGGATGAACAACTTGATTTCGCGGCGCGGACTCTTCGCGGCCGGCGCAGCGGCCTTTTCGTGGCGCACATTGCGCGCTCAGGAGCGCGCCAACGCCGCGTTTCCGCGGCTCAAGATCGTTGATATCGAAGAGCACCGGATTCAGGTGCCATGGGCGGACTTCCAGCACTACGAGATGATGCACTTCTACGGCCCCAGTCGCCGGGTCATCTATGTGGTGCGCACCAATAGTGAGCTGATCGGGCTCGGCGAGTCGGAAGATCCGCAGGACAAGGACGTGCTGGCCAAGTACATCGGCACAAGCCCGTTTGACTGGGTGGCGGATGAAACGAGCAAGGCGCTTGGCACGGCGATGTACGACCTGATGGGAAAAGCCGCGGGCGTGCCGGTCTACAAGCTGATCGGCCCCAAGTATCGCTCGTTCGTCCCGTGCGCGGCCTGGCACGTATCGACTCACCCCAAGCGCATGGCTGCCGCGGTGAAACACGTGGCCAGTCTTGGCTACACTTGGATGAAGTATCACCTGTCGCCGTTTGAAAACGTTATGGACCAGATGGAGGCGATGCAAGCGGTTGCGCCCAAGGGATTCAAGATCCATCACGATTTCACGATGGCCGGGTCGAACGATCACGTGTTCGAGTTGCTGCAGAAGATCGAGCGTTTTCCCATCGCCGGGGCTTTCGAAGATCCCTTACCGGAGCGCGACATAAAGGGGTACGCTGAACTGCGCGCCAAGTGCCGGCTGCCGATTCTCTATCACCATTCGCCGCTCGGTGCGGGTTTTGAAACACAGCACCGGGCCGCGGACGGCTACATTCTCGGCAACAGCTCGATCGGCGCGGTCTTGCGGCACGCGGGCCTGTTCGCGATGCTCGAGACGCCTTTCTCATGGCAGAACGGCGGCGGAACCATCACGCGGGCGATGACGCTGCACATGCAGGCAGCCTGCAAGACAGCGTATCTTCACTTCAACAACGACACTGAATCCTGGAGCGCCGACGTAGTGAAGGAGCGGCTGGAACCGGTGAACGGCTTGATCAAGGTTTCTGAGACGCCTGGCCTGGGTGTCACGCTCGATCGCGCTGAACTCGAGCGGTTGAAGAAGTTGCAACTGGCTCCACAACCGAAGTGGATCATCCGCACGCGCTTCGCCAACGGGTCCATGATGTACAACCTCGGCGACACGCGGACGCCCATCTTCATGGTCCGCCCCGACACGCGCCGGTTGGCGACGCTGAGCTACGATGCACCCGTGACCACCGACTATTGGGACCCGGACGGAACGCCGGCGTTTCGCACGATGATGGACCGGCTCGAAAAAGAGGGGATGGTGCTCGAGCGCGCATGATCACGCGAAGGACGCTCTTGGGTACGGCTGGTGCCGCCGCCGCGGCAATGGCCGCGCCTGCCCGCAAGCGGCGCACCATGTACTTCAACGACGCGCGCCACTTCTATCTGTACTCCTTCGATCCGCCGATGAGCGACGAGGATTCGTGGCGTCCGATCGACGAGTTGCTCGGCACAGCGGTGAACACGCTGATCTACGGCGTCGAAACCGGAGGATTGTTCAGCCGGTCCAAAGTGGCGCCGCGTGCGTTCTCCAACAACCGCCCGTACACGAGCGCGCTCGCCTGGCGCGCCTGGTACAACATGCAGAGCCTGATTGACCGCGGGCTCGACCCGCTCCGTGTGGTGATTGATCGCGCGCATGACAAGGGCCTCGACTTCATCACCAGCATGCGCGTGGGCGGTGGCAAGCTGGACTTCGCGCGCAAAGAGGTTCGCGACGGCCGTTTCGCGTGGCTGGAGGAACTGGCTGGCTATCCGGTGGAGGGAATCGAACTCGATCTCACTTACTCGCCGCACTACTTCCAGCCTGCCGAGGCGCGAGCCAATGCGCCGGTGATGAGCGCCTACGTGCGCGACATCGCGGCGATGGTGCGCTCCAAAGGGAACAACCGCATCGTCGGCGCGCGCGTGTTTCCCACGGTTGCGATGAACGAAGCGATCGGGCTGGATGTGAAGGAGTGGCTGGCCAAGCGCTACGTCGACTACGTCGCGCCCATGTTCTACGGCTTTCACCAACTCGATCCGCACTTGCCGTTTGAGTCCCTGGTCGCCGCCGCCAAGGGAACCGGCGCTGAAGTGTTTCCCGTCATTCAGCCCTTCTACATAAGGAAGGATCTGACGCAGGAGAACCATGCCACGCCAGCGATGCTGCGCGCGGCGGTGGCGAACTTATGGGCCAAAGGCGCTACCGGTTTGATCGTGGCGCCGTGGTTTCGCTGGCCCCTGCGCGACGCCGAGAAGTCGTTCCTCACCGATATCGGTGATCCGGATGCCGTGCGTGACCGCGACAAGCACTACATCGTGCCGCACCGCGAAGAGGAGGCCGTGCAATACGGATATGGCCAACCGTTGCCGCTGGTGATTGCGCGGGCCGACCCGAACGCGCGGTTCTCCGTGCCCCTCTATATCGCCGATGATTTTTCGTCGAAACGAATCCGGTCCGTGCGGCTGCTGCTCAAGGTGATGAACATGGTGGGCCCGGATCAGTTCGCGGTCCGGCTGAACGGCGCCTCGCTTGAAAGCGAACCGCGGCGGCGCACCAGTCACCGCTACGGGTTTCAATGGCTGGACTACACGCTCACCGGCAAACGTCCGCGGCGCGGCGAGAATCTGCTGGAGTTCACGCTCGCGTCGAGGCCGGAGGGCCTCGAAGGCGGCGTGACGGTGGAACAAGTGGAAGTGGCCGTCGACTATGGCCTGCCCAGCTCTATGTTCGAACGCCCGCTTGCGCTGGAAGAACGATAGGAGAATGTATACTTGAATGTCGATGACTCGCCGAATGCTTCTCTCCTCCACCGCTCCCTTGCTGATGGGCGTGCCTGCTCCGGGTGACCTGCTCACGCCGCCCGAACAAGCCGCGGGCCGCCGCAAGAAGCTCCGCGTCGGTATCGTCGGGTGTGGCCGCATGGGGCAGTTCTTCGCCGAGGTGTATCGCTTTTCGCCCGACACCGAACTGGCGGCCATCGCCGAGTACAACGACGAGCGGCGCAAGGTGGTAGGCGGGCGCTTTGCCGTGAAAGCGCTGTTCAAGGAAGCGCCGGAAATGGTGCGCAGCGAGAAGCTGGACATCGTGGCGATCATCACGCCCACCAAGTTCATGAAGGCGGCGGTGCTGGCGGCGGCCGAAGCCGGTGTGCGTGGCATCTCCACCGATAAGCCGATCGCCGCCAAACTCGCCGACGCCGATGCGATGGTGGACGCCTGCAACCGCCGCAAGCTTGTGTTCGCGGGCGGCAATTTGCAGCGCGCGCGCTGGCAGACGCAGATCGCCGCGCAGCGCCTGCGCTCCGGCGTCTACGGCAAAATCATCGGCGCGACGGTGATGGGGTACGGTGGTGAAATCTCGGGCGGCGGCTGCCAGCACGTGGCCGTGTTGCGGTTGCTCACCGGTGCTGAAATCACGCAGGTGGAAACCTATGGCTATCCCGCCAAGACGTTGGCCGCGGATGCGAGCGATCAAGGACTGATGATCAACGGCCGCTGGCGATTGTCGAGCGGCATCGATTGCATGGTCTTCGGAGAGCGCGAGCCTTTCAGCGGCGTGGAGGTCCGAGCCGAGCGTGCCACGGTCCGCTGGAGTTGGTACGCGCCACTGTTGTTCGAAGGAAGTGGCAAGACCGCGCCGCGTAAGGAAGTCGATCCCGCCTATCCGCCGTTTCCGTGGGCGAGCATGCTCGACAGACCGCCCCTGCGCAAGGATGACGACTACCTGGTCTCCTCGATCCGCTCCTTCATTGATGCGGTTCACCTGGGACGGCCATCCAGTTCGCTCTTTGTCTCTGGTCACGATCTTCGGCAGTCTCTCGAAGCTGCGATTGCCAGCAAGGCTTCCGCCATGGAAGGCGGACGTCCCATCGCGCTGCCGCTGGCCGATCGTTCGCTCACGCTGATGCCATCGCCCTACCGGTGGCTGGGGGGCGATGCCGTGGGCAGCCCGCAGGCGGTCAAAGACGCTTCGGGAGAGACACGTTGATCCGGTTGTTTCTCTGCGCCCTGCTCGCAATAGTGGCGCTGGCGCAAGAGCCCGTTGCCGCGAGGGTAGAGGCCATTGAATCGCTGACCCCCAACGTCAAACGCCTGCGCGTTCGCCTGCCCAAGAGCTACAAATTCGAGGCCGGGCAGTTCGCGCTCCTCTCCGTTCCCGCTCCGTTTGTGGAAGCCTGGAATGCCAAGTACAAGACCACACTCGCCTCGGTGCGACGTCCATACTCGTTCGCCTCGAGTCCGAAGCGGCTGCCGGTGGCGGAGTTCATCATTCAGTTAGCCGCGCCGCCAACGGGCCGCGACGTTCCGCCGGGGATCGCCTCCACTTTCGTGCACAACGAACTGAAGCCGGGCGACACGGTCGGTATCGGCAAGGCGATGGGCGACATGAACAAGGCCGGCACCGGCGGCACCCGGCCGCTGGTCATGGTGGCCAGTGGAACCGGCGTCGCGCCCTTCGTCGGTCTCCTTGAGCACTGGTTCCGGACCAAACAACACAAGGGCCGCAAGATCTATCTCTTCTTCGGCGCGCGCCAGCGCCGCGACCTGATGCTCGACGAACAGTTCCGCCGCTGGGCCGCCAAGCACAAGAACTTCACCTACGTGCCCGCGCTCTCGGATCCCGCACCGGATGACAAGTGGACCGGAGCGACGGGCTTCGTCAACGTTGTTCTCGACAAACACTTCACGGGTACGCTCGATGCGGACATCCTGATTGCCGGTTCTCCGCGCATGATGCAGGAGACGGTGAAGGTGGTCAAGGCCAAGGGCGTGCCGGATACGCAGGTGCGCCACGATCCGATCAAAGTCGCGCCGTAGAGTCTACGCTTTCTTCCACAGCGCCGAGATATCGTCCTTCGGTTGAAACCCGAGAATGCGCTTGGCCTTGTCGTTGAGAAACTTTCCGTGAGGCATGTCGGTCAGAATCAGGAAGACTTCGCACTTGGACGGCAGCTTCGCCTTGTCCACCGTCAGCCCCAGTCGAATCGCCTCGCCCGCATCGTCGCCGGTCACCACAAACGGAACCGGATTGCTCCCGGGCTTGATCTGATTGAACGAGCCGGGGGCCGCGCCGCGCAGATCGCGAAAGTTGTAGAACAGGAAATTGAGCACGTGAATGTCGTGATGTTCGGTGAACACCCGCGTCACTTCATGCCCGAGCGACTTGGTGAGCGCGTAGAGAATCGTGGTGGGTTGCGGCGGAACATCGCCATCCATGCCGAAGTCAAACCCCTCGTACGCCGGTCCCGTGACCGTGAAATGCGGACCCGTGTTGAGGATTCGCTTGATGCCGTGCCGCACGGCCGCCGTCATCATGTTCCAGCAGCCGCCGGTGTTGACGCCAAACGCCAGCCGCTCGCTCTCGCGCACGACGGAGCAGTTGACGATCGCGTCCATTCCCTCGGAGGCGCGCAGCACCTGATCGAACGAAGTCATGTCGACAACCCGGAACTCATGGCCCAAATCCTGAGTCGGCTTCTTGACGTCGGAGAGCAGCAACTGGTGATCCTTGCCCAGTGCTTTGGCGACAAACGGTCCGAGATATCCTGCCGCGCCGGTGACGAGTACTTTCATGGCTTCACCACTTCACTTTTGGCTGGTAGTTCAACGCGTACTTGGCGCCGGATACGGAGAACCGCGCCTTGGGAGAATCCGATCCCACATGCACCGGCTGCCACCAACTGCCGACGCCTTGCTGGTTGTCGCGCGGCGTGACGGCCACCGCGCGCGCCACTGCGTGCGCCACGTCCTCTTCGTCCACCCACAGCGGGTCGAATGCCTGCCCCGCCGTGTCGGCGAACTTCACCACTTTGCCCAGCCGCAGCGTCAGGGCGCGAATCTTGCGGTCACGCGCAAACTCGCGGCATACCAACTCGCCCAGATACTTGCCGAGCACGCGCGCTTCGGGAGTGGGCCGCGGCCGCCAGGATTCGCTTACGGTGTAGTTCGCGTCATAGGCGGTCATCAACTCCAGCGTGCTGAGGAAGACTGCCTTCGGGACGCGCGCCCTCGACGCCGCATCGAGTAGATGATAGGTGCCGCGCGTAAGCCAGTCCAGCGTTTGCCGCTCGTCCGCTGCTGCGGGCGCTTCCGCGGGATGCACCACCGCATCGATCCCCTGCATCAGTGCGGCGGTCTCTTCCGGTTTGTCCAGCGTTGAGCGAATGAACTCAAAATTCGTCGAGACCGCCTCGGGGCCGGTGAGGCGGATCTGGTGATCCTTGGCCAGCAGGCGCGCCAGCGTCATCGCCAGCGGGTGAGGCGCGCACGTGATCAGAATGCGGGGCTTCGGCTGCGCCGCGCCTTCCTGCGCCTGAGCCGCTGTCATCGCTGCCGCGGCGGCGGGTACGGCCAGAGCGGTCCGGCGTCGCACGGGCCGGCCAACCATCGCGCTGTTCTTCATATGGTGCTGCTCATCATATCTCGGCCAGCTTCAGCGCCCAGGCGCCGTCTTTCCACGCCAAAACCTTTTCATCGCCCAACGGGCCTTGCGGCGGGAACAGCGTATCCAGTTCCGCCAAATGCGCGGCCGGAATCCGCAGTTCCGTAGCGGCCAACGCCGACTCCATTTGCGACTCGCTCCGCCACCCGAGAATCACTGATGCGACCGACAGGCGCGACAGCACCCACGCGATGGCGTACTCAGCACTGGTGACTCCGCTTCCCGCGGCCATGCGAGCGAGCGCGGTGAGGCGCTCGGCGTCGCCGGGTTTCAACTTCGGAACCCAACCCGGCTTCTCGCTGCCTCGCGATTCTTCCGGCGCCTTCTCGCCCAGGTACTTGCCCGAGAGGATCCCGGCTTCCAGCGGCTGATAGCTGACGATTGAGATGCCATAATGCGCGGCGCAGGCATTCTGCTCCAGGTCAACGCCACGATACAGCAGGTTGTACTTGGGCGACACCACCTGCAGCTTCGGCGCCCCAGACAAGCGCGCCAACTCAGCCGCTTGCGCTATGCGCCAGACCGGGAAGTTGGAAGCTCCGACGGCCCGCACCTTGCCGCTGCGAATCCATCGGTCGCAGGTGTCGAGGAAGTCTTCCATCCCCACACTCGCATCCCACCGGTGCGCCAGAAACAGATCGACGTAGTCGGTCTGGAGCCGCTTGAGGCTCCCCTCCAGTTGTTTGTCGAGATGCCGGCGCGACAGCCCGGCGTCAAGCGGTCCGGTGCCGGCTGGATTGCCGAACTTGGTGCAGATCACGGCGCGGTGGCGTTGCGCGCCCAGTGCCTTGCCCAGTACACTTTCGCTGGCGCCGCCCTGCGAACCCCACGTCCGGCTGTAACCTTCATAAACGTCGGCGGTGTCAAAGAAGTTGATCCCGCGATCGAGCGCCGCCGCCACCAAGCGGTCGCAATGGCTCTGGTCCAGCGGATTGCCAAAAATCATGGTGCCCATCGTGATGGGCGATACGCGCATGCCGGAAGTGCCGAGTGTGTTGTAGTTCATGACGCCCGCCCGCCTAGCCTGCGGTTGACGTCGAATCCGTGACTGTATACCATCGTGTCTGCATCATTATGACAGGTGGGAGTCCGATCATGAAACTACGTTGGTTGCCAGCAATCGCGCTGCTATGCGGCAGCACTGCCTGGAGTCAATTCGGTACCGGAGAAATCTCGGGCGTCGTCGCCGATCCCAGCGGGGCCCCGATTGCCGACGCGGCGGTATCGCTGCGGAACGAAGCCACGGGGCAAGTGAAGTCCTACGCCACGGACGCAACCGGGCGCTACACCGGGCTCGATCTGCTGGCCGGCAAGTACACCGTCAACGTCTCCCGCGCCGGCTTCAAGAGCTACGCCCAAACCGGGGTCGTCCTCGTCACCAGCGGCCGCGTCGCGGTGAACGTGACCCTGGCGCTCGGCGAGGTGACGGAGAAGATCTAAGTAACCTCGCAACCGTCCCAGGTGGAAGCCCTAACGGCGCAGGTGGGCAAGGTGGTGGAAGGCCGCCTGTTTCGCGACATGCCGCTCAACGGCCGCAACCTCACCAGCATCATGTTGATGAAACCCGGCGTCGTCTCCACAGGCTCACCCAATGCGTTCCGCCCCACCTCCGACGCGCGCTCGTACGTGATTCATGGTTCGCGCGCCGAGGATGCCTACCTCAGTACCGACGGTGTTGCCATGACCGGCGGCCGCAACAACCTCCGCGGCCCCTCCACCATCAGCGTGGACGCCATCGCCGAAGCTAATCTGCTCACCAGCAGCTACTCGGCGGAGTTCCCGCGCGCCGGCGGCGGCCAGGTGCAGTTCGTCACCAAGGCCGGCACAAAGGAGTTTCACGGCGCGCTCTTTGAATACTTGCGCAACGACGCCTTCGACGCGCGCAGCTTCCAGCGCGCCACCAAACAGAAGCTGCGCTACAACCAGTTCGGCTTCGCCGTGGGCGGCCCGGTGGTGATTCCCGGCGTGTTCAATCGTGACCGCGAGCGCCTGTTCTTCTTTGCCAACTCGGAGTGGATGCGCAACCGCTCAGAAGGGCTGCAGACCACGGTGGTCCCGACTCAGGCTGAACGCACGGGCGACTTCAACGGTTCGCGCTTGTTCGGATGCCCGCGCGACCCGCTCGCTGGCGGCGCCGTGTTTCCAGGTTGCCGCTTGCCGTCGACGCGCTTTAGTCCGAACGGCATGGCGCTGCTCGGCATCTACCCCACCCCGAACGCAGCCGAGGCCGCGTTCAATCACCGGGAGACCTTCCCCACTGAAACGCGGTATCGCACGAGCACCTTCCGGGTGGACTGGCTGATGGGCGCGCATCGAGTGTTCTGGCGCGGCAGCCACTCTTCCGAACAGGGCCTCGGCAACCGGGCGACCAACTACACGTCGCCGCCGAGTATCGGAGAGACCCGGAACGGATCCACCGGTATCACTCTCACCAGCACTCTGAGTCCCACCCTGTTGAACTCCTTTCGCTTCGGCGCTTCCTTCCAGTACGTGGGAGCGCAGTTTGCGGCGGCCAACGGCAACATCACCGATTTTCACCGGTCCAAGATCGGCATCAACTACCCGTACCTTTTCGGGAACGAGAAGGAAGCAGCCGAAAAGATCCCCACGCTCATCGTGGGAAGGCTCGCCGCTATCAACGGCGGCGCGTTTCCGTTGCGGTTCGGCTTGCCGAGCTATCAATACCAGGACGATCTCACCTGGGTGCGCGGCCGTCACACCATCAAGTTCGGCGGCTACTTCGAACGCATCGGCCAGAATAATCTCGACCAGATCAACACCAGCACCGCCCCGGGCTCCGGCAACAATCAAAACGGCACCATCCGCTTTGAGGCTTCGCCAGGCAATTCGTTTTCTACCGGGAACCAGTTGGCCGACCTGATGACCGGCCGCTTCGATTCCTATCACGAGATCGGGCCCAAGTCCTACACGCTGGAGCGGCAGAACACGATGGAGTTCTACCTCCAGGACAGCTTTAAGCTGAGTCCGCGGCTGTCCATCGAGATCGGGCTGCGCTACGGCAACTGGCCCGCGTACAACTCCGAGTGGAACAACTTTGCGATGTTCTACCCGTCGTTCTACGACCCGCAACAGGCTGTTCGCGTGAACCCCACCAACGGGCAAGTGCTTGCCGGCTCAGGCTTCCGCTACAACGGCATGGTGCTGCCGGGCACCGGCTTCAAGGAAAGTGCCCGCGGGCGCGTCCGGTTTGCGGGCGATCCCGCGGCCAGCCGCCTGTTCCGCGGACTGCCTGACAGCATCTCCACCGCGGACCGCCATCTGTTCCAGCCCCGCCTTGGCCTGGCTTGGGATCCGTTCGGCCAAGGCCGGACCTCGGTGCGGTTGGGCGGCGGCGCGTTCAACAGCCGCTTCTATTTCAACGACGCCACCGTACTCGGCGGCAATCCGCCGCTGCAGGATCAGGCGGTGGTCAACACCGGCAGCATCGACAATCCGGGCGGCGCCGCCCTCACGCCGCTGTTCCCTCTGCCGGTGACGATGCACGATCCGCACATCCGCCACGCCACCACGTACAACTACAGCCTCACGGTCCAGCATCAACTGCCCGCCGAATTCATCGTGGAGTTGGGTTACATCGGCAAGCTCAGCCGGCATCTGTTGAGCACGGCCAACCTCAACCAACTTGCGCCCGGCACCATCCAAGCGAATCCCGGCGTGAATCCCGAGGCTCTGCGGCCCTACCTCGGATATTCGTCGATCCTCCACGCCGGCCACCGGTCCTCCTCCAACTACAACGCCATGACCGCCAGCGTGGAACGGCGCTTCCGCCGAGGCTTGACCTTGCAGGTGGCGTACACCTTCTCGCGGTCCATCGACGATGCTTCCGACAAACGCGACGTGTTGATGATCTCGAATAATCGCCGCGCGGACCGGGGACTCTCCTCGTTCGACCGGACCAACGTGTTCTATGTCAGCTACGTCTACGAGGTGCCCTTCTTCCGCGCCGATTCGGTGAAGTTGTTGCGGCCCCTCTTTGCGGGCTGGCAATTGGCCGGGCTGACCGTGTTCCAATCGGGACTCCCCACCAGCGTCTTCATTGCGCCCGACACCGCGGGTGTGGCCGGTGGCGGACGCCAACGCGCCAACGTGATCGGCGATGGCCTGCTGCCGCGCGGCGACCGCACCTTCGGCCGCTACTTCAATACCGCCGCCTTCCAGGCGCCCGCGGCGGGCACCTTCGGCAACGGCGGACGCAATGTCCTGCGCCGGCCGGGTATGAACAACTGGGATGTTTCGATCTCCAAGAACTTCCGGATTCAGGAGCGCCGCACCATTCAACTGCGCGGTGAATTCTTCAACATCTGGAACCACCTCTCCTACAACAACATGGAGACAACGCTCGGTAACGCCGGGTTCGGGAGCATCAACGGTTCAGACCCCGCGCGCGTTATTCAACTCGCGGCGCGGTTTGAGTTCTAGAAGGAACGCCGCCCGTTAGCGCGGGTGCAGGTACTTCTTCAGAAACCCTCCGACGGATTTCGAGAAGTCTTCGTCCGGCGCTTCGTAGTTTGCCGCGATGTGTGCCGCCATTGCTTTGGCTGCTCCTTCGGCGTCCCGCTTGCACAAGGCGTCCACAATCGGTTGATGCCCCGCGGCATGTTTCTCTCGCTCCAGCAGAACCTGCTGCACCGAGATCGCCGCCGCATTCCTGCGGTAGTAGGGCGATGCCAACGTGCCGTTCGAAACGATATGAAACGGGCCGACGACGCGAATCAGGAGCTTTTCCAGTTCATCGTTGCCCGTGAGGCTCCAGATCTTCCGGTGCAGCGACACATCCAGCGCATCTTGATCCGCGAGGCTTTCCTGGGGCTTCTGCAGGTTCTCGGAGATGGCGCGGAGTTCGCGAATGTCGTCGTCCTTGAGATTGGTGATCGCTTCCTTGACGGCGAGTTGCTCCAGCGCAATCCGGATCGGCACGAGTTTCGCAATCAGTTCCTCGGTGAACTCCGCCACAAACTTGCCAATCTTCGGACGATCCACCAGGAGTCCCTCAGCCGTCAGATACGTCAGCGCTTGGCGGATTACGCTGCGGCTCGCGCCGAACTCTTCGACTAAGACTTCTTCCTTGAGATGCTCCCCGGGGCGGTAGCCGCCGGTGTAGATTTTTTCACGAAGCCGCTTATAAGTGCGTTCGGCAAGGTAATCCTTCTGCCGGGGCTGCGCGGGACTTTGGGTTCTGCGGGCTTTCTTGGACGTTTTCGCGGGGGGCATTATTAGCGTCGGAGCCCCCATGTTATCACTTGCCGCTGGGATCAGTAGAGCTTTTTCAGAACGGACTCATCCCGCCAGGGCTTGAAGCCCTTGCGTGCTTCACGCGCCCGCTCGGCGAGGCAACTGCAGTTCTTGGCCAAAACTTCGAAGATGCGATTGGCGATCAACTGGTGTCCCAAGTCGTTCGCGTGTACGCCGTCCGGGTCGATTACCCAGGGCGCCATGCCCTCGGCATCCCAGGCGTCGGCGTACAGTACGTCGCATTCCTGGGCCAGGCGTTGTTCGGCCGCGTTGTAACCCATGAACGAGACGACACTGCCGTGGCGGAACGGATCGTAGCGGTCGAAGCCGGTCATGAAGTAGGCGTTCACGATCACCACCACGGCTCCGGTGCGCGCCTTCACGTCAAGCACAACATGGCGCAGATCTTCAATAAACTGCCCCACGGGCGTGCCCGCGCGGGCATCGTTGAGGCCGTACGATATGAAAACAAGGTCCGGTTTGTGCGCGATGACGTGCTTCTCATACCGTTCCATCGCCGAGGGCTTGCCCGACTCTTCGTAGTGGGCGCTGCGAGTGGAAATCACGTTTGCGCCAATACCGTGGTTCAGCATCTTAACGGGCTGAATCTGCGCTTCGTTAATCAATCCGGCCAAGCGGCTCACCCAGGTGCGCTCGCGCGCTGTGGCCGTGCCGCCCGCCGTGGTGCTTTCGCCCAAAGCCACCGCCACGCGAAACGGATCGGCCCGCCAATCGCGTTTGGCCGGCATCGCGGGCGCGGGTGGTTTCTGTTGCTGTTGGCTGGAAGCTGGAGCCGCCGCTAGCGCCGGAAGCGCTCCCAGCAAAGCCCGCCGCCGCACGCTGGGCCTCGCCATGTTACCGGGCCGCCATCGCAGCGGGCTGTTCCATCTCCGCCACGCGCTTGGCATACTCGTCTGCCTGCGCAACGATGTCCACACCCACCATGGTGCTCCACGCCTCGATCAACTTCTTCGTGACGGGGCCGGGTTTGCCGTCGCCAACCGCACGGCCATTCACCTTGGTAACCGGCATAATGGCAAATGATGTGGCCGTGAAGAAGGCTTCGTCGGCATTGATGATCTCATAATGGCCGAACTCCTGTTCGACGACGGGCATTCCCAACTTCTCCAACAACTCCATCGCTGCGCCGCGACTGACGCCCACCAGAATGTTGCGCCCCGGCGGCGTGATGATCCGGCATTTGTACACGAGGAAAAAGTTGAAGCCCGTGCCTTCCGTGACCAGTCCCTGATCGTCGGTCAGCAGCGCCCACGCCTTGGGGTCTACCTTTTGTGCCTGCATGTTGGCCATTTGATAGTAGACTCGGCTGCGATTCTTCACCTTGGGGTCGATCAGGTGCGCGGGTACGGAATGCTGCCCGGGAATCACCGCATGCACGCCGTTGCGGTACATCTGGCCGTACGGGGCGAGGTGCCACCAATAAGGCCAGCAGTTGATGGTGACGGTGGGCTGCAGGTTGCCGTCGAACACACTCTTGTAGACACCGAGCGGGCCGCGAGACACGTTGTGCATGATCTGCGCCTCGGCACCCTCCAGAGCATCGAGGTTCAAGGCCAGCGTCTGGAGCGTGGCTTCCTCCATCTCGTCAATGGTCATCCGGCAGTCGATTTCGAAATAGCGAAGGCCCGCGTAGATCCGCTCCAGGTGGTGGCGCAGCCGGAACGGCTGCTGGCGGTAGGTGCGCGTCATGTCGAATACCATGTCTCCGAACATCAGAGCCGAGTCGAAGATGGAAACGCGAGCTTCCTGCTCGCTCACGTACCGTCCGTTGAAGTAAACCGTTCTTGCTGTCACAGGTGCCTTCGTGCCAATATGGGCCGTGTCACTTATTATTGTACAACACGGCGGCGCGTGTATACTTGATTTCATACAACAGCGATGGTGAAGATGAAAGGCTTACTCTCTTTTTTGGTTTGCCTGTCTGTCGCGTTGCCGGGACTGAACGCGTGGGCTACTGGAGAGCCCCGCCTGCTGTCGCTGTTTCCCACCGTCGCGCGGCGGGGCGGCAAGGCGCGCCTTGAGTTGCGCGGCCGCAACGTAACGGCCCCCAGTCAACCCTGGTTTGGCGACGCTGGTCTTACGGCCAAACTGGCCGGGCCCCCTGAACGCATCGAACAAATCGAACAAGAGGAGCCTGCGAAGGCCGGCGCCAAGAAGCCCGAGCCCACCTACCGCGTTGTGCTTGATGTGGAGATCGACGCAAACGCGCCGCTAGGTTCACATTGGCTCCGCGTGTATACGCCAATGGGTGTTTCCAACGGCGTTCAATTCGACGTGGTAGATCGAGCGGTAACGCCGGAGGAGCAGGCCAAGCGCGCCGGCGATCTTCCGCTGCCTGTCTTGATCAACGGCAAGCTGGAAAGGCCCGGTGAGACGGACCTGTACTCGTTTCGGGCCGAGGAAGGACGTCGTTACTGGTTCGAAGTGATCGCCGCCGAAAACTTCGATCCGCGCGTGGGGCTGCTGAGCGCCACCAGAAAAAGCTGGTTTGACCCTTCGCGTCCGCGCCGCGTGCTTCTGGATGAGGAGCGCAACTTCGATCTCATTCCCGTGTCGGCCAAAGGGTCGCTACGCACCGCCGAGCCGGGCCAATACACCGTGGAAGTGTCATCGCTCTTTGGCAAAGGGTGTCCCGGCTGCAGCTACCAAGTCTCGATTTCGGGCGAAGAGAGGCGGTGGCATTCCGCTGCTCCTTCCGCTGCTTCCTGGATCGAGCGCGACTTCTCCCGCCCGCTCAACGACTCGTGGATTCAGAAGATCGAAGTGCGCCGCGGAGTGAGCGTGGCAGCCGGCGCCGTGCCAACCGTAGTGGAGCGGCAGGGCGCCATAGCCAGCTTGCCCGCCTTGATTCGCGGCGCCATCGATCGTCCTGGCGATGTGGACCAGTTCCGTTTCACTGCCACCGCCGGGCAGAAACTGGCCTTCGAGATAGAAACGCCCGGAACCAAGCCGCCCCATTTCAATCCCAAGGTGGCCGTGCTCGATGCGAACGGAAGGCAGTTGTTCTCCAACCTCCAGCGGCGCATCTCGCTGTTCAACAACAACGCGGAGACGGAAGTCTATTTAAAGGACATCCAGCCCCGCGCGATCTACACCTTCACGGCCGACGGCGAATATGTGCTGGAGGTTCGTGATCTGACCTCCCGCTACGGCGATGAGTCGTACGCCTACCGTGTGCTCATTCGCCCGCAGGTCCCGCACGTGGGCGAGGTGACAAGCGCGGATCTCGATCACCTCAACCTGTCTCCCGGCCAAGCTCGGAAAGTGGCGGTGAACGCGATGCTGGAAGAGGGTTTCGCGGGCGAGGTAACCTACTCCGCGTCGGGACTGCCTCCCGGCGTCACGATGCGGGCCGCCGGGCGCGTGGTCGAAGAACGAGCTCCGCGTGACCTGCCCGAGAACGCCGAGACCGTCTTGCCTGTGCAGTACTCGGCCACGCTCGTGTTCGCTGCCGCTGCCGACGCGAAGTTGAGCGAAGAACCGGCCCTGGTCACGCTGGAGTGCCGCCCGTTGGTGGACGGCGTTGAAGGGCCGCCACTTCAGGTCCGCCAGTTTCCGTTGATGGTGGTGGCAGCCGGCGAGAAGGAGAAGCAGCCATGAAGATATGCGCCGTGGCGGGCCTGCTGGTGTTGGCGCAATTGGCTCACGCGCAAGCCCCGGGTCTGCGCATTTACCCCGCCCGCGCTACGTTGTGGGGCGCTAACACCTCGCAACGTTTTCTTGCGCTCGCCCGCGATGCTGAAGGCGTTGAGCGTGACGTGACAGAGAACGCACTTTGGATTATTGCAGATGCAACGAAAGCCACCATCGACGCATCGGGAAAACTCATGGTGCGCGCCGCTGGCCCGGTGACCCTGCGGGCCGAGTTTGACGGCCTGCGCGCGGAGTCGGTGATTCGGATCGAGGCTGTGGACGCGCAGCGGCCGTTCAGCTTCGGCACAGACATCGGCGGCATTTTCACGCGTCGCGGATGCAACAACAGCGATTGCCACGGCGGCGTGAAAGGCAAAGCTGGATACAAGCTGTCGGCCAATGCGCTCTTCCCGCAGGACGACTACACGTGGACGGTGGAAGGCGGAACCTTTGACGTACTGAGTGCTGAGACCAAGGGTGCGCGCGTGTCGCGCATCGACAAGCTGGACCCCGAAAAGAGCCTGCTGCTGGCTAAGGCAGCAGGGCAAGTGGCGCACGGCGGCGGACGCCGATTTGCCGCGGGCTCGCCCGACTACGTGACGATCCTCAATTGGGTGAAAGCGGGAGCGCCCTTCGGTGCGGAGTCCGGCGATAAAGGCGTGTTCATTCGGAGCATCGAAGTCTACCCGCGCGAAGTGGTGCTGCGCGCCGGATCGTCCCACCGCCTGCTGGTGACCGCGCAGCTTTCGAACGGCAGAACCGAAGACTTGACTGATCAAGTGCTGTTCGTCTCCGGCGACAGCACGGTGGTAGAGGCTAGCGAGGGCGGCCTGCTGCGCGGAAAGCAAACCGGCGAAACGTCCATCATGATTCGCGCGGCGGGCCACGCCGTGAGCGCGCGGGCCGGAGTGATCGGTAGCCCGGTATCCAACTACCCGGCCTTCCCCGCGCGCAACTATATCGATGAACACGTCGCGGCGAAACTCCGCAAGTTTCGCATCGTTCCTGCGGCACTTTCGGGTGACGCCGAGTTCCTGCGCCGCGTTTCGCTTGACCTCACCGGCACTCTGCCGCCGCCCGACCGCGTGCGCGAGTTTCTTGCAGACCGCTCGCCCAACAAGCGCGCCGCCCTCATTGAAACGCTGCTTGAGACGCCGGAGTTTGTCGACTATTGGGGCTTTCGCCTCGGCGACATGTTGCGGGCCACGTTCGTCACCTCCAACAGCACAGCCGGACTCAAGGCCTTTGAAGACTGGATCCTCACCAGCCTGATGGCCAACAAGCCGTTCGATCAACTGGCGATGGAACGGATTGCCGGCCAGGGACGCAGCGCGCCGGCGCGCAACTTCTATTACGTCTCGGAAAAAGTCGCGCCTGAAAATCTGATGCCAGAGTTGATCCGCGTCTTCATGGGGCGGCGCATCGATTGCGCGCAGTGCCACAATCATCCGTTTGAGACGTGGAGCCAGAATCAGTTCTGGGGCTTGACGGCGTTTTTCGGTGGATTGACGGAAGTGCGCAACGGGCAACTGATCGTCGACACGATGGGCGATCATCCAGACCGGCCCCGCGATATGTCGGTGATCCATCCGCGGACCAAAGAAAAGGTCCTGCCCACGTTTCTCGATGGCACTGTGCTGCCGCGCGAACGCTGGACAGACCCGCGCCGCGAACTGGCCCAGTGGGTGGTGTCGCATCCCTATTTTGCCGAAGCGGCGGCAAATCGCATCTGGGGCTACTTCTTCGGGCGCGGCATTGTCGATCCCGTGGATGATTTCCGCGGCACCAATCCGCCCACGCATCCGGAACTGCTGGCGGCGCTCGCGAAGGACTTTCAGACGCACCGCTTCGATCTGAAGCATTTGATGAGGACGATCGCGCAGTCGCGCACATACCAGCTTTCGAGTGTGGCGAACGAAACCAATCGCCACGACCGCATCAACTACTCACGCGCGCAGCCCCGTCCTCTCGACGCCGCCGTGCTGCTCGATGCGATCTCGGCCGCCACGGGAGTGCCCGAAGAGTTTCGCTATCATCCGATGGCCAACGGCGATCCGGCGGCCGGCACGCGTGCCCAACAGATGCTGCCGGATCTGTGCCCCTCGCCGTTCATGGATGCGTACGGACGGTCGATGCGCAAGACCCCGGGCCCGGGAGCGCCGCAGCCTGCGCTGAGTCAGGCGCTGCATATGTTCGCGGGGACCACGTACAATTCGAAACTCTCCAAGCCCGACGGACGGCTCGCGCAGTTGCTCGCTCGCGGCGCGGACGACGGCGAGGCGGTCGACGAGTTGTATCTCGCCGCACTCACGCGCTTGCCCACGGCGGCCGAGAAGCAATCGGTCATGCAGGCGCTCGCGCAGCAACGCGGCGGCCGGGCGGCGTCGCTGGGGAATCTTCTCTGGGCGCTGGTGAGTTCGCGCGAGTTCGCTCACAATCATTGATGGAGGTCGCCGATGATGAAACGTAGTTCCTTCCTTCGCGCCGGTGCGCTGACGTTCCTCGGCGCTTCGCAGGCGGACCTCCTCCGTGCGGCGGCTGCTGCCGCCGGCTCCACTCCGGCGAAAGCGAAGGCGTGCATCCTGCTGTGGCTCGAAGGCGGCATCAGCCATCTTGATTCGTGGGACGTGAAAGCCAACAGCGGGTTCAAGACGATTTCCACCAAGGCCTCCGGCATCCGCGTGAGCGACATCTTTCCCGCCACCGCCAAACACATGGACAAGCTGTCCATCATCCGCTCCATGCGGACGCAGGAACGCAATCATCCGCAAGGTACCATTGAGACGTTGTGCGGGCATCGCCCCAACCCTGCCCTGAAGTTCCCCAGCGTTGGTTCGATCATCTCAAAGGAACTCGGCGGGCGCGACAACATGCCGCCGTTTGCCGTGGTGCCAATGCCTACCGAGGGCGACTTCTTCAACTATGAAGAAGCCTACCGGGGCGGTTTTCTCGGCCCGCAGTATGACTCGATGATCCTGCCCGATCCCAGTCAGCCGGATTTCGCCGTGCCCGATCTCAGCCTGCCGAAGAGCGTCACGGCGGAGATGATCGAGGACCGCCGTTCGCTGCTCAAAGTGGTCGACAGCCACTACCGCGCACAGGAAACGTCGGCCGAGTTCGCCAAGATGGACACGTTTCAGCAGCAAGCCATGCAGATGCTGCTCTCGCCCAAGGTCAAAGAAGCGTTCGATATTTCGAAAGAGCCGGACAAGATCCGCGATCGCTACGGCCGCACTCGCGTGGGCCAGAGCGTGCTGATGGCCAGAAGGCTCGTGGAGGCCGGCTGCCGCTTTGTCACCGCCGCTGGATACAAACACGGCGAGTGGGATACGCACGGCGACAATGACAAGCGGCTGCGTGAGTCGCTCGCGCCGCGGCTCGATCAAAGCCTCTCCGCGTTGCTGGAGGACCTGGCCACGAGCGGGTTGCTTGAATCGACGGTGGTGCTTGTCACCGGAGAGTTCGGCAGAACTCCCGCCATCAATCCCAACCGCGGGCGCGACCATTGGCCGGATTGCTGGTCTTTACTCGTGGGCGGCGGCGGAATCAGCGGCGGCCGCATCGTCGGCGCCAGCGATGAGCGTGGAGCCTATGTTGCCGACCGGCCCGTGTCGACCGGCGACCTCTACGCCACCATCTACAAAGCCATGGGGATCGATTGGACCAAGACCTACATGTCGCCCGCCGGCCGCCCCGTCTACATCGCCAACGGTTTCGACGACAAGATGGGCGAGCCCATCAAAGAGCTCGCCTGATTCCTTCTTACAGAATTACTTTGCCCGCGACGTCGTCCCAACGCACGCGCCTGCCCGTCTTGCGCGAAATGTTGGCAAGCAGCGTAACCAGGCAGGCCTGGAATCCGATGCGCATCGGCGCAGTCGGCGTCTTGCGCGTGCGGACACATTCAAGGAAGTTCTGCACGTGCAACTCGGCTGCGTAGCCGAAACCCCGCTCGGAGCGCTTCGCGATGGCGACTGTGTCCTCGGCGCCCTGCATGTATACGCGGCACTCTTCGCGGCCGATATCCATGCGCGCTTTGTCGCCGTCGAGTTGGCTCAACTGGTCATTCTTGCTTTGATACTTCATCGCGGCGTAATTGATCGTGAAGATGCCGGTGAACTCTTCCGGGTACTCGGCAATCGTCACCATCGATTCCGGCTGGTCGAACTGCGTGGCTTGAATCTTGTTGCCGATCGCCGTCACCGCCAAGGGGTAGGAGGCGTCCATCAGTAGATGCATTCCGTCAAAGGCGTGCGCGCCCTGATCGGCCGCGATGCCGCCCGCGTATTCAGAGAAGTAGCGCCAGTGCCGGAACCGCAGCGGATCAACGGCCACGCGCCGCTTCACGGGACCCTGCCACTGCTCCCAATCGAGCGGGCCGTCCAGTTTGGCGGGCGGCGGCTGGTTCACGTAGTTATTCAGCCACCACGAACGCACCATGCGCACCGGGCCTAGTGTACCGGCGGCCACGATCTTACGGCCTTCGAGATACAGATCATAGCTGCGACGCTGCATCCCCACTTGCACGATGCACTTCGATGCCTTCTCCGCACGAATCAGATCCATGCCTTGCTCAGGGGTTTGGCACAGCGGCTTTTCGATATAGATGTCCTTGCCAGCCGCAATCGCGTCGAGCGTCATCCGATGGTGCCAGTGTTCCGGCGTGGCAATCAGCACCGCGTTGATGCTCTTGTCATCCAGAATCTGCTTGTAGTTGCGAATCGCGCGCGGGCTCTGTCCGCCCTGCGCCTTGGAGGCGAGCGAGAGCGCCTTTTCGAGATTCGGCTCATAGACATCGCACACCGAGCCCACCCGTACGTTGGGGTCTTTCTGGAAAACGCCCATCACGTACATGCCCCGGCCGCCGCTGCCGATGGCGCCGAGATTGACCTGATCCGACGGCGCTGCCTGCGCCGCCAGCATCGTGCCGCCCGCGTAGATAAAGGTTCTGCGAGTTGATTTCACCGTGTGGTCCTCTATGCCTCGAAGTTCTTAGAGCGCGAACGGTGCGCGATACTGCTTGGTCAACAGTGCGTTCGCTTCCGCGTCGCCGGGAAACGTCTCCGTGGCCGGATCGAACTTGAGTATTCGTCCCGTGCGATAGGCGATCTCGCCCAGATGCACGATCGCGCAGGAGCGGTGCGCCACTTCCGCATTGGCGATCGGCTGTTGCCGCGAGCGGACGCAATCCAGAAAGTTGAGGAAGTGCTTTGGATGCCCATCGCCGCCCCGCATGCCCGGCCCCTTTTCCTCCTTCGGCCCCAGATACACCTGCAAGTAGCCGCGCCGCGAGAACACCATGAAGCCCTCGGACCCGTAGAAGGCATTGCCGCTATCAAACCCGTATTGGCCGTAGGGCGTCCAGTTGCGCTCTTCGTAGATCAGAACCTTGTTGTCCTCGAACTGATACGTCACCGTCATGTTGTCCGGATAATCGCCGAGCCCGGTGTCCACCTTGCTGCCATGCGCGGTGATGCGAATCGGGTGCGTTTTCGGATCCAGGCCGAAGCGCGCCATGTCGAGATCGTGGATGCCGTCGTCGCCGATGCTGCCGTTGCCGTAGTCGCGCCACGTGTTCCAGTTGCTTGAATTGTTGTAGCGCGCCGGATTGTAGCCGCGCACCGGCGCCGGCCCCAACCACATGTTGTAGTCCACCGCGGGCGGCGCCGCGCTGTCGGGCACCTTGGCCGGCGGCGCGAGCTTCTGCTGGTTCCACGCCTTCGACATTCGCACCGTGCCGATCACGCCCGCATCTAACAGCTCCCGCGCCTTGGCGGTCACCTCACTCGAACGCATCTGAGTCCCGTGCTGAAAAACGCGGCCGTACTGCCTCGCGGTGTCCACCAGAATGCGTCCTTCGCGGAACACATGGCTGGCCGGCTTTTCGACATACACATCCTTGCCCGCCTTCATCGCGGCGACGGCAATCGGCGCGTGCCAGTGGTGCGGCGTGGCGATGATGAATGCCTGGATCGATTTGTCGTCGAGCAGACGCCGGAAGTCGCTCACCGTGCGCGGCGTCTGGTTGGTGGCGTCATAGACGATCTTGCCGACGCGCTCGGCGCGGTTCGCATCCACATCGCAGACCGCCAGCACGCGGCCGCTCTTGGTATCGAGCGTTCTCTTGACGTGCGCCGACCCCATGCCGCCCACGCCGACGAAGGCGAGGCCCACCTGGTCGTTGGCCGACAAGGTCCGCTGCCCGGTAACCGCGGTCGTCCCGAGAATCGATAGCGCGCGCCGCCGATTGATCAGATGCATGTATACAAAGATACTTGAAATTCCACGATACTGCTACGGCTCGGCGACCTCAGCGACACGGTCGATTTTCACTTCACCGAGTTGCTGCACGCTGCCGCTGGGCCAGCGCACTTCCACCCGGACCGGCCCCGCGTGGCGGCCCAATCCGAAGCGAACAATCGCCTCGCTCGACGACGCGTATCCCACGCTCGTCGTGGCGTGATTGTAGAGCGAACCTCCGCCGTCTACTTTGATCTGTGCGCCCAAGCCCTGGCGGTTGCTGGCCTTGCCCTTCAGCCGTATCGCGAGCCAATGCGCCTCACTGCGGGACACATTCCGCAGCACGGCCACCGGCGCGTTCAACGCCGTGACGACGGCATCTACGCGCCCGTCCCGATCAAAGTCCGCGAACGCCGTGCCTCGATAAAAAGCCCGGCGCGGGAGCGCGGGGCCCGGCTCGAAGCGGCCTCGGCCTGTTCCGCGGAACACCGTGTTGGAAAGTTCCGGAGCCGCGCCCAGTTGCCGCTCCAGGCGCGGGAAGTGGGCGTTGGCGGTAAACAGGTCCTTCCATCCATCGTTATCGAAGTCGAACAGTCCCATGCTCCACCCGGTCAAGTGCACGGTGGCGCGCGCGAGTCCGGACTGCGCCGTGAAGTCCTCGAATAGAAACCGTTCGCCGAGATTCCGAAAGGCCAGGAATGCGTCATTCACCATGCCGGTAATGGCGAGGTCCGGCCGCCCGTCATTATCGAAGTCGCGGAAATCGCAGCCCATCCCGGCGATGGCCTTGCCGGAATCCGGATAGGCGACTCCGGCTTCCAGCGCCACTTCCTCGAACTGTCCCTTGCGATTACGAAAGAGCTGATTCGGTACCGAGTCGTTCGCCACGAACACGTCGGGCCAGCCATCGCCGTCGGCGTCCGCGAATGCCACTCCCATGCCTTTGCCCGGCGACGCTTTGATGCCGGCCGCCGCGGAAATGTCCGCAAATGTCCCGTCGCCCCGGTTGCGAAACAGCCGGTGCGATTGCGGCTCATACCACTTCGGATGGCAGTAGATCCGATGCTCCGGCGGTCCGCACGGAACCTCCCGCGCCGGATCCCAACGCACGTAGTTGGAGACGAACAGGTCAAGACGCCCGTCGCGATCATAGTCGAACCAGCCCGCCGAGATCGACCAGTCTCCCCGGGCGTCCGCCGGAGCAAGCCCAGCCTTCCGCGTGACGTCTTCAAACGTGCCGTCGCCGCGATTGCGGTAGAGCGCGTTCCTATGCACGCCGGCGACGAACAGGTCCGCGAAGCCGTCATTGTCGTAGTCGCCGGTGGCCGCCGCCATCGCATAGCCTTCGCCGGCCAGCCCGGCTTTCGTCGTCACGTCCGTAAACGTCAAGTCGCAATGGCCGCGATAGAGCCGGTTGTGAAAACTCGCGTCTGTTTTGCGCAGCGAGGGCAAGGAAGCGCCATTGGTGAAAAATAGATCGGCGCACCCATCGTTGTCGAAATCGAAGGCCGCCGCACCGCCCGGCATCAACTCCACTTGATGCAGCCTGCCCGCCGCTCCATTGCGCAATTGAAATCCGATCCCGGATTTCGCCGTCACGTCTTCAAATTGAATTTGCGCCCACGCGGCAAGCGGCAGCGCCACCAGCGCGCCGAACCTCACTGGGCACCCTTGGCGTGTTCGCGCAACCATCGGAGTTGGCGCGCCGCGCGGTCGCCGTCCCCACTCAGGCGATAGAGTTTCACCAGCAGCGAGTGGACCGGTTCCGAATCGGGCGACAACGCCTCGGCCGACTCCGCAGCCTCAACCGCTTCTTTGATCCGCCCAAGCCGCATCAGCGCAATCGCTCGCCACATCCGCGCGTCAGCGTGGCCCCGCGCCAGGCGAATCGCCCTGTCGAATCTCGCCAGCGCCTCTTCATTAGCGTCCCGCTGCAGCAGCAACTGCCCATAGCCAAAGTGCAGCAACGGCCGCTCCGCCGCGCCGGGCACGGACACAAGGCTTTCCAACTCGCGCTCAGCTTCCGCATCCCGGCCCAGCGCATCGAGCGTAGCCGCGCGTAGAATGCGTGCATCGAGATTCTGCGCGAGCGATGGATCACGCTCCAGCATCTGCAAGGCGGAACCGAAATACCCCTCGCGATACGCAAGCACGGCTGCGGTGAAACGCACAGCGGGATGTTCAGGTTCATCAAGCGCCGCGAGAGCCCGCCGCGCTTCAGCCAGCCGTCCGGAATCGATTAGCGATTGCACCGGGCCGAGTCCCGCGGGTGGTTGCTTCGGTTGCCCGAAGCAGAGAACCGATCCTGCCGTCAGGATCAGCCCCGCGAGTCTTGCCCTCATGCATCTCGTATTCTAGAACCTCAACGACGCCTGGAAGTACACCTTGCGCGCGCCGTTGCCTTCCTGCGTACGGCGCACCCAGTTGGTTGCTGACGCCAGCGAGTTGATCGCGGGCCGCAATGCGAGGCTGCCATTGGCCTGCCGCGCGAACGCACCGATGTTGCCGTTCGGCGCGCCCCAGTAGTCGCCATTGTTGAGGGCGTTATAGAACGACGCGCCCACGCGGAGCATCGCGCGCTCATAGAGCTTGAATTCCTTGAACGGCGCACCGTTGAGGATCCACATGTTCGGGCCCACCAGAAGGTTGATCGGCGCGTTGCCGAGCGTGCCTGGCGCTGGAGCCGTGAAGCAGGCGCCGTTGACAAAGGGCTGATTCGCGATCATGCGGCTTGGATTGGTATAGAGGTTGCAACCCGGCACCAGGTCCGGCCGGCCACTGAACTGGTTGAGATTCGCCGAATCGTAGCCGGTATAGGTCGGCGTGGAGTAGTTGCCAGTGTGCCAGTTGAAGTTGGTGGTCAGAGACCAGCCGCCGACGATGGCATTCAGGATCTTTCCACCCGCCCCCGAGCCGACCGACAGGAAGCGCTTGCCGTTGCCGAACGGAAGTTCGTAGTAAAGGTTGATCAGCAGGTCTTGCGTCGGCCACCATGCGTCGATCTGCGAGTCGCGGGCCCGGTCGTACGCGTAATCCACGTTTCCGCTGAGGGTGTCCGCGCTAAACCCCTGGCTCGGGCCGTCACGCCGTCCGCGTTGAATCGTGTGTGTGATGTCCATGTGTAGTCCATTCTTAAAGGCGTGCGTCAGGCCGACTAAGAGGGAGTTATACCGGCTATTCACGCCGTTCTCTACAGACGTGATGTTCTGGAAAGCGGGGAACGGCCGGCGGGCCTGATTGAAGGGCTGCGCACTGGCCAACGGCGTGTTCAGATTGAACTGGTACATCTGCTGGACAGTTCTGTTGGCGTTGTACGTCGCGCGCGCCACCCACCCTGGCAGGACCGACTTCTCCACCGTGAGGTTCCAGGTCATGATGTACTCCGGGCGAAGGTCGCGGCTCACGCTCTGTCCGGTCGCGACGCCACGGGCCGCACCAGCCGCCGCGCCGAACGGGTTGGGCAGAGAGAAACGGGGCCCGGCCGGAGTCATGGCGTTCTGGATCTCCTCGGTCAGTGCGAACGGTCCTTCGGTCTGGAGACCCTGGAACCGGAGAATCGAGTTGTAGACGCCAAAACCGCCGCGAATGGCCAGATCGGAAGATACCTTCGGCCGGTAGGCGAACCCGAACCGCGGCAGCAATCGTTGATTGGAGTTGCGAAGATTCTCGGCAAACCCGACACTGCTTCCCACCACCACCGGAATCGAGTTGACCGGCCATAAACGGGAAATCTGACTCACCGCGGCTTGATCGGGGACTACCATCTTGCCCGATGCCGCATCGAAGTTGAAGAAGAGACCGTTGGTCTCGCGGGGTACGGAGTAGCGGTCCCACCGCAGCCCAAGCGACAGCGTCAGGTTGGGCCGCACGCGCCAATCGTCCTGAATGTAGCCGCCGAGTTCGGTCACCGCTTCATTGATCGTCGGGCGGGTTTCGGCGCGCTGCGAAACATCGGGAGTGCCGATGAGGAAGTCCGCGAAAGGAACTCCCGTGAACCGGCCATTGAAGGTGAACCGGCCAAAGGACTCCGACAGGTTCGACAAGCGCTCCTGCCGGTGCGCGATTGCCAGGAAGCCGCCTTTGATGGTGTGGCGGCCGGTGGTGTATGAGAGGTTTTCGTAAACCTGAAAGCGGACTTCGTCACGGCCTCCCTGTTGGGTATTGTGATCGAGGAACACGCCCAGGCCGTCGGTCACCAGGAACTTCGGGGCGCCAGACAACCCGTTGTCGGTGACACCCTGAACGCCCCACCGCTTGATCATCTCCCCGCCAGGCATCGGAGTCCGATCGCGGAATGAGCGGGGCGTAAACTGGTGGTCGCCCACCCGCGCGTCCGCCACCCGCAACTGATTCACGATGCGCGGCGTCACCACCCAGGTGTGGCCGATGTTGATCCGCTGTTCTGGCGATTGCGATACGCGGCTCCAGCCCGGCATTCCTGTGCCATCCTTGAAGAACTCGCGACGGCCCTTGTTGAATGATCCAGACACCACGTGATTGCTCCCGAAGTTCTGGTCAATCTTGATGACCGAACTGTAGGATTTTCGTTCGTCGCGGAAAGCGTACTGCGCATTCTGGAATACAGAGTCCGGGTCGCCGACGTACTGACGCGGACCGAAGCCGTTGATGCTGTCCACGACCATGTCCTGGATCACTTTCTGGGACACCGAGTTGATGCGGTTGACGGGCACGATGTTTCCCGGAAACGGTGAACCCGCCAGCGGGTCCGTGATTGGGACCACGTTACCGTTGCGATCGCGGAAGCGCGAGAAGTTCCCCCCGAGCATCCGTTCGGATGGAATGCTGGTGACGTAGGCGCCGGCAGTCACCAGCGGCGGCACCATATAGTAGTTGAACAGGAAAAAGGTCTTGTTGCGGCCGTCATAGATTTTCGGAATGTATACCGGGCCGCTCAGCCCCCACTCGTGCCGCCACTGGTTGAGCCCCGCGGGGCGCACGTTCTGGACCTGCGGCGTATTCACTGCGTTCGTGCGAGGGTTCACGTAGTTCGGCGAATACTCGCCATGCAACTGGTTGGTCCCAGTCCGGAAGATCACATTCGCGGTCACCGGACGGCCATACTCCGCCGACGGCGTCCCCATCGTGAGCGAGACCTGCTGGATCGATTGCGACGGCAGCATCAGTTCGCGGTTCTGCTGCGCTCCATCGGATTGGTACTCCAGGTGTGGCATCGGCACACCGCCGAACCCGCCCCAGCCCACGCCGCCGCCCGACGAACCGGGGAACCACATCGACTGCTCCAGTGCCCACCCGTCACGGCTCGGATTCACCGCCTTCTTCTCGACATAGACCTGCGGGAGCGTGATATCGACGGTGGCCCCTTCCGTTTGAATGAACTCCCCCTCAACCGTCACTTCGGATGCTACTTCGCCCACGCGCATCGGAATGTCCAGCCGGACGCGGGCCTGCGGCTCCACGCGGACGTTCTCGACGACGGTTTTCTGAAAGCCCGTCAGCGTCACCTCCACGCGATAGACGCCGGGGAAAAACCCGAGCGCGAGGTAGTCGCCGCTTTCATTGGAAGCGAGCGTTCTCAATGCTCCGGTGGTTTGATTCGTGATCCTGATTTCGGCGTTCGGCACACCCGCTGCCTGCGGATCGCGAATGGTGCCGAGAATGTCTCCCTGCTGCGTTTGGGCTCCGAGGGGAAGCGTGAGCAGCAGCGCGGTGGCGAACAGCGCCAGACGATTCGGTCGATTAGCGAACATCAGAACACCTCACCCAAAAGCAACAACGTTAGAATACAACGATCCGACCAGTCTGCGCATTCTATCACCATCAAGGCTCTGTATACATGGTTGCAGCGTGGCCGATACGCAAGCGCTCAGAGGCCCGTTTTTGCGATGGGATACAATCGCGGAGTCGAACACTTATGAGCCATGCCCCCATCACCCGCCGCCGCTTGATCGGAGCCGCCGCCGCGGTGCCCACCCTGGTTGCACAGCCCCGCCACCGCCGGCCCCGCGTCGCCGCGATCGCCAGCATCTATCACAAGTTCGCCCATGCGCAGCATATCTGTGACCGGTTTCTGATCGGCTACGGTTGGAACGGCGCGCATCACCAGCCGGAAATCGATCTGGTCTCGCTGTGGGTGGATCAGGTGAAAGCGAACGATCTCAGCCGTGCGCGCGCCCGGGAGTTTGCTGTGATGAAGGTCTACCCCACCATCGCTGAAGCGCTCACCCTCGGCACCGGCAAACTGGCCGTGGACGGCGTGCTGCTCATCGGTGAGCACGGCGACTATCCGGACAACGAGAAGGGCCAGAAGCTCTACCCGCGCTACGAGTTCTTCCGCGAGATCGTCAAGGTGTTTGAAGCTTCCGGGCGCGGCGTGCCGCTGTTCAATGACAAGCACCTGTCGTGGAAGTGGGAGTGGGCTCGGGAGATGTACGACACCAGCCGCCGCCTCGGGTTCCCGTTCATGGCCGGGTCGAGCTTGCCGGTGACGTGGCGCACGCCGTCGATCGACATGCCATATGGCGCGCCGGTCCGCGAGGCGCTCTGTGTGTTTGGCGGCTGGATCGATGGCGGTGATATCCATGCGTTCGAAACGCTGCACTGCATGAGCGAGCGGCGCAAGGGCGGTGAAAGCGGCGTCCGCAGCGTCCAGGCCTATCGCGGCGAGAACTTCTGGCAGGCGCTCGAAAAAGGCGCGTGGTCACAGGCGTTGATGGAAGCGGCCATGTGCCGCAGTCATCAGTTGAAGCCCTCACGCAAAGGGTTCAACAACGATTTCCCGTCGCTCGAAGCGATGAAGCGCATGTCGAACAACCCGTACGCTTACGTTGTGGAACACACCGATGGGCTGCGTTCGGCGATCGTAGCGCTGCCCGGCGTGGTGGGCGACTTCTGCTTCGCCGCTCGCATCGACGGACGGAAAGAGCCGTTGTCGACTCAGATGTATCTGCCCATGCCGCCCGCGCAGACCACGCTTGCCAACTTCTTCTCGCCGCAGGTGAACAACCTCGAAAAGATGTTCCTCACCGGCAAGCCGTCTTATCCGGTGGAACGGACGCTGCTCACCACCGGTCTCACCGCCGCGGGCGTCGAGAGCCTCTACCAGCGTGAAAAGCTGATCAAGACGCCGCACCTCGAAAGCGTGGCCTACACTGCGCCGAAAGAATCCACCTTCTGGAGAACGTAGATGCCCAAACGCGTTGCTATCGTCGCCACGATCTACGAATATCTCTCGCATGGCCAGCACATCGGTGACCGGTTCCTGGTGGGCTACCCGTGGGAAGGTCGCTGGCGAAAGCCGGATCTCCAGGTGGTTTCGCTCTATGTGGACCAGAAACCGAAAGGCGATCTCAGTGCCGAACGCGCCCGCGAGTTCGGCTTCCCCGTTTACCCCACCATCGCCGAGACGCTCCGCTGCGGCGGCGACAAACTCGCGGTGGACGCCGCGCTGATCATCGGCGAACACGGCGATTATCCCGACAACGAAATTGGACAGAAGCTCTATCCCCGCTACGAGTTCTTCAAGCAGTGCGTGGCGGTCTTCGAAAAAGACGGCCGCACCGTTCCCGTCTATAACGACAAGCACCTCTCCTACAGCTTTGAGAAAGCCAAGTGGATGGTGGACCAATCGCGCCGCCTCGGTTTCCCCATGCTCGCGGGCTCGTCGATCCCCGTCACCTGGCGCCTGCCCGACGTCGACATGCCATACGGCGCGGAGGTGCAAGAGGCGCTCGCCGTGGGCTTCGGTCGCTACGACCATACGGATTTCCACGCGCTCGAAGGCATGCAGTGCATGATTGAACGGCGTAAGGGCGGGGAAACGGGCGTGCGGCGGGTGGAGCTGCTCGAAGGCGACGCCGTGTGGAAGGCCGCCGATGCGCGCGCCTGGTCGAACGATCTGCTGGTGGCCGCGCTCTCGCGCAGCGACACGCCGGGCGGGCTTACTCGCGAAGACGGACGGACGCAGGACCTGGTGACATCCGGCCAGCTCCGAAAGATCACCAAGAATCCCTCGGCTTGGCTGATCGAAAGGAATGACGGTTTGAAAACCACGCTGCTGATGCTGCCCGGCACGGTCAAGGACTTCACCTTCGCCGCCCGGTTGAAGGGCCGGTCCGCGATCCTCTCCACACAGTTTTTCGCTTCGCCCGAGCCCAATGTGACCTACTCGGCATGCCTCGCACACAAAGTGGCGGAAATGTTTGAAACAGGAAAAGCGCCTTACCCCGTGGAGCGAACGCTGCTGGTGACCGGGATCATCGAGAGCGGAATGCGTTCACGCGGGCGCGCGGTGGAGACGCCGCATCTGGCGGTCCGCTATCGCGGCCCCGCGGCTTCACAGTACGCCCGGAGCTAACCGAAATGCCAACTCGTCCACTGGTCACAATCGCAGGTTTGCTGTTTCCCGCCTTGGGCCTTGCGCAAACCGCGCCGCCGCGCTTGGGCGTCAGCGAACTCACCACCAAGACCATTTATCATTCACCCGAAACGCCGGCTACACCAGTTGGGTGGGCTGCTGGCTGATGCCCGGCGGAAAACCGATGGTCTCGTTCCATCAGGCCACTGGTCCGGCGAACGGCCGGTACCGCGCCTCGAAAGAGATCCTCCACCGCCTCTCGTGGCCTCCAACTGGCAAGGCCGAATATGTGCACTACGACATGACGGGTCTCGACATGGAGGCCATCCATCTGATCTCGAACGACAATCTGGCGAGCTGGCAGCAGGTCAGCACCGAGCACGTCTCTACCCCAATGAACGGCTGGACCTGCGAGCCGGAAGAGGCCGACAAGGACGGCACTATCTATCGCGGCGTCTGGGGCCAATATCTTCCTTTCTATGACGTGCCGCAAACCGGTTACTGGCAGCGTTCCACCGACGGGTCAAAAACCTGGAGCGAACCGGCCGTTTTCTTCGATCCGGCCAAGTGGAGTTCTCTACCCAAGCGCATGCGTTTCCTTCGCGACGGCCGCATCGTGGTCACCAGCGCGGTACTGCGGCAGCAGCCCGGTCTGGTGACGCGGGACGATTGGGCCAAGCTGCTTGAGCCTGCCGTTTGGTTCTCTTATGACCGCGGCAAGACGTGGTCCGATCCGCTGCTGATCTGGGATGACAAGAGCGTGCGGCCGTCGGAAGAGTTGGACGTGGCCGAACTGGCAAACGGCGATTTGCTGGCCGTGATCCGAGTCGACGCGGCGAAGGCCCGGTATCAGACCGTCATTCGCCAACAGGGAAAATCTTGGCGCGCCGAGCCCGTGCGCAAATTGTGGATTCCCCATAGCGGCCATCCGGAACTGCTGGCCACGCGTGAAGGCGTGGTGCTGCACCTTGCCACCGACGGCATCGCGTGGACCGGCGACGAAGGCAAAACCTGGGCCTATCTCGAAGGGCGCCCTCGCAGCGGCTACTACCCGCGCAGCCTGCAACTCCCCGATGGCCGGATCTTCTGCGTCTACCACATCGGCGGTGACGACTACTACGGACGCCGGGACCAGCGGATCGAAGCTATCACCCTCCGGCTCAAACGAGAGTAGTGCGATGTATTCATCCACGTCGACGCCCATGATGATATAGTCGCCTCGAACCTCGATGACACGAAGAAAAGCCCTCCTCGCTCCCTCGGGCGCCATGCTGGCCTCTGCCGCCGTCTCCAAAGCCGCCCCCTGCAATTTCCGGCTCTGGTGCAAAATCTGGGTTGACACTGGTTTGATACCGTTTCGGTCCGCAGGTCTCGATCGATCCCGACCCCAATCACGCAACCAACGCGGCTCGCCAGATCTCCGGCATCGT
>Ga0194131_10001706_pt1 | contig 37210 bp, 47 predicted proteins | sample TA2KigO120mmetaG_FD_148631 | JGI IMG/M metagenome (GOLD analysis project Ga0194131, IMG submission 148631) | Freshwater microbial communities from Lake Tanganyika, Tanzania - TA2015053 Kigoma Offshore 120m | ecosystem: Environmental > Aquatic > Freshwater > Lake | place: Tanzania: Lake...
GTTCTGAATTTACAAATGTGATTGCAGTTGGCGCAACAGGTTTTTGCCAGCTAAATTCAGGATCGCTGTACACGTATCCTTCATAGCCAGGCAACAAAGAAAACTCGTCCTGTGTTGCAGGACCCATAATCACTTCCCAACCGCTGTTAAAATATGGCATTACAAGATTTATCTCATCAAAATCATCATCGCCGTTTTCTGTATCCCAAAGATTACCAGTTACAGGATCAACTGCTAGACCAAAGCTGTTTCGTATTCCCATCGCATAGTATGGTTTCTCTTTATCTATTCGCATAATTACACTAGTATCATCTGGCTCACCTGTTTTGTGATTTTGTAGCTTCCCATATCTTCCAGCATCACCTAAAATCAAATAAACAGAATCATCAAGACCGGTAACCATTGCACCACCATTATGATATGGTCTTGTTTGTGGCAAATCTCTTAGCAAAACTGGATTGACTAGCTCATTGCCATTCCACTCATATTTGTAAACTCGTTTTGCAATCGGTTCGCCACCATCACTTGTTGACTCTGTAAAGTAAAGATAAACAGTAGAATCTACTGTAGCTATGCCAAGCATTCCCTGTTCACCAATGTTTGTTACACTTACATCAAGCACGGCTTTGTCAATATGGCCATCTCGTATGAGACGAACCTTTCCATCATGTTTTTGTAAAACCAAAATGTCGTTTCCAACAAACGCCATGGTGGTGGGACTATTTTCTATTCCAGTAACATATCTCTCAATTACAAAATTTTGATCTTTTATAGTTGGTACAGAACCAACTGGATCACCTAACACAGAGCCTGTAAAAAGGAAAAAAGGACATAATAGTAATAAAATAATTTTTAGCATCAATTATGAGGTTGTGTTTTTCTTTTTAACAATTATGATTACTAATCGTCATTAGATAATTGAATTGACTTTTCTGCAAATAGCCAAATAGTTTAAACTAATCCACTCTAATTGAAATTAATTAATTCATTAACTAATGTCAGAAAATCTACCACAAAGAGAATGTGTGCATGATGGACCAAAAACTGTAAAGATTCAATTTTCAAATGAAGCAGAGTATTATCTGTGTGAAAATTGTGCAAAACTAGACATCTTTTGTGCCTAGGCCAGTTTTTGAATCATTTCTATTTTTGTATTTCATAATTGTAGTTAAAATCAATGATTTACAAATAATGCACTAAAGGTACAAATCTTACAAAATTTATTAAATTATTAAACAAATGAAAAAATTACAGACAAGCTCACAGAAAATTTCAAGCATACAAAAGATCTTTTTTGTCGTAATTTCTGTTGCGGTAATTAATTTAATTGCAAATTATTTTGGAGAAGATGTTGCTGTAATTGTTGGGAATTTGATGTATATTCCTGCAGCTGGTAGTCTTTTGGTAGTTAGTATCATTGTCCTCCAACGATTAGGCTCATCAGGAAAACATGGTAGCGCACTAATAGCATTGGTAGGTTTTGCAATATCCTGGTTTTTTGCTGAAATGACTTGGATGCTACAAGAACTTTATTTTAAAATAGAACCATTTCCTTCAACTGCGGACCTATTCTATCTTGTTGGCTATCCTTTTTTGTTAATGTTTGTAATTTCATATTTAGAAATTTTAAAGGAGGGCATTACAAAAGAGATACTTGGCTTAGCTATTCTTGCTGCGGTTATTGTCTTAGTATCAAGTCTTTATGTTGTGTTTAATGAAGAGGAAGAATTAAGCAACTATGAGTTTGCACTGCTAGCTGGATACCCAATAGCAGATGCAATCGTATTGGTTCCGGCGGTATTGGGCGTTGTTTTGTTTTTCAAAGGCAAAGTAAATTTTATGTGGACACTTGTTTTTGTTGGCGTCATTTCATTGTATGTGGCAGATACGACTTTTTTGTATACTCAGCTTGAAGATTCCTACTATACGGGTCATCCGCTTGAAATGCTATTTCATTTTATGTACTTTCTTATCGCATTTGGGATATATGATTACATGAAAATATTCAAAAAAGAATAAAAATGAAAATTTAATCAAAGGAAATTGTTACTCTTAAAATTACTTTAATCGTACTAAATCTTTGATACATTTTTTGCATGCGGGCCTTTTGGACCTTCTGCAGTTTCAAACGACACCTTATCCCCTTCTCTTAGGTTTCCTTGAACCTCAGTTTTGTGGACAAAAAGGTCTGCACCAGACTCTCTTGCGATAAATCCGTAGCCCTTTGTGGCGTTGAACCATTTTATGGTACCTTCTTCCATGTTTCTATTGCAAACTATTTGTCGTATATAATCGAATGGTATCAAATTTTTGTTAAATAGATCAAAAAATTGTAATGATTATAGTAGAACATACTTTATTATTGATTTTACAAGAAAAACTAACGATTTGTTATACAAGGTAAAAGACATAAAACTTGCAAAAAAAGGCAAACTTTCCTATGAATGGGCAAGAAATCACATGCAGATTCTTGATAATACTATTTCTAGGTTAAAAAAATCACAGCCATTCAAAAATATAACTTTGGGTTTTTGCTTACAGATAACAAAAGAAACAGCTGTACTACTAAAAGGAGTAAAGGAACTTGGAGCAAGTGTCGTAGCTTGTTGTGCAAATCCCCTAACAACTCAAGATGATGTTGCAGCATTTTTAGCTTCGGATGGAATTCATGTTTATGCTTGGTCAGCTGAAACAAAAAAAGAATATGACTGGTGTATTGAACAGGTTCTAAATCACAAGCCAAATATTTTGACTGATGATGGTGGCGATCTAAATATTATGGTACACAACAACAAAAAATTCAAGTCATTAAAGATTCTTGGCGCTACAGAGGAAACAACTACTGGAGCAAAACGACTAAAATCTTTGGAAAAAAATCGTTTACTTTGCTATCCAGTCATTGTAGTAAATGATGCATATACAAAACACATGTTTGATAACCGATACGGAACAGGACAGAGTACTATAGATGGGTATTTGCGTGCAATGAATCTATTATTTGCATCAAAGCGTGTTGTTGTAGTAGGGTATGGCTGGGTTGGAAAAGGAGTTGCATCTAGATGTCATGGCATGGGCTCTAAAGTTATAGTAACAGAAGTTGATCCTATCAAAGCATTAGAAGCTCACATGGATGGATTTGAGGTAATGTCTATGAGTCAGGCTGCAAGAATTGGCGATATTTTTGTAACATGTACTGGAATGGCTGGTGTAATTAGAAAAGAGCATATTCTAAAGATGAAAGACTGCGCAATACTTGGAAATGTAGGACATTTTGATGTAGAAATTGACAGTCAGTTTTTGTTAAAAAAATCAAGATCTGTAAGAGAGGTAAGGCCTAATCTTGATGAATGTGTGTTGTATAATGGTAAGAAAATGTATCTTATCGCAAAAGGAAGGGCTGCAAACTTGATTGCGACTGAAGGAAATCCACCAGAAGTAATGGCACAATCGTTTTCAAACCAGTTACTTTCTATTCTATACATTTTAAAAAATCACAAAAAACTGCCAAATCAGGTAATGAAGGTACCACAAGAAATTGACAGACAGGTTGCAGTTGATGCACTGGCAGCAATGGGTATTAAAATAGACAAACTAACAAAAGAACAGATATCGTATATGAATAGCTGGTAAAAGTTTTGATTTTAATTATGGTAATATGATTAAAGTTTGATATGTCAACACGAACATTTATGGAATTTATAAAAAACGATCTTAAACAGATCTCATTTGACTTGAAAGGCTTTCTTGAAGTGTACTATCCAATGCTAAAGGCATCATGGAGTCCTGAAAATGAGCATGATTTTATCTTAGGTTGGTTTATTGGCAGTAAGGAACAGGAATATTCTACTTCTTTTTATGAAAAATATGGCCAAAGAATGTATCATGAATTATTATTTGAAATTCAAAGAGAAATTAGTAAACATAAAGCCGAGCTTCATAAAACAATTCTGGACTATTTAGAAAATAAAGAAAATCAAAGCTAAATTATGACTAAAATGTTTGCTACATCAATTTGTTGTATGGATGGCAGAATTCAAATGCCAATTTATCAATGGTTACAAAGTAATTATGGTGCAAAGTATGTAGATACAATAACAGAACCAGGAATTGATAAATTATTTTTTGATTCAGCAAAGGCAGAGCAAATAAAATCAAAGGTACTAATCTCAGTAAACAAACATAATTCAGATGTAATTTTAGTAACAGGCCATTTTGACTGTGCGGGAAATCCGGTTTCAAAAGAAGAGCATGTAGAACAAATAAAAAATGCAGTTTCTGTCATAAAATCGTGGAATCTTCCTGTTAAAGTAATTGGCGCTTGGGTTGATGATAACTGGCAAGTTGTTAAAATTTGAGTTCTAATTCATGTCATATGTGTAAATTTTGTAATTAATTTGGTAAAATATAGTACATTTATTAGATAATTTTTTCAATATTTAAATACATTTTTAATTTATTTTGTTTGTTGATACCAGACAAGCTAGATCAAAAAATTCTAAAACATTTGTTAGTTGATGCGCGGCAATCCTCAAGACAGCTTGCACTAAAACTTGGAATATCAACTGTAACCATCATATCAAGACTAAAAAAACTGGAAGTTGAAAAGATAATCAAAGGATATACGGCAATACTTGATCACGAAAAACTTGGATTCAATCTTACTGCAGTAATTGAAGTTGTTGCAAAAAAGGACAAAATTATTGAGATAGAAAACGAACTTGCGGGCATTGATAATATATGCGCAGTATATGATGTGACAGGAACAACAGATACATTCATTGTTGCAAAATTCAAGGGAAGGGATGATCTCAGCGAATTTGTAAAAAAAATATCATCAAAACCAAATGTGGAAAACACCATAACTCATGTTGTATTAAACACAATCAAAGAAGACTTTAGATTATTTTAGGTCTAAGATAGCGAGGAACGAGGATTTACGCTTGCCTGGAAGGTTAGGAAGCGTTTGCATCCAAAGCCAAAGGCCTTCCTCTAACTTCGCTGCATCACTCTAAGAGGACATGATCCGTTAGAGTAATCCTCGTCAGCATGATATTTGCAAAAATAATATTTAAGGTTAAAGTAAAATTACTATGTTTTTATTCAATTTCTGTTGATAATTTCAAATGAATTTTAAGTTTTTACTTATAGTTCTTCATATATTATGAATACAGAAAAATAGTATGGAAAAGGTAAAGCAAAAAAAATCAAAATTAGGTAGTGATTCAAAGAAAACGATTCATGAGCTAGAAAGTGAAATTTGGCCTGCTACATGAGTGTTTGAAAATGGCTGATGCATATGTTTTGATAAACTGTGATTTGGGACACGAAGAAGAAATCATAGACGACCTTAAACACTTGGAAAATGTAAAGGAAGTTCATGGAACTTTTGGCGCATATGACATAATAGCAAAAGTACATTCACAAAAAAATGAAACGCTTCGTGAGACAATAACATGGAAGATAAGAAAACTTCCTCATGTTAGATCAACACTTACTCTTATGGGAATAGAAGGACAAAACTAGTTTTATTTTCCTATTTTTACAAGTTTAGCTGATGCATAATACTGTCCAAAGATATCGCTTGAGATTATCACAATACTGTATTCGTTTGTGTTAATTCCTGTGATTTCATAATTTTGATCACCTTTGTTTGCTTTTAGCACTCCAACATCAAAACCTGCACTAATATCGCCAGACTTTGTAAGAAAAATATGCAAGTCTGGACCGTTTGTTACACTGAACTTTTCAAATCTAAGGAAGATAGAATCTCCTGCTTCAATTACATACACTTTTCCTTCTGCGTTATTTCCCTTTAATCCTTGAATTCCTCCAATCTGTAGGAATTTTAATTCATTATTTGATTGAACTTGCGATACAATCTCATCCATTCCGTCTGATGAAATTGTGTCATATTTTGTTGCCTCATTTATTATAAAAGTAATTGTATGACTTGGCATTTTTGCAACCAAATCCAATTTTTCTTGCCTATTCATAGTGAGGAATTTAGAATAGGTTAGTCCTTCCTGTATCTTATTTAATTCAGAAGATAATGTTATTTGATCAAACGATGTTTGAGAATATGAAGGAATTAGTACATAGTATGAGGCAATTGCAGATGTGGCTAGAATAATTCCAATGATTGTAATTTTTATTGCATGGACATTATTGAATGTTGTTCCTATACTTGCATATTCTTTTTTTAACATCATTGCACAAAATGTTCCCATTACTATTCCGTAAACAATGTGCATTTCTAGGGAACCAATTAAAATCATATTCATGTTTTCAATTAGTTTTTTTGAATCAATGTTTGCTAGAGTAGTTACTAACCCTGCTTCGTCTGTTGTCTGTGACTCTAATGCTGGAGTCATTACGAACAAAGTTATTGGGATAAAAAATATTGCATAAACTGCAATTGCCGTAATGCCACCAGCAAATGCACCTTTTCTCAAACTCTTAATGTTAAGTCTTTGATGGAATCCTGAACAAAAACAAAATACAGCTCCGATTAGAGATGCAGTTAGCATATGGCCTACAAGCCCAAATATTGTAGCTGAAATATCAGAAAGCCCAACAGGAATGCCAACCATCTTGTAAAATGTTCCAGGCGTTACAGAAAGCTCGGCATCTATTCCAAAAATGATCAAAAAGATTGCAAATCCTCCAACTAGTCCTCCAACTGCACCAATCACAGTTCTTTGCAGTTGTGTTATTTTCTTTCTTTTGAGATCGGTAATTTTTTCACTCAGCTAAAACCCTCCAAAATTTTAATGCAGAAAAGGTCATACTTTGATAGTACAAATTAAAATTATAAGGTAAACTATGATTTTATTATTTTAATATTTAGAAAAGCTATAAAACATTAAATAAATTTAAAATAAATCAAACTTTCATATTAAAAAATGATACGTTTGTAGAGTGCGCTTTAAATTTCATTATCTTGTAATTATGTTATGCTAAAGCATCCGGACTTTGAGATGAGTAGATCCAAAAAAGCACTAAACATGTTACTAATTGATCGGAAAAACGAATTCCGCGAATTAGCTAATGTAGTAAAGATTTCAATTAGTACAAAAGACTGGGAGGAGTTTATCCTAAAACTATGTCTTGATGTTTCAGATGTGTTCAAGGCATGGGCAGGCAGAGAAGAGATCATTTCTCTTCAAACAGCAAATAAAACCTTGACTCTTCTTAGACAGTTATCAAAAGATAAATCAAGTATGATTGAGGTTACACATTTGTTAAACATAGCATATACACTTGCAGAAGAATTCAAAGCTGTTTACAGAAGAATCGAATAAAAATTTAGATAAAAAGATCTAGTATTAGCATGACATGTTTAGTTTGAATTGTATTTTAAATTGTCATGCATAGAAATGTATCATATTTTTCATATAATTATAATCAAAACTAGAAATATAATAGAAAATTATTATCGATTATTTACATACGAACTTGTATGTTAATTAACAATTATTACAATGATTGATGCGTTATCAAACACCAATAAAAAAATTCGACAAAAAGACATTAATTTGTATTTTGATCCTAGACATTTCCGAAGTTGCGGCTACTGCAACAAACTTTTTTGGTCTTACACATACAACAGCTTCTAATGCATCCATTCTAAGTAATACAGAATTTATCTTTGTGATTCTTATTGCCATTTTGATTTTTCATGAAAGGCTACACAAAAAAGAATACTTGCCACTTTCAATGATTCTTGCGGGCGCCATGATCATTCCTTTGGGTCTTGATCTACAAGAAAATAATTTTACATTAGACAAAATAGTTTTTGGAGACTTTTTGATCTTACTTGCTGCTGCATTTTATGCAGTTGATATTAGCATTGCACGATTTGTCAGTAGAAGAGCTTCAGCTACGAGAATATCTCAATTATCGGCGTTTGCTGGCATTCCTTTTGCATTGGTACTAGTGACAATTTTTCAAGTTCCTTTTGATATTCAAGTAGCACATATTCCAAGCATTTTATTTATGGGAATTTTTGTGACAGGACTTGGGTACTATTTTTTTGTTCTTGCATTGCGTTTTCTCGGCGCAATTAGGACAATTCTGATTTACTCAACTACAACTGTATTTGGTGTGATGTTTGCTGGAATCTTTCTTGGGGAACAAATAACTCCGTTTGATGTAGGTGCTTTAGGAATTGTGGTTTTTGGTGTGTACTTGCTACGACATAGATTAGCTAAAATGGAAGAATGATAACATTTTATCAAAAGGCAGGGTGATGATTAGGTCATTCTGATAAAATGAGGAATTAGACCTGGGGTATCTGACTGCAATTAGCCTCATTTTTTATGAATAAAGTGGGCTTTGCGGCTAAGTTTCCAAATGCGTCTTGGATTTGTTGCTCTGCATTGGTAATAAGGTCATGACCAATCCTATAATAGGTACGGTACTATACAGTACTACATGATTCGATGTGAATACTGTCCCAGAGGCTTTGTCGAGTCTCCAAATGGGCTAGTTGAAAAGACACTACATGAAATCCTTCATGAGCCAGAAGTAGTAAACAAATAACGCTTTTGGTTTTTTTTATTGATCCAACTTTTTTATCAATAAAACAACCAATTACTTAGCGTGGCTACAAAATCTAAATCAGGTTCAAAATCAAAAACTGTCAAAAAGACAGCAATTCCAGCTAGTCTGATAAAAAAAGTCGAAACAGTATCAACTTCTGCTAAAACATTATCAAAAGAGCTAAAGGCAATGACTAAGATTTTTGCAGAAAACCAAAAGGTGTTAATTGCAATAAAGGACATGATTGATACTCTGACAAGCTCTGTTGAGCATGTACAAAAACAATCAAAGCATATCAGTTCACTTGAACATGACACAGAAAAACTCTATGATGGGCTAAGCCAAGTTCGTGCCCAATCAGGTCTTGTTGCAAGGATAAACTCACAAACTGAAAGGCTACAAGAAAAGCTAAAGAAAATCGAGGATCAAAAGCTAGAGCCAAAGACAGAAAAACTAGTACAGGCAGTCTCTGATAGCTTTGACTCTATTAAAAACAATACAACAATGATAATGAGAATATCAGACAGGATAGAGAATCTAAACCATGAATTACAAGTGTCCATGGCAAAATCAGAATCAGTTTCAGATATTCCAATACAAATTGAAACAGTAAAGCACAATGTAGAGGCAATTGCTCACAGGGCAGGAAGTTTTGGAAATGATATTTTGAATATAAAAAACGAAGTTTCAAGTTTAGCTGAACTCATAAACAGAGAAGACAAGTCAATTGCCGAAGTCCACCAAAAGGCAGACAAGCTATTCCAAGAGATTCATGAAATCAAAAGCGTCACAAACAAGGCCTCATCAGAAACATCAAAGGATGTGCTAGCCTTGCTAAAATTATCCGAGTTTCAGTCAAATTTGAGAATGCAGGCTGAATCAAAATATGGCGAGATAAAAGACTTAGAGAAAATGGCAAACCAGACTGCAGAGCTAATCAATCTCTTTGACAAGTTATCAATTGAGCTACAAGAGAACATGCCGCTTCCAGTTGAGGTAAGGCAGTGGGCAGTATCAAAGATCCTAGATTGCGCAGATAGGTGGGAGATAAGATTTACCGATGTCTTTAATGTATTACAAAATAGCTTGGGTCGAGATTTGCTAAAAGAGACTTTAAGGATTCAGCAGGTGCGAGATATTTTTGGAATTCGTGCAGTTGATGAGATAAGACAAGAGCTTAACATTCAGACGTCTTCTGATGCATCATAGGCTCTAAGCTGTTCTCTTCTTTTCTTTAGTACAGCAAAGATTCCCAAAATTGCAGCAATCCAGATTGAGCTAAATATGATATTTGATACGCTGACATACATGTATGGTGTTGCATCCATTACGTTTTCTCTAAGAATAACAGCCCTTTCATGTACATCACGCATTCCTGTATGAAATGCAGAGCTGTCGCGTGGAACTGTAGATATTTTTTCAACGCTTGCAATCATTACATCAATGTCTTGTGTTATTCTTGCAAAGTTTGTCGAGTCTGTTGGAAATATCCAGACAGGATTTTTGTTTTCAGGAAGACGTGCCATCACTTTGCCAAGATTTTCTTTTATTGAATGAAGATCAGCTAACATTGTATCTGGCTCTGATGATGCCGCTATTCTAAACAAAAGACCACGTGTTAGATCAAGTGGGTAAACGTCTTTGTGATATCCATCAAATGCCATATAGACGCCAAAAATAATTATTCCAAAAATTCCAATCATTGCAAGCTTGTATGTTTTGTTTGCCATTTTTTCTGCCTTTGATATGACCTTAGGGTTGCTTGATTTATTTCTTTTAAATCTAGAGTGTGCAAGACTAAGCGAGGCAATGTAGAGAAATCCAATAGTTTGAAGCCCAATTATTGGTGCAAAAAAGGCATTGTTTGAGTAAATTGATACTAGAATCCCCATAAGGCCATAGATTCCAAAGAATATCTCAAGAAGTGTTGTTTTTGTAAATGGTAGATTGTATGCTTTATCGTGCCAGTCATCTGTGTTTTTTATGATCCCATATTTTGGTGTGCGCAAAAACTCGTTTTTCTTTCCAAACATTGCATCAAATACAGCTACAGTGTTGTTTACCGCCAGTCCTGCTGAATAAATTACCAAGTATGGCAATGCCTTTGCCTTTGACTTCCAAGATTTTCCATACAGGTCATGTATGAGAAGAAGATATGCGCCAGGTCCTAGGGCAAAGTATGCAGCTATTGTCAGTGCTGGAAGAATGCTAACTACATACAGGTTAATGTCGCCTGCCAGTAAAACAGGCAGTGCCAAAAACTGTATTAGCATTAATGGATATACGATGTGTCGTGTTAGTTGGATAAAGGCCTGAATCTTTGCCTCTACTGCAATTTTTCTTTTTATTAAAATGTCGCCAAGTAGTTTGATGGCGCATTGCATTGAGCCTTTTGCCCACCTAAACTGCTGCCTTTTTGCAGCATTCATCTGTACAGGAAGTTCTGCATTTACAACAATATCTGGAATAAACATGCACTTCCATCCCTTCATCTGTGCCCTGTAGCTTAGATCCAAGTCTTCAACAAGGGTCGCAGTGTGCCATCCACCAGAATCTTCAATACATTCTCTTCTCCAAATTCCAGCAGTTCCATTAAAGTTCATAAAAAGATTTGAGTTGCTTTTTGCCTGCTGTTCTATTAGAAAGTGAAAGTCAAGACTAAGTGCTTGAGCCTGTGTTATTGCTGAATAGTTCTCATTTACATGGCCCCATCTTGCCTGAACAAGGCCAATGTTTGATTTTGAAAAGTATGGTATTGCCTTTTTTAAAAACCAAGTTGGCGGGATAAAGTCTGCATCAAATATTGCAACAAATTCTGTATTTGTGAATTTCATTGCATATTTTAGTGCTCCAGCCTTGTACCCTTTTCTTGTTTCTCGCCTCACATGGATGATATCAAAGCCATTTTTCTTGTAATGGTTTACCAAGTCCTCTAGAATTGCTACAGTATCGTCATCAGAGTCATCTAGTACCATAATTTTCATTTTTTCCTTTTGATAATCCATTGCACATACTGCATTTACTAGTCGCGCAGCCACATACTTTTCATTGTAAATTGGAAGCTGAACAGTTATGGTAGGCTCACCAAGTGAAACTAGATCATATTTTTCTCTGCGTTTTCTTGAAAGAAATGCCAGATAGTAAAAATTGCAAGTATAACCTGTTATCAAAACAGCTGCAAGAATGAAAAGATCAAAAACAAATGAAGTAAACGGATTAACTGCCATCTTGCCTAGTTTGGCAAATCATTATTCTGTATTTATACTTGCGAGAAAAAACTATCCTTTTTTCTGGAAAATTTTGATTGCCTGTGGAGGACAGACCCCTTCACATGCCAGACAAAATATGCAGTCTGGCTCTCTTGCCATTAGTGGCTTTTTCTCAGATGCTGGGTGTCCTGCAGTTTCAAACCACTCGTACACATTTACAGGGCATGCGTCAATACAGGCACCATCTGCAACACAAATATCAAAATCAACTGAAACATACTCTCCCCAAACCCCCAATCTTTTGTTGTCAGGTCCTCTTCCCCATGTCTTGATTGTATTTCCGTTTGCAGAAACCTTGAATGGAGAGCTTGGTCTCATGTGAGATTTGTATTCAACATCAATTGGTCCAGGCTTTGGACCGTCTAGTGGAGCAACTGCAGGTCCTGCATCTGCTTGCTCAACTACAGCTTCGATCTTTGGTTTTGGTTTTGCATCTGGAACTATCTTTGCAAGCGGCGTCATCTCTTCTAGTTTTACAAATGCATGATCCTGCGAGATTTTCTCGCTTTTCATAAGGCTTTCAGCCATCTTGTCTGCAAGGATTGTGTTTCGCAGTATGGTATCAATTACCATCTTTGCATAGTGATCTGCCTTTTTTCTATAGTCTTGCACCCATTGTGGATCACCAAACTTTTCGATTGGAAATATTTGGTATATCATGTCAACTACCTCGCCTGTAACTATCTCAACAGTTATGCTTAGCTCGACTTGCTCGTATCCTTTTGCGTCAGGATCTGGGCCGTTTTCTTCTTTCCAAGCATATGTAGCATAAATTCGGTCAGCAAATTTGTCCATCTTGAATGTGCTTTTCATGCCATCAAAGACTGACTGGATTTCTAGAGGGTCTTCAAGTTTTATTGGAAGGCGATATAGTCCCAACTTGTAGCCGTGTAATGGATATACCCCACGTTTTGCAGTTGGGGACTGCATTGTATAGACACGCTCTTGCAGTAAAAGTGACATCTGGTCTAATTTGCTCTAGGTTTGTTTAAAAATCTTATCTATTCGTCATCTTCAGGACAGGTCAGCTCACGTAGTTCTTTGTATTTTTTTTCCATTGCTTCTGCATGTTCTAGAACATTTTCTAGTGTATAGTCTGATTTTGGGAAAAACCATCTTATTGGAACCCAATGACCAATTCCGTCAAGATCGTGTATCATGCCCTTGTCAGCTTCAACGTTAGTTTTTTCATCAAGTGATCTCTCCTTTACTGTCAGTCCTCGCTTTGTCTTGTCTTCTACGATGAGGTGTGTGTTGCTATCTTTGATAAAGTAAAATGTTCCTTTTTTTATTACTGGTAAGTCTTGGCTCAACTTATTTTTCGATTGGATTTTTAATCATGTTGCCCCATTCGGTCCATGAACCGTCATAGTTTACAACATTTTGATAGCCAAGCAAATATTTTAGAACAAACCAAGTGTGAGAGGATCTTTCCCCAATTCTACAGTAGCAGATGATGTTTTTGTCAGGGCTTACTCCTTTTTCTGAATAAATTTTCTTTAGGTCTTCTACTGTCTTGAATGTTCCATTTTCGTCATTTACTGCAGTTGCCCATGGAATGTTTTTTGCACCAGGTATGTGTCCTCCCCTTTGTGCATGTTCCATTGGATATTCAGGGGGAGCTGTTATCTCACCTGTAAACTCTTTTGGCGAACGGACATCAATCATAACAATGCTTGGTTTTCCAAGTGAGCCTCTAACATTATCAAGATATGCACGTATTTTTTCATCAGGTTTTTGAGCTAAATATTGTGTTTGAGGTACTTTGGGTTCTTCAGTTGTATATTCTCGCTTTTCTAGCTCCCATTTTTTCCTCCCTCCGTTCATGATTTTGATGTTTTTGTGGCCATAATACTTGAAAACCCAAAACACAAAGGCCGCAAACCAGTTGTTAAAGTCTCCATAAAGAATTACTTCAGAGTCTGGAGTTATTCCATTTTTTGACATTAGCTTCTCAAACTGTTCCTTGTTTACTATATCACGAGTAACTGGATCATTTACATCACGCTTCCACCAAATCAGGCTAGCCCCTTTGATGTGTCCTTTCCTGTATCCGTTTTCTGGATCATAGTCAACTTCTACCAGTATTCTTTTTTCGTTTGGTGGATTTTTTGCAACCCAGTCTGTTTCAACAAGTACTTCTGGATGTGCGTAATCCATACAAGAGACAATAATTTTTGCTTCATAATTAATTGTTTGTCTTGATTAGAAAACCATGATTTTTAAAGAAAGAACTACACAGAGAATTGTTTGAAACTAAACTCTGTAGCGGTGGTAAGCAAGTTTGGCTCAAAGGAAGCAGAGGATGCTGCAAAAAAAGTTGCAAAAAAATTGCTTGCAAAAAAAGCCAAGGTCTTTACCATTGCACCTGTTGTAGTGGATGGTGCAAAACAGATAGAATCAACAGACCAGCTACAAGATGAAAGACTAGACCTTGCTGTTACTCTAGGTGGGGACGGAACAACACTTCGAACCTTTAGAAATCTTGCAAACGAGGTACCGCTTTTAACAATAAATGTTGGCGGCAATAGAGGAATTTTGTCTGAAATAACTTTAGAGCAGGTAGATACAGCAATAGATCAAATAATTGCTGATAAAGTATGGCTTGACAAGAGAACAAGAGTTGTAGCATCATGTAATAAAGAGGAATTTGCGCCAGCCCTGAATGAAATATATCTCAACAGACAAAACCTCACAAAGACATCAGAGTTTGAGATAAAGTTTCAAAATGATACAGTAAAACAAAAAATGGACGGCATAATTGTTTCAACCCCAAGTGGCTCAACAGGCCACTCTCATTCACTAGGCGGACCTATTTTGCATGAAAGCCTTGATGTTTTGATAATAACTCCAGTGGCCCCTGTTCGTGGCCTGCCATCAATTGTAGTTCCAGATGAGAAAATAGAGATAATTTGCTCCCATGACTGTAATATAGTAATGGATGCACAAGTGATAAAATCGGCCGGTTTTGGCGAACCAATTACAATAAAGAAATACAAAAAGCCTGCAGTTTTTGTTAGATTAAAAAAGAAAGGCCTAAGACAGATGAGCAAGCTTGGATTTTAAAATATTAGACGCAAGCGCATTTTATGCAGGAATTCCTTTTGGCTCTTCAAACAAATACTATACCACCTCACTTATTTTTGAGGAAATAAAACACATCAAAAAAAATCACGATGCCATAGGACTACTGCTTGAAACAAAAAGACTTGAAGTAAGAGATCCAAAAGATGATTCTACTAGTTTTGTAGTATCTAGTGCAAAAAAAAGCGGTGACTATAATGATCTCTCAAAGGAAGATATATCATCTATCGCACTGTGCTATGAGCTAAAAGGGGAGCTGATAACAGATGATTTTGCAGCCTCTAATGTTGCAAAAAATCTAGGCCTTGCAGTAATTCCAGTGATGACGTCTGGCATTAAAACTCGAGGTGTGTGGGTACATTATTGTCCTGCTTGCAAAAAGAGTTTTTCAAATGCAACTGTTTGCTCTTTGTGTGGAAACAGGCTTCGAAAAAAACTCAAGCCGTCACAAGTCTAGTCATGTAGTGTTTTTTGGTTAGAGCTTTTCAAAAATTTGCTCTTGCTTTCAAGCATGTCTTTAATTTTTTTTGCACGCTCTTTGCCTAGTCCTTCGACTTTGGCAAGCTCAACAGATGATGCAGACAATACTTGAAGCGGGGTTCCAAATTTTTCAAGCATTCTAGTTGCAAGTTTTTCCCCTACTCCAGGCAAGCTACACAGAACAGATAGTTGTTGCCTCTGCAAGTCATTTGATTTTTTTATTTTTTTAAGAAAGGGTCCCTTTTGTGCCTCTTTTCTTGATGACATTGATACTAGCAGCTTTGCGGTGTGTGTTGCGTTTGGTGTAGGGATTACTGGAATCTTAAAATCAATTGCAATCGATGAAATGGCTCCATAAAAAACAAGTGGGTTTTCTGTAAATTCTTCGATTTCATCAACGTCTCCTTCCATTAGAATGACTGGATGCTGAAAATGTTCACGCAGTCTGTTACATTGATCAAATAGCCTTCCATCAAAGATTGATGATATTAAATCACGAATGCTTTTTCTTTCTACAACTATTTCTGGCGCTACTATATAGTCACCGACTGGAAGAGTTCTAACTTCGATATTGACTCCAACTGCTTTGAGCAAGTCAGGAATGCCACTTTTTTTTTCTCTTTCATCTACAATAATTCTTAGCTGATCTATTTTCACAAAACAAATTTGTTTTATTTGTTAATATTCTATTTGGGAAGATTTGTTTTTGGAGGAGCTGCACCAGTTGTTGCGTTTTTTATCATTTCATTGATTTTTGTTTCCTGTTCTGTAATGGATTGCTTTATACGTTCTTCTTGTTTTGCCAAAACAGTTGCCCTTGTCTTTGCAAGCTCGTTTCGTTCCTCAATTTCATCAACTAGTGCCTTTTTTGTAGACTTTATCATAATCGAGCCTACAAATTTGTAGACAGACTCATCATCGCCAGCCTTTTTTAGTTCCTCAAGTGCCTTGTTAGATTCGTGTTGATCAAGTTCTAGCTGTTGTTTTTGTGCCAAGATTGCCTGTAGGTTTTGCTGTGCCTGTTGCAGTTTTGCAAGTTGTTCCTGCAACCAAGGAGGAATTTGCTGGCCTGATGACATTTAGAAGCTAAGCTTTATTGTTTTCTTATATCTTTACCGATTCAATAGAGTCATGGCTTGCCTGAACTAGTCTAAGAGTAGAGTTTAGATTGGCACGCAGGTGAGTGATTTGTTTTGATTCAATATCTAGTATAATTTTTTTGTTAAACGAGATTTTTGTTTTTGTTGGATTTTCTGGATAAAATTTGTTGTCTGCCTTTATTGAATCAAAAATTGCTTTTGATTTTTCTTTTGCGTCGATCTCTATTTTAGCATTATAGCTGTACGTCATAGGCAGACCCTGCAATCTTGAATCCACATTTCTTGCAGTACCAAATCCCTACTGCCTTTCTTACAAATTTGACAGAGCCACAGTCAGGACATTTTCTTTTTGATTTTAAAAGTACGTGTACCTGTGTGTACTGCTTTCTTGGCTTTAGGCCATATTTTGCCCCAAGCCCTTTGAGTGATGAGCCTTTTGCCATGTCTAACCTTTTGTCTGTTTGAGTTTCTCCCTAATTTTTGTTGCGGCCGATGCTGAAATGTCGGCACACTTTAAGAGCTGTTCAACAGTAAAACCATCGTTCCCACCTTTTTGGATAGCACATATGTTTCCATCAGAGTTTGTTGTAATTGTTATTCTTGCATCGATGCAATCCCATTCTTCTGCATTGGGATCTACAAGTATGTGCTCGCCAATTCTTCCCATTGTGACAGAAACAGGGATTGTAGTTATTGGTGGGGCTGACTCGTGGCCTTCAACAAGTACTGGTGCCTCGTTTTTGATTTCCCATTTTGGTACCTTGCATGAAAGAATTGCTGCAGTTGTTGCATAAGAGCACGCATCAAACAAGTTTCCATCATGATCAACTACGCTATTATCTGCAAATATTCCAATCACAGACTTGTCTTTTTCTAGGACAAGCTGAGACATGTCAATCATTCCGCTTTCTCTAATTCCTCGGTCAACGACTCGAGCCAGCTCTATAACATCCTCCCCTGGTGGTCCAGGTTCAACATCAGGATGAGCTAGTGGCAGAACTTCTGCTGTACAGATAAAGATTCCCTTGTCTCCAAGGTCTGGAAATGGTTTGTCTGGTTGAATTTTAACGCCTGTCACAATCTCAGTATCTCCTAGCCGTACACGTGCTGAGCCATTTGCCTTTGGAATTACGCCTGTTTCTATTGATAGTGGTCGTGGTTGGTCAAATGCCCTTCCATCAATTCTTTTTCCTTGAGCTAAAAGATCAACTATTTCTTTTCTTTTTAGTTCATCAAGTACTGATGCCATTTACTGGTTACCGCCGTTTTCAAAAAATTTGTCAGTTAGTGCCTTTCTTTGAATCTGGTATACTAGCTTACAACCGTCTATTGCAGTTTCAATGCATTTTTTGTATTCATTATGTGTTAAAACGCCATCAAGTTGAAGTAGTGTTACTTTGTTAAGATTTGGCATATAGGCAACTGGCATGTCTGCCTGTCCTGCCTGGTCTTCTTCGTTGTTTACATCTAGGATAATTGTGTCAGCTACTTTTCCTGCAGCACAGGCACAAACCATGTCCCTCATTGGGATTCCTGCGTCTGCCAACGCAACAGATGCCGCGTCAATTGCAGCACATCTTGATCCTCCATCTGCTTGAAGGACTTCGATAAATACATCAACTACAGTTCTTGGAAATTTTTCTAACATTAGTGATGGCTGTAGTGCCTCTTTGATTACTTTGGAAATTTCGATTTCTCTTCTTGAAGGTGCGGGGTTTTTTCTTTCTGTTACAGAGAAGGGAGACATGTGGTATCTGCAGCGTATAATTCCGGTATCGGTATTTGACATGTGTTTTGGATGTACGTCTCTTGGCCCAAAAACTCCTGCAATTATTTTATTGTCTCCAAATTCAATATATGCCGAGCCATCAGCGTTTTTTAAAACGCCTGCCTTTATCATGATTCTTCTTGGTTCGGTAACTTTTCTTCCGTCACATCTTATTCCATTTTTATCTAATAGTACTAGTGTACTTTCTCTTCCGCCCATAACAATTACCTTGATTCCAACATTTCTTTGACTTTATCAGTTAGATTAGCCATATGCGCCTGTTCCTCAATCATTCGAATTGCCTTTATGGCCTTTAATAACCCATTTGAATCCTCACATGATACAACAATCAAACCGTTTTGTCCAATTGTTATAACAGCATTTGTTGCCATCTCAATTGTCTGAATCATGCTTCCACGTTTTCCGATGAGACGTGGAACTTTGCTTGGCGAAATTTTTATCAGTGTACCAGATTCGATTTTGCCAAGTTCTCTGTCTGCAATTGTAATTAATGGATCCCTTGTTCTATCAAAATTTACGATTCTTGCTGCAATTAAATCTCCCTTAGCTAGCTTTGATGATAGCTCATCTGCATGTGCAGAAAAGTCTCGCCCAAAAACATCTGCCGCAGGAAGAATGCCAACATAACAAGAGTTTATGTCGACTTCCCATGAGAGTGAGGTGTGTGAGACTACTTTGCCTATTACCAAATCACTGCTTTTTGGAATATACATTCCTGTTAATGGAATAACTCTAACACTATCGTCACTTATTTCAGAAATTCCTATAACCGTGGCTATGATGCGGTTGCCATCCAATGTAACATTTTGATCTGGTCTGTAAGGGCCTGTTGTTATTACATCGCCTGGTATAACATATCTTTTTTTATCATCTTGCATTATCTTGCAACCTCAACTGAAGCTGTGCCTTTAGTTATAGAACCTAGCCTATCTATCACAGTCGGTCTTGCCGCGGCAGGTATTTCTAGTATTGCTTTTAAGGATCCATTACTTTGCCATTCTTCTTTTTTTAAATTACCAGTTGATTTTAAAACAGAATAAGATTGTGCAGCGTATTGCGCAGGGACAGTAATTTCCAAAGTTAAATTTTCTGACTTTAATGGAATTATTGTTCGTATTTTTTCAACAATGTCTTTTGTCTGCTCTTCAGTATTTTTGTGTGGATCAATTGATACTCGCGCATCATCTAGTGCTTGCTCTATTCTAAGTGGAGGGTGTGGCAGGTGTGAGCGTGGATCAACATATGTTTTAGCAATAAACTCTACTATTTGCTTTCTTTTTTCTGAAATCATCTTTCGTCGCTGTTCAGTTGTTAGGTTTAGCTCGCCTTTCTGAAGAATTCGCTCCATGATTGCAGTTGTGTCTTGTGTTTTGAATGCCTTTAGCAGCTTTTCTGTAGATGCACGCGTGCCTTTGCTTGAATCAGAGTAAACTTCATCTGAAACTAGAACAGATGACACATCCTTTCTTTTTCCAAGTTTGTATTCTAGGGCAGGATCAGGCTTTACTAAGATCTCAAATTTTTCGCCTTCAAATGAATATCTGACAACTGATACCTTATCTGTCATGACTAGTCAGGATTAGGTAAGAAACTTTTGTATTTATTTGTGCATCATGTCTAGCTAGATTTTTATTTGGACTCTGGGGTTTTTGATAAATATTGTATTCTTTGGAAATCATAAGTCAAGATAAGCAGCGAATATCTGTCAAGCTGAAAAACATACCACTACAGTACGCAAATGCATTAAGACGAATTTGCTTAAATGGAGTACCTGTATTTGCAATTGATATAGTAGACATTATCGAAAATTCTTCTGTACTTGCAGATGAGGGAGTTGCTCACAGACTAGGCATGATTCCACTAAAGACAGATCTTTCAAGATTTGTCGAACCATCAAAGTGTGAGTGTCATAGCCAGACAGGTTGTTCAAACTGTAGAGTGATGTTAATGATTGATTCTGGAGATACCGACACAACAAGGACTGTAATGTCAGGTGAGATTACATCAGAAGATAATACTGTAAAGCCAGTGTCTGATAAGATACCAATAGTTCAGATTGCTCCAGGTCAAAAAATCAAAATCGAATCTTATGCAAGGCTAGGTCGCGGGATCGAACATGCAAAATGGAATGCATCAAACATAGCTACACTTACTCCAACTGACAAAGAAGATGAATGTGTTTTAACAGTTGAAACTACCGGAGCCTTGTCTCCAGAACAGATACTTGTTGAGGGCGTAAACGAATTATCAAAGCGTCTTGAAGATTTCAAGATACTTTTAGCCGAACTCAAATAAGCGTAACATATTATATTTGGGTCTAGAAAGCCATTATCCAAATGACTAATCCAATAGTTTTACACATGGCACGGGATCTTAAACATGCATCAACAAAAAATGATGCGCCTATTTGGTCAAAGCTGGCAGAACTTGCCTTAAAGCCTTCGTCTGTACGTCGTTCAATTAATGTAAACAAGATTAACGAGTTTACAAAAGATGGAGATGTGATTTTTCATCCAGGCAAAGTTCTCGGCATGGGAACCATTTCTCATAAAATAACTGTATCATCGTTTTCAATTTCAAATGCCGCAGCAAAAAAAATCACAGAAGCAGGCGGCAAAATTATGAACTATAAAGAAATTATTGAAAAATTTCCTACAGGAAAGGGAGTGAAAATCCTTGGCTAAAGAAAAAGAGAGCAAGCAAAAAGGTAGCAAAACCATTGTGGCTCATGCTATAAATCACATTGTAGTTGATGCTACAAATCACATTGCAGGAAGACTAAGCTCACATGTTGCAAAATTATTACTTGATGGCAACAGAGTATCTATTGTAAATTGTGAAAACATTATGATTAGCGGCAGTAAGCGAAGCATATTGGAAGAATACAAAAAATTTCTAGAAATTTCAAGCATCATAAATCCAAAGTTTGGCCCTTATCACCCAAGAAGACCAGATACCATGATCAGTAAGATTGTAAGAGGAATGCTCCCACGTAAAAAGTCAAGTGGCCATACTGCATTCAAGCGTCTCCGTACACATATTGGCGTTCCAAGTGAGCTAAAAGGTCTTGATAAGATTCAGTTTGACGATGCAAAGATAACAAGATCTGTATCAAATTATACTACAATGACGGAGCTTGGACAAAGCGTAGGGTGGACTAGATGACTACAAAAACCGAAATTTACTTTGCCACAAGAAAAACTTCTAGAGCCCATGTGTTTATCGCAAAAGGATCAGGAAAGGTCCGAGTCAACAACGTACCTGTAGAGATGGTCCAGCAAGAGACAGCAAGGGAAGTTATTTTATCACCACTTGAGGTTTCCGGCGATGTTAGAAACAAGGTGGATATTTCTGTCAGAGTCAAGGGAGGAGGTTTTATGGGGCAAGCCAGTGCTGCAGCTACTGCAATATCTAGAGCTCTCATAGGCTTTACAAAGTCAAGAAAAGAGCCAAAGGATCATCCGCTCTCAAAGTCTGTAAGAGAAGATATTAAAAAAAGAATTAACGAGTTTGACAAGCATCTGATTAGTGGAGATGCAAGAAGAAAGGAACCAAAGAAATTTGGTGGACCTGGGGCAAGAAGAAGAAAGCAAAAGTCATACCGTTAGAACGTGAAGGCAGTAATTTTAGCAGGTGGCAAGGGTACAAGAGGAAAGCCCTATACAGATTTTTTCCCAAAGGCCATGATTCCAATAAATGGCAAACCCTTGATTCACCATATCATAGATTACATAGGCTCATTTAGATTCATAGATGAAATCCTCATAGTATCTGATTTTAAGGGTCTTGGGGGACAAATGCAAAACTATCTTGAAAATATTGTATTTAGAAAAAAGATAACCTTCATCCAAGACTCTCAGAGCGGAACTGCTGGAGATCTTATCCATGTTTCAAAAAAACTAAAAGGATCAAGCGAGTTTTTGCTGTGGTTTGTAGATAATCTATGTGCCGTTGATCTTAGAAAAATGCTTCAAAAGTTCAAAGAAAAAAAGAGTCTTGTTTGTATTGCGACAAGAAATACAAGAAAAGAAGAGACTGGTTTTGCAATAGTAAAAGACGGAATCATACAAGAGTTTAGAGAAAAACCCATAATCAATCTGCAAATGTCAGAGTGTCTTGGCATTTACATTTTGGATACCAAGGTACTAGGCAAGATAAAAACAAACAAAACCAATAATCTATCCTATGATGTTTTGCAAAAACTATCAAAAAATGGCAAAATCAGTTCCTTTGATGTTGGCAAAAAATACTGGTTTGACATAGAATCACCAGTTATAGTAGAACGAAACGAGTCTTTTGTCAAACAGATCATAAAAGAGATGGAGTCATAACGCGTTTTTCATAATTAGAAATTTTATCCTCATATTCTAGTGTCATTGCTATATCATCTAGCCCCTTTAGGAGGATCTGTTTTCTATGATCATCAATTTCAAACGAAGTTGTTTTTGTTTGTGTTTTAATTTTTTGAGCTTCTAAATCCACCTCAATTTCAGTTCCTGTTTGAATTAGATCATCTACAATTTTTGGTTCAAGTTTTATTGGTAAAAGACCATTTTTGAAACAGTTGCTATAAAAAATGTCGGCAAATGATGGAGCAATGATTACAAAAAATCCATAGTCTTTTAGCGCCCAGACTGCGTGTTCTCTTGATGAGCCGCAGCCAAAGTTATCTCTTGTAATTAGAATTTTAGAATTTTTGTATTTTGGATCATTTAAGATAAAATCTGAAATTGGCTTGCCGTTATTATCAAATCGCCAGTTATAGAAGAGAAATTTCCCAAAACCTGTTTTATGGATTAGTTTTAGGAATTGTTTTGGCACAATTTGGTCAGTATCTACATTTACCTTGTCAAATGGCATAGCAATGCTCTTGATTTTTTTAAAAGGTTCCATTAGTTCAAGTCCATTTCCCGAACATCAACAAAGTGTCCTTTTATTGCAGCTGCTGCAGCCATGACAGGACTTACTAGATGGGTACGGCCGCCTGTGCCTTGTCTTCCTTCAAAATTTCTATTAGATGTACTTGCACATCGCTCGCCTGGTGCTAAAATGTCGGGATTCATGCCAAGACACATGCTACATCCTGACTCCCGCCACTCAAAGTTTGCGTTCTTGAAAATTTTATCAAGGCCCATTTCTTCTGCTTGTTTTTTTACCATCTGTGATCCTGGCACTACCATTGCGCGAACTTTTGAAGAAACTTTGTTTCCTTTTACTACCTTTGAGGCCTCGATTAGATCCTCGATTCGTGAGTTTGTGCAAGAGCCAATAAAGACACGGTTAATTTCAATGTCTGTCATTTGTGTACCTGCCTTGAGGTTCATGTATTGTAATGCCTTTTCTGCTGCCTTTCTCTGGTCCTCGTTTCCTTTGGCATATTCTTCTGGAAAAGGTACAGACTCTGTAACATCACATACCATAGCAGGATTTGTTCCCCAGCTTACTTGCGGTGCAATGTTGCTTACATCAATTGTAAAGCTCTTTGCAAATAAAGCATTAGAGTCTGTGTAAAGCGTTTCCTGCCACTGGCTTACTAGTTTGTCATAGTTTTTTGGAGTAAATTTTCGTCCTTTAAGATAATCAAATGTTTTTTGATCAGGTGCGACAAGTCCTGCCCTAGCCCCTGCCTCAATTGACATGTTACAGATTGTCATCCTTTGCTCCATGGTTAAATCAGAAATTGCCTCACCCCGATATTCTATTACAGTACCAGTACCGCCATTGGTACCTATGTGTCTGATTATTGAAAGTATAATGTCTTTTGCAGTAATTGCGTGTTGATTTTTTCTTTTTCCAACTACATTAATTTCAAATGGTTTTGGTTTTTCCATACGTATTGTTTGTGTTGCCAAAACATGTTCTACCTCACTTGTTCCTATTCCAAAGGCAAGTGCACCAAATGCACCATGTGTTGATGTGTGGCTATCGCCACACACTATGGTTGTGCCCGGCAATGTTATGCCAAGCTGTGGGCCAATCACATGGACTATTCCCTGATATGGGCTTTTGATGTCAAATAGCTGTATTCCAAAGTCTTTGCAGTTTTTTTCCAGAGTTTTTATTTGAAGTTCAGATATTTGGTCAATTATAGGCAAGGAGCGGTCGCTTGTTGGAACGTTATGATCCATTGTAGCAATTGTAAGGTCAGGTCGTCTTACTTTTCTCTTGTTTAGCCTGAGCCCCTCAAATGCTTGTGGCGAGGTAACTTCATGAACCAAGTGACGGTCAATGTAGAGTATTGATGGGCCGCCATCTCTTTCCACTACAACGTGAGAGTCCCATATCTTTTCAAATAGTGTTTGTGACATTTTAGATTACGGCTTGTATTTGAATAGCCCGCCAGATGCAATTATTTTTCCAATTAATTCAGAAAATGGCTTCATTTTGTATTCCTTGTTTTTTGTCAAATTCTTTATTGTGTTTTTTTCAATGCTTAATTCAAGTTGGTCTCCATTTGAGATATTTTTGTAGGCATCTTCACCAATTTCAATTGGTAAGAGAAATGCACCATCAACTGCGTTTCTATAAAAAATTCTTGCAAATGAAAGTGCCAAGACTGCCTTTATTCCAGAGGATGATAGTGCAATTGGCGCATGTTCTCTTGATGAGCCACATCCAAAGTTTTTTCCTGCTACGATAAAGTCACCATCTTTTACTTTGGAATGAAAGTCTGGATCAAGTCCTTCCATTGCATGTTTTGCAAGCTCAGCATAGTCATGGAGTTTGAGATATGTGCCTGGAAGGATTACATCTGTGTCAATGTTGTCTTGATCATATTTTATTGCGTTGCCTTTCATTTTAAATCCCTCGGGTCTGTGATTTTTCCCGTTACTGCAGATGCAGCTGCAACTAGCGGAGATGCAAGATATGTTTTTGATTCAACGTGTCCCATTCTTCCAGGAAAGTTTCGATTGGTGGTGCTGACACACACCTCATCTTTTGCCAACACTCCCATGTGAGCACCACAGCATGCCCCACAGGTTGGCGGTCCTATAGTTACTCCGGCATCAAGAAATATGCTTACTAGTCCCTCATCTAGTGCCTTTTTGTAGATTGAGATTGCTGCTGGCAAGATTTCTGTTCTAATCTTTACCTTTCTTCCCTTGAGTATCTTTGCAACTGCACGCAAGTCTTCAAGCTTTGCGCCTGTACAAGAGCCAATGTATGACTTGTCAAGCTCGATTGAGGATATGTCTCTTGCAGCAGCAACATTTTCTGGCGAATATGGCTTTGCAACTAGAGGTTCTAGTTCAGATGCCTCATATTCGAAGGTCTTGGCGTATTCAGAATTTTTATCATCATATACTGGAGTATAGTTTTTTGCTCCACGGGCTGCAAGGTAATCAAAGATTTTTTGATCAGGCGCGATTATTCCATTTTTTGCTCCAGCCTCGGTTGTCATGTTAGTTAGTGTAAGGCGTTCCTCAACTGACATCTCACTGATGCCGCTGCCACCAAACTGCATTGCCCTATATGCACAGCCATCTGTGCCAATATCGCCGATTATACGCAAAATGAAATCCTTTGCCATCACATGTTCTGAAAGTTTGCCGTTGAGCTTAAAGTAAAAAGTCTCAGGAACTTTGAACCAGATTTTACCATTCAATAAAACATATGCTACATCGGTATGTCCTAGTCCACATGCAAATGCACCTAACGCACCTGTAGTGTTTGTGTGAGAGTCTCCGCCAACATAGACCTCTCCTGGTAATACCATTGCCTCTTCATGAGACAATGTGTGGCATATGCCATACTGGCCCATGCCATACTTGAAGTGCTTTTCAATTCCATACTTTTTTGTAAATTTTGATAGTTTTACAATGTTTTCTGCAGAAATCTTGTCTGCTGAAGGGACAAAATGATCCTCGGCAGCCCAAACCTTTGTTGGATCCCAGAGTCTATCCACAGAAACTCCTTGCTTTTCTAATTTTTCAAATACTTTAATGACTCCTGGCCCTGAAACGTCATGTATCATTGCCTTGTCTACATTTGCAAATACAACATCATCTGGTGAAACACTGCTCTTGGCTGATGCACGTGCAAGTATTTTTTCAGTAATATTCATGCACGCAAAGGCTTGTTTTACGGATTAAAAGCTTTTCAGAAGGATAAAAAACAAGAATGATTCTAGCGATGATATGTCCTTAATGGTTCTTCCAGTAAAGGCAAGAAAAGAAGAAGGGAGGTTTGATCTTTTTGATACTATCCTAAGATGTGTAAATGAGAGCAAAATTACGATTGAGAATGGCGATATTTTGGTAATTTCAAGCAAGTACATCTCAAATTCACAAGGAAGACTAGTTGACTCTCAACACATCACACCCTCAAAAAAGGCAGCATCTCTTGCAAAAAAATTTCATATGGAACCAAAAATAGCAGAGATAATTCTACGCGAGTCGGATGTAATTTTTGGTGGAGTTGCCGGCTTTGTTATCACCTCTGCCGATAATGTCCTAGCTCCAAATGCAGGAATAGACAAATCAAATGTAAAAAAAGGCAAAGTTGTTCTTTATCCAAATGAGCCTTATCTAATTGCAGAACAGCTGAGGCGCAAGTTTTTCCTAGAATTTTCTATCCATATTGGTGTAATAATTATTGATAGCAGATTGATGCCATCACGTGTTGGTACTACTGGGGTAGCCATTGCATGTGCAGGTATAGATCCAGTCAGTGACAGACGGGCTGAAAAAGATCTGGATGGAAATCCACTAAAGGTAACATTTCAAGCAGTTGCAGACAACTTGGCATCTATTGCAAATCACAAAATGGGCGAGGGCTCAGAGTCGCAGCCTTTTGCAATAATTAAAAATTCTGGCGCAAAAATAACTGATAGAAAAATAAGTAAAAATGAAATGGCAATATCACATGATCAATGTGTTTACATTCGAGGCCTAAAAGCAAACTAAGCTCAGCAAAAATTCTTTGACATTGATTTGCCCAGTTTAAGGCAAAGCTGATTTAAATATTGGTCTCTGGAGGCCAGACTAATGGTAGAATATCTAACAAGATATCCAAAAACAATATCATTTCTTGATGGCCTAAAAGAAAAAATTCACTTTGATGGTAAAAATGGCGTCGAACAGCTTACAGTTGTAGTAAAAAAGAATGTAGATGAATTACTAAAGATTTTTTCAAATGAAGGATTTACCAAGGTCAAGTTTGAGCACAAGATGCCTTTTCAGATAGGCAATGGTCTTTCTTTAAAGCTAAAAAAGCCATGGGAGATGCATGTCAGGCTGCTTGAGATGAAAAAAGGTCTTGTTGCAATACAGGCAGAAGTTGAAGTCTCAAGAGATTATCTACAGCACCTCTTTTCGCAACGCACTCCTGTGATATATGAAATAGAGTCGCTTTTAAGAAAACACCAAATTGACTATAAAATTTGGAACAATAAATTCAAAAAATATGTTCATACTGTTTTTGATAATTACAAGATCAAGCTAGCAACTCCAAACATACCTGTTTTTGCATGGAAACCAATGGTTTTTGTGATAGCAACCGTTGGAGTGTTTTATCTGTGGAAATATCTTAACACGATTTAAGACAAAAAATTCCCTAGTCAATTAGAAGCTTTAATTAGAATTTTCTAGTTTTTTATATGATGAGCCAAGAGCCAGTAGCTCAGCTAAGCTATTACGGAATTTCGCCCTGGGAAATAGAAGTAGTATATGGAATATTCAATGGAAGATTTTCAATAAAACAAACAGAGCTTGAGAGTTTTGATTCTGATTTTGTAAGTGTGTTAAATATCGATATTCCAATTGCGTTTAATGACGAATTTTTCAAGTGGTTTGAGTTTAGAAGATGGGACAAGGTAAAAGCAATACTAAAAGAGATGAAAAGAAGGCGAGGACAAAAAAATGCATTAAAGATTGATCTATGTTTTTCAAGCATGCCAAAAATTAGATTCATCGCAGATTCAGATGATCGTGACTGGTTCAATAACTCGCTAGAAAAGATAGACTTTGTTTTGGAGCTTATTCCGTTTCATCTAGATCCAACAAAGTTGCCAGATGATGTTACAGAAATAATTTACAAATTTGACGCAAACGCTGCTAGATGGAGATTAAACACGGCGTTTGTAGATGATAAAAAATTTGTCTTTACAGGTAGTGCTTGGAAGCTAGTTATTTGAGATCCTTTTCTAATGGCTCAACTAGTGAATGAAGCTCTTTGTATTTTGTTTCTAAAAACTCTAGTGATTCTTTGAGTTTTTTTGATTTTCCATATTTGTATCTTATAAGCTCACGATGATGCCAAAAATTTTTTCCGTTTTCTACTGAAATTGTTGTAAAATAATCAGAACCTTTCATGTTGTCAGGTATTTTTATGTTGTATGGGAAAAGCATGTCAACAATAAACCATTCATCGCCGTCAGGATAATCACATCCAGTCTCAACATCAAAAAATACATGCAAAAGACGAGACTGCATCAGGCCATCGTCCTGAATTGTTGGATGTTTGACGTTTGATTTTTTAAAATCAAGATTTAACAGCTCAGGCTCAAAATATCCCTTTATGATGGATTTTCGAAAAATCTTGTTAACTTCGGCAATATTCAATTATAACGCTAGTATTCGAGCTAGCTGCTAATAATTCATATGCTATTTTAACAGATTTGGCGTCTTTAGACTTGTAATGAATCCAATAATTTCGATATGTCAGTGATTGGTTTTCCATTAGAAGATATTTTCTGCATTACTGGAGGATTCTCAAGATAGTTTGGTATTTTGTCTGCTAGTCTTCTTCCATATTCTGTTATTATTTCATTTTTGTAAAATATGCCAAGTGGGATCTTGTCTCCCCACTCTAGTGACTTGATTAATGCCTGACTTAGTTTTTCATTTAGTTCGGCTTCTTCACTATAATGAACAACTGGATCATAGCCTGTATCTTCAAGCTTGTACAGTCTGGCATGAGTTTGTATGGCAGAGTCATCTGTTGGCTCTGTTCCCGCATACCAATCTCTTGTGTTAATGTCATTATATGTCGGACAGGGTTGAAGAACATCTAAAAATGCAAGGCCTTTGTGATTGATTGCCGCAATTATCAGATCCTTTAGATGTCGTACATCATATGAATATCCCCTTGCAACAAATGTAAAGCCGCTTGCTACTGCCAATCCAATTGGATTTACGTTATAGTTTGTGTTTGGTGTTGGAAGTGATTTTGTTTTTTCACCTAATTTCAAAGTAGGCGATGCTTGTCCCTTTGTTAATCCATAGACGCCATTATCAAAAATTATGTATGTTAGATCCACATTTCGTCTACCTGCTGCAACAAAATGTCCTGCTCCAATTCCCAATCCATCTCCGTCTCCTCCTGCAGCTACTATAGTCATCTCAGGATTTGCTATTTTTGCGCCTTGTGCAAATGTCAAGACGCGTCCATGTAGAGTGTGGACTCCATACGTATTGATAAAGTGCGATGTTTTTCCGGAACAACCTATTCCAGAAAATATAGCGGCTTTGTGTTTTGGAATATTCATTTCTGCAAGCGCCATCTGAATTGCATTTACTATACCAAAATCACCACATCCTGGACACCAATCATTATGGACTTCTGTCTTGTAGTCTGAAAGTTTAAGCACCATGTGTTAGGATCACCTTTTTTTGTTCTTTGTTGGCTAGGATTTTTTTTATTGAATCATATATTTCAGTACAAGTCATAGCTCGTCCAGTATATTTCAAGACATGGTGATCAATTTCTCTTCCTAAATTTTGTTTTAATAATAAACCAAGCTGGCCTGTAGCGTTGGCTTCAATATCTATTATAGTTTTAACATTTTTCAAAAATGATTTGACAAGATCTGTTGGGAATGGATAAAGTAACTTTATCTGGAGAAACCCAACATTGATGTTTTCTTTTTTTAGCATATCTATGGCATCAAGAATTGGCCCCTTTGTAGAGCCCCAACTTACAATTGTGTATTCTTGTGTACCACTAGATACTACCTGATCTTCTTTTGGAATGTCTTTTAGGATTTGTGAAAATCTAGAAAGTCTTTTGTCCATCATCTGTAGACGTACTACAGGATCCTCTGTTATGTGGCCAAACTCGTCACTTTCATCTCCTGTATTCCAAAATATTCCATTTTCTAGTCCAAGCTTTGAGCGTGGCGAGATGCCATCTTCTGTGTGGGCAAATCTCTTGTAATCATTTGTATCTATTTTATCAAGCAGCTTACCGCGTTCGATTTTGAGCTTTGTAGGATCTAATCTTTTACATGTAACAACAGAGCTTGCAAGAAACTTGTCCATCATATGTATGACTGGAACCTGAAAGATGTCTGAAAAGTTGAAACATTTGCTTGTATCATAGAAACTTTCCTCAATGTCTCCTGATGCATAAACAATTTTTGGAAATTCTCCATGCCCTGCGTTGATTGCAAACATTAGATCTTCTTGGCCATGTCTAGTAGGAAGACCAGTTGACGGACCACTTCTTTGATATAATGTTATTACTACTGGTACCTCGTTTATTCCAGCCCACCCCAAGGACTCTGACATTAAAGAAAATCCAGGACCCGATGTGCTTGTAGATGATCGAGTACCAGTTAGTGCACTACCTATAGTCATGCCAATAGCTGAAATTTCATCTTCGGTTTGTATGACTACAGTGGAACCAGGCCGGTCTTCGTTTATTTCTAAAATTTCATGTGACTCTAAAAACACGCTTTCATCTGATGCCGGGGTAATTGGATAGTAGGCTTGAAACCTACAGCCACATATCATTTTCCCAAATGCAGTTCCTTGGTGGCCTTGGATTAGTATTGTATCAGATTGTTTTGAGATTTCAGCAAGCGAGTGTTTAAAGTTTGGAAATTTTGCTGTTGCATAGTTGTATGCGTAATTTGCTAGCTGCTTGTTTATTTCAGCAATTTTTTGTTTTTTTCCAAAAATTAATTCAATTGACTCAAAGAGCTGTTTTGATGACATGTGCAATAATCCAAGAGAAATTGAAACGCCTAATACGTTAAACATCCTAATCATCCCCTTTAGCTTTGGATTGTTGGTATCTTTTGCTAGTCCATCAAGTATTCCTCGAAATGATACAGGATACAGATTTACACCATTTTCTTTTATCAAATCTAAAAGTCCAGAAACTGTATAGTTTTTCTTTTTAGTATCAAGGTATTTGTGTAGTCGTGACCTGAAATAGGCATCTAAGGTATGAACATCTTTTGTTTCAATGTTTTCGATATCAGAATCATAAATAATTGCCCCTCCAGAAACTAGCTCATCTGCATGTCTGAAAATTGTCTCTGCATCAAATGCAACCATTACAGTAACATCATTTACATTAGAATGAATTTTCTTGTCAGATACTCTAACTGTAAAATAGCTGTGTTCGCCTTTAATGTTTGAATAAAATTCTCTTTTTCCAAAAACTTGGTAGCCTGCTCTTGCACATACTCGTGAAAAAATATTTGCTGCTGTCTCTACTCCGCTACCTTGTGGACCACCAATCTGCCAACTAATGTCAACATTTGCCACACAAATTGTCGCTTGTTACTGGATATTAATAATGTGGTTTTAAAAATAAGCTAACCACCTGTCGCTGCATCAAAGAGTGCACATTCACATTTATCTCGTTCGCCACAGTATGGGCAGACACATACACATTTCTCAATCGAGTTTCCACACTCCACACAGATGGCAAACTCCTCATCTGAGATGTGCTTTGAACCCATTACTTGTCATATAACAAAATATTATAAATGGTTTTAAGAGTAGTTTCCAAAATTTAGTGTTATACTATGAAGAAAAAAGTTTTGCTTACCCGCAAATTGCATGATTTTGCTCTTAGTGATTTGAAGAAACACTATGATGTTGAGATTCATCAAGGAAAAATTCCAATGCCAAAAAAAATGTTGCTTAAAAAAATAAAAAACAAGGACGGATTGATTTGCTTTCCCTATGATAATATCGATAAAGATATTCTATCTGCTGCAAAGAAGCTCAAGACAATAAGCACTTTCAGCGTTGGCTATGACCATATAGATGTAAAATATGCAAAAAAACAAGGCATCAGTATTGGGTATACACCTGAGGTGTTAACTGATGCTACTGCAGACCTTTGCCTTGCATTGATTCTTGATTTATCGCGTAGGGTAACAGAAGGAGACAAAATAATTCGAAAAGGAAGATGGATTCAGATTTATGGCGCATATGACTATGTTGGTATTGATTTATCTGGAAAAACTCTGGGTGTTTTAGGCTTTGGTAGAATAGGTACTGCTGTGGCAAAGCGCGCAAAGGCATTTGGAATGAATATAATTTATCATAACAGGCACAGACTATCAAAAAATACTGAAAAATCTCTAAGAGTAAAATATGTCACATCTGATCAGCTGTTTAAAAAAAGCGATATTGTCTCAATTCATGTACCATATACAAAAGAAACACATGAGTTAGTTGATTTAAAATTATTTAAGAAAATGAAAAAAACTTCATTTATCATCAACACAGCGCGTGGAAAAATAATTAAAGAAAATGATTTGATCTATGCACTAAAAAAGAAAATAATCTCAGGAGCTGCACTTGATGTTTTTAAAAATGAGCCAATCGGTATGAATAATCCATTAACAAAAATGCAAAATGTAGTTTTATCTCCTCACATTGGAAGCTCAACTGCTGAGACAAGAAAAAAAATGGCCAAAATCACTGTAATGAATCTAAAGTTAGGAATTAATGGCAAAAAGCCGCTTTATTCTGTAAATAATTAATTTGTCATTATTGTTTCTTGCTTTCCATACTTGTTAAATAAATTATCAAATAGTTCTTTTCTTTTTTGGTTCAATTTTTTGTCTTCATCATACATTTTAGTAAAAAACGCAGCCAATACACGTTCGTCATTTTTATCAAAAAACATCACACTATAGCTTGTCCTTTCTACTTTTTCTTCGATAACAAATTTTGCTTTTAAGATATAATCTGCATTAATGTGCATATGGCATGGGCCCTTATCATCACCTATTGTTATCCAGTTGTCTTTTTGTCTAATTGTTAAGAAATTGCCTTTTATCTCACTTGTTGCGCCTTGGTTTTTTACTATAAACAGGATGTCATCTATTTTCAGCAGATCTTCTAAAATTTGTTTAAGCATTATAGTTATTCTGCTTTATGTAAAATAAATCAGTTAATTTACAATTGAATTAGTTTGTCTGGATCTGAACGTATGCATTCAGTGCCAACTGCTTTTATGCTTGTAAATTTGATTTTTCCTTTTGGAATTTTGTTTTCACGTTGAAGAATGCTCAATTTTTGAGATATGGTATCTTTGTGTCTTTGACATGTTACTCCTACCATGTATTCGTCATTTTCTGTGCCTACAGAAATGATAAATTCTGGAGGATTTACACAATCTCTTTCTTCTTTAACGGAACAACGATTTGGCAACATGTTGTTAGGATCTCGTAATTTCTACAAAAATATGCTTTTTGTTAGTATATGGAATCACTTTCATTACATTTTGTTCAATTAGATCAGTCACTACTTCGATTTTATCTGTATCAAGATTATCTACCAGATTCACTTCTATGCCAACTATAACATCTTCCGGACTAAGATGCATTGTTCTCATAGATACTATTCTGTTTACTTCGGAAATTTCTTTTATCATATTTACGATGTTTTTGTATTGTCGTCTTGTAATTGATTCACCTATCAACAATCCACGATTTTCACTAGCCAAAAAGAATGCAAATGCCATTAAAAGACAACCAATGAAAATGGAGCTAATTGCATCATAGACCACATTTCCTGTAACATCAGTAAGAAAAATACCAAGAGATGCAATGGCAATGCCTGCCAAGGCTGCTGAATCTTCGACTATTACAGTCAGTATAGTTGGATTCTTACTTTCCCTAAATTCTAAAATTAATTGTTTGAAAGTTACCTTGTCTCCTTTGTGTTCTATTGATCTTGTAAACTGCTTGTATGCAATTCTTAATGCATTTGCCTCAAAGACAGCAGCTATGCCAAGAACAATATAGTTGATTGTAGGATCTTCAAAATGATCTTCTCTGTTGATTAATGATGAAACACCTTGTTCTAATGCCAGCACGCCAGATATACCAAAAATCATTGTTGCTACAATAAACGACCAAAAAAATTGTGACTTGCCATAACCAAATTGATGTAGATGGCTTGCTGGCTTTACACTAGCTTTTAGTCCAATCAACAATAGAATTTGGTTAAAAGTATCTGATGCAGAGTGATATGCTTCTGCCCACATTGAAACGCTTCCTGTCATGAGAGCAGCTATGAACTTTGTTATAGCAATGCCAAGGTTGCCAAATAATGCTGCATAAACTGCTTTTTTTGAGCCTGTAGCCAATTTAATTTGTAATTTATGTAGTTTTAATCCATATTAATGATGTTGGAAAATTTGCTTAAATAGCAATTGAGTCAAAATCCCAAATTGATTTTTTTGGTTTTGCTTGATAATCTAAAAATCCTTTTTCTTGCAATTTTTTTATGACAAATGCAGAGTAAGCAGGAGAGCCTGTAGCACCAGGCGAGTTATAGTTTATGATGTGATAGGAATTTTTGTCTTCTAGCTCCATCACATCTGATAAGAATTTTCCATTTGGTGTTATGACTGGAGAGCGTATGCCTGCTATACCACGTCTTGAAAAATGTTCTGGACGAATTTTTGGAACAAATTTTTGTACACGCTTTATCATGGCAGCCTTTGAAATCGAGCTTAGCCATTCCTTTGATACTAGAGATAAAAACTCTGGATCTGCCAATAGTTTCAAGGCATTTCCAGTTATTATTTCCTTTAGTTTTGATAACGATGTGGTGATATCACCTAAGTATCCTGAGTAGGTTTCTGGGCTTGGAACCGGTACTGCGTTAGGGCCAATCTCAGATTGGCCGTTTGCTTTTTTTATCCAATGTGGATCAAGAAATGGATATCCCTTAAACTCTGCTACAGTGTAAATCGTTGTTTTAACTAAATCGTTATACTCATCATCTGCAATCCAGTATTCACCACGAAAGTGAAGATCAGAATAGTCTGTTGCCAAGCCACACTTTTGTGCGATATCAAGTGAATTGCCCCCTGCACAGTTAATTATTATTTTAGAAGAGATTTGTGAATCATCAAATTGTATTATACAGTCATTATTTTTTTCTATAGAATTCACTTTTTTTCCAAAAAGAAACTTTATTCCGTTTCTCTCAGATTCTTTTTTTAGTTCTTTTGTAAACAGGCCAAAATCTGTTGATACCTCTCTTTTGCAATAAATCCCAGAATAACATTGTACGTTAGGTTCTTTTTTTGATATATCTTTGCCTTCTAATAGCTCAAGCTCGTCTTCTTGTATACCATTTCTTTCTCCCCATTTCATATATTCTTCAAGGCTTTTGTGCTGTTTTTCATCAAAACCAACTTCAAAAACGCCTGTGTTTTTCCATGGAATGTTTCTGTCTTTAGCCAATTTTTTCCACATTTCATATGATAGAATAGCAGATTTTGCCAAGACCTTCTTTGTGTCTGGATTGAGGTAAAATGGGGAATGAACTACGCCTGTGTTCCTGCTGCTTGCATGCATTGCAACGTCTTGCTCTTTTTCAATAACACAAATTTTCAGATCATATAATGTAGAAAGCCAGTATGAAATCGTTGTACCAAGTATTCCACCGCCAATTATTGCGATATCATATTTTGACAACGTCTACCTAAAGAAAATGTATTCAGTTATGTAAATTCAGCTTGTGTTTTACTTGCTGACAACTACCTTGCCTGTCATCCATGGATGAGCCATGCAAAAGTAATCAAAAGTGCCTGCTTTTTTGAACGTGTTTGAATAAGACTTGCCAGGCATAATCATGCCACTATCAAATTGTTTGTCGGGAGTGGTTTTTTTCCCACTTGTTACTGTGTGTGTTGTGGTATCATCATTTTTCCATGTTACCTTGCTTCCTACTTTTGCTTTAGTTTCATATGGTTTGTAGCAGGATTTTTTTACTTCACATCCAGGTGAGGCAGTTCCTTTTGGAATTGAAACTTTAACTTCCTTTGCTGTTTGAGCATATATCTCATCAAATAATGGACTGCCAATGCTTATGGCAAAGAAGATGATTACTACACTTGCAAGTAGTTTCATTACATAAAGTTTTTTTTTGTGTTCATATAAATTTTGCAGCCTTTTATCAAATTAGATAATTAATGTTGCATTATGATCTTAGTTTTCTTTTTGATTTTTATTTCGTTTATATGCAATTATGAAACTAGATCCTCCACATATCACACCTATACCAAGAAGACCAACAAAGGCGCCAATTGGTTCTATGAAAGAATCCATTACTGCTGGATTTTGTGTTCCCAACTTGCCTTCGGTAAAAAGCGAAAGCACACCTGAACCTGCCAAACCTGCAAATATCATATACAACATTGCCCCAGCCCCACCTACATTCATGCCTATTAGGTGAATCCAAGCAAGAGCCTTCATACCTCCCGAAAATTTTTGGTGTAAATTGATTTCAAGATGATTATAGAAAAGTGCAGTTACAGCTATGGCTACAACTATTATTAAATAAAATATTATTCCAATAAAGAACCATTTAGCTGGTCCTTCAAATGAAAGAGAAAGATATTGCATGATGTTTACATCAGTAAAGGTAGCTTGAAATCCAACTACCATAAATGCCAATGCAGTTATTACTCCACCTTGAATTATTGCGGCCAGTATGAATTTGTCTACCCACATAATCTCCAGTAATCTAAGTATAACAGCAGAGTATAAACAGTATTAGTTTGACAAGAATTTCTTTTAATGTAAAAAGAGAGCTTGGCGTTGGATCTAATTTAGAGCCAAGATATATCGTAAAAACTTAAAATTTACCCCCAATTGATGTAACTATATTGTCTGATGAAACAGCGCATAATTCATCTAAAAATAAACTAGGACTAACAGCAGCAGAGGCAGCAGAACT
>Ga0194131_10001709_pt1 | contig 37172 bp, 33 predicted proteins | sample TA2KigO120mmetaG_FD_148631 | JGI IMG/M metagenome (GOLD analysis project Ga0194131, IMG submission 148631) | Freshwater microbial communities from Lake Tanganyika, Tanzania - TA2015053 Kigoma Offshore 120m | ecosystem: Environmental > Aquatic > Freshwater > Lake | place: Tanzania: Lake...
ACCTTGGACGCCAACGATTATCCCAAAGGCCTACAGGTCTCCGACGATGAGTTTCAAGCGCTCAATATCAAACCCGGTAAGTTTCATGGCGATTGGAACTATACGCTTCTTCCTCGCTCTTAATCGGTAACTTAATTCTTGCCCATGCCTAAACGCCCGAGCGCACCGCGAGCGGCCCGACCGCGGCCTTTCAGATTCATCCCTTCACGCCACAGGGCCGCGATGCGGTGGCGCGTGAAGTTAGGTGTCAGTCACAGTTGCTTCACTACGTTCCACCAAATTGCCACAAGGAAGAGGATACCTATGAAAAGAACACCTAGAAGGGAAACCGTCCACCAGTTTTCAGCGTCTTGTGGCCACTCGAATTCCTCATTTGCGGGAATGGCACTGTCGAGTTTAACGTCGTTTGCTTCTATAAGTCTACGAAGGCGTGTTTCACGCCACTCGAACTTTACTCGTGTGAGTCCTATTGCTAGGCCAGTAATCGGGACCAGCGTAAGTATCAAGGAGAGGAGCACTTGGGGTACATCCTTTATCATATCGTTCACAGTATCAGAGCCAATGATTACGACCATTCCACCTAACGCCGCGGCAACCCATATCGTAAGCTTCTGTCGCCGCTGATACTGATCAAGGCGGTCACGAAACGTGTCAGACCGACCAGCGCTCATATAGGAAGAACCTCTATCTATGCTTGAAACTGTTGAAGAATGAAGCACAGTGACCGAGAAAAGCGAAAGACTCATCATCTGTCAGGGGAGGATGTTGATACTTAATCCTGGCCATTGCGGCTATAGCTCCTAACTCAACGACAAGCTTGATAAAGCGAGGACTCAAATCATGTGGCCACTGTTTGAGGATGCGTTCTGCAGCCTCAATAAATGTTGGTGGCAACTCAGGGGGCCCACCGGCAAAGTCCTGCTGCGCACGCTGCTTGGCGGCGTTGACTCCCGCATCGATTAAGGTGCGATCAACATTATCCATTTTTTATCCCCTCTTCGTTCTTGTTTGCCTTACGACGAGACCCGCAACCACCTAACCATTGATTAACTTGTCATTTTGCCCTGATAATGCCATATTAGCCGGGTTTTCAGGCGGTTTTGCCCTGCACCTGTTATCCGCAGTCACTACAACCTCATAGGGGTCTGATATGCCTGATGTCACTCGAAGTCAACAACCAAAACTCTTGGACGAAGTCCGCACCGTCCTCCGGCTCCACCATTATTCTATTCATACCGAACACGTATATGTGAAGTGGATCGTCCGTTTTATCCGGTTTCACGCCATGCGCTCGCGCCAGGATCTGTTTCCTGCTGAACCGAAGATTGAGGCGTTTCTCACGGACCTCGCTGTGCACGGGAACGTCGCACCCGCAACGCAGAATCAAGCGATGAATGCCCTGCTGTTCCTCTATAAGCGGGTCCTCGACCAAGCGCCGCAAGGCAACATTGACGCCGTCCGCGCTCCCAGTAAGATCAACGTCCCCGTGGTCATGACCCGCGAGGAGGTTGCCGCCGTGCTCTCGCTCATGGATGGGACCGCTCAACTTGTTGCCAAGCTCCTGTATGGCAGCGGACTAAGAATCATCGAAGCGGTCCGACTCCGGGTCAAAGATATCGACTATCACATGAAACAACTGACCGTGCGCGCAGGCAAGGGGAATAAGGATCGGTTTACTACTTTTCCCGTGATCTTGGCTCCACTACTGCAAAACCACCTGGCTGGAGTCGAAACATTGCACCAACAAGATTTGGCGCGTGGCTATGGCGAGGTACATCTTCCACATGCATTAGCACGGAAGTATCCTGCTTTGGCCAAGGAGTGGGGGTGGCAATATGTCTTTCCTGCTCGTAGTCTCTCGGTTGACCCACGCTCTGGGGTCACACGTCGCCATCATGTAGACCCTAGTGTCATTAACAAGGCGATCAAGGTAGCGGTACACCGTGCCGGCCTTACAAAGCAAATTAGTGCTCATACTTTTCGTCATTCTTTCGCGACACATTTGCTGCACCGTGGCACGGATATTCGCACGATTCAGCAATTACTTGGCCACAACGACGTCGCGACCACTATGATCTATACGCACGTTCTTCAGCAGGGAGGCCAGGGGGTACCAAGCCCGTTAGATGATCTCAGCGTGTGATCTCCACGCCGTTCCAGTAAGACCAGGGCTGAGGAGTATTCCACTGGAAGGCGTGCGCAAAGTGTTGCCCTTGCTACGGAGGGAGTGGAAAGAAGGTCATACCGAGGCGTCGTTCTGGCGCCTCGGTATGACCTTGAACAAACAATTAGTTTGCTTGTTTTCGCAAGAAGGCGGGGGTGTCGTACTTATCTTCAGGATCTACGGTAGGAGGGGTGTTTGCCGGAGTAGATGCGCTCTCGGCTTGTCGTTTTCGCTGCCAAGTCGGGACATCAAGATCATCAACAATTGTTCCCATATGCACGACACGACGGCTACTAGGAACACTCGGTTGTTGACCACGGACGCCAACGCCGCCACGCAGCGCACTCAGTGAAGGTTTCCCTGCGGTTGGCGTTTGCAACACTGCTGCTTCGCCAAATCCGGTAGCAATTACGGTAATCCGCAATTCATCACCGAGCGACTCATCAATCACTGCGCCAAAGATAATGTTGGCTTCCTCGTCGGCCTCTTCTTGAATGAGCGTCGCAGCTTCATTCACTTCATGCAAGGTGAGGTCAGCACCACCAGTGATGTTGATCAGTACCCCTTTTGCCCCGCGGATGGAGATGTCTTCCAACAATGGGCTGGCAATTGCTCGTCGGGCTGCCTCTTCAGCACGGTTCTCGCCGTTAGCGAATGCAGCTCCCATAATCGCCATGCCCATTTCTGACATGATGGTACGCACATCGGCGAAGTCTAAGTTGATCAATCCATGAACCGTGATCAGATCAGAGATGCCGCGGACGGCTTGTAATAACACTTCGTCTGCTTTCCGGAAGGCTTCCAGCAAAGGCTGGCTACGACTGGCAACGGCAAGGAGGCGTTGATTGGGGATCGAAATCAGAGTGTCGACATTTGCCTTCAGCTCTCGTAGCCCCTCTTCTGCTTGGCGCATACGCTTCTTGCCTTCAAAGAGGAACGGTTTGGAGACCACACCTACAGTGAGTGCTCCCAACTCTTTCGCGATACGGGCAACAACTGGTGCGCCACCCGTTCCCGTTCCGCCACCCATACCACCAGTGACAAACACCATATCCGCACCGGTGAGGAGTGCGCGTATATCAGCTTCCGTTTCGATCGTCGCGCGGCGACCAATCTCGGGGTTCGCTCCGGCTCCTAACCCTTTCGTCAGTTCACCACCAAGTTGTACCTTGGTCGGAGCAAGATTCACTCGCAGAGCCTGCGCATCAGTATTCGCAACAATGAAATCAACACCCGAAAGCCCCGCGGTAATCATCGTGTTCACCGCATTGCCACCAGCACCGCCAACACCAACGATACGAATCTGGGCCTTATTGCCATTCTGCTCAACAAATTCGATCATCTCACACCTCCTCCTGTCGTTATGTGCCTTCCCGGTGGAAGGTCCAGTTACGATGTTAGAAAAAATCCCGAAACCATTCGGCAACTCGCTCGCGTACGCGCTGCCACCCATGCCCAGTCCCATTTCGGACTACGCCGTTACTCCGATGCTGCTGGAGTTCACGCAACACTAACCCTACCCCAGTGGCATACATTGGTCCGTTGACAGCATCGACAGTATTGCCAAGGAATCGTGGCTGGCCGCGCCGCACCGGCGAGCGAAACACCCGCTCGGCGAGCTCGGTCATTCCCTCCATGATCGCTCCCCCTCCAGTCAACACGACCCCAGCATTCAGTCTCCCTAACAAGCCGTTCTCCTCACACTGCTCTTTCACTAACGAGAAGATTTCCTCGGCACGTGGTTCGATAATTTCACTGAGTTTCCGCCGTGGCATCGGCGAAGGATCGCGCCCCCCCACCTTCGGCATCTCAATCATTTCACCGGGAGTTATCATATCTCCGAGTGCACAGCCATGCCGCTGCTTAATTTTTTCAGCCTCGGCTTCGGGAATTCGCAGGCCCACAGCAAGGTCTTTGGTCATGTTAGAACCACCAACGGGGAGCACCGCCGTATGGGTCACCGCCCCACGATGAAATACCACGATACTGGTCGTGCCACTGCCAATATCAATGAGCGCAACCCCAAGTTCTTTTTCTTCAGGCGTGACCACAGCTTCAGCCGCGGCAAGGCCACCAAAGTGAATGCTATTGACGTGGAGCCCAGATCGTTCGCAGCAGCGTGCCAGGCTTTCGAGGGCACTGCTTGCCACCGTCACAAGATGGACGTTGGCCTCAAGGCGAACCCCAGAGGTTCCCACTGGTTCATGTCCACGATCCTGCCCATCGACAAAGAACTCTTGCGGAACAACGTGAAGAATCTCGCACTCAGCCGGCAACGCGACCGTGCGCGCAACTTCAATCACGCGCGCGACATCTTCGGGAGAGACTTCCCGATCTTTGACGACGATCATCCCTTGACTCGTCACCCCGGCAATATGTGCACCAGAGATCGCCGCACAGACATTGTGAATCTCACTACTCGATCCCAGTTGCGCTTCTTCCACAGCCTTACGGATCGCTTGTACGGTTGCTTCGACATTAATGACTTGCCCCTTCCGAAGCCCCCCCTGGGATAACGCGGTCCCAACCCCTAACACTTCAATGCCTTCTGGCGTCGCTTCCGCCACAACCACAGCCGTCTTATAGGTGCCAACGTCAAGACTCACAATGAGAGAGTTTTCTTTCGCCATGATACTTCCTTTACAGCGGATTAACAGGAGTTACTGGATGTAATCCGCTCTCGTCAAGAAACGGGCGGACCACAACTTGATTGAGAAAGCGCGCATCGAGTAATGCCGGAGAAGCCTCCGCCGGCCATCGCGTCAACACGGTCGCTACTTGGGTAAACTTCTCCGGCCCGGTTTCCCACCCCAAACGGATGGCAAGATGGCGGCGAGCAAGAAAGACCGTGTATCCGATCTCGCGATCCCAGCGAATCTCTGACACCGGCTCAACCCAGAATTGCTTTGCCTGGGCGAGTAAGGAAACCGTTCCCGTTAAGGCAGCCTGTATTGCTGCGGTGTCCAGTTCTTCGCTTCGAAAGCCGGTGACATACGGTAGGTCAAGCTCTTTTCTCTGCGCTAACGCCTGAAATGACACCCCATCCTTATCGAGATAGGTCAGCGATGGAGACACAACGACCGCAATAGGATGTCGCGTTTGGACCTGAAGTACGACACGCTGAGGGAATTCACGTCGCACGTCAACATCGCGAATCCCTTGGTAGGTCAACAACCGAGAGCGGATTTCCTCTGGATCGACCGTCCACAGATTCATCCCCTGCTCAATGCCACTCCAGGAAATAATCTCTTCTTGTGAGAACAACGCCCCAGCGTCCAACTCGACATCAATCGTCGTGATCGCGAAATACGGATGCTGTTGAATATAGTGCGAGAGTACGCGCCATCCATGCGGCGCATAGACACTTACAGTGAGGAGCGTGAGCAAGGCCAGCACGTACCATCGTTTTTTCGTCGGCACCTTTGGCGTCGTACGTTGGTTCTCCCGCTTTCCCAACATTTTCCAGCGCTGGAGCAGTGTGGCAGGGAGCGACACGGTACTCACGACACACTCCTTTGGATATGTATGGTCGCCTGCTGCAAAATAGCCTCGACCAGATCCCCGTAATTCAATCCGACAGCCGCGGCAATCCGCGGGAGATAACTCAACGTGGTAAATCCTGGTAGCGTATTGACCTCAAGAAGGAACACTTCGCCTTGGTCATTGATTCGGGTATCGACGCGACTGTAGCCACGACAGCCCAGCGCGCGATGCGCCGTGAGGGCAACCTGGAGGACATGTTCATATAACGCGGGTGAGAGCGGTGCCGGTAAGATAAACTCTTCACGACCAGCCGTGTACTTCACTTCGTACGAGTGGAACTCGCCCTTGGCGATCACCTCCATGGCTCCAAGCGCCCGCTCACCGAGAATCCCGACAGTCACCTCTTTGCCTGGGATATAAGCTTCGACTAACGCTTGCGGATCATAACGAAAGGCGGTCGCTAAACTGATCGTCAATGTTTCTGCGGCACGTACGATGCTGACCCCGACACTAGACCCTTCGGTGGTCGGCTTCACGACAACAGGATACGGGAGGGTAAGGGCTTCGGGCTTTTCCTTGTCGATCACTTGCCAGGCTGGGGTCGGTAACCCGTAGGTTTGCCATACTCGTTTCGCCATTGGTTTATTCATGGCCAGAGCACTCGCAAGTACCCCAGAGCCCGTGTACGGTATGGCTACCAATTCCAGTACCGCTTGTACGGTTCCGTCTTCACCAAACTTGCCGTGTAGAGCGATAAAAGCCACATCAATGGTGCGAACCTGAGCAATCCATGCGCCGTCTGCATTCACCTCAATTGGTACCACCTGATATCCCCGCTCTCGTAATGCCTGACTGACACCGGCTCCGGTTAAACGGGAGATTTCTTGTTCGGCAGAAAGTCCGCCAAACAACACCCCCACTCGTTTGTCGCGCCATACAGTATTCATGTATTCATCTCTTAGTTACGAACCGTCGTCAATACGAATCTTCCCCTACCATTCCCCCACAAGTCGCACTTCTGGTTCCAACCATATATTGTTTTTTTCCCATACCGTTCGTTGTATTTGCTCCATGAGGACTCTGACATCAGCTGCAGTTGCTCCCCCAGTATTCACAATAAAGTTCGCATGCTGTTCAGAAATCTGCGCGCGACCATGTGAGTGCCCCTTGAGCCCAGCGGACTCAATGAGGCGACCAGCATAGGTTCCAGGCGGATTCTTAAAAATCGAGCCAGCATTGGGGTAACCATGCGGTTGGGTTTTTTGCCGTTTTTGTTGCGCCTTGCTCATCACGGCGGCAATTGCGTCCGCTTGTCCACGCAGTAGATGAAACTCGACTTCAGCTACGACAAATTGTGCTGGCAGTGCCGTCCTCCGGTACGCAAATCCAAGAGTTTCTCCCGCTAAACGCTCTCGCCGCCCATCACAGTGTACCCCAGTAATCGCCATTACCACTGCACTCAATTCGCCGCCAAAAGCACCAGCATTCATCAGCAACCCGCCACCCACAGTTCCAGGAATACCTTCAGCGAATTCAATGCCGCGATAGCCTTTACGTACGGCCTCACGGACAAATCTCCCCAGTGAATTTGCCGCCCCAACATGAACCGTCGCATCCTCAGCAGCTTCTTGCCATCGGACGTAAGTAAACCCTTCGCCCAGTTTCACCACGACACCACGCACCCCTTTGTCGCTCACCAAAATGTTGGTCCCCCCGCCAAGGAGAAATACCGGCACGGACGCTGCGTGTAACAACACGAGCAACGTCTGCAACTCCTCAAGCGTGTCAGGCTCGGCAAACGCATCTGCTGGTCCACCAATGCGGAACGAGGTGTGACGAGCAAGCGGCAACGAGAACCGCACCCGGTCATCCAGCAAACAAGTGAGGCGTTCGCACAACTCAGGCTGCACGCCCCCCTCCCTCTTGCAAGCGTGACAAAAGCCCCACGCCAGCACGATAGATATCACCCGCGCCGAGTGTCAGCACCACATCCCCAGGTTGCACAACGTCGATCAGGTTCGCCGCGAGTTCCTCCTTCTGTGGCAGAAAACGCACGTCGGCGTGGCCACGTTTTTTCAACGCGCGATACAGTGCCTCACCAGAGACGCCCTCGATACTTTCTTCTCCAGCAGCGTAGATCTCAGTCAGTAACAGTACATCAGCATCATCAAAGGCTGAGAGAAAATCATCGAATAAATCGCGGGTCCGCGAGTAGCGATGCGGCTGGAACAAGGCAATCAAGCGGCGGTCGCCTCCACGGGCGATCCCTTCGCGTGCCGCACGGAGCGTGGCACGCAGCTCTTCTGGGTGATGCGCGTAATCATCAACTACCATCACGCCAGCCTCTTCCCCTTTAACCTCAAAGCGGCGCTGAATTCCAGCAAACGCCGCAAGCGCCTCTTGGACTTGGGCGAAAGGAATACCTAATTCTCGCGCCACCGCCACAACCGCAAGCGCATTCAACGCGTAGTGTCGACCGGGGAGGTTCAAACGCAACGTTCCCAGACATTCCTGCCCATGCCACACTTCACAAGCAGTGGTGAGTCCGGTAACACGTAAGTCTCGCGCAGAAAACTCCGCATCCGGTACTAAACCGTATGTCACAAATCGTTTATGAACATGTGGGAGTAACGCACGAACATTGACGCTATCCAGACACAGCACGGCGCGTCCGTAAAACGGAATACGATTGATAAACGACAGATAGGCAGCTTTGGCTTTTTCCAGGTCACCATAAAAATCAAGATGCTCGGCATCGATATTGGTGACCACAACGATCGTCGGGCTGAGCAAGACAAACGTTCCATCGCTCTCATCCGCTTCCGCGACAAGAAAACGGCTTTGCCCTAAACGTGCATTGGCTCCGCCAAGCACATCGAGCTTCCCACCAATAACCATCGTTGGGTCCAGGTGCGCTTGCGCCAGCACCGCAGCAATCAAAGAGGTTGTCGTCGTCTTTCCGTGCGTCCCGGCGACGGCAATGCCATATTTGAGCCGCATTAACTCGGCCAACATCTCAGCACGTGGAATGACAGGGATCATCAATTCTCGCGCACGTACCACTTCGGGATTGGAAAACTTCACGGCTGAGGAAATAACAACGACATCGGTTTCCGGGGTGACATGTTCAGCACGATGTCCACCACTCCACACCTGGGCACCGTTGGCACTGAGTCGTCGCGTCGTTTCCGACTCTGCCAAGTCCGAGCCGCTCACGCGATATCCCAAGTTCAACAGCAATTCGGCAATCCCACTCATGCCAATACCACCAATACCAACGAAGTGAATCCAGCGGTTGGTGTCAAACAACACCTGCCCGTTGCCGTTCACAAACGGCGAATTTCTGTGCCGTCCTTTTGCTTTGAGGCTTTGCGCTTTGGGCTTTGGGTTCTGGGCTCCGAACTCCGCAGTCCGAACTTTTTTAGACTCTGGGCTTCGGACTTTCTTAGATTCCGGACTCCGCACTTTCTTCACTGCCATGCGACCTCCTGTTGCGCTCGCATCTCAGGAGGTAAGCACGCCACACATTCACGTACCACTGCAGCAGTTGCATCCGGTCGGCCAACGGTTGTTGCTGCATGTCCCATCGCCACCAACCGCGTCGGATCAGTAATCAAGGCACGAATCTCCTCGCACATCCGTTCAGGAGTCAGCTCAGCGTCGAGTACCATACGTGCGGCACCAGCGTGCACGAGGATTTCCGCATTGGCACATTGGTGATCATCAACCGCATACGGATAGGGAACCAAAATGGCGGGCTTCCCGAGCGATGTCAGCTCGGCAATAGTGGTTGCACCAGCACGACAGACGACGAGATCAGTAGCAAGATACATCTCTTGCATATTGTCGATAAAAGGAACGACTTCGGCAGGCAGGCCAAGCTGCGCATACGTCGCACTCACCTCAGCATGATCTGCTTTGCCGGTCTGATGCACGATGCGCATATTGCCGCGCGCTTGTCCTAAGAGCGCGAGCGCCTGGGGCATAGTGTGATTGAGTCGGCGTGCACCAGCGCTCCCACCAAAAATAAGTAGCGTTGGCTGCGTTTTCAGCGGGGCTGCAGGCGAGGTGCTCTCGGGTGCGTTGCTCAGTTTCCAGCGCACTGGGTTACCGGTACACACAGCTTTTCCCGCAGGAAACACCGCTGCCGTCTGAGGAAAGCCAACACACACTCTGGTCGCGAGTCGACCTAACCATTTGTTTGTCAGACCAGGAATCGCATTCGGTTCCAATAAGACACACGGAATACGGCGGAGCCATCCCACTACCACGGTCGGAGCAGACGCATAGCCACCAATGCTGAAAATCAGGTCTGGTGAAAAATCCCGCACTACCCGCCAAGCGACTCCCAGCGCACGAAAGGCTGCCCACAGCGAATGCAGCGTCCCGCGCCAATTACGACCACGTAATTGTTCAGCCGGAATAAATTGTAGCGCAAACCCCAAACGCGGGATCATGTCTTTTTCCATTCCATGCTGAGTACCGACAAACAACACTTCCGCCCCCACATCGCGTCGTGCAGCTTCAGCCACCGCAACGCCAGGGAATAGATGACCGCCAGTTCCTCCAGCGGCAAACAACATCCGCACCGCTCTAGGCATACGCGTGATTCTCCCGTAGCGCCTCACGCGAGAGGCTCAAGAGTATGCCTGCATAAATCAGTGCGGTGACTAACGCTGACCCTCCATAGCTAATAAACGGCAACGGCAACCCCTTTGTCGGCAAGAGTCCCAATACCACTCCCATATTTAAACCAGCCTGGCAGACCAACAGAAACGTACATCCAAAGGCTAGGAGGCGCCCAAACAGTTGTGGATGACGCATTGCGACACGTAACCCCCGTATCCCCAACAAGGCAAAAAGACAAATGATGATCCCAGCGCCCCACAATCCGGTTTCTTCACCAATCACCGCAAAGATAAAATCCGTATGCGCCTCTGGGAGATACAGGAGCTTCTGTCGACTTTCGCCCAGTCCGACACCGCTCACACCGCCAGCCCCAAAGGCAATCAGCGACTGGTTCAGTTGATACCCGATACCTTGATTGTGTTCGCTTGCGCCACCCAGCAGTCGCTTGACGAAGATGATAATCCGATCGAGTCGATAATTGGCGGTTATCGCAGCAACGACGAACAGGAGAATTCCTCCAGTCCATAACGCAAACAGATGCCGCAACCGCGCACCAGCGACAAAGAGCATGGCAAACAACACCAGGCTTATTGATACAGCTCCACCCAGGTCTGGTTCGAGGGCAATCAGCAAAGCGATCGCGCCAACAATCACAAGATGTGGGAGCACACCGTAGGTAAAACCTGCGATCCGCTCGGTTTTCTTTGCCAATGACGTCGCGAGGTAGAGAATGGCCGCGCCTTTGGCAAGCTCTGAAGGCTGAAAGTTAAGGGGACCGGCATGAATCCAGCGATGGACTTTGCCAGACGAAACTCCAGGAACAAAAACGATCACGAGGCCAACAAACGCGAACGCGAGGAGAGGATAGGTGACCCGGTGGTAGACGTGGGACGGAATGAACAGGGCAACCACAAGGCCGACACTCCCCAGCAGCAGAGCCAATTGGTGTTTCCAGAAGAAGCGATAGGGATCGTTGAAACGTTCGAACGCGTAGAAATACGACGTACTGAAGACCATGACTTCACCAATGAGGACAAGCCCAACCACAGCAAGCAACAGCCACGGGTCGAGCGGCCCGCGTTGCGTTGAGGATGTTGATGTCGTCGCTATACGTTGCGTTCGCAGCAATACTGTTGGTTGAACGAAGACCTCACCCGTCATAACGCCTCCACAGCCTCCCGAAAGACTTCCCCACGGTGAGCATAGTTACGAAACTGGTCAAAACTTGCACATGCAGGCGAAAGCAGCACGGTGTCTCCACCCTGGGCCACTTGCGCTGCGGCGCGGACTGCATCTACTAAAGTATCGACGACTAGGGTTTCTGTTGCATTCTCTAATGCAGAAGCAATCATCTCTCGTGCCGCACCAAAGAGAATGAGTTTTTTTACTTTGCTTTGCACCTGGTGTCGCAGCGGAGCATAGTCGCCACCTTTGTCGACACCACCAGCCAATAAAATCACCGGCCCGTCAAAGCTCGCTAAGGATTGCACGACGGCACCAACATTCGTTCCTTTAGAGTCATCGAAATAAGTAACGCCATGTTTGGTTGCCACCAGTTCCAGTCGATGCCGCAAGCCAGTAAGCCGCGCTAACGTTCGTTCAATCACGATGGGCGGAATTCCCCAGAGTGTGGCCGCTCCCACCGCAGCCATGACATTTTCCAGATTATGACGGCCATACAGACGGAGTGCCGCAAAGGAGATCCGTGTTTCTTGTCCTGCCACACTGACAACGATCGTTTTCTGTTCTCCGTCCACCCAGATCCCATGTTGAACAGGATCCCAACCAAACGAGAGCACTTGCCCTGGCAGTTCAGACAGAAATGGTTGCATCTCTGGGTCCTGGCGATTGATAATCGCCCAATCGGCGGGCTGCTGGTGGATAAAGAGCGCTCGCTTTGCCGTACCGTATGCGTGAAGCGTTCCGTGCCGGTCAAGATGATCTTCTGTCAGATTCAGCCAAATGCCAATGCGTGGGCGAAACTGCTCAACCCATTCCAGTTGGAAACTCGACACTTCTGCGACCACTGCATCATATTCTTGACTCACCGCATCCAGCAGGGGCGTACCAAGGTTGCCGCCAACAAACACGCGTTGGCCCTGTTCACGCAAACATTCTCCTAACAACGTCGTCGTCGTGCTTTTGCCGTTCGTGCCAGTCACAGCCAGGACTGGCGCGCGCAAAAAGCGAAATGCCAGTTCGATTTCACTCCACACCGGGATGCCGCGTTGCTGCGCTCTCACTAAAAGTGGGGAAGTACAGGGCACTCCGGGACTCGGCACGACCAGGTCTATCCCGTTCAGCAGGGTCTCATCTTCCGTGCCTAAGCGCACCTCAGGAGCAAGATCTGCAATCTGCATGAGTTCAGTATTGAGCTGAGCGGCGGTTTGCCGGTCGGTGATACGCACTCGCCCACCGCACTGAGCAATAAATCGCGCAGCGCTGACACCGGTGCGCTTCAAGCCAATAATAAGAACAGTCTTCCCGCCCAACTTCACGGGAGTTACCTCAACTTTAATGTGCTGAGTGCCGCAACGGCACAGATAACCGAGATGATCCAAAAGCGAACGATGATCTGTGGCTCAGGCCACCCCTTCAATTCAAAATGATGGTGAATCGGTGCCATGCGAAAGATGCGCTTACGCGTGAGTTTGTACGACGTAACCTGAGAGATCACTGAAACCGCTTCCACCACAAACACCCCACCAGCGACCACTAACACCAGTTCTTGTTTGCTAATCAACGCCACGACTCCCAGCGCTGCCCCGAGTGCAAGCGAACCGACGTCGCCCATAAACATCTGTGCAGGATAAGCGTTAAACCATAAGAAGCCCATTCCCGCGGCCACCAGTGCGCCACAAAAAACCGACATTTCTGCAGAGCCAGCAACGTACGGAACTTGCAAATACTCGGCAAACTTAATGTTCCCACTCACATAGGCGAAGAAACCGTAGGTTAACGCGGTGATCATCACCGGGCCAATAGCGAGGCCATCGAGCCCATCTGTGAGATTCACGGCATTCGACGCGCCAACCATCACCAAGACAGCAAATGGGATATAGAAGATACCGAGGTTCGGCTGCAGATCTTTGAAGAAAGGAACAGTTATCGTGCTGGTAAAACCCGGCATGTTCCAGAGGGCCAGTGCAGCAACAGTCGCAACAATGAACTGGCAAAGAAGTTTATAACGGCCAATCAACCCAGCGGAGCTACGGCGGCGGAGTTTGCGATAATCATCGACAAAGCCGATGCAACCGAACCCGAGTGTCGTCCCTAGTGCGAGCCAGACATAGGGGTTGGTCAGATCAGCTAAGAGCAATGTCGCTAAAGTCAACGAAAAAAGAATCAACGCGCCACCCATTGTTGGGGTACCAGCTTTACTGAAATGTCCAGCTGGGCCTTCTGGGCGAATGACTTGACCGACTTGCAGGGATTGCAGCCGTGCGATCAGCCAAGGACCAAGAATGAGAGACACAGTCAGTGACAGAAGCCAGGCAATAAGGGTACGGAACGTGATGTAGCGAAACACGTTGAACCCGGAGTACGTAGTATGCAGTGGATATAAGAGGGCGTACAACATCACCAGTTCCCCACATCTTCCCTTTCCGTCACAAACATCGATCCCCACCAATCACATCGGGCTTGCGAAAACCTGAAGTCCCCTTTTCCAACATTCCTTATCTCGCCTCACTGTACCGTGGTGCGAGATAGTGTCGCACTTCCTCACGATCATCAAAATGCGACTTCGTCGTACCCACAATCTGGTAATCTTCATGCCCTTTGCCAGCAATCACTAAAACATCACCTGGTTGTGCCCCAGCCAACGCCGCTTGAATTGCCGCACGACGATCAACCATGACCACATAGCCACGCGTAAGTTTCGCAATCGTGGTCGGATCGTCAACCTTCGGCACCCCTGCCTGCACCAGTCCCGGTTCTGCTTCAGCAAGAATCTGGTACGGATCTTCTGTACGTGGATTGTCAGAGGTGAGCACAACGACATCGCTCAATCGCCCAGCAGCTTCTCCCATCAATGGTCGTTTGCCGCGATCACGGTCTCCGCCACAGCCAAAGACGGTCAGAAGACGGCCCTGGGTCAACTGACGAATTGAGCGCAAGGTTTTTTCTAACGCATCAGGTTTATGGGCATAATCAACAAGGACACCGAATGGTTGGCCAGCCTGAATCGCTTCCAGGCGACCTGGAACGCCAGTGCAGTGTCGAATTCCACTCGCGATCACCTCCGGTGGCACTCCAAGCGCATGAGAAGCCGTCGTTGCAGCCATGATGTTGTAGAGATGCGGCTCACCAATCAACGCTGACGAGAACGGCACTTCCGCTTTCTCGACACGGAGGACACCTCGCATTCCCTGGAAATCTTTCTCAACATTCTTCACCGACACTTCCGCATCGTTGCGCAACCCATAGGTCAAAACTCGTCCCGGAAGCCTCATAGAAAGAAGTTTTTGTCCCCAAGAATCGTCCGCATTCACCGCCACAAAACGGTGCGGTTTGGTTGACCGTCCAAGTTCTTCGGTAAAGAGGCGCACCTTTGCGGCAAAGTAATCGTCGAGGTCTTTATGATAATCGAGATGATCTCGCCCCAGGTTCGTAAACAACGCACCATCCCATTGGCAACCGTGAACACGATCTTGTGCCAGTGCATGAGAGGAGACCTCCATCACCACATGGCTGACACGGGCATCGACCATTGTCCGCAGCAATTCCTGTAACTCCACTGCTTCTGGTGTAGTAAACGGCGCGGCCAGAATGTGATCACGATAGCGATAGTTAATAGTTCCGACGACACCTGGAGCCCAACCCATAGCGTGCCAAATCGCTTCGGTCAGATAGGTTGTCGTCGTCTTTCCACTCGTACCAGTGACTCCCAGCATCGTGAGCTGGGCGGTTGGGTGCTGATAGAAGCGATCCGCGCAGGCGCCTAACAGTACCCGTGGAGCGGAAAAATACACAGCGGTAACGTGAGGAGAGACAATCGAGTTGGGAGGGACAACAACTGCAGCGGCACCACGCGTTACCGCTTCGTTGATGAAGCGGGCGCCATCACTTTTAGTGCCAGGAAGCGCAAAGAATAACGACCCAGGCTGCACGGTACGCGAGTCATAGGCGAGGTGCACGATCTCCACATCCAAGTTTCCCTGAACCTGCACAGGAGGCGTACTGGAAAGGAGATCGCGGAGAATCACGGTCGATCACCTCCAAGTGACGTCAACGTCAGTTCGTACACGAGTGCATCGTCTTTCTTTTTCACTGTTTGTTTCTTAACGTACCCACTTCCCTTTGTGACAATTGGCCAGTCATTCTGTTGCGCTGCCAGCACGGCATCGCGTAAACTCATGCCGACGAAATTCGGTTCGTTCGCGGTTCCCTCTTCCGCATTGCCGTACTCCGGCGGCGTTGCGATGGTTTTCATAGCGATCGTCTGACGGAGCGTATGGTTCTTTCTCGATTCGGTCTCCGACGGGGCAATGATGGCTGGAGTGATCCCAAGTTTTGGCTTTTCTCCTTCAATGCCGAGGTAGGCAAGCGACCGCTGCGCGATAGCTTGAAACACTGGAGCGGCCACCTCGCCTCCATACACCGCAGTCTTGGGCGTATCGAGGACTGCTAAAATGACCAAGCGAGGTTGATTAGCTGGAACGATTCCCGCAAAAGAAGCAATGCGATCACGCGAATAGCCACCGCGCGGGTCAGGTTTTTGTGATGTCCCGGTTTTCCCGGCTACACGAAAACCGTCGATGCGAGCACGTGTCCCGGTTCCTTCCTTCTCGGTTACTTGCTCCATCATATGCATCACTTGCTGCGCCGTCTCGCGACTGACAACCTGGTGCAGCCGTTGAGGGTTCCGTGCTTCTACGACTTTTCCCTCGCTATTGAGAATTTCACTCACAATGTAAGGACGCATGAGTGTACCACCGTTCGCCAGCGCTGCATACGCACTCGCGAGTTGCAGTGGCGTGACGGCAAATCCTTGCCCAAAACTCGCAGTGACAAGATGGATACGTGACCACGTATCAGGCGAGGGCAAAATGCCCCGGCTTTCGCTCGGCAGCCCTACCTCCGTAAGCCGCCCAAAGCCAAAGGCACGCAAGTAGGCGGCATAGGTATCTTTCCCCAAACGTTCGCCGACTTTTGCGGCCCCAATGTTGCTGGACTGCTGCAGGATTTGTGTTGTACTCATCCAGCCATGTTTGTGGGAGTCGTTGATAATCCATTTCCCCACTGCGTAGCGGCCATATTCGCAGAAAATCTTCTCATGCGGGGATAAGCGCTTTTCTTCCAGTGCCGCTGCTAGCAGGAAGGTCTTCATGGTTGAGCCTGGCTCGTAACAATCACTGACAATACGATTGCGATGACGTTCCGCTCGCACGTTCGCTGGAGAGTTCGGATCGAAGGTCGGCACTTGCGCCAACGCCAACACGGCAAACGTTTGCGGATCAAGGACCACGACCGTTCCACTTTCAGCCCCAGTCGCTCGGACAGCCTGAGAGAGTTCTTGCTCAGCAATATTTTGTATACCAATATCAAGCGTCAATCGTACGTTGAGCACCTCGGGCGCAGCAGTCGCGCTATGTGCAAGGATCATGCGCCCTAAACCATCAACTTCACCAATGATCTCAGCCGGTTTCTCGCGTAAATAACGGTCATAGGTTTTCTCTAACCCAGTGATGCCAATGGCGTCGACATCAGTAAAACCAAGGACCGGAGCAGCAAGGGTTTTTTGTGGATAGAAACGACGCTCGGTTTCAATGGTTTCGATCCCAGCGATTCCGAGAGCACGAACCTGTGCCGCTTCTTGGGGAGTTGCGCGGCGTTTCACCCAGGCAAAGGGTTTGGCAGATCGAAAGGCAGCACTGACCTCTTCAGAGGAGGTATGGAGGGCTGTGGCAACAGGAACTATCCACTTACTGGCGTTGGCAGGTAAATCTCGGGGACGCACAACGATCGACTCTGCAGGCACACTCAGTGCCACCGGCTCATCGTTGCGATCAATGAAGGCACCACGTCGCGAGGGAATCTCTAGTTTCTGTTGATGTTGCCTGGACGCTTTCTTGGCAAACGTCTCATTATCAATCGCCGTAATATGCACAAGTCGTCCAAAAACAAGCAACAACCCACATCCTAGAGCTGCACCAGCAATCAGTAAGCGCTGTTCCATCCTCCACCCCCATCCACACTACGGCATCCGCACTACACGTTCAGGTTCCGGCACGCTCATTCTTAAGCGTCGTTCAGCTTGTACCGCCAACTGCGCAGGCGCAGTCAGCGCGCTCCACTGCATTCGCAATCCCTGCCGTTCACCTTCCAATGAATGAATCAGCTTGCGCGTCTGCACCAGCTGAGACCCAACTTGTACAACCTGTAAACGAATCCACACATGACCTAACGCGAACGTCAGGCCAACAAGGGCGATCACCGCATACCATATCCATGATGCAGAGCGAGGCATGCGTTACCTCCCCTCCTCAGCTAACCGTTCAACCGCACGTAATCGCGCACTCCGTGCACGCGGATTGGTGGCAACTTCTCTGTCCGTTGGTACTAACGGCTTTGACGTGAGCACTTTCACTTTCGCCGACCATCCACAAGAACATACCGGAATTTGTGGTGGGCACAGGCAGGAGGCCGCCCATTTGCGAAAAGCTTCTTTCACCAAGCGATCTTCTAACGAATGATAAGACAGAATGACCATCCGCCCTCCAGGGCGGAGCAGACGATATCCTTCTCGGAGAAACAACGTCAGGTGGTCAAGTTCACGATTGACGGCAATACGTAAGGCCTGAAATGTCCGCGTCGCTGGATGAAGATGGGCATGCGGTGCACTCCGAACAACTCGGTCAACGACCTGCACTAATGCGGTCGTGGTTTGTAGCGGAGCTGCGGTGCGCGCCTGGACAATCGCCCGAGCCACCGCCCCAGCAGCTCGTTCTTCGCCAAAGTCGCGAAGGATGAGTCGCAATTCCTCTGCACTAGCATGGTTGACGATATCAGCAGCGCTGGCCTCATCATAGCGATTCATGCGCATATCAAGAGGACCGGAACGAAGGAAACTGAAACCGCGCTCTCCGTTTTCGATTTGTAAAGAGGAAAATCCCAGATCCAGGAGAACGCCATCCACCCCCTCCCACGCAAGAGCTGTCAGTTGCTCTTGCGCACTACTGAAATTGGCATGGCGCGTGTGGAAACGATCAGCAAAGGAAGCAAGCCGAGCTTCCGCTACCGCAAGCGCATCGACATCTCGGTCGAGACCCAACAGTTGCCCTGTGGGGGCACTCTCGGCAAGCAGCGCTGCCGCATGACTGCCACCACCAAGCGTCCCGTCAAGAAATCGCATCCCCGCCTGCGGACGGAGCAAGGAAAGCACCTCGGCCACCATCACTGGCAGATGCTGAGGAGCCGTTGTTAGGGGTGAGGTCATGACTGGTACGACTTCCATTACGTTCACCTGGGACCTGAGGTTGCGTTTCGCTGGAAATTTCCTGTTTGTTCGTGTAAGCTGCCTCTACGCGTTTAGTCCATTAAACATGTTCGGGTTTTGGGAAAATTGTTGTTCCGAATCTGCGTCGAACCGTACCCATGTCGCTTTATTCCAAATACGAAATTTCTTCAGAGCAGCGGCAAACATGACTTCCTTATCAATCTCGGCATATTCACGCAGCAGCGGTGGCAACAAAATTCGCCCTTGTTTGTCTACTTGGCACTCATGTGCATTCGCCAAATAAAATGACTCGATCTTCACAAAGGTCTCGTCAAAACGAGGTTTATTTAGTAGCTCCTGCTCTAACTTTTCCCATTCCACATAAGGGTACACATCAAGACAGCGAAAGGAATTGAGGATAAACTTTGTGACAATCAGGCGGTCGTCTTGTAAACCAAACAACGCTTTACGGAAGGACGAAGGAATACTCACTCTTCCCTTGTCGTCTATGGTATGTTCAAAGCAACCGCGAAACACTGTTTACCCACTTTTACCCACTTTTACCCACTTCTTTCCCGATGATAGTCCGGGGTTTTCCCGCTGTCAAGCAAAAAGTTAAGTAATGGGCATAGTTAAGGAGCAAAATTTTCGCATTGACTCAACTTCTTCACCTCGATACATCATTTGTGTTCTCACAAACTAACCGGCGTTCATCCCCTGGCCAGAAGCCTGGTCAAGGGTTTCTTCGATACCACTGTTTTGGAGTCGTACTGTTATGCTGAAACGTTACCTACTGACCCCTGGTCCAACGGCTGTCCCGCCGGAGGTCCTCCTCCGTATGTCTCAACCACTGATCCATCACCGCACCCCTGAGTTCGAAACGCTGTTTGCGCAGGTGCAAGAAAAGTTACAGTGGCTGTTCCAAACCAAACAAAATGTCCTCATCCTGGCAGCCTCGGGTACCGGTGCAATGGAAGCCGCGGTTTCTAATACATGCTCACCAGGAGATACAGTCATTGTTGTAAATGGCGGAAAATTTGGCGAACGATGGCTAAAAATTAGCCAAGCATTTGGCGTCAAAGTCGTCGAAATCAAAGTTGAATGGGGACAAGCAGTGAGCGTCGATGCAGTTGCGCAGGCACTGAAAGCAAACCCCGATACGCGCGCTGTCCTCGTACAAGCCAGCGAAACGTCCACCACTGTCCTACATCCAGTCGAGCAAATCGCGGCACTGACGCGCAATACTAACACGTTGTTAATCGTCGATGGCATCACCGCAGTGGGGGCGGCGGATACCCCGATGGACCGCTGGGGTATCGATATACTGGTCACTGGTTCACAAAAAGCGCTGATGCTCCCTCCCGGACTCGCGTTCCTCGCACTGAGTGACAAAGCCTGGAAACAGGTCGAGGCGACGAAACAGCCACGGTATTACTTCGATTTGCGCCGAGAGAACAAAGAACAACTGAAGCACACCACCGCCTACACGCCTGCGATTTCTTTAATCAACGGATTGCACGAAGTGTTACGGATGATGCAAGAAGAAGGCTTAGAGCACATCTTTGCTCGCCATACCCTGCTCGCATCAGCCAGTCGCGAAGCGGCAAAGGCCATGGGCTTGACGCTCCTGGCACCGAGCGCGCCAAGTCCAGCAGCCACCGGCGTGTGGTTACCGGACGGTGTCGATGGCAAACGCTTGCTGCAATACATGCGCGACCGCATGGGTGTGGATATCGCTGGTGGCCAAGACCATCTGGCCGGAAAGATCGTGCGCATCTCACACATCGGGTATGCTGGTCCCTTTGATGTCGTCACCGCAATCAGCACGTTAGAGATGGCATTGCGTCGCTTTGGGCAGAATATCGAACTCGGCAGTGGCGTGCGCCGTGCTGAGGAAGTGTTGTCAGAAGGGTGGCCACCGGTAGGGTAATCGCTATGTCACACAAAGTGCTTATTTCTGATCCGCTTTCTGAACAAGGCCTGGAGCGGTTACGTGTCTATGCCGATCTTGAAATTGACCTCAAACCGAAGCTACCTGTCGATGAATTGATCCGTATTATCCCGAATTATCACGGGCTGATCATTCGTAGCGGCACGAAGGTGACCCAACCAGTGATCGCTGCAGCCACGAACCTGCGGGTTATTGGTCGTGCCGGCATCGGGGTCGATAATGTCGATGTTGACGCTGCAACCAAGCAAGGGATTGTAGTAATGAACACCCCTGGTGGGAATAACGTCACCACGGCGGAACATACGATCTCGTTGATGCTGGCATTAGCTCGCAACATCCCGCAGGCGAACCTCTCGCTCCGTTCAGGACGGTGGGAGCGGGAAAAATTCACCGGCAGCGAAATCTGCAACAAAGTGTTAGGTGTGGTCGGCCTTGGCAATATCGGCGCGATTGTCGCGGATCGTGCATTGGGTCTAAAAATGCGCGTTCTGGCGTTTGACCCATTCGTCTCTTCTGAAACCGCCGCCAAGCTAGGAGTGGAAATTGCGTCTTTAGACGAGATTTACGCCAACGCTGATTTCATCACCGTCCACACACCACTGACGAAAGAGACCCGTGGGCTGATTGGCAAAGATGCATTTGCCAAGATGAAGAAAGGCGTACGGATCATCAATTGTGCTCGTGGTGGCATCATTGATGAAGTCGCGCTGGTTGACGCAATCACGAGCAAGAAAGTAGCAGGCGCTGCCCTCGATGTCTTTGTTGATGAACCACCACCGAACGATCATCCACTGTTAAAGCTCGATCAAGTGGTAGCCACTCCTCACCTTGGTGCCGCGACTGACGAGGCGCAGATCAACGTCGCCATTGCTATTGCCGACCAAGTGGGGAATTTTCTCAGCAATGGCGTTATCCAGAATGCGGTCAATTTTCCTGCGCTGACCGCGAAACAACTAGCGATTATGCAGCCCTATCTCACCATCGGTGAAAAGCTCGGAAGTTTTCTTGCGCAGATCGATCCCCATGTGCCGCAAGAAGTACAGATTGAGTATAGCGGGGATATCGTTGAGTACGACGTTGCCGCGGCAACTGCAGCCGTACTGCGTGGCATTCTGAGTCCGGTGCTGGAATCGCCGGTGAACTATGTCAATGCGCCGTTCATCGCTCGCGAACGGGGTGTCCGGGTGCTGGAATCGCGCAGTAACCGCCCCAGCGATTTTCTCAACTCGGTCATCGTCACACTGACGACCGATGCAGGTACCAACACCGTTGAAGGTGCGGTGTTCAGCAACAAAGCTGTCCGCATCGTTCGTCTCAACGCCTTTCATCTGGAAGCAGTGCCAGAAGGGTACATGCTCGTCCTCCATAACAATGATGTTCCCGGTGTTGTTGGGGCTATGGGAACACTCCTGGGCCGACACAACATCAATATCGCTAGTCTGGAACTTGGACGAGAGAAAATTGGCGGCAAGGCAATTGCGTTAATCCATGTCGACGGTCAGGTGCCAGTAGCGGTTTTGACTGAGCTACAGGCACTTGAGCCAATCATTTCGGCCCAGCAAATTCGCCTATAAGAACGAGGGGCGTATGAGTACCGTAGTCGTCGTTGGGGTTCAGTGGGGGGACGAAGGCAAAGGCAAGGTCGTCGACCTCTTAGCGCGGGAAGCCGACATCATCGTGCGCTTTCAGGGTGGGAGCAACGCTGGCCATACGCTGGTCGTTGGTGGCAAAAAAACCGTGGTGAGGCTGATTCCCTCTGGAGTACTACATAGCGGCAAGGTCTGCGTGATTGGCAACGGCGTCGTTGTCGATCCCGAGACATTAGTCGAAGAGATCGACACCTTACAACAACAAGGGTGTTTGATGGACCCCTCGTTGTTGAAGATCAGTGAGACAGCACACCTCATCATGCCGTATCACAAAGCGATCGATATTGCCCGCGAACGACTGCGCGGCGAAGGAAAGATCGGTACGACCGGACGTGGTATCGGTCCCACCTACGAAGACAAGATGGCGCGTGGTGGTATACGATTCGTCGATTTACTCGATGACGATATTTTCAGCGAGAAGCTGAAACGCAATCTGCAGGAGAAAAACTCTTACTTGAGCGTGATTCTCAAAGATCAAACGCTTGAGTATCAGCCCATCTTCGATAATTATCGACGTTTTCGTGATCGGCTTGCACCACATGTGACGAATACGTCGTTGTATCTACACAACGAAATTGCCCGGGGACGCAAAGTACTCTTTGAAGGTGCACAAGGGACCATGCTCGACATTGACCACGGCACCTATCCATATGTGACATCGTCCAATACCGTCGCTGGAGCAGTCTGCACGGGTGCAGGGATTGCTCCGCAGCAAATTCACGGTGTCATCGGGATTTCCAAAGCGTATACGACACGTGTGGGAAGTGGCCCATTTCCCACTGAGTTGTTTGGTCCAGAAGGCGAGACCATTCGTCGTAAGGGCGGCGAGTTTGGTACGGTCACGGGACGACCACGCCGCTGCGGATGGTTCGATGCTGTCGTCGCACGCACGGCAGCTCGCTTAAATGGAGTGAACAGTTTTGCACTCACCAAGATCGACGTACTGAGTGGTTTCTCCACGCTCCGTGTCTGCACGGCCTATGAGTATAAAGGGAAGCGGTATGAGGAAGTGCCAGCCAGCGCAAATGTTTTGGAACAATTGACGCCGATCTACGAAGAATTGCCAGGCTGGTCAGAGCAACTGACTGACATTCGCAGCCTCGACGCCCTCCCCGCCAACACGCGGCGTTACGTCGAACGTATCGAACAACTAGTGAATGTCCCAGTGAAAATGATCTCGGTCGGTGCCGGGCGTGAAGAAACGATTCTGATTAGGCCGACGTTTTTTTAACGGGGAATGACGTCATTTCCACGCAGCCTGTCCCCAGTAGCGACTGGGGAGCGGGAATCCATGCCTTCAATTTCCTACGGTGTAAACCGTGGGCTACGTTATCATGCCTTGTTTCCCACGGTTAACACCGTGGGCTGAATTATTTCGCCTCTCCGAGGCTCGGAAGAAACGAGTCCCGTTAGGGGCGACATACTACAGCCCATAGCGTGAGCTATGGGAAACTATAGGAACCGTCTGCTATTCGGCCTCCTTCGTCAGTACCACCCGCGCCTCTGACGAGAACAACAACACCAGTCCTCCAACCAACCCGCAGCCCAGCACCAACACGCTCCACAGCAACCCAAAAGCCAATGCTTGATCCTTGCCAACGCCGATAAGCGCAAGGAACGTTACGTACCCACCCTCGCGTACACCTAAGCCCGCAAAGCTGAGCGGCAATGCGCTCAGAATATGCACGAGTGGAATAAACAACATCAGGTACCACAGCGGCACTTGCAGATTGAGCGCGTAGGCAAGCACAACCTGTAAAATGAGTTGAAACCAGTGAAAGAGATACGAAAGAATGCAGGCGTATCCTAACGTCTTGGCATTCTGTTGATATGGCGCAATGAGCTGGTCAACGATACGTCTGATCAATGGCCGATTGAACAGCGAGAACTGCAGCACATACGGCAATAGCCACCACGCCAAGAGTGAACCAATAGCCGCGGCTACGACTCCATAACAGAGAGTTACTGGAAGAATCGTTGGGCCAAATAATAGAAAACCCGTTGCGCCCACCCATACCAACATCACCAGCCCACTGAGACGATCCACAGCAACAGAGTACAACGCCGGTCCAGTGTTGCCGCCATTGGCAGCTAACAACAGTCCTCTACCAAGATCGCCAACCACGGTGCTTGGTGCAAACAGATTGAAATAGCCGCCAACAAAGTAATAGGTGACGAACGCCCGCCAGGGCTGCCCAAAGCCAAGTGGCCGGGCCAGGACTTTCCACTTATACGCGTAGAGTGCTTGACTAATGAGGTAACCAACGAAAGCGAAGAGCAGCGGTAAGGGTCGAGCTGTGACTAATTGTTGCTTTAACGCGTGCACATCAGTCGTATAAAACAAGAACGTAAAAAGCCCGAGGCTGACGGCAACTTTGAACCAACGTGAAGAAAGGAAGCGCAAGGAGCCGACCTAGCTCTGAGAAAAAGGCGATAAACGAGGAAATGGAGAAACGGGGCAGTGAAGGGGGAAAACGAATGGGCGAATGGACGCATGGGGGAATGGGTGAAATAGTGAACGAAAGAGGGGCTTCTTCTCCATTTTTAATTTTTCATTTTTCATTCTTAATTGTCTTTCACGCATCCACCGTCTCTCCCACCAACGCCGCACCATTCAGGTGGCTCACGTCATTGACCGAATGAATAATGGTCTCTCCTTCAAGAGCGAAAGTCACCTCGCTGACACCAGTGTTGCCAATCTTATCGATCTCACGGAACTTCGTCGTCGGCAAATTACGGCAGTGCAACAAGAACGCTCGTACCGCACCGCCATGCGTCACAATCACAATCTGTTCTCCGTTATGGCGTTGAGCTAAAAGTTGCGCGGACTGTATCAGACGCCCTTGAAATTGTGCAAACGTCTCACCACCTCCACGCGGGAGGTCTTCTCCTGCGCGTAACCGCTCCCATTCGACTGCATGCCGTGCCATCACCTCAGCGGTGGTCAACCCGCTCCAAACCCCAATATTCATCTCACGCCAGCCACTGTCGGGACTCAGAGGTACGCCCAGCGTCTGCCCGAGAATTTCCGCAGTTTCAAATGCACGGCTGAGATCACTCGCGTACATCGCGTGGAACTGCCGGCCCTCGGTCAACAGCCGCTGCGCAAGAAGCCGCGCTTGCACTCGGCCTGCATCACTGAGTGGTACATCCGCCTGCCCTTGCCAACGGCTTTCTTGGTTCCATGTCGTTTCGCCGTGTCGGACTAACAAGAAACGTACGTTCGACATCACTTTCCCCATACGTGGCGATCGCTACGATTATGCTCACGTATCTCAGTATTGAGCACAGGGTCTGTTAGCATGTCCACCAACAGATTGCCACCGTAAGTTGGCGTTCAGTGGGAGATGTGGTAGTTGAGGCATGCGTACCCAAAGGAGGGAACAGCATGAAATACGGAGCGTTTTTACCGCACATCGGCCCCTTGGCCAATGGCGATGTCATGACCAATATTCGCACGACGGCGCAGAACGCTGAGGCGCTGGGCTTTGACTCGGTTTGGACCGGAGATCACATCGTCATCCCCGTTGATATCGCCTCTCGTTATCCGTACACCGCAACCGGTTCATTCCCAATGAATCCGAAAGCGCCGTTGCTTGAACCACTGACGGTGTTGAGCTTTGTTGCCGCGTGCACCACTAAAATTCGCCTCGGTACGGCAGTGCTCGTACTTCCACACCGCAACGCCGTCGTTACCGCTAAGACTGTCGCGACGCTGGATGTTCTCTCACGTGGGCGTGTTATCCTCGGTGTCGGGGTTGGCTGGATGGAAGAAGAATTCAAAGCGGTCAATGCTTCGTTCGCCGATCGCGGTCCGTTGAGCGATGAAGCCGTTGCGGTCATGAAGGAGTTATGGACCAGCGAGCATCCGCGCTTCAACGGCAAGTTTCACCGGTTCCCTGAAGTTGCCTGTGAACCGCGCCCAGTACAGAAACCCCATCCGCCGATTTGGATCGGCGGCCATACCGGTCCGGCGTTACGTCGCGTTGTGGAGTACGGTGACGGCTGGGCCGCCGTCGTATTTAATCCGCAAGAGTTTGCCGAACGGCTCGATAAGATCAAAGAAAGAGCAGCAAAAGCAGGACGCGACATCTCTAAGGTCACGCTCTGTGTCTCTCCGCGTGGCAAACGGCCGGAAGCGATACTCGACGACATTCCACGCTATCAAGAACTTGGTGCAACCTATCTGTATCTTGCCTTCTTCAATTTCGCTCGCAGTTATGAAGAAATGGCAGGAATGATGGAACGGTTCGCACGCGATGTGAAATTAATCTAATTGAGGAGGTCAGCCATGCAGAAGGTCAGTAAAGAACATGTTGTTCGTACGTTTGACGCTACCCACTCTCCAGCAGCGCGAGTGCGTCCTGGCGAAGTCTTCGTCATGGAAACCAACGACCGTTTTCGCGATTGGAACGACGGCAAGGCCTGGCCGATGGAACAGCTCACCGTCATGACAGGCCCTGTGTTCATTGAGGGAACCAAGCCAGGCCAGGTGCTCGCGATCGACATCTTAGATATTCGCCCATCCCAAGGCTTTGGTTATGTGATTGCCATTCCTGGCTACGGAGTGTTCAAAGACCAGGTCGAGTTTCGCAAAAAAGTCGTGCCGATTGAAGGCAATCAGATTCGCTATAATGATCAGGTTTCGCTGCCGTTTCTACCGAATGTGAGTAAGATCGGGCTTGCTCCGGCGCAAGGGCCACTGCCGAGCAGTGCGGTTGGTGCCTTTGGCGGACAACTGAGTAATGGTCAACTCGGTCCAGGTTCCACGGTGTACTTACCGGTCTTCGTTGACGGTGGCTTGCTGACCATCGAAGACGTCCACGCCAAGATGGGAGACGGGGAGATCGCCGCTTCAGCAGTCGAAATCGCGGCAGATGTGACCATGCGTTGCCGTATTGCCACTGAGCTACCGTTGTCTCACCCGATCGTCGTGACGCAAAAGGAAGTTGTCACTATGGGTGACGGTGACACGGTCGAAGCCGCTGCCAATAGTGCAGTCGATCGGCTTGCGCGTATCATGATGGACCGTATGCACATCGATATCACTGAAGCAGCAATGCTTGTCAGCATCGCTTCAGATGTCCGGATTTCAGAAATGGGCAGCCCGCACCGTTATGCTCGGGCAGCAATCGCGCGAGAATTGGTAGGGTTGTGAGATGATCCGGTGCGTAGATCACGGTTTCCCTCTACCCTTCAAGCGGGGAGGACGCCATAGTCAAACCGCACAAGACAGGCACTGCAAAGGTGTCACCCTGAGTGAAACGAAGGGCTTCTCTGAGAGATTCTTCGCTCCGCTCCGAATGACACCCTTGCAAGGTCAGAGCGTGAAATGGATAAACCGTATGAGGTCTTGTTGGGGGGTTTTCTTTCTCCTGTCTGTCACTTTTTTTTCCGCCTGTACCTCATCCTCTCAAGAGACCAGCAAGGCCCTCGTGAAGATCAGCAACGTCACCCTCTCCCGCCTTGATGAGCGGACACTGCGGGTCACGTTGACCTATGACCTGGAAGCAGACGTGAAATTGCCTCTACCATACAAGAGCGTGTTGGTCTTTCCACTTGAACCGCGCGGAAAGTTGGCCGGACAAGTGCCACCAATGGAGTTATCCACGGGGTTGATTGCTCTCGATTTAGAGATTCCACCGGATGCAGGCTTTGACTGGAAGGATTTAGAAGCAAAGGACGCATGTTGTGTCGTGTCCCTCAAAGGAGAAAAAGAGGTACTTGGCTCTGGTCCTGCTTACGAACGTATCAGTAATAGTGTAACAATCGCCCTGCCTCAGTTTGCAGGGTAACGATTCTATTTTCGCTGACTTCGGTTCCTGCCGAGAGCAGGAGGGAGGCCTATGTACTACTGCCGTGTATTGGAAGGGACGGTCAGACCAGGCCAGCTCGAAACCGCGATGCAAATCGCCCAGGAGAGGCTTGAAGTCATTCGCAAAGTGTCTGGTTTCCTGTTCGTCCAGATCATGACTTCTGGGGACGAGTTCATCGCCGTCAGTTCGTGGCGCAATAGCCAAGACCTCCAGGCCTACGCAGAGAGTGATCTTGCTCGCAATCTCTTTAAAGATCTCACACCGCTGTGTATTGCACCTCCGCGCGCACGAACACATGAATTGCGACTGATGGTAGAAAACGAAGAAGGGTTCTTTTCTAGTGATGAAGGGGGAGAAGGATAAATCCAAAGAACCGGAGAATGGGAGAATGGGAGAGAGAAATATTTTTCTCCGCTTCTCTGGTTCCCCCATTCACTGATTCAGCTTGCTAAAACTGACGACCTCACGGTCCTTGAGTAAGGAGGGACATATATGCCGACCATTATCGATGCAGATGGACACATTGTTGAGCCCCGTGTGATTTGGGAAGAATACACAGAACCTGCCTATCGTGATGGGGTGATCCAAATCGCTCGCGATAGCGAGGGAATCGACTGCATGCGGATCAACGGCGAGATTCGTCGTGATCGGAATATGACAATCGCCGCGGCCTGTACTCCCGGCGGGCTCTCCGAGCCCACCAGAGCTCGCACGATGGGATGGAATGAGGTATCTCCGAGCGGCTATGATCCGCACGCTCGCGTCAAAGCTATGGACCTCGAAGGGATTGAGGTCGCATTCTTCTACCCTAGCCTGTGGCTTCTCTACGGAGACCATACTGACCCGAAACTCGCCGCTGCTTCTTGCCGGGCGTATAACAACTGGATAGCAGACTTCTGTAAACCGTATCCGAACCGCTTCTTTGGTGTCGCCCCGCTGCCACTACAAGATGCAGATGAAGCTGTGAGAGAAATGCGTCGCGTTGTCAAAGACCTCGGCATGCGCGCGGTGTTTGTACGACCGAACCCGTTTAATGGTCGACGGCTGTGCGATCCTGCCTATGATGTGTTCTGGCGTGAAGCACAGGAACTCAGCATCCCAGTCGCTATTCACGGCAGCTTTGGTACCAAAATGCCAACTCTCGGCCAAGAACGATACAAAGACCCGTTCTTTTTTCACATGGTGTGCCATCCCTGGGAAATGCAGGGGGCATGTCTCGATATCGTATGTGGGGGAGTGCTAAGTAAATTCCCCAAGCTCAAAGTCGCATTTCTCGAAGCCGGACTGGGTTGGATCGGCCATTGGCTTGATCGTATGGATGGTCACTTCGATAAGATGGGTCACTATGTGCCGTGGCTCAAACGCAAACCGAGCGACATGTTTCGTGAGCAATGCTTCATCTCAATGGACCCAGATGAACACTCGATTGGCGTTGTCACGGCAATGGGTCTAGAAAACTGCGTCGTCTGGGGTTCCGATTATCCCCACTTCGATTGCACCTTCCCCGGTGTGGTCGAAGAAGTCCAAGAAGCCTGCGCCGCACTCACAGCCCAAGCGCAGCAGAAGATCATCGGGGAGAATACACGGAGGTTGTACGGATTAGCGTGAACGTATTACGTGTTGCGTGGACGTTGGCCATAGTCTTATGTATCACGTCTCCCGTTCTGCGCCTCACGTATCACGCAATACGCACCACGTACCGTGCAGTCGGCTGTTGATTGTCGTGTGAAGTTTACTCTCCCATTAAAGTGAGCAAAAAATGGAACTTGCATACTCAAAAACAGACGAAGCCTTTCGCAAAGAAGTGCGGGCATGGCTCAAGAAGAATCTGCCGAAAAAAGACAAAGCCATCAGTGACCTCATGCCGCATGATCCCGAGCGAGTCAAACGTGCGAAGGATTGGCAACGGACCCTGCACTCTGCAGGCTACGTCGCCATGAACTGGCCGAAAGAGTACGGCGGCCAGGGCGCAGACATCGTGCGCCAAACCATCGTCAATGAAGAATTGGTGCTTGCACGTGCGCCAGGAATGATCGGCGCATCAGGTCTCCAGATGTTAGGTCCGACATTGATCCAATATGGCACTGAGGAACAACGACGACGGTATCTGCCAACAATTCTCACCGCCGAAGAGATCTGGTGCCAAGGCTACTCAGAACCTGGTGCCGGGTCAGACCTGGCGTCATTACGCACACGCGCTGAAATTGTCGGAGATGAATTTGTTGTCAACGGACAAAAAGTCTGGACCTCGAACGCCCAGTTCTCGGACTGGATGTTCTGCTTGGTGCGTACCGATCCTGACGCTCCCAAGCATCGCGGCATTTCCTATGTTCTCATTGATATGAAAAGCCCTGGCATCACTGTTCGTCCGCTCGTGCAGATGACCGGAGACGCTGGATTTAATGAAGTCTTCTTTGACAACGTACGCGTGCCACGCGCGAACCTGGTGGGCGAGCTCAACCAAGGCTGGATGGTCGCCAATAACACCTTGTTCCATGAACGGAATATGTTGGGCTCGACAACGCGGACACAACTGATGATGCAAAACCTCATTCGCTTAGCGCAAACGCATCAACGTTATGGCAAACCAGCAGCTAACGATCCAATCGTACGACAAAGATTGTCGAGCTTGCTCACGCGGGTCGAGGCAATGAAGTACCACTCCTATCGACAGCTTACCAATGCAATCAAAGGACGAGCTCCAGGTGTTGGCGCGATGGTCAGCAAGCTCGTCGGTACCGAGCTGAATCACGACATCTGTGCGCTTGCGCTGGAAATTATGAACTCCTACGCGCCGCTGAAAAAAGGCGCCGCCCGCGTCATCGACAACGGCACCTGGCAATATGAGTTTATGTTCACACTTGGTTTGGTGATTGGTGGTGGTACATCCGAAGTGCAAAAGAACATTATCAGTGAACGTGGGTTGGGAATGCCAAAGTCGGGATGAAGACGAGTAGTCAGTAGCTGGTAGCCAGTAGCCAGCATAGAAAAGAGTGCACCGCTCTTTCCTTCCTCTCTACTGACTACTGAATGCTGACTACTGACTACTTCTTACGTAATACGCACCACGTTGTGAGGTCTGAGCTATGGATTTCGGTCTTTCTGAAGAACAAGAAATGTTGCAGCAATCTGCGCGCGAGTTTCTCACCCAAGAATGCCCGCCGACCTTCGTGCGAGCGATGTACACAGAGCCGGATGGGTTCTCGCGCGAGTTGCATCGCAAGATGGCAGCGCAAGGATGGACAGGGTTACTCATTCCTGAAGCGCATGGTGGCCTCGGGTTAGGCATGCTCGATATGGCCGTGTTACTGGAGGAAATGGGGCGTGCAGCCGTGCCTGGACCTTTCCTGTTTTCTTCAAATCTCTTCACACTTGCATTGATGCAAGGTGGGACCAGCGCACAGAAGAAACAATGGTTGCCGCGTATTGCAACCGGGGACGCCGTTGGGACTCTCGCTTTCCTCGAAGAAGACGACCGTATCGATGCAGCAGGCATTCAACTGAAAGCGAAGAAGACGCGCGATGGGTACACCCTTTCCGGTACCAAGATGTTCGTGCCATTCGCCGCAGTTGCGGATGTATTGCTGGTGGCAGTGCGAACGAAAGGCAAAGCCGAAGATGGCATAAGCTTGCTCCTGCTTGAGCGCGACAGCCCCGGCGTAACGATCTCGCCGCTCGATATTTTTGATCAGACACGACGAGTTTATGAAGTGACGTTGCAGAACATCATCGTCCCGAAAGCAGCAGTAGTCGGCGGTGAAGATCAAGGCTGGAAAGTACTGTCGCGTGTGATCGATGCCGCCTGTACCGCATTAGCCGCAGACAGCCTCGGTGGCGCACAGAAGTCGTTAGAGATGGCCGTCGACTACACGAAAATCCGCACCCAGTTCAATCGCCCGATCGCCTCGTTTCAAGCCTTAAAGCATATGGCCGCAGAGATCGTGAGTGAGATCGAGCCTGCACGTTCATTGGTGTGGTATGCAGCGCACGCGTTTGACACGCTTCCTCGTGAGGCTTCCCGTGCAGCCTCGTTGGCTAAAGCGTGTTTGTCTGAGGTTTATGCACAGACTACGAATCGTGCCGTGCAAATGCATGGCGGCATTGGCTTCACCTGGGAACACGACATGCATTTCTGGTTCAAACGCGCCAAATGGAATGAGTTCGCTTTTGGCGATGCGACTTATCACCGTGAGCGTTTAGCGCAATTGGAAGGGTTTTAGAGATATTGCGCTATTGAGTGAGCGGGTGATTGAGTCATCGAGTCATTGAAGAGCCGGAGAAGTGTTTTCCTCAATGACCCGATGGCATGATGATTCGATGACCAGAGGAAGCGCAATCAGATCTTCTTCTTCGAAAAGTACCAATCTGTCTGATTGACTTCGCCCTTTTTGCCCACGTAACAGTTCTTGTGAGTTGCGGCCCATGCTCAGCGGATAGTAAATCAGGAATCGCACTTTCCCATTCGGATCAATCAAAAAGACCGCACGAATGGTTGCGGTATCGCTTGCCCCTGGATGGATCAAACCAAACAGCGCCGCAACCGCCATGTTCCGATCCGCAATCACGGGAAAAGGAATTTTCTGGCCAAAGTTCTTTTCAATATTCTGCTCCCAACCAATAGGGAAGGGAATTGGGGACGTTGCGGCTTTAGCGGCTTTTGTACGTTTCCAATACCTGCCACCAATATTGGCCGTCTTCTCGTCCTCGGCGAGCGGCTTTATAGACGGACTCTGCTCTCACGCCTAACAGCGGAGCCAATGGCTGCCCACTGCGACTCAACCCCTCGATCCAAAGATATGCGACCCCCTCTCGCACCCGACTTACCTCTCGCTGTCGTCCATTCCCTAGCATTCCCTCTACAGGGATACTCAAAATTCGGCACACGTGCGCCAGCAGCTCCTCCGCACTGAGCTGTTGATACCGTCCGAGGGGCCGGAGATCACTGTTCTGCTGCACCTCTCGCTGAACCTGTTCAACAAACGTAGAACTTCCTAGAATGCGCTCATCCGCACGATAGCCCTCACGTCCCTGGCGTAACTCCTGCACGGCTGCCCATCCTCCCATACTTCGCCGCAATCCTCCACCTTGAAACTCCGGACGGTGCCCCTGCTGCTCCCCTTCTGCCACAAACGCCCAATAGAGCTGCCGTGCTCGCGCAGGTGTTGCGGCAAAGTGCTTCAAGATCGTCACAGTGTCTTGCCAGGGATAGTGCTGAGTACCCACAAGCGCGGCATGGCCACTGTAAGCATACTGCCCCAACTCGGCGAGATCACGCACGATCCCAGCCCGCAGGGGATTGAGGTGCAAATAGCGCACGAGTGCCAACAAATAGAGTTCTTCCTCACAGACGATCGATTTGTAGCGATTCTGGAACAGATGCCCACTGCGATGATGACGCCGATTAAACATCCCGGCATAACCAGTCAGCAGCGAACGCATGCTGCGCGCGAGTGGACGGCTGCCCATACGCACTAGCAGATGGAAGTGATTGGGCATCACGGCCCAAGCATACACCTGCCAGGCATCAGCCTCGGCGAGTGTGGCTAAGCGGCGCACGAAATCCCCGCGATCCTGATCATCCCGAAAAATGACTTGCCGTGCGAGTCCACGGGCCATGACGTGATGCAGCACCTCGGGGGCATCTAAACGAGGACCTCGCGGCATGCGAACCGCCTACCAGAATGCCGCTAAAGCCGCAACGTCCCCTATTTGGCGGCCTCGATGGGACACGTCTGATCGGCATTACCTCCTATGGACGGGCAACAGTAGAAACACTGCAAATGAACAACGAATACGCAGTCGAAGCCCGCCGTTTCTGGGTTTTTGTCGGATCGCATCCACCGCCCGATTAGCACTTATTGCTGTGAGACTTGCTTATTGCTCTACTGTGGTGGTTGTAACCCTCACCCTCCTTACCGTGCCACTCCCACCCCACTAACCGTGACGCTGAGACTTCCCTCTGTAGCAGGATCAGTCACCACTACCGTGCTCGTGTACGTCTGCGCTGCCGCGGGTGCGAACTGCACTTTCACCTTCGTGCTCTTGCCTGGCTTCAGGGTCACAGTGGTCGCAGAGCGGAGCGTAAAGGGAGCTGTTGTCGAGAGATTCACTGTCAGTGTGGTGGTCCCAAGATTCTTGAGCGTGAAGCTACGTTCACGTCCTTTGCCGGCTCTGACCGTGCCAAAATTTAATGTCGTGGTCGAGAGCTGCACTGGCGGCGGTGGCGGTGCGATGTAGGTAAAGGCATTAGTCAACGTAGCAGAGCAAATCGGCTCACCGGCACAGCCAGGATTGATGACGACTATGTTCGCGGTGCCTTCACTGCCACGCGGCGTGACTGCCGTGAGTGTTGTCGCGTTCACCACCGTGACATTGGTTGCGGGAGTGCCGCGGATTGCGACTGTGGCACCAGATACAAAGTTTTCCCCTCTCACTGTGACTACCGTCCCTCCTCCGGCCGAGCCCGAATGGGGACTGATACTCGTCACGCTGATCGGCTCTTGCCGCTCGAACTGCCAGACTCCGTCCCCTCCGATTCCCGCATAGAGCACCCGTGGATTGCTGGGGTCTATAGCCAGAGTCTGCACGTAGAGAGAGGTTAAACCTTCATTAAGGGTGCCCCACGTGTTTCCACCATCATTGCTCATCAACACGCCATCGGAGGTCCCTGCGTAGATAATCTGTGGGTTGAGCGGATCAATCACAAACGGTATGCGAGATGATATCTTTAGCCTGGTCCAGGTTATACCGCCATCAGTGCTCTTGGCAGAGTTTTCTCCGGTAACATACACGATCTCAGGGTGCAATGGATCAACACTTAACTGACAACCTAACGGTTGATCCTGCGCGACCATGTTCCAGGTCCGTCCGGCATCATGGCTTTTGATTGGATTATAACCAGAGCGGCCCTGTGCACTAGCGTACAAGATTTGCGGGTCGCTGGGCGCCACGACCAGACCACACACTGGTTGGTCCGTGTACACTACGGCCCACGTCTGACCGCCATCGGTCGTCTTGATAATGGCAACTCGTAGAATCGAACGCTGTGCACTATCGTCGTACCCGTCAGGAAGTTCAGAATTGGCAGCGTACAGCACACGTGCATTGGTCGGGTCCATGACAATGGCCGTAGCCGCCCAGAACGGTCGCCCGCCGAAGGTTTCCCATCGCTTTCCCCCGTCGGTGCTCCTCAGCCCTTCAACATATAGGAGATCTGGATTCGTCGGATCTACCACGAGCATAGCCTGATTTCCCCCGCGCGGCACAGCTAGTGATGGAGCGAAGTCAATAACTTCGCTCACGAACTGCCATCGTTGTGCTGTTACCGTTTTCTTGAACAGGAGATCTTCATAGCGAGCAGTTCCAGCCGTCGTCGCATAGAGGATCGGCGGATTGCTGAGTGAGGTCGTAACACTGGAGACCGTTGTGGCTACGAGCCCACTGTTGCTTTCCGTCCACGTATCTCCGCGATCTATACTTTTATAGACCCCGTCAGTGGTGGCGACCAGCAAAAGGTTGGTGTGCGCGGGTTGAATGGCAATATGTGACAGCAAGGTGCCAAAGTGACCTAACTGCTGTCCTGGCCGAGGAGTCCACGTGCCTCCACCGTCAGTAGTCTTGTACAAGCCAAAGTCGGATACCGCGTAGAGTATCTGTGCGTTGCTCGGGTCCACAGCGAAGCTGAGAACCGGGAACCCATTCAATACCGGGAGCCATGTTGCTCCACCGTCCGTGCTTTTCCACAGCCCAGGTGACTGGATGTCATCTGGGTCGACGCCAACATATGAAACCTTCGCATCGTGGGGATCGAGGGTGAAACTGCGGATAACGCGTGCGGTAAAGATTGGCTGCCAACTCGCCCCGCCGTTCACACTCTTTGACACACTGTTGGTCCCGATTGCGCCACCTCCTCCAGACCGATAAACGATGTTGGAGTCGCGTGGGTCAACGACAATCGCACCGGCGGAAATATCTAGCGGAAGCCAGCTCGCGCCACCATCAGTACTCTTAAGGACGTTTCCAGTTCTGAAATCGAAGGGCTCAAGGCGTGGACGGTCAAAGCCGTTGACATAAAGTACCTGTGAGTTGTTGGGGTCCACGGCGGTCAGCCCCGCTGACGTTCGACCAGGTAAGACGATTGGGAACAGACTCCAATTTTCCCCACCGTCAGTGCTCTTATATGTGTCACAAGCAGGGCCACTGCCGATACATGCATAGAGAGTCTGGGAGTGGCTCGGGTCAATGAGGAAGGACAGCACGGCAAATAGTGGTAACCCGCGCGAGATCCGAGTCCATTCAGCACCCGCAGAAGTACTCCGAAAAATACCGCCGTTGGTCCACGCATAGACGGTCTGCGGTTGCAGAGGGTCAAAAGTGATGTTGTTTGTGTACCCACCCTCGGGTCCAAGCCCGAGGGGAGTCCACCTGTTGACGCCTGCGCGGGCACTGGTGGAGACAAGAAGAAGCGCCAACACGGCTGCGAGGCCGTAGAGATTCTTGTGCCGCAAGTTTCGTCCAGTCATAGGGTGACCTCCTCCTATCGCTACTTTATAGATAAATGACGAAGCTCCCTCTGTTTTGGTTGACAGTGCCATGCGATTACGTCCAGGAGTGCCTGCAAAATTCCTGCGCGACTCAGCGTAACCCTTTGATAAGCAACATCTTTCAGAATTGGCTCGCTGAAGTTTACAGGAAGAGGCGGGCATAATCCCGCACGTTGGGGGAGTTTTTCTTACAGATGAGAAGGTGAGTCCTACGGTTTTCGCATTTCTAGGAAATTTTCTGCAGTAGTCCGACTGAACGTGTGAGAAATGAGAGATTTACGTAACCTCACATATTGTTTTCTCATGGCACGCTCTTTGTGTAGTGCAATCCACCACAAGCATTCACTCACAGGGGGTATCACTTATGCGACGAATCCTACTAAGGCGGTGGCAGGAAACAACTTACCGCAATAGTGATTGACCGGAGTGGAGAGCCTCTGCACAAGAGCAGGGATGAGAGACGAGACCATTGTGTGCTGGCTTCGGTCTAAGTATCG
>Ga0194131_10001711_pt1 | contig 37136 bp, 51 predicted proteins | sample TA2KigO120mmetaG_FD_148631 | JGI IMG/M metagenome (GOLD analysis project Ga0194131, IMG submission 148631) | Freshwater microbial communities from Lake Tanganyika, Tanzania - TA2015053 Kigoma Offshore 120m | ecosystem: Environmental > Aquatic > Freshwater > Lake | place: Tanzania: Lake...
GCGCCACCTCCGCCACCACCGCCACCGCCGCCGCCACCGCCGCCACCGCCGCCACCCGAGCCGCCGCCACCGCCACCAGTCAATCCGTGCGCCGGTGTCAACTGTGCATCGTACGGAGACCCGTTGAGCAACCCAATATGGGTCTATCAATACCAGTACGAACAGTGCATACCAGAAATTTGCGGTCCAACAATCGGTCAATGGGCGGCATACGTGTCAAGCGACGGTTGCTGCGTGTACGGTTTGTTCCTGCTGTGCTTTGGCGATAACGTCTGCCCCGTGTAAAAATCAAATTGTTTGAAGGAGCAATATGCAACAATCAATAACTAACCAAATAGACCCGTCAACGTTGGTGACATTTGCCTTTATCTGCGACGGTGAGGTTGCGGAAATAATCAAGATTCCGCCCAATAACGAGCGTTTTATCGCCGCCTTGCAATCAGAACCAATAATTGTGCAGGTCAATCAGGGCAAGAACGTCACGTGGGGCGACAGATACGTAAACGGAGAGTTCGTAAAACCATGACCACGGTATGGCAAAAATACAAAGAAAAATTAGGCGACACACGCCCTTGGGATGTTTTAAATCCCAATGTTCCAAAAGTGTCAGAAGACATAGAAAACACACGCATGTCACTATGTATGGATTGTCCTGAATTAATTAAGGCAACCAAACAGTGCAAGCAGTGTGGATGTTTTATGAACTTTAAAACAAAGTTACTCGATGCAGAATGTCCAATAGGCAAATGGGGCAAAGAACGTGTTCAATTGCCACCTAAACCTGCAGCAAAGATGTTTGATTTTACTGATATTAATAGCCATGAGTACAATCAATTTATAAAGTTTGTAGATATTGAAACAAACAAACCAAAAACTTATACTGAAATACCAGTAGAACATTTTCCATATGGTTATAAAAAGCAAGAAGAGTTAGGTGAGTTTAGGTCTTTTTCGCAAGAAAACATATTAACAAAACAAGAATCAGAATATTTAATAGAATTAGCAAATTGTTCTAAAACTTGGTTGATTGAAACAATACCATTTTGGGTTGATAGAAATCTTCCATTCTTTGATAGGATGGCAATAAACGCGGACAGAGCAGATATTATGGATTTTTGTAAAAATATTTATTATAAAATTAAAGAATTTATATCAGATTCTTTTAAAGAAGAAGTATGGGCAGACCAAATGGGAATCGTAAGATGGCCTGTAGGAAGTTGGCAAATGGCCCATATAGACGAGGTTCATGGTTTAGACAGAGTTGCTGGATGTGTTGTGTTTTTAAATGATGATTATGAAGGTGGAGAGCCATTCTATCCTTTTTATAATAAACTTGTTACACCAAAACAAGGTATGATTTATGCGCATGATGCCGGATTTGACCACCTGCATGGGGTAACTCAAATTAAAAATAAGACCAGATATACGATTTCAACAACATGGACAAGAAATAAAGATAAATGTCCGTATCTACGACACATTTAAGTAAAGATTTAGCCTTTAATATAGGAGAGTTTTATGGCATTTGACCCAGCAATATACGAAGCGGCAAGAAGAAGTTTATTTAATCAATATGCTCAACAAGCTGCCATGAATGCTTATAATCGTTATTTGGCTGAGGTTCGTGGTCAAAGACCCATACTGCAAATGGAAGAAGCCGCCTTTGGTAGAACCGCATCTGGTGGCTTGGGTCAGGTTCCTAAATTAACCGCTTCTTATGGTCGTAGAGGGCTGCAGGGTATGAACACTCGTTCTGGTGTTTACAAACAGGCTCTAGAAAACTACGCCAGGCAAAGAGAGCGTGGACTGGGTTATGCTAGAGAAGACCTGGCTAGTTCGTTAAGAGGGTTTGACCTTACTGGAACACAATTACAGCAGGGTTTAGAGTCTGGTTTGGCTGACTTGGAAAGAACCAAAGCTAGACAAATAGCAGAAGACGCACAAGCATTATTAAATTTAAGGTAGGTTAAATATGGCTGTAATTATGTCTGGTTCTGGTAATACAGGACAATCTTGGGAAGATATATTGAATGAGGCGTTGGCCGGTGTCAACTGGGCTTCTGGCATCGGCGCAGGTCCAGAATTAACATCAACCAGAACTGGTGGTGGCTCAAGTGTACCTCGTTCTTATTACGATGCATTGGCTAGAGCAGCTGAAAGAAATGCTGCAACAAATCAAGCTAGAGCACTAGCTGCTTTTAATAAAATTAAGTTAGATGCATTTAAGTTTAGAGAAGAGCAAGACCTTGCAGCAGCAGCTTTAGCCAGACAACAGCAGGGCGCAGCAGCACAAAAAACATATTTGCAGGGTTTACTTGGTGCAGGTATACCAAAAGAAATATCTGGCAACATAGATTTGCAGGCAAAAGAAGGCGAAGACTTTATACAAGGACAAGCCGCAGAATTGTTGAAGCAATTACAGGCCCGTGAAACGGCATCGAGAGGATTGACACAAACGGGTTTTTCTAACTTGATGAATTATCTTGCTAGAACACCGCCTACCGCATTTGCACAAGCTCAACGCGCCGTGCCAACGATTACCCAAAGTGGTCTTGGCCAATACATGGCAGCACAGGGAGTAAGCCCAGCCGCCGCACAAGAAGCAGCAACCCTGGCCAACATCCAGGCAGCTGGCGGCGCATCAAATTACAATCAATTATTGAACGTGCTTGCTGCACAAGAACAAGCGGCACAGGGTTCGCGTCAAAGAGAAGCAGAAATGGGGCTTGCTACACAGCTTGCAACGTTGCAAAATATTTATGGTGCTGCAACTTCTGGTTTAGAGCAGTCGAGATTGTCTGCCTTGGCGGAGTTGCGCAGCAGAATAGCCAATGCCAGACTGCTTGCACAACGCGAAGCAGCTGCCCGTAACCAGGCTATCGAAGACGCCATAGCAGCCCTTTTGGCAACTGGTTTGATTCCCGCAAGCGGAATTGGCGGCACAGGCGGAACTGGCGGCACAGGTGGAACTGGCGGCACAGGCGGTACGGGTGGAACTGGCGGCACAGGCGGAACTGGCGGAACTGAAACCGGTGGTGGTGCTGTTCCTGGCGGTGCTACTCCTGCTCCAGTAAAACCAATTGACGCACTTGCCGCAAGATTGGCACAAGCTGAAGCTGCAGGTAATGACAGACTCGCCAATAGAATTGAAAACTTTATTGCAGCCAATCCAAATGCAGGAATCAACAAGATTGAAAGAGAATTCCCCAATATTGGTGCAGCAATTAGGTCAGCACAGTCTGCTCCGGCAACTAACTTTCCATTGATGGGATACGAATAATGGCTAGAATTACACAAAGACTAATTGCAGCTGGTGCATCACCAGAACGTGCGGCAGCTTTTGAAAAACAATTCATTGCTGCTCGTCCAGGTTTAAAGCCACAAGACATACAAGATGCATTTGACTCGGAGCTTGGCGCTTATGCAGCTGCACAGTTTCCAAACATGTGGAGACCACAAACTAATTTGACGGATGCAGATTTGCCCAATTATATTATTGGGACATATGGTCAACAAAAATATAATGATATAGTGTCAAAGGCTTCGCCAGCTTTTAACAAAGCAAAACAAAGCAGTAACCTAGCAATACAAACAATTATAAAAGACATTGAAGATGGGGTTCCATTAGCTGATGCAATTGTTGGTGTAAGAGCAGCTTGGAAAGATGCACCAAATAGAATAGCAGTATTTGGTAATTTAACTGAACAAGATGCAATAAATCAAGTCAATAGTCTTTATACTGATTACGGAAAACAAGCGAATGCCGCAAAAACATTTCTTTCAAATGATAAATATTATAAAGCAAATCTTCCACATCCAAATCTAAAGTATGGAACAACAACTAATTTGACTCAAGGAACAATTGACTTTAAAACTAATCCCCAAGCTGAAACAGTTAGAAGCAAAGTGCTTGAGGCTGTAGGAAAGATGCAACAGCAACTTCCACAAGGTTTTAGACCAGGTTCAATAACAGCAGACAGGGCAGAAAGAATGGCAATACAACAAGGAAGACAGATTTCTCAGCAACCAATAGACGATGCCATATTTAAATCATTGTCTGGCAGTAAAGCTACTCCATTCTTTGTTGAAGTAAAAGTAAGAGAAAATCTCAAGGGCAAAACTACTTTACCATAATGCCTCCTAAACCAATTAATACTCCTCCACAACCACCAGTTGATACGACGACGCCCAAAAAGCAAAGTAACTTTTTAAAAGGTATTGGTGCAACTACACCAACAGTTACCACAACAACTGTTCCGCAAACAAAAATTACTACAACTACTCAACCAAATAAAGTAAGTAATTTTTTAAACATAGTTCCAGGTGGAACAAAAACAATAACAAGCACTGTTGGAACTGGTGATGTTGACAGACTTGATGCTATAACAAGAGCACAAGATTCAAGAGCAAATGCCATAGTTGCAGGAGTTCAACCAGAAAAATTAGAAGAAGTTGACAAAGGTATTATCGGTGGAGTTTTTGGTGCAGCCAACTCTGTACTTAATTTTAAGATTCCAGGCACAAGCATACGTCCTGTTTATTTACCATTTTATGCAGTAGATAAAGTTCTTGAAATTGAACAATTCATACCTGGTGTCATAAATCAAATACAAAATGCAACTGAGGGTAAACCAATAGATGTTGGTTCTTTTAGAGACCCAATTGGAGACAAGGGTATTGTAACAGAAGTTGGTCGTGCACTTAGAAACCAACCTCGTAAAACAGAATTGTTTCAAGGCTCACAAGAGCAAAGGGGTTACCGTCAAGTCGTAGACAATCCAGCGTTGGCTCTTGCGTTAGATATTTTTGCAATGCCAACAACATACTTAAGCGGTGGTGGTGTTGGAATAAGTAAAGGTTTTTTAAAAAATGTTGCTGCTGGCGCAATAAAAAAGTCTGTAACAGAAACTGGCGAAGCTCTTACAAAGGCTGGCGCAAAAAGACTTGCAGCTGAAGAAGCATTAAGAATAGCAAAAGCTGAAGCAGACGACATCACTAAAAAAGCAGCAGAAAATCTTGTAGGACCAGATGCCATTCGCGCAGCTGCAACAAACGTAACAAAAGCAGAAAGCAAAGTTGCAAAAGCAACTAAAGCAGTTGAACTAGAAGAAGCCAATCCAGATGTATTGTTTAGAAACGCAGAAGACTATGCTAGAAGCCGTGGCCCTCGCAGAGTGTACGGGGCACGTAGTCGCGAAGAAGTAGCCGCCACTGCCGTAGAAGTAGCAGAAATAGCAGCAAAAACATTAGACGATGTGGCGGCAGGTACATTGAAGTTAAGTCCAATCGAACTTCGTCGCGTACAAGCATTGGATGATTTGTTAAACAAAACTCCAGGTGCACTAGATGATATTATAAATAAAGGTTACGGGGGTATTCGCGGACCAGCAACAGATGTTCTCTACACCAAAGGTGGTTTTCGTCTTGGAATTGGTAAGGTAAAAACTCCAGTATTTTTAGAGAGTGTTTCAAACATGTTCGGCACTGCTGCTAGAGGAGTAAGAATCGGCAGTGGACGTGCGTTGACTGACGCAAGAGGAATAGAAGGTTTTCTTGAAACTGGGTTTGTTAGAAGCGAACCAGGTAGAGCATTCATTGAATGGGCTACTCCATTGGGCAAGAAAGGTGTTGCCGGAGAGGCAGACATTGTCAAATTGCGTTCGCAACTTCGCACCGGTCAATTAACAGGAGACGCAGCAAAAGCAGCCGTAAGAAATATTGCTGTTGATAGATTATATAGGCAATCCCTTGCCGAAGTAACGCAGCAGTTAGATTTCGTTGCGTCACCGGCGTTTTCAAGAACAGCCGATAGAATATATACTAGAACTGTAGAAGATTTAGTTGTAGACCCAAGAATAAATTTATATGATACAACCAGAGGTGGAGTATCAGTTGCTGCAGATACTGCAGAAAGTGCCAGCGCAAAAATTGGGCGTCCAATATCCGAACAAGAATTTGAATTTGCAAAAAGATACAGGGCATCATTGGATGCCGTATGGACAAAAGCAGACGACGTATATAAAGAAATTCAATTGCGCGTAGGTGTCCCTCCAGAAAGACTACAGAGCCTGCCCTACAACCCAAATTTCTTTCCTCACGTGTTGAGCGATAAAGCTAGAGATTTTTTAAGAAAAACAAAATCCAAAGAATATGACGAACTTATGGGTTTTGATAGGACAATGTTAGGAAGTTTAAGTACGCCTCGTAGACTTGAGGCTGGAAAATTCATTGGAACATATAAGCTTACCCCAACGGACATGGCTCTTGGAACAAAGCGCCTTAATGAAATAATAAGAAAACAAAAAGGAATTGATTTTGATTGGTTTGCCGTAGATGCTGGTGAAGCCATGGCTAATCAAATTGACAACATTGCATCAGACATTGCGTTTTTGACAACAATAAACAAAGAACTTATGGGCAAAGGGCCTGGTGTAATAAAAGCTGGCGAACTTGCAGAATACGCGGATGCGCCTTTCGTTGGAACATTGGTCGACGATGTTGAAGCTGCTCTTTCTCCAGTGGCAATAGCAAAAATAAATACGATACCCGAAGCCACCGCTGTGCTTGACAATGTTGTTGCTCAGTTAAGCGATTTAAAAACCACCGTTAGCTTAGGTGATGCACCGTTGATGTCTGCCGACATAGAAAAAGCTTTAGAAAGCGTTCGTGCTGCAACAAACGCATTGGGCGATATAGCCGATGCAGTTCCGCCGACTCTTGGTGGAGTTTTGACAACAGAAGCAATAGCGTTGGCCGACTTGGTTGCTGCGGAAGCAAGGGGTGTAGCGAATGCAATTGCGTTCCGTCCTTTGTCTGATTTTGCTAGAGTAAGAACAATACTTGATGATGGATTTGCAGAGTTAAATAGAAAGGTTTTGCCAGGTATTCAAGCGCGTCAAGAGCTCACTGCTTTAGTGCAAAACTTTAGAAGATTAGAAGACCCAGTATTCTTGCGTGCATTCAACAAATATTTAGGTTGGTTTAATAGAACATTCAAAGGTTGGGTGACCGCTACTCCAGGATTCCACGTTCGCAATGCATATTCAAACGCATTCTTTATGGCAGCAGCGGGCGCAGACATGCGCAATGTTCTTGAAGCAGGAGAAGTTTATAACGCGTATTTAAGATTTATTAGAGGAGAACGAGTCACAGGAGCGTTTGAAGCCGCTGAAGGTGTACCAATAACAGTTGTTACAATTGGCGAATTTGTCAGCAAAACATATCCAGATGCGTCACCAGCAAGAGTAAATGCAATTACTACCGCACTTGAAAACGTAGGCGTTGCTGGCTTTGGTAGAGTGGAAGAAGTATTCTCTGGAGCAGGCAGAGGCTTTAAGGGTCTTGGTGTGACTGGTGGAACGGCTGCCAATCGCGCATCAGAAATACTTGGAACTCCTTTAACATGGTCTCGTCAAGCTGGTCAAGGCATTGAAAACTATACACGTTTTGCTTTGACCTACGATGGAATAAAGAAGGGATTGTCTGCAGAACAAGCGGCTGCCCGCACAGCAAAATATCTTATCGATTATTCTGACATATCAAGAGCAGACGAAGTATTAAAACAAATCATACCATTCTGGATGTGGATGAGCCGTGCAACACCGTTGATGGTGGAAATAATGACGACCAATCCAAAAGCATATATTCTTTATAAAAAGGTTACCAATGCACTGAGAGACGAAGAAGGCGAATCAGATTACATGCCAGTGTGGATGCAAAACGCAGGCGCATTCAAAGCACCGTTCAATCTTGGTGGTTCTTCTTACCTGATGCCAGACATTGGTTTGACTGGTTTGTCTGAAGACCTTGGGGCATTTACTTCTCCAGCCGGACTGCTTGCGTCATTGAATCCAATGATTAAAACGCCACTTGAAGTATGGCTTAATTACGATGCGTTTAGAAAAGAACAGATTGCCAACAAAGAGTTTGACCCTGAAGCGGACGCAAAGCTGCGTAAATATTTGGTCAAAAACTTTACCATTCTTGCACCCGTCATGCAGCGTTATGGAAGAGCTGGCGCAGCAGCAGCAGAATTAGTTAATGAAGATACTGTAGCAGAGTTTATCAGAGACGCTACGCGCACTGGTACCCCAGCATTTTTGACAGAACAACAGGGCATAACAGAACCATCTCAATCACAAAACGTAAGCACACTGCTTAGCTTTTTAGGTGCACCAGTTCGAAATCTCGAACCTTATCAAGAAGCTAGAGAAGCTAATCGCCGCGCAGATGAATATGATATATTAACAAGATTAGAAGAAATTAGAAGAGGAGAAAGATAATATGAGCCAACTACAAAACATATTATTAAGAATCGTTGCAACCTTTGCAGCTTCCGGTCTGTCGGTGGTTGGCGCTGGTGCAATAGCAGGCGTGCCACTGTGGAAGGCCATCATGATGGCTGGCATCGGTGGCGTAGCAGTAGTGATAGAAGGCTTGTCCCGTGCATTCTTGGACGATGGTAAATTGACCAACTCTGAGATTAATGAAGTGTTTCGTGCGGTCGACAAGAAGTCAAAGAAAGGTACAGACAACAATGGATAAATTTAGTTACAAAAATACGCCACTTGGTAAAGCTTTTACAAAAGCCCAGTCAACTCCTCCTCCTCCTCCAGTACCTGCTCCGCCTCCGGTTGATACTAGTGAAATAGGTGCTTTTTCTCTAGCTGATGATAGAGACGTTATAACAAGAAGGTATCCATCATCTTTTATAGCAAATAATATTGGAGGAAAAGCATATCTTCAATATGATAAGGTAACGAATAAAATAAGATTTCAAGTAGAAGTGCCAAATCGTGAAGGCAAAAAAGAAGTAGCTGATACTGGTTGGTTTAAACCCATCTTACGAGCAGGCGACGATACAACTGAGTCAGATAAAATTGCGGCAACACTTGGCAGGGCTCTGACAAAAGCTGGAAGAGGAAAAAAGTTAACAGTTGAGGAAAAAGAAGAATACCAACAGGCAATAAACCATATGGCCAATGACTTAACTGAATTTTCTAAGTATGTACTTGAGTCGTCAAAACCAAAACCAAATCCAGAAGCTTAAGGCTGATTCGTTTTTTCATCTTTACGTTAGCGCTCCTGTTTGGAAGCGCTGTACCCGCACAGGGCAAAGACCCTTGTGCGTGGTTGGTGCCGCATTTAGAAAAATATAAACTGCCCGTAAAAGAATTCTTGTACATAGCCAAAAGAGAATCAGGTTGCAATCCAAAAGCAATCAATGCCCGCTTCGACAAGAACGGCAAGGTCATCTGGACTCTGAACAAGAACAAAACCATTGACCGAGGATTGCTACAGATAAACTCGGTACACAAAGAAACAGTCCGCCTCCTATGCAAGGGGCGGACTTGATTCTTTATTGGAACTAGATTGTAATCTTAAGGTTGCTCAGTATCTGTATAAACGATATGGCCTTGTGCCTTGGCGCGCGGTCGTCTCTTCTGGCTAGTCTTGTTGTAATTATGTTTGCTCTTGAACTTAGGGTTTGAACCACCCACTGGTTCTTCGTCAAACCAATCGGGCCATATCATGCAGGGATGGTAACCGTGCCCTTATTGCGTATCTGTCTGCGCTTGTTTCACGTATCAGGTGTCCTGGTTTATCTACCATTTTTCTAAAGTTTCCGCTACCCACGTTTAAACGCCTACACATTTCAATGAAACCAGCTTCGGTCCTTGGTCTCCACAGTAAATCAACCAAGGGCGCCAAAGGAAACCACACCTTCATCTTGGGTTGACCGGCTATCTTGCCGCTTCTTCTTTTCTTAGTCATACAATAATTATATCAGCATTATTCGTAATCTTCAAACGGTATGCCCTCATTTTTCAGATAATCTTTCAAATAATTTACAAAGCCTTCTATGAAATGAAGCATGTGCAACTGGGCGCCAAGGTCACCGTTGTGGCTCTTGCCCCACGCCTCAATCAAATCAACACACATATCGTTGGACAAACCAATGTTTAAATTGATGCCGTGTTCCGAATCGTAGATAATCTTTTCAGAAGACAAAGTTAGTTCTTCCATTTCTTCTTCCGAAAATATCCTACGATACCAATGTTCACTGGGCATCTAAAATATAATCTCTCAGCGTGGTATTCATCAGTAACAGCTCCTTTAGGTTTTGCTCGGCGGCTCCGGTAAGCCTCCATGCGTGCGGCGTGGAGACTCCGCAACCTTTTTGCCAGCTCCACGTACGTTATCTGTTCCCAATAAATTGCGTCAAGTATAAACTTGTCCTGCTCCGACAACAGGTCCATGCAATCAAGTATTGCTTCTCTAACTGGATTGCCAAGGTCTTCTGAGTATATTTCGTCTTCATTTGGTGCGGCCTGCATCAAGGCCTGTATGAACGTCTTTGGTTGCGCCGGGTCGCGCATTTGCGTTATTTCAGCAAGAGGTACAGGTATTTCTTTACGGCTAATAGTAAAAGTATCCTTAGCTTTTATGTACCACATCGTAAAGCTCCGATGATAGGAGCTTAGAGACGTCCTCCGGAAACAATAGATAGCCACGAGTGGAGTTGCTGGAATTCTTGGCAAACTCCTTCTTTTCAATCTTATTATTAATCTCTAAGTATTTCTTCAACCTCTCCACCTCAACGGCAACGAATGCCTGTGGAGAAAATACGTATATCCACCATCTGGCCTTGGTGGTCATAAGCCCCGACGGTTTCCAGCCCTTGCCACCAGGATTCTGTTCAATCTCTACGACCATCCTGCCGATTGCGATACTGGTCGTACTTTACTTCGAACAAGGACTTGTCCAGGCACTGCAAGAAACCTTCTACAATCTTTTCCCCGTTGCCTGCCAACGGCCAAATCATTCTTCCAGTTTATTCTTCGCCTTGCGGTGTATTCTATGTCGTGAGAAGGCTGGTAGCCCTCGGTCTTTTTTGTTGGCATGTCAATCTCCTTTTGTTAACTCATGCACATAATGCACGAAGATGGCGCATGCGGTTGCGATGGCCGCCATCTCTTGAGTGTCGCCACTCAACGTAATTAATAGTACAGTAGAACCAGCAAAAGTAAACGAAAGACCAGCCGTAATCCTCCACAGCTTCTTAAAGAAGCTTGACACTAGAATGTAATTAGGTTACTCGTTACGGCTGTACCAGCTTGAAGCTTCTGGTTTAGGCGCATCTGAATCTCTTCTTGGCTGATGATAGGCACTTGTCTACCACCCTTGGTCAACTTGTCTTTCTTGTTGCCCGCAAAAGTAATACTGTTCAACACGTGAACAAACGCCCTATCGTATGCCTCCAGGGCATCCTCTATGTTTCTTGGCTGCGTTGCCACAACCAATTCGGCTGCCACCTTAGCTGATGTCTGGGCGATTATCGTTTGGTCTGCCACGGCGTCTCTCCTTTACTTGCTGGGGTATGGTATCCCCTAATTGTTTTAATGTTAATTCTAACATAAGATTAGATATACGCCCAACCATTTTAATTTGAGCGTCACGCCATTGTAAAATATCTTCGATGGCCTTATCTGTTTCTTCTAACTTATCGTAATACACAAAAGTCTCCCTATTATAAAGCTGTTTCATTACTTACATATTTTAATATTCTACCACCATATATGGTGTTTTGTACTCCGTTTTGACGGTACACCTTGGCTCCTAGCGTGCAGGTCACAGGATTAAAGACAAAGCCAGCTTGAGACAATCTTACCCAAAAGTAAGCGTCTGCCCCCGACCAATATTCGGGGTTATCAGGCCAGCCCATAACCGCATTGAACGCATCACGTCTGGTGCATACCTGGCTGTGGTCAAGGATATTAAAGCCATTGGACAGTTGTTTGGCACCCATGAAGTCTTTACCAATCACGCCGTCATAACGCGTACCAAGCGGTGTGCCATCCTCGGCAAACATGTCTTGACCGGAATAGGTTACAGCTTGGTTTAATCTTTCCATCTGTCGCACATGCATGATAAGTTTATGAGGATAAAAGTAATCGTCATGGGGCAGATAAAACAAGTATTTGCCCTTTGAATATTCTTTGACGGCGGTGTTGATTTGCGTGGCGTATCGTGCGGTTTTGTATCTGTCTTCTTCTGATACATCCGACACAAAGTATTTAAAGTTTGGAAACTTGGCGTGATAGTACTTTAATACGTCGCGTACCTCTGGTTCCGATGAATTGTCATCAGCCACGATGATTTCAAATTTATCTTCTGGAAATCTTTGTTTGGTGCAGGACAAAATAGCTTTGTCCAGATATCGAGCGCCGTTGTAGCTGGTGATGATGATGGACGCTATCACTTGATAGCCCAGCATCTCAAATCTGCGTGCACCATCGGCTTTATGAAAGATGTTTCAAACTTACCGAAATGTTTCTTTAGTGTCTGACGCAGTTGCCATTCACCGATGTTTGCGTAATGCTCCCATTCGTATGGTGCATTGCCGTGCACACCAGAGTGTGGTGGGCGCGTCTCACCACCCATGGTGGCAATGAACAAGCCGCCTTTACGCAGGCTTTCTGACGCATTGTAAATGATATCCTGCCATACTGGCGTGTGTTCGAAAACCTCGCAACAAACAATGACATCAAAACTATTGGGCTTGATATAAACAGAGGCGTTAATAACTTCGTCAACACCAGGACCAGACTGCATGTCAATGCCGTGGTATGTTTTGGAGAACTGTTCTATTACATCTCTTGCCGAACCGTTGATGTTCAACGAACCGATGTCCAACACGTCAAGGTTCTCTTTGTCTTGACGCCAATTGTGAAACGATTGGAACACCCAATCATGTGCTGCTCCGTGCATTACTTACTCCATTTCTCTTCAAATATTTTTTTATCATTATTTACTGTTTTAGCAAAGTTCTTTGGCGGGTCTTTGTCCACTGTTTGCGAGTGTGCGTGATGACACTTGGCCTTGTTGGTTATCAGACACATGCGCCCTTGCGCATTCACCCAATTGACCAAATCATCGTCACCATACCACCACTTCATGCGTTCATCAAACGACCATGATTGAGCCAGGTCAGATGCCAGCATCATGGCAAAGCCAGCCATGCCACCAGTGCCATCGTATCTACCACGGCACGTGCTGTGGGTAATTACATCCACCTCGCCTACACCACTGTAGTTAGGGCATACAAGCCCCAAGCGTGGGTCCTCATCGAGAGCTGCAACCAGACCCGCAACGGTCCCCTTATCAATGGTTACGTCGTCGTTGAGGAACAAGACATGGTTTTCCTTCGCCAAAGCCATTCCTGCATTCCACATGTGATGAATGCCCACGCCACGGGGTACGTATATCTTTATAACAGAGTCGGGTATACCAGCCACCACATCAGCTGATTCGTGTCCGTCCACCACCACAACGATTTTAGAGACCTTCTCAGAGCCCATTAGAACGCTTATGAGGCGTGTTAGGCCCGACTTGTTGGATTTGGTAGGGATAACCACCGTAGCTGAGCTTGTGGCGTTTCTATACCAAAACATATTTTTAATTAATCTTTCATCATTTGGTGCATGCTCCAGGGCATCCAGTCCGTGCTGTAGGGCACGTTCGTGCAATCCTAAGCGATAGCAAGCCAAAGCAGCCAGGTCATGACCCATCCAACCCCAAGCCCAAGCCTCAGTTAGATACAGTTGACCTCTATCTTTTAGTCTCAAGGCTCTGTCAGCAGCCATCAAGCATGGAATCCAATCATTGTTTTTATAATAATATTGTGCCAGCTCCAACCATGGTTCTCTTCCCCATGGATACTCTGCACAAGCGCGCAACAACCAATGCTCAGCGCTATCAGGAAGCATCTTAGCTAAATAGCGCATGGAGAATCCACGCTCTGGTGCCCAAGTACTTCTTTCCATAACCAGGTGGCGCTTGAACAACTTTATTGCTTCTTCATTGCGACCATAATAATATAATTCTCTGGCGCAATAATAAGTATTTCTATCATCTTCTGGGTCTTCTTCAACTGCTTGTATCAGCAATGGAAGATACGAACCACGACTCTTGGTGTTGTCAGCAAAGTGGTAAATGCGTACGTCACAGAACGCCTGACGTTCCTGAAAACCTTCTTGGGTTATGTTAACTTCATGCACTGGATGCTTCCAGCGGTGGCTGAATCGAGCGGTTATCTTGTCACCATGATACTGCAATCCTGGCTTGCCACGCTCAATGGTTGCCCACTCATCAACGATGCCATCGTCATCATGTACGAATTCTTCCCAGTTCCACGTGTACAAATAGCGTGGACGATTGACAGAACCATCGGTAGGCACAGCTTCCAAAGCTTTACGCCAGCCGCGCCCCAACAATTCATCAACATCCAAATTAATAATCCAATCAACATCATCAGGAATCAAATCCAATAGATGATTACGAGCTTTGGCAAAGTGCCAAGGGTTGATGACCTGTTCGTGTACGATGATACCAAGTTCTTTGGCTAGGGCCACAGCATTGTCTGTTGAGCCTGTATCCAATAGGATACGGTAATCGGCATCAGCACATGATTCAGCCCAACGACGAATGAACTTTTCTTCGTTCTTCATGATTGATACTACGGCTACTTTCATTCTCTCTCCTTGAAAGTATAGAAGTAAAGTTCATCATCTGATTCTGAAACCCAACGTGAACCCGTGTGCTCACAGGAGAACTCACGTGAGAATATCTTCCAGTCTGGTTTCTCCAGTTTCTTTGTTATCCACGAACCACCATCCATCCACAAGATACGGTTGTTTGGCTGTATAAAGAACTGTCCACCCTCACCTTCGAACACATGACCACACTTGTGGCCTGCAGCATACTCGCCGTAGCCTGACGTGTATTGTGCGCCAAGGCACCAGTCGAGTGTGAACATGTACCTGGCCTTGTGTTGGCTGTGGTCTTTCAACCATATCATGGCGCCACGGTTCTTGCAGTAATCGATGATGTTGCACGACACGTTGTAGCCCACAGAATCCCACAGCTGTATCCAGTCAAGCGGATAGGCAGTGGGCGTATCAACCCACAGGCTTGTCAAATATTGGATTGGCACTCTTGCATGCTGGCTACCGTACTCGGTCATGACGCTGAATAGCCCGCAGCGTTGCGGTATTGAAGTGTACATAAATACTTCTACGGGAATTCGTTCGTTAGTTGGTGACGGGTCTTCGTCGTACAAGAACGCTGTGTCCATGCCCGCATAAAAATACGGAACGTTAATGTTTAGATAATTGCTCATTATGCTTTTTCCATTGTCTGTATTCAAAATACGAGTAGACCGATTTACCCAGCAGCCATCCAGCAAGCAGGCTCATGAGCTGCCCGAACGTCAACGGGTCATTCCATCCGTTCCATCATTTCATCACCAATCCTTCCATGTCGTGCGCAGAGATGTTTTCGTTTACTCTGGCCATTTGTTCTCCTGTTATTGCGGCATCATCCTTTAATTTAGGTTTGCCGCAACTAGGACAAATAGTAAGGGACTTCTTTGTAAACTTAACAGTCTTCTTTTTCTTTTTAGTCATGGCACAACATTTCAAGAAAGAAACATTCGTCCACGGTCAACAAACCTTTAAGCATCGCCTGTTCATGTTCAGGGATTGGTTTGTCGGATTGGCCCGCAATCAAAAGATGTTTTAAATAATGCCAATAATCATAATCAACGAATTGCATTTCTTGTGTATTCATTTTAATATCCTCCGGTTTTGGTCAGCGTTATTGCTGACACATACATAGTAACACAATCCAGCAAGAACCACAACTTCTGGTCACATATTTTATGATTACAATCAAATCGCCGCAAAAAACAATTAAGCATAAATACCAAAGGAATAATACAAATGCTTGGTAAGAAGGAATTACAAACACTGGAAACAACCTCATATTAAACAATGCACTGCCTGCAAACAGAAATAGGTAGTCCACTTTGTTCATATAGGGTACTTAAATTAAAGTAAGTATTGTAACAGTTCTGTAACATTTCTGTAACAATTTAGGGTTGACAAATGGGTAAAACCCTGATACAATATGGGTATAATGGGGAAGGTCTATGCTTAAACGTACAGGATAAGTTAAGAATAATAAAAGAATAAGACCAGAACACTGGTCGTGGTCCCGCAACCCTACCAATGTCCTGGCCTTACACCATCTATTGTAACATCTTTTAGTTATCAATGCAACTTCTGTGCATAGATTCTATAGTGTCATGTGTCACTAGGGCCTGTAGCTGTAGGCACACCACTGCACATCCTCATCTAGTCCAATGCGTAGTCTATAAGCATATAACATATACCCCTAGGCCACCCACACCCACCCCCCCCATCCTACCTAATCACATAAGATACTGAAACTATGCAGGGACAGACGGTAAATCTAAAATACCCCCACCCTTTATTTTAAAGATACTCTATTGTTTTTCTTTTATTTCCTTTATGAATTCTTCCCAGTACCAGGCGTTTAGCAACTCTGGGTCGTAGATATACCACTCTGGGTGTTCAGGGTCATATAGGTTATGTTCTTTGTCTATATCATCATTATGCATAATTTTATTTTCCTTTTTTTGCCGGCGACTGTTTCGGGATGCTTAACGCTACCGTTTCGGGTATGAACAACAAAAGCCCAGGTGGGGAGGAACTCCACCTGAGCCTTTGCCGTTACTATTAATCTAACCTTCACTAGCAAGCCGGGGGGCCCTATGTCTTTCTTTCGATAACATTGCTAGCTAGTCTTGGGGCCTATCCCAAGACGTCTCTATTATAGCATATAACTATTTGAATTGAGGTCCTAACACCCAGACTACCAAAGAATTTCTTACACCACTTGTCACTGGTGCTACACGGTGTATGAGCATGCTTGGAAAGATTATTAGTGTGCCTGCTTTCATTTCAGGATTGCTTGAAGTTTTTTGTCCCGTGAAGAATTCAAATTGCCCACCTTTAAAATCATCGTTTAATAGAACTGTGGCTGACAGTTTTCTTGGCGGGTGTCCGCTGGCTCCTGAGCCCACCATTGTGTCCATATGCCAATCATAATAATCTTTTGGTTTGTATGTGGTGTATTGAATTGAATCAAATCCATATAAGTCATAATTATAGTAAAGATTGTTTAAATTTATTATTTCTTGGCCGACTCGGTCTAGTATCCATTTTGTGTCTGGATTGTTTGCATAAAGCCATTTGATGGTTGATTTGCGGTGAGAGGTAACTTTCTTTTTATTACCTGTCAAACCTTTTTCTTTGGGCAAAGATGCAACGGCATGTTTAATATCTTCTAGTTCTTTGGCATTGAAGATATTGTGTTGATATGCCCAGTTCCAGACTGTGCGATGTCGGTCTATCGGATTATAAGTTAACATTAGAATGATGTTGGACACTTTGTGGTGTCGCCAGCGTACCAGTAGAAATCACCGTCTGTGTAATATTGCTTACAGCCTTCTTTTGGTTCTGACATTGTTATAAGTTTATTATTAAATGATGATTTGCCGCCGGCCGTAAAATCAAGGTTTGGGTCTACGGCATACTTTGGGTCAACATTGACTTGCTTACTAAAACCCTTATTGTCAGCAACATATGCCTTGTTGATAATAATCTGCATTTCTTTAGTTTTAGGATTGCGCTCTTCTTTACCGTAAATGATTGCTTGAGTCCCAACATTAAAGCTTTTAACATTGGCAACGGTTTCAGCATCACGATAACCAGGAAATAAAATAACCTGGATTGGTTTCTCAGCATCTTTTAATTTAATTGCTGTGGTAACCTTTTTTTCTTGTACGATTGGTTCTTTTACTATTGTGCCTGTATACTTCATTTTAATCTCCTTCGATTGTTTAGATGATTGCTTGGATGATTGGTTGCCAGCAATCTTGAGATGATAATATTAACAATCTCAACATTGATGGTTGATTCAATCATTCGAGCAATCGCTAGTATAGCATCTAGTAATCATGCATTTTGCCAAATTAAGTCTTTTTTACAAAAAGTTACACAATTGTAACAATCTTGTAACACTCCTGTAACATATGCCTGGTCCATGGTACAATAGTAACGCCATGTAATAATTTTCCCCTTTATATGAGAACCTTTTTTTAGGAGCCCCATGTCTAGAAGCGCCAGATTGTTTTTAAGCGAAACCCAGGAAGCCTACCTTGCCTGGCTGCTAACCCCAGAAGACACCCGCACCCCCGGCACCAAGAAAGAATGGGCCGAACTAAACGACGTGCATTACAATACTTTAGGAGTCTGGGAAAAAAATAAAATATTCAAAGAACGCTGGGAGCTGGGCGTCAAGGGCATGGCCCAAAGCCCCGAAAGAACACAAGCACTATTGGATGCCTTGTATGCTAAAGGTATTTCTGGTGATGTTAAATCTGCCGAATTGTATTTAAAGGCGACCGGCCAAATGCAGCAAGCACAGACCGTTAATATTAATACTTCTTCAGTCAAAGAATTAACCGACGAAGAGTTGCAAGCCATGATAATTGAAATCACGCAAAAGAAACAACCAACAATAAACATAACCAAGATAGAGGATGAAGAGTGAGAGCCGTTTGGGGAGCATTTGAATCTTCATCCATACAGGGTAGAAGCAACTCCAACCTGGTTCGTGCATTCAATACATTAAAGCGTGAACTCAACAAGCAGCAAGACCAGCTGCTCATGGACCACCAGCAAGAAGATGTCGTGTCTGGCGGCAATGCTTCATCAATACAGTTTCATTATCTGCTTAGGGCAGACACCACGGCAATGAGTGCTTCTACCGTGGTTTTGGGTGAGTCTTTTGATTCTAATGAAGGTGTTACAAATTGTGCCAATGTTTATTTTGCGCCGAGACGAGATTTCCGTAAACCAGGAAGAGGATTCTAAGTGGCTGTAATTCTACAAGTTCGTCGTGACACTGCAGCCAACTGGACTTCTGCTAACCCGATACTGCTTGCTGGCGAATTAGGATTCGAATACGATACAGGTAGAGTAAAGATTGGTGACGGCACTACCAACTGGAACAATCTACCATATTTAACTGATGCTACGGGCCCCACTGGTACAACTGGTCCAACTGGTCCTACAGGTCCTACGGGACCAGCGGGTTCTGCAAGCAGCACAGGCGCTACAGGACCCACTGGCCCAACGGGTGCAGGTGGAACAGGCGCCACTGGAGCCACAGGCCCAACAGGCCCAACAGGCCCAACAGGTGCTACTGGCGCAGCTAGTACCGTAACAGGACCCACAGGTCCGACCGGTCCTACGGGCGCTACGGGTGCAGCTTCTACAGTTACTGGTCCAACTGGCCCAACCGGTGCAACCGGCGCAGCAGGAGCAGCAGGAGCAACTGGCGCAACCGGTGCCACTGGTGCCACTGGTGCCACTGGCGCAACAGGTGCAACGGGTGACACTGGACCTACAGGCCCCACTGGAGCAACTGGTGCTACTGGCGCCACGGGTGCAACGGGTGATACTGGACCTACAGGCCCCACTGGAGCAACTGGTGCTACTGGCGCCACGGGTGCAACGGGTGACACTGGACCTACAGGCCCCACTGGAGCAACTGGTGCAACAGGTGACACCGGACCTACAGGAGCAACTGGACCAACAGGAGCAACAGGCGCAACAGGTGCCACGGGCCCAACTGGTCCCACAGGCGCCACAGGTGCTACGGGCCCAACAGGACCAACAGGACCAACAGGTGCTGATGGACAATTTGAAGTCACAGGTCCGACTGCACCATATGGTATTGATGGATTGGTTTGGTACAACACAACCGATGGCCGTACATACATTTATTACAACGACGGTAATACATCACAATGGGTAGAATTTGGAAATGCAAATGTTGGTCCAACAGGTGCCACTGGAAGTTTTGCTCTTGCGCAAACCGTTGAGGATAAAACAGTTAATTATACTCTTTTAACTGCAGACGCTGGTAAGCTTATAACAGTTACATCGGGAACGGCAAAAACAATCACCGTTGATAGCTCACTTGATTTGTCTGTAGGTCAAAGAATAGACCTCCTGCAAATGGGAGCAGGACAAGTAACAGTTTCTGCGTCTGGCGCAACTGTTAACGGAACACCAGGACTAAAATTAAGAGCACAATATTCTGGAGCATCTCTTGTATGCACGGGAACTGATGTCTATGTATTAGTAGGAGACACCACAGCCTAATGCCTAATATTACTCTTGGATATCAAGCATCCCAAATTTCATCACAACCACTTTCAGTACAGTATCTGGTTATTGCAGGCGGTGGTGGAGGCGGATGTTCTTATACGCAAGGATGGGAAGCCGCAGGTGGAGGCGCTGGCGGATATCGCTGTTCTGTTTCTGGAGAAAGTTCTGGTGGTGGAGCACCAGCAGAAACAGCACTTTCAATGGGAGATGGAACTTATACCATTACCGTAGGAGCTGGTGGTACCGGCGGCACAAACACAAGTACACCTCCAACTGCTGGAAGCAATTCCAGTATTTCTGGTACAGGTATAACAACAGTAACTTCAACTGGTGGTGGTAGAGGTGGTTCGAACTCATCAACAGCCTTTGCACCAACTGTTGGCGGCTCTGGTGGCGGTGGTGGCTACGCAACCACAAATCCTGGTGCAGCCGGAACAGCAAACCAAGGTTTTGCTGGTGGTAATGGTGGTGGTTCTGGTGGTTCTTCTGGTTCAGGCGGCGGTGGCGGTGGTGCTGGCGGTGTTGGTAAAAATGGCACAACTGCATCTTCTGCCCAAGACGGAGATGGTGGCGCAGGTGTTTCTTCATCTATAACTGGTTCTTCAGTTGGAAGAGGCGGTGGTGGTGGTGGAGCAATTTGGAGTTCCGGTGGCAACGGAAACGCTACCGATGGTGGTGGTGCAGCATCGCCAGTTGGCGGAACAGGTGTGGCAGGTGCAGGCACAGCCAATACGGGTGGTGGAGGTGGAGGCGGTTTTCGTACCGGTGGTTTTTCTGGAAGTCTTGGAATTGGTGCTAACGCTGGTTCTGGAGTTGTAATAATGAGATATCTAACGGCTGACGCAACAGGAAAAACAATAACCGCATCGGTTGGAACTTCAAGCACTTCTGGTTCTTATACGATTTGGACATTCAACGCATCAGGAAGTTTGACAATAGCATAATGGCACACTTTGCAGAATTAGACGACGACAACATTGTTTTACGAGTATTGGTAATAGACAACAGCGTTGAGCATGACGGAGAAAATTGGTGTCATAATATTTTTGGTGGGCGCTGGAAACAAACATCTTACAATGCTAGAATAAGAAAGAACTACGCAGGAATAGGATACAAGTATGACGAAGAGCTTGATGCGTTCATTGCACCTAAGCCTTTTGCGTCCTGGACTTTGGATACAGAAAAGTGTTTTTGGAATCCTCCTGTTGAATATCCTTATGTTACAGAGGGTTCTAGAGATTATTATCAATGGGACGAAAAAACAATATCTTGGATTGAGGTAAAATAAATGCCAGTTATAGATTTTCCAGTTTCACCAGTAGATGGTCAGGTATTTACTGATGGTGACCACACCTGGGTTTTTAGTGCAGTAAGCGCAGGTGGACCAGGAGCATGGAAACTAGAAGCGCAAACGGTAACAGGACCTACTGGACCAACGGGTTCGACTGGACCCACAGGTGCTACGGGCCCAACTGGTTCTATACCAGGATTTGCAGAAACAGGTCCAACAGGAACAGTAGGCACTAACGCCAACACCGCTTTTGGCAGAGCGGCAATGAATGGGACGGGACCTTCTGGTTCTAATAACGTAGCAATTGGCTTTAACGCACTGAACGCAATAAATACTGGAAGCAATAACGTTGCAGTTGGAGCAAATGCACTTGATTCGGTTACGTCTGGCAATAACAATATTGGTATTGGATTTAAAGCTGGCGATGCATTAACAACTGGACGTGACAACGTTGCAATTGGCAATGCCGCACTTGATGTAGCAACTAGTGATTTGAGCGTTGCTATAGGCACTGATGCAGGTGGAAGAGCAACAACCGCCCAAGAGGCTGTATATATTGGCGGTTCTGCCGGGCTGAACGTAACAACAGGTGGTAGTGCAGTTGCAATTGGCTTTGGTGCATTGGGTCAAAGTACAGCGTCAAACACCAATGGTTTCCAAGTTGCAATAGGACGCATTGCTTTACATAGAACAACTGGCGCAAATAATACTGGCGTTGGCTTTGCTGCTGGTTCAGGCTTAACTAGCGGTACACAAAACGTTTTTATTGGCTCAGAATCAGGACCAGCTAATCCGGAAGCACCAAATGACACTGTTGCAGTTGGACACAGAGCTGCACTCAACATACAAACTGGCGCAGAAGGCAATATAGCAATAGGCACCAGTGCATTAAATAGAATTACAACAGGTGATAAAAATATTGCAATTGGCTATGAGGCAGGTGGTGGTATAGCCACCTCATCTGATAACATTGCCATTGGTGAAAATGCACTAGGTACCATCGCATCTGCGCAATTTAGCGGAACAAGAAGTATCGGTATTGGTTATAGAGCAATCTTTAGCGGAACTAACGCAGATGACAACGTAGTAGTTGGTTACGCTGCAGGCGAACAAATGACCTCTGGTGACCAAAACGTAATTCTTGGAAAAGACGCAGCTTCATCAGGAACCAACGACCTAACAACGGGTTCAAATAATATCATTGTTGGTTACCAAGCTGCAGCAACATCTGCAACAGTTTCTAATGAAGTAACTGTTGGTAACGCAAGCATTGCAAACTTCAGAATTCCAGGACTTGGATTAGATGCAACAGCAAACAGATTCAAGACAACCGGTCATTATGCTGGTTCGGCACCAGTAACAATTACGGCAGACCACACAGTTGCAGATTCTAATTATTGGATTATCAACAATAAATCAGGTTCAGCATGCACGTTGACTTTGCCAGCTGCTTCCTCATGGACTGGCAGAATATTATACATCCATACCATACAGCCACAAGCGGTTAACTCTGCATCTAGCAACATAGTTCCATTAATTGGAGGTTCTGCTGGAACTGCTATACTTGCAGGTGCTGATGGCGATTGGGCAGTATTAGTATCTGACGGCACTAACTGGGTCATCACCGAACAGGGTGGGGCTGCAGGTTCTGGAGCAACCGGTCCAACCGGTCCAACCGGTCCAACTGGCGCAGCAGGAGCAGCAGGAGCAACTGGTCCTACAGGTGCCACTGGCGCAGCAGGAGCAGCAGGAGCAACTGGTCCTACGGGCGCTACGGGTGCAGCTTCTACAGTAACGGGACCGACTGGAGCAACTGGGGCTACAGGTGACACGGGCCCAACTGGTCCCACAGGTGCTGCATCTACAGTTACTGGACCTACAGGTCCGACTGGTTCAACCGGCGCAACTGGCGCAGCAGGAGCAGCAGGAGCAACTGGTCCAACTGGTGCCACTGGCGCAACCGGTCCTGCTGGCGCAACTGGTGCTGCTGGAGCCACAGGACCGACTGGCCCTACAGGTGCAACTGGCGCAGCAGGAGCAGCAGGAGCAACTGGTCCAACTGGCGCTACTGGAGCAACAGGCCCTACTGGTGCAACTGGCGCTACAGGAGCAACAGGAGCCACTGGACCCACGGGCACAGTTGATATAGAAAACATGAACACCATCGTTGGCATGGATGTGTTCGGAGGTTAATAATGAGAAGGTTTAGTCCAAGAGTAAGATTAGGTAAAGCAAATAATACCAGTGCAATGGTTAAAAACTGGATACCTGGAGGAGCACCAAAACCAGCTCCAACAACTGTTGAATACTTAATTGTAGGTGGCGGAGGAGGTGCCGGAGCTAACGGAGGTGGTGGTGGCGGAGCTGGCGGATACAGAACCGACGCTGCGTATACTGTTGTTACAACAGGCGCATTAACCGTAACAATTGGCGCAGGAGGAGCAGGCAGTGTAAGCGGCAGCGCACGTGGCACTTCAGGAAATAATAGCGAAATAACAGGTACTGGATTTACTACCAGAACTTCTGCGGGTGGTGGTGGTGCGGCTTCTCGTGACGGTGGATTAACACCTGCAACTGGTGGCTCAGGCGCAGGTGGAGCAGGTGCAGAAACCAGTCCTCCAAACAGACATATAGCTGCAGCAGGCAATACTCCAAGCACTTCTCCATCGCAAGGTAATTCAGGTGGAAATGGTTTTGTTGGTGGAGGAAATGCAGCAGGTGGTGGTGGTGGTGGTGCCAGTGCAACTGGTAATGCTGCAGTTCTCGTAACTCCACCGAACTATACTGGTGGAGCTGGTGGTAACGGTACAGCAAACAGTATTACTGGTTCATCGGTTACATACGCTGGAGGCGGCGGCGGCGGTGGTGTGTTCGGACCATCAGGCGCTGGAGGCACAGGCGGTGGCGGTCCAGGTTGGACAGATTATCCAACGGGAGGAAGTCCAGGTACAGCAAATCATGGCGGCGGTGGCGGTGCAGGTGGTGGAGCCGGCGGCGCAGGCGGCTCAGGTGTTATTATAATATCTTATCCAAACTCAAATAGAGCAGCTACAGCAACAACTGGTTCTCCAACTTTTTCTGAAAGCGGAGGAAAATTTATTTATACATTTAATTCATCAGGAACTATAACCTTTTGATATGGCACACTTTGCAGAATTAGACGAAAATAATATTGTTCTTCGTGTTATCGTAATACACAATAATGAATGCAAGGACCAAGACGGAAACGAAAACGAAGTAATAGGCGCGCTGTTTTGTCACAATCTTTTAGGTGGCCGTTGGAAACAAACATCATATAATTCAAGAATAAGAAAAAACTATGCAGGATTGGATTATAAGTATGACGAACAAAAAGATGCGTTTATTCCACCAAAACCATACGTTTCTCACGTTTTAAACGAGGAAACTTGCAGATGGGAACCACCAGTGCCATATCCGACTGATGGAAAAATATATAATTGGAATGAAGAAACCTTATCCTGGATTGAAATAAACTAGTGCAATTAGAAGAATTAGTTAACGAATACAACTTTCGCAAATGCCGTGGCAAAGAAGATGCTACGACAAAAGAACTGGCGGAAGCATTCGACTTCTTTTGCGCCAACTACGTTTACATCAAACACCCGAACAAAGGCCGCATACAACTAAATCTAAGACCCGCACAAAAACAAGCAGTAGAAGCATGGATAGAAAACAGATACTCAATAGTATTAAAATCACGTCAGATAGGATTCTCCACTCTCGCAGCGGCATACTCTTTTTGGTTATCTTTCTTTTGGCCCGACCGTTTCATCGTTATGTTGTCAAAGACCGAAAGAGAAGCAACCAAACTACTGGCCAAAGCTAAATATATCTACAAGTTTTTGCCGGACTGGTTGAGATTGTCTGGCCCAGAGCTAATACAAAACAACGTACTAAAGATGACGTTCAACAATGATTCAGTCATCGAGTCGCTACCATCGGCAAACGAGCCAGCCAGAGGTGAATCGGTGTATCTGGCCATCATTGACGAAATGGCATTCTTGCCCAACCCAGAAGAAGCTTGGGCATCCATCGAACCAATTGCCGACGTGGGTGGTAGAGTAATCTGTTTGTCCACCGCAAAAGGAGAGGGCAACATATTCTTCAATTTATGGACGGGGTCGCAAAATGGAACAAATAGGTTTAAAGGAATATTTTTCCCGTGGTCTGCTAACGGGGATAGAAACCAAGCCTGGTACGATGCACAGGCAGCAGAGCTACCGATTTGGCAGCTACACCAAGAGTACCCCTCAAACCCAGAAGAAGCGTTCATACGTTCTGGAAGGCCAGTTTTTGACCTGGATTCGTTGGCGAGACTAGAGACGTCGGCACCCAAAAAAGGCCGCAACAAAAAACTTTCAGATTTAAGAAACTCATACATGTTCGACCCAGATGGCGGACCGCTGTCGGTATGGGCAATGCCGCAAGCAGGTGCCAGATACGTGATTGGAGCCGACGTTGCCGAGGGCTTGGCCAGAGGCGACTATTCTTCGGCACACGTAATCGACGCCAAGTCAGGCGTGGTCGTAGCACACTGGCATGGGCACGTGGACCCAGATAAATTTGGTGAAGAAATATTGTATGCCCTAGGCTATTTTTATAACGAAGCTTTGATTGGCGTAGAATCTAACAACCACGGTTTAACCACACTAACCGCTTTAAACAAAGCTGGTTATATTAATATTTATCGTCAGCGTAGATTAAATCAACGTAATCCAGAGATTTCAGAAACCTTGGGTTGGCGAACAACAACCTTAACAAAACCATTGGCCCTGGATGAATTAAATGCCGGATTCAGAGATGGCGTAGTTATTTTAAGATGTGACCTAACGGTAGCCGAACTTAAGACTTTTGTGAGAGATGACAACGGCCAGACGCACGGCTCACCCCATGACGACCGTGTCATGAGCCTGGCCATAGCTAATCAAATGTTAAAATATGTGTGGTTGCCAGAATACAAAGCCAAGACCGATGCCGCATTTGGCACGTTGAATTACTTTGCCTCTAAAATGCCTAAGTCGCCCAAGAAAAAAGAACGCTACTATATTGGAGAATTCAATTGGTATAGTGATAAAATGTAATAACTTTGCCTTAGTATTAGGAGAGTATTTATGCAATGCACCCCCTGTAAAACTGAATTAAAGACAGAAAACGACCGTAAGCGCGGCATTTGCTTCAAATGTCATGTCAAAGGCATCAGGTTTGGTTTTAGAGCTGTCGAATACGGGCAAAAGGCATGGAACAACTCCACCATTAGGGAGACTCAAAAGATGTATGAATCAATGCCAGGCGTTGAAAAAATCTCCACTAGGAAAGAATTAATTTAATATGGAATGGATTGTGCCTATCGCCGTTGCTATAATTGGTGGACCCCTGGTGGTTGTAGTCCAAAAATTAAGAGAAGAGAATACAGCCCAACACGCAGAAGCACGCGATTTGTTGCACAAAGTAGCAAACAAAGTCGACAAAGTAGACGAAAAATTAGACAACCACATAGAGTGGCATTTAATAAGGAGAAGGAAAAAGAATGAAAATAAAGAACGCTCCTAAGATAGAATATCCTAAGATAAAAAAATATCCTAAGATAAAGACACCTAAAGTGTCAACCAAAAAAAGAAAGAAAAAATAATGGCAACATATTCAAAAGAACTATTGTCAGGTTCAACACAAGGCAAACAAATTAAGGTAGCTGCAACAGCAACAGCTGGTACATTAATTCATACAGCCATCTCTGGAACAACTGACCTTGATGAGATTTGGTTGTATGCTGTAAATAGTTCGTCGTCAACGGTGAAATTGACGATTGAGTGGGGCGAAGCAACCGCACCTGACGGCAACATTGAAGTTACGGTACCAGCCGAAGACGGATACATGCTTGTAGCTCCAGGACTGCTTCTTCAAAACGGATTAGTTGTTAGAGCATTTGCTGCGACTGCAAACGTCATATTGATTAACGGTTACGTAAACAGAATAGACAAATAAAAGGAGCATAACATGCCATATTCAAAATATTCACCAAAACAAAAGAAGCTTGCCGCCGTTGCAGAACCGCGTGACAAGATTACCGGCGCCGACTTAAAAGCGTTAAGAAAAAAGCCAAAGAAAAAGGGGAAATAACTCATGGCAATCATAAAATCATATCTTACTCCAATAACATTGGATGGATTAAATCAAGAAATTGTTTTTGGTCCTGGTTATATTGACTTAAACATAAGCGATTGCAATACACTTTATGTACAATTATTTACTTCAGTTGTATCAACTTGGCAGATTCAGACCCAACAAAGTATAGATGGAACTAACTGGGTAAACCTTTCTGTTAGCGCAGGAACTGGCACTTTTGGTCCAACATATACTACCTCAGGAGCAACGTTTAGCAACATATTATCTTGCGGCGTTTTTTGTAGACCATATTTTAAACTAATAATGAACGCATATACTTCCGGTGAAGTTACAATGACAGCAGCAGTTTCTGTCGACCAGCCGGCGTCGTAAGGAAGAAAAATGGCAAAAGCAAAAAAAAGTAAATCAAAGGTAAACCAGGCAGGCAATTACACCAAGCCTGGTATGCGCAAGGCTTTGTTCAACAAGATAAAAGCCGGCACAAAAGGTGGCGACCCAGGCGAATGGTCGGCACGCAAAGCACAACTGCTTGCCAACGAATACAAGAAAAAGGGTGGCGGCTATCGTGGCTAGAGCCAAGTCGCAGGAATCATTGAAGCGTTGGGGTGACCAGAAGTGGCGCACATCCGACGGTAAACCATCCAAGGGCAAGAAGCGTTATCTGCCCGATGCTGCTTGGAATGCATTGTCGCCGGCAGAAAAAGCCGCAACCAACAGGGCAAAAGCAAAAGGAAACAGGGCTGGCAAACAGTTCGTCAAACAACCCAAGAGGATTGCACAGAAGACAAAAGGCTATAGATAATGGCTAAGCAAGGTCCTTGTTGGGATGGTTATGTGCAAAAAGGCATGAAATACAAAGGCAAAAAGATGGTGCCAAATTGTGTACCAAAAGGCGCAGCAAAAAAGAAGGGCAAAAAGTAATGGTTGTTAAAAAACTTACTGTTGCACAAAAATATCGTCAACTAAAAGCACAGACAGAACGTGCCGGAATGAAAGTAACAGAAAAAAACGGCAAGATTGTTGTTACTCGCAGAAAGAAAAAATAATGGCTAAGACCGCCGCATGGCAACGCAAAGAAGGAAAGAACCCCAAGGGCGGACTCAACGCCAAGGGACGTGCATCGTACAAAGCTCAGACTGGCGGAACACTTAAGCCACCAGTGTCCGCTAAGCAGGCAAAGAAGTCACCAAAAGCCGCCGCAAGAAGGAAGTCATTCTGTGCGCGCATGGGCGGCATGCCCGGTCCGATGAAAGACAAAAAGGGTAGGCCCACTCGTAAGGCTTTGGCCTTAAGAAAATGGGATTGTTAAATGGCAAGACAAAGCAACGCAGATAAATTATCTATTTATAGAAAACATGTTGACTACGCCAAACAGTGGCGCGCTAACGAGTATTACGACCAACTTTGGCAGAGATTAATCAACCTGTATCGTGGTCGCCACTATCGTGGTTATGTTACTGGCGACAGGCTTTTGGTCAACATTTCTTTTTCTACCATCAACACTTTGGCGCCCGCCGTTTCGATTGGTCGCCCAAAAATCAACGTCAATCCACGCAGGCCAGAAGACGCAGAAAAAGCAATACTAACGGAATCAATCATCAACTATTGGTGGCAACACTATGGATGCCAAAAAGAGTTTCAACGCGCCGTTAAAGACTACCTTATACTTGGGTATGGCTGGATTAAAACTGGGTATCGCTTTGTTGAGGAGTCCAAACTTGATGAAGTCGAATATTCTGCTGATGAAGCAGCTGATGGCAAACCTGCTGACGACGTCGAATCCTACACAATCATCAGAGAAGACAGACCGTTCCTAGAAAGAGTCGACCCGTTCGACATGTACGTCGACCCAGACGCACAATGCATGGAAGACGTACGCTGGATAGTGCAGCGCACCCGCCGTCCGTTGAAGGATGCCAAGATTGACAAGCGTTACGATGCCGCCGCAAGAAAAGATTTAGGTCCGTCATCATATCAAAAATATGCAAACATGGACAGAGGTTACATGGTGGACGCCAACTCCAACCCGGAGGAGGCATACTGTGACATCTATGAATATTACAACATTGAAAGCGGTGAGCTGTCGGTGTTCTCTGATTCAGGCGGAGAGAAGTTTTTAATCAAGCCAATCAAGATGCCGTATGAATTCGGTCACCCGTTCTACATGTTGCGCAACTACGAGATTCCAGGTTTCTTTTACCCGATGGGTGAACTAGAGGCAATCGAGCCGTTGCAGTACGAATTGAACGAAACCCGCACGCAGATGATGTTGCACAGAAAACGTTACAGCCGCAAATGGCTGTTCCAGGAATCGGCATTCGACGACGATGGTCGCCAAGCCCTGGCATCAGACGAGGACAACGTCATCGTTCCAGTCAAGTCTGGTGAGAACTTAAACAACGTGGTGGTGCCGATGCCGGCACTAATCAACCCACCAGAATTTTACAATCAATCATCATTAATTCAAAATGATATTGACAGAGTGTCTGGTGTGTCCGAGTATCAGCGTGGTGCCATTCCAGAAACCACCCGCACCGCCCGTGAGGCTGCAATCATTGCCGAGGCTGGCAATGCCAGGGTTGCAGAAAAGCTGGTTGCAATTGAAAACGGTATAGCACAATGTGCTTCTAATCTTATAATGTTGGCACAACAGTTCATGACTGGTGAGCAGACGGTAAGAATCATCGGCACGGAATCTGCACCCGTATGGCTTAGTTTTGATAAAGATTACATTAGCGGTGAGTTTGATTTTACGGTTGAAGCAGGGTCTACTGCCCCAAGAAACGAAGCTTTCCGCAGAGACATGGCCCTACAGATGGTCGCAGCAATGCAGCCATTCGCACAAGCAGGCCTGGTCAACCTGCCCAGATTGGCTGAATATGTGCTACAGCAAGGCTTTGGTGTCAAAGACCCAGGCTCATTCTTACAGCAACCACCAGCCCCAGAGCAGCCAATGTCACCAGATATGGGCAGTATGCCACCAGAAATGGCAATGGATGTGGCTCCTCCACCAATGCCAACCGAGATACCACCAGGACTTTTAACAGAAGCCGGTGGTCCAATACAGGGTCCAGGTGCACAGCCTGGAGCAAGTGGCGCCCTACCCGGTAGCATTCAAAGTCTTCCCCCCGAAATAATTCAAGCATTATTAGGTGGGCAGTAAAATAATAATGTAATGAAAAGCCCTATATTATAGGGAAACAAAAATCCAAATTAAAGGAACAACCCAAAGAAGGACGGATTCCTAATGTCAGACAATAATGAAATTAATAATGCTAGCTCTGAAAGCGTAGTTGACCCCGCCGCAAACGGACAAGTCGACGAATCTCCAGAGGTTACGGCAGAAGCCCCACAACCAGAACCAGAACTTTTTGACTACACAGAGATTGCCGACAAAGTCGTCAAACTCCAAGTAGATGGTCAAGAAATAACGGTTCCAGTTAAAGAGGCATTCAGCGGCTACCAACGTCAAGCGGATTATACCCGCAAGACCCAAGAGTTGGCTGAACAGAGAAAGCAAGTTACGTTTGCTGCAGCCCTTTCGGACGCACTCCAAAAGGACCCGGCAGGCACCTTGCAGGCGTTACAGCAGCACTACGGACTAGGTACTCCAACCCAAAGCCAACCGGCAGAGGAAGAGTACATGGACCCGGCTGAAAAACACCTTAAAAGTTTAGAGCAAAGAATCCAAGCTTTCGAACAACAAAAAGCAATGGATGATTTGACCAGAACGATTGATTCTCTGCAGAGCAAATACGGCGATGAATTCAACGCAGACGAAGTAGTGGCTAAAGCTCTGGCCACAGGTTCTACAGACTTGGAAGCAGTCTTCAAACAGATAACTTTCGATAAAGTTTATTCTAAGGCCAATGAGGCCAGCAAGAAGCTCCAAGAAGAACAAGCCAGGGTAGAGGCAAAGCGTTCGGCATCAGTGGTGTCGGGCGGTTCGTCAAGCAAGAATACCGTTGCCGCAAAAGCTCCAAAACCAACGTCGGTCTTCGAAGCCTTTGAACAGGCAAAGAAGGCACTCAACCTCTAATCAAACAACAAGGAGAATAAAATGGCCGGTAATCCCGACTTTAATTCACTGTTGTCAACTACGCTGCAAAATTATCAGCCCACACTGGTTGACAACATTTTCAAGGACCTCGTCCTTTTGAACCACATGAACGAGCGTGGTAGAGTTCGCGTCGAAGAGGGTGGTACTCAAATAATTGAGCCACTGCTCTACGCCGTCAACGACACCGTCGCCACGTACAGTGGTTACGATGCAATTGACCTCACCCCACAGGAAGGCATCTCGGCTGCCGAGTACGATTGGAAGCAGATGGCTGCTTCGGTCGCAATCAGCGGTATCGAGGAAGCAAAGAACCGTGGCACCGAGGCAATCATCAAGTTGCTGAATGCAAAGATACAGCAGGCTGAGATGTCGCTGCAGACAACGCTCAACGAGCAGTTGTTCGGCACGCCAGGTGTTGCACCTGCCGCCAAAGACTTCAATGGTCTGGGTAACATAGTTGGAACCCAGAACAACACGGTCGGTGGCATTGATGCATCAAGCAACTCTTGGTGGAACCCAACATATGATGGTACTGCATCAACATTGTCATTGGTAGACATGGCAAGCATCTACAACCAAGCTTCAAAGGGAAGCGATGTTCCTGACTTAATCATCACGAACGTTGCTCTGTTTGAGAAGTTCGAATCATTGTTGACCAACAACGTTCGTTATCAGGACGTGGCAAAGGCCAACTCTGGATTCCAGAACCTCATGTTCAAGCAGACACCAATCGTGTTTGACCTTGAGCTTGGCACGGGCACATCAGCACAACCAATGTACTTCCTTAACACGAAGTACCTCAAGCTCACCGGCTTGAATGGTTACTGGTTCAAGACCACAGAGTTCATGAATGGCACCGTTGCTGGCGTTGACGCCCGCTACGCGCTCATTCTGGCCTATGGTAACTTGACCTGCAGCAACCGTGCACGTCAAGGCTACTTGTCAGCTAACGCCAGCTAACACCCAATAAGTTTCGTTAGCGGGGGAAGTTTAAAAGCTGTCATCCTTCGGGCAGCTCTTCTCCCGCTAGCGGATTCACCGCAATACAAAAACAAACAAACAATTCTAATTAATAAAACATTAGTTAGGTATCTGCCGAAAGGCAAGGAGAAAGAACAACTATGGCAACAAATAATAAATTCATTGTAGAAAGAACAAACGTACTGGCCGCCGACGTAACAGTCGGTGCTACGTACGCAGTGTTGGACAACGAGGATTTTGGTTTCTATGGCAAAGCAGGCGAAACTTACGAGTTTAAAGCCCGCGTTGTCTATAGTGCCTCAGCAGCAGACAAAGGCGCAGCCTTCTCGGTCAGTGCTGGTGCGGTACCAACCTCAATTCACTTCATTTCGGAGTACAACACGGATGCAACAACGGTCGTTCGCACGGCTTGCGTAGCAATTAACACCCCAGACCATGGAACGGCTTCGGTCGCAGTTGCGACTGGATTCAACACCGCACTTGTCTATGGCGTAATCACACCATCGGCAGACGGTTTCATTGGTGTTAGCGGCATCGCAGAAGAAGCATCTACCATTACAGCCAAGGGTACATTGTCAACCCTGTCGTGGAAGCGTGTATTCGTAGGCGATAACGAATAATCTAGCAATCCGTAACGTGCCGCCAGGGGTGAAGGAACCTCTGGCGGCATGTTTTACATTTAGCGAAAGAAGGATAATATGAACAAACAAACACACAGCCAAGGCCAGGGTTTAGCTGGCACACAGCCCTACGGAATGGCAGAGGGTGTACGTCATATCGGTAATGGACGTGCAGACTATCATGGCGCAGGCGTAGAACTGGCACCACCATCCGGCATTCCGTACGGCGGCGTGCATTACAAGGGTGGTTTGTGCCAAGCCATGACAGCAAAAGAAGACCAATGCAAAGCCCCAAAGGCAAAAGGCACTGACTACTGTGTCGGTCACCTTAATCATTTGAAGAAGATGGGCGAAAACCAAGACGCAGCTTTAGACCCCAAAATATAAGGAGTTTTAAATGGCTATAAACTTTTCCAATGCCAACCTGACACTCGCACAGATGCGTACGTTTGTTGGCGAACTGTCTGACCTTGACATTGGTTTTGACCCCAATGACGATATTTCAACCGACTTGGTCAATGGTTTTGTTAAAGAAGGTTTCCAAAAGATTGTAGCTTTAAGCCAAAGATATCCTTATTATCAATCAACATATGGGTTTTCAACTATTGCAAACCAAAGAAGTTACACCAATTTTGGTAGAATTTTACCATCAGTAGTATCGGTAAATATTAGTGACATTCAACAAATAATAGCAGTTGTTAACAATACTGACAACGGTAATGCATTAGTTTATCTTGACCAGGCAAGGTGTGAATCAATCTGGGTTGGCACATCAGACCAAGCAGAAATACCAGCATACTTTTCAATATGGGCTGGTCAATTAAATCTTTGGCCAAAACCAAATGATGTTTACTCTATAACCATTCGTGGTTTTAGAGTTCCAAGTTTGACCTGGTTTTCTGACGAAAACTTATCAATAGACATTGACCCCCAAATGCAATTGCCATTAATCAACTACGTAATGGCACGCATCTTCCAATTCCAGGAAGACCCGGAGATGGCAAGAGAATACATGTCAAGCTTCGAAAAAGCCGTTGCAATCATTCAGGGCCAGTTGACCGCACCATCAAGCAACAGACAACTAATCATGTCTGGCGGTTTGCAACTCACGCCGTACGATTGGTGGTGGAGCGACACTCCAAACCTAAGAGTGCTGCCAGGTAGCCCATACCCGTTAGGGGTTGCGTTATAAATGGCGCAGATTCTTTTTGACCAAGTAAGGGACTTTACCGGTGGTCTAAACTTCCGTGCCGACCAGTTTCAGTTAAGGAACAACGAATCACCTTTCATATTAAACCTTGACGTTGACCCGCGCGGTGGCGTGTTTAGTCGTGCCGCATACAGAAAAAAGCACACGACACAGGTAAGCGGCAACTGGAATCCAAAGCTGTTGTTCAACTACAAATATCCGTCGGCGCCAAGAATAATATTATCAACCGGCAAAGACGGTGCAACAGACGGCAAGATATACAAATCAACTGGTGGCGACTTTAGCACGATAGAATATTCTTCTGGTAACGACATTGCAGTCAAGTCCACCAACGGTGCATCGGTCACAACTTGGCAAGAGACGCTGTACATGGCGATAGGCAAAGATGCCACTCAAATGTATTATTGGAACGCAGGCTCTACGTACGCGGTTGCGTTATTGGCATCTGGTCCGACTTGGCAACCGTACCAGGTTCCAACTGGTGGTTACATGCCAAGGGCAGAATTGGTTAGGGCGCATGCAAACAAATTGTTCGTTGCAAACACGTTCGAGGATGGCGAATCACATCCGAACAGAATACGTTGGTCGCACGAAAACAGGCCAGAAGACTGGTTTCAGGACGACTTCATAGACATCATTGCCGGTGGTGAAGGAATAACAGGTTTAGCTGTAGTAGATGGTCAACTGCTAATATTTAAACCCAAGGCTGTTTATTTGCTTATGGGTTACGATGCCGACTCGTTCCAGCTCGTAGAACTTTCTACGACGGTTGGAATTCAATATCCACAAAACGTAGTCGAGGGTTCTGGTGGCGCTTATTTCTTCGATTATCCAGCAGGATTGTTGTTCTTTAATCGCAATGGTATTCAAAATGTTTATGACCGCCTGAAGCCAACCATTGACACCAACAGAATCAACGCACAAAAACTAGACAAATTAACTTTATCATATGTAAACGACAGAGTGTGGATGTCTGCACCGTTTGATTTTGACACCGATACACAAAGCTCAACATCCAATCCAACTGGTTCGGCAATTGATTATTCCAACGTCAATTTTATCTATGACCCGTCGATAGGTGCAGGCGGAGCATTCACGTTGTATCAGTCGGCAACCTGGTACGGAGGAGCCGCAACACCGGTAAATTTGACAGGTTTTGGATTGATGTCGGGGTGTGATTGGACGGACGCAACAGGCGAAATATATCATCTAATGATTAATCCAAACAGTTCTTTTAAATACGTGATGTACGTCGATGAATATGATTTCGTGGACGACATTCCGCAAAACACCAAAGACGACGTGCCAGAGGGCGACCAAGAAGGCGATTACGAAACGATATACACGACCTCGTGGTTTTATGACGACCGTTACGTGCAGGACAAAACGTTCGTAAGAAGCCTGTATGTCGTACGTCCGGTAGACGTTATAACGGAAATAAACGTCGACGTTTACCACGACTTCAACACAGAATCACCGGTTACGTCCCATGACGTAACCCTTGACCCAGTTATTACGGGAGACGTGTGGGGCACCGGTGTTTTTGGCACGGCTGTATTTGGTGAAAGCGATTTGCAAGAAGGCATACAAAAAGGCGGAAGGCTAAAGAAAGCCAAGGCGGTGCAACTAAAGTTTCAAGGTCCAAACGCCAATCTGGTTGGAGTAGATGGTCCGGAAGGTAGACAGTGGGGAATAAACTCAATCGCATGGAAATTTAAACGTAGAAAAGTCAGGAGTCAAAGATAATGACAACGTTAACAATACCAAACTCATTTAGTACGGGAGAAGTAATTGACGCGGCAGAAATGAACGCCAACTTCACCGCAGTAAAGACATACGCAGAAGCCCTGTCCGATGGTTCGGGTTTTGACGCAGGCGCAATCAACACAGAAGACATAGCAGACACTTCGATAACAACTGCAAAGATTGCAACAGGCGCAGTTACTGCAGCAAAGATACCGGCCAGCATTGCCCTAACGACACCAAACATTGGCGCAGCAACAGGTACATCGTTGAACGTTACTGGTGCTGTAATTGCCCACATAATTCCATCACCAGTGGTCGGCCCCTACAGCCTTGTGCTTTCCGACGACGGGACCATCATTGAGAAGAATGATGCTTCTGGCACCACTGTCACCATTCCATTGAACACAGCCGTTGATTTTCCCAACGGAACACAAATTGTGTTTATCCAGACTGGTGTTGGTCAAACGACCATTGCTGGCGCTGCAGGAGTAACCGTAAACGGCACACCTGGTTTGAAATTGCGTGCACAATACTCGTCTTGTGTTTGCATTAAACGTTCAACCAACACTTGGATTTTGTTAGGAGACTTAGCAGCCTAATGCTAGTAAACGTAATTGCAGGTAGTGGTGGTGCTCCAGATACACCAACCATTGGTACCGCTACTGGCGGTAATGCTCAGGCAACTGTTGCATTTACGGTGCCATCTTACACGGGTAAGGGTGGTGCCGTAACTTACCGTGCATTGTCGACACCAGATAGCGTTGAGGCAACCAATTCAGGCACGCCAATTACTGTAACTGGTTTAACAAACGGCATATCTTATACTTTTCAAGTAAGACTAGAAACTTCTTATGGAGTAAATAGTCCTTATTCAGCCGCCTCAAATGCGGTAACTCCAGTTGCTCCTCCAGTTCCACCACCGCCACCGCCTGTGCCACCACCGCCACCGCCGCCGCCACCGCCCGAGCCACCACCGCCA
>Ga0194131_10001717_pt1 | contig 37067 bp, 32 predicted proteins | sample TA2KigO120mmetaG_FD_148631 | JGI IMG/M metagenome (GOLD analysis project Ga0194131, IMG submission 148631) | Freshwater microbial communities from Lake Tanganyika, Tanzania - TA2015053 Kigoma Offshore 120m | ecosystem: Environmental > Aquatic > Freshwater > Lake | place: Tanzania: Lake...
GCCGCCCGCGGAGCCGCCGCCGCTGCCCGGCACGCCACGCACGGCGCTGCAGACGATCGTGATCGACCCCGGGCACGGCGGCGACGAAGCGGGCGTGCGCGGCGCGGACGGCGTCGAGGAGAAGCAGGTCACGCTGGAGGTCGCGCGGCGGCTGCGCGCGCTCGTCGAGAACCGGCTCGGCGTCCGCGTGATCATGACGCGTGACGAGGATCGCGCGCTCAGCCTCGACGAGCGCGCGGCCGTCGCCAACAACAGCAAGGCGGATCTCTTCCTGAGCCTGCACGCCAACGCGGCGCCGTTCCCGGCCGTCGCGGGCGCGGAGGTCTTCCACCTGCGCCTCGATCCCGAAGCGGACGAGGCCCGCCGCTCCGCCGAGGCTGTGGCGATCGAGCTGCCCGTCCTCGGCGGCGCCACGCGCACGCTCGACGTCATCCGCTGGGACCTCGCCCAGTCGCGCCACGTCGAGGCGTCCGCGGTGCTCGCCGGCATCCTCGCCGACACGCTGCGCGGCCAGGTCCCGATGGGGCCGCGGCCGCTGCAGGACGCGCCGCTGCGCGTGCTGATGGGGGCCAACATGCCCGCGGCGCTCGTGGAGATGGCGTACCTGACGAACCCGGAGCAGGAGGGCCGCGCGCGCAGCGAGGCGTTCCAGACCTCGGTCGCGCAGGGGCTCTTCGAGGCCGTCCTCAAGTTCCGCGCCTACCTGGAGGAGAGGCGTCCGTGACGGCCGTTCGCGCGGCGATCGGCGTGGCGCTGCTCGCGCTGCTCGCATGGGCGGTGACGCAGGGGCTCGAGTGGCTGATCAGGCCGCGGACGCCGGGCACGCAGGCGACCGCGGGCGGCGCCACCGCGGATCCGGGCGTGCCGCACATCACCGCGACGCTCTTCTACGGCGCGCCCGACGGCACCGGCCTGGTCGGCGTGCGGCGTGAGGTGCCGCTCGCGGAAGGCGTGGTGCCGCAGGGCCGCGCCATCCTCACCGCCCAGCTGGAGCCGGCGCCCGAAGGCCACGTGTCCGTCATCCCGCAGGGGACCACGCTGCGCGCCTTCTACGTGACCCCGCAGGGCGACGCGTTCGTGGACCTCAACGGCGACGCGTCGGCGAAGCATCCGGGCGGCTCGTTCACCGAGCTCCTCACCGTGCACGCGATCGTCAATGCGGTGACCGCGAACCTGCCCTCCATCCAGCGCGTGCAGATCCTGATCGACGGCAGGGAGGCCGACACGCTGGCCGGCCACGTCGATCTGCGCCGCCCGCTGCCGCGCGACACCTCCCTGGTGCGCGCCGCGCAGGACGGTCAGTGAGATGGCCCAATCGTTCGAGAGCAGTGATGTAGAGTGATCGGCATGAGAGCCGATGGCCGCCTGGCCGAGCAGTTGCGCCCGACCCGCATCACCCCCAATTTTCTCGTTCACGCCGAAGGATCCGTGCTCGTCGAGGCCGGCAAGACGAAGGTCATCTGTGCCGCGAGCGTCGAGGACCGCGTGCCGCCGTTCCGCCGGAACACCGGGAAGGGCTGGGTGACGGCCGAGTACGGGATGCTGCCGCGGTCCACGACCACGAGGTCGCAGCGCGAGTCCACGGCGGGCAGGGTCGGCGGGCGCACGCAGGAGATTCAGCGGCTGATCGGCCGGTCGCTGCGCGCGGTGACGCGGCTCGAGGAGCTCGGCGAGCGCACGATCACGCTCGACTGCGACGTGATTCAAGCGGACGGCGGGACGCGGACGGCCTCGATCACCGGCGCCTTCGTCGCGCTCGTGCTGGCGCTCAACAGGATGCGCGAGCACGATCTCATCCGCACCATGCCCGTGCAGGACTACGTCGCCGCGACGAGCGTCGGCATCGTGGACGGCGAGCCGCTGCTCGACCTCGCGTACGTCGAAGACTCGCGCGCCGAGGTGGACATGAACATCATCAAGACGGGCGCGGGACTCTACATCGAGCTCCAGGGCACGGCGGAAGCGCTGCCCTTCGGCCGCGAGGCGCTCAACCGCCTGCTCGACCTCGGCGACACGGGCATCCGCCAGCTCATCGCGCTCCAGCGCGGCTTCGTCGGTCAGTTCCTGGACAGGAAGTAGGTCAAAGGTCAAGGGTCAAGGGTCTGCGCCTCTTCATCGCCACTACCAACCGCGACAAGCTGCGCGAGATCCGGCACATCCTGGCCGGCGTCGCTGTCGACATCCTCAGCCTGCAGGACGTCGCGTCCGTGCCCGAACCTGAGGAAACCGGAGAGACGTTTCGCGACAACGCCCGGCTGAAAGCGCTCTCCTACGACGCCTACGCGCCTGACGGCGCCTGCACGGTCGCCGAGGACTCGGGCCTGGTGATCGACGCGCTCGACGGCGAGCCTGGCGTCCGCTCCGCGCGCTTTCTTCGTCCCGAGGCGTCCTACCCGGAACGGTTCCGGGAAATCTACAGGCGGCTGGCGGAACGGCCGGGGCGTGCGCGCACAGCGCGGTTCATCTGCGCGGTGGCCATCGCCCGTGACGGACGCATCGTGCACGAAACGTCAGGAACCGTTGAGGGTGAGGTGGCGCCGGAGCCGCGCGGCAGCGGCGGCTTCGGCTACGACCCGATTCTCTACTATCCGCCCTACAACGCCACGCTTGGTGAAGTCACCGAAGCCGAGAAGCTCGCCATCGCGCATCGCGGCGAAGCGTTTCGAAAGGTGGCGGACTGGATAAGAGGAATGGAGAACGGAGAACGATGAGTTGTTCTCCCTTCCAACACCAGAGTCCGGCCACGGACGGAAGCGATCTCCCAGGGCGAGCAGGGCGGGCTACTCACGCTGGAAGGTCCGGCTGACCGCGATCGGCGTCGCGGCCTGGCGCGCGTGGCAGCGGCGACAGCCGCCAGGCGCGTCGCTGCCTAAAGCTTCCTGAGGCGGACGCGGCGCACGGCGTGGTCGCGCCCCTTCTCCAGGATCAGGTGGGCGCGCTCGCGCGTGGGCAGCACGTTCTGCCGCAGGTTCACGAGGTTGATCGACCGCCAGATCGAGCGCGCGGTGGCGGCCGCTTCATCCGTCGTCAGCGACGCGTAGCGGTGGAAATACGAGGACGGGTTCCTGAACAGGGTCTCCCGCAGCGCGAGGAAGCGCTCGACGTACCACTGTTCGATGTCGCCCTCGTTGGCGTCCACGTAGATCGAGAAGTCGAAGAAGTCGGACACGAACGTCGACGGGCCGCTGCCGGTCTGCAGCACGTTCAGCCCCTCGACGAGGACGATGTCGGGCTGGCGGACCACCTGGTACTCGCCGGGCACGATGTCGTAGGCGAGATGGGAATACACCGGCGCGCTGACTTCCTCGGCGCCGGACTTCAGGTCCGCCATGAAGCGCACCAGCCGCCGCTGGTCGTAGCTCTCGGGGAACCCCTTGCGCTCCATCAGCCCGCGCGCCTCGAGCTCGGTGCGCGGCAGCAGGAACCCGTCGGTCGTGACCAGATCGACGGCGGGATGGGTCGGCCAGCGCGCGAGCAGCGCCTGCAGCACGCGCGCGATGGCGCTCTTCCCCACCGCCACGCTCCCGGCAATGCCGATCACGTAGGGCACGCGCGGGGTCGCGGCGCCGAGGAACGTCGCCGCCGCCTCGTGCAGCCGGTGCCCCGCTGCGACGTACAGGTTCAGCAGGCGCGAGAGCGGCAGGTAGACGTCGGCCACCTCGTCGAGCGACATGCGCTCGGTGGGCCCGATCACCTGCCGGAGCTGCGGCTCGGTCAGCGGCAGCGGCGTGGCGTCGCTCAGGCGCGCCCACCCGGCGCGCGTGAACTCGACGAAGCGGGACACGGCGACCTGTTCGCCCGGAGACGCGGTCACAGCCTAAGCATAAGCGACACGGCCATCGCGAAGCCGATGACGACGACCATCCGCCGCACGGCGGTCCTTCCGATGCGCCGGGCGATGCCGGCGCCGCCGACGCCGCCGAGCACGGCGCCGGCCGCCATCACGAGCGCGTCCGACCAGACGACCAGGCCGCTGACGACGAAGTAGGCCGAGGCCACCGCGTTGACCGCCACCGCCAGCACGTTCTTGATGCCGTTCATCTGGTGGATGTCGGTGTGGCCCATGACGCTCAGCGCGGCGAGCATCAGGATGCCGATGCCCGCGCCGAAGTAGCCGCCGTAGATGCCGACGAGGAGCTGGAAGAACATCACCCACGAGAACCAGTGCGAGCGGGCCTCGTGATACGGCGCCAGGTTGAACCGGCGCTGCAGCGGCTCCTGCACCATGAACAGGACCGTCGCGAACAGGATGAGCACCGGCACGAGCCGGTCGAAGACGTCGGTGGGCGTCCGGTACAGCAGCACCGCGCCGGCCAGCCCGCCGATGACGCTCGGCACGACCAGCGCCCAGACGCGCGTGTCGAGCCCGCGCATCTCGCGGCGGTAGCCCCACACGCTGCCGAGCGATCCCGGCCACAACGCCACCGCGTTGGTGGCATTGGCTGGAATCGATGGCACGCCGAGCCAGATGAGCGTGGGAAAGGAAATCAGCGTGCCGCCGCCGGCGACCGAATTCATCGCGCCGGCGATGGCAGCGACGCTTATGAGCAGGACCTCCCGCACTCCTCAGAAGATATCAAGGCACAAGCTCCAAGATCCGAGATCCAAGATCCAAAGGCGCCTGAGCATTCCACTGCATGGCGGCTGAAGGCGCGTGTTCCAGCCTGTTTTCGCGGGTCTTGTCCGCAACGGATCGACAAAGATGTCGGAACACGCCCTGTGCACCAACACGATTGTCGGACTGACTGATCGGAGATAATCGCGGCATGTCTTCACCCTACGAGAGCGCGGATCTCCTCCTGAAGCTGTACGACATGCGCCGCGAGCCGACGATGCGCCAGGCGCGCACGTGGTTCGTGACCTTCAATCCCGACAGCGCCGACGACGTCGGCGCCGTGCTCCGCAGCGAGCACAGCGCGGCCTACCGCATGGTGACGTCCTTCTGGGACATGGCCGCCTCCTTCGTCAACAACGGCGCCATCGACGAGAAGATGTTCAACGACGCCAACGGCGAGCACATCGTCGTCTTCTGCAAGGTGGAGCCGTTCCTGGCCGAGCACCGGGCACGCGCGGGCCAGCCGCAGTACCTGCTGCAGCTCGAGCAGCTCGTGATGCGCATCCCGAACGCGAAGGAGCGACTGGCGGCGGCGCGGGAGCGCTTCCGCGCGATGGCGGCGGCGCGCACCTGATGGGGGCACGCGATGGCCTGGGCGCCATGCCCCTGTACGTCAACCTCCATCGCATCTACAACGAGCTGGCGGAGGCGGGCGTCGCGGCCGGCGCCCCGCTGACGCCCGAGCAGCTCTTCCCGTTCGACCAGATCCACTACCACGGCACCGACGCGGTGACGCACGCCGCGGAGACGCTCCAGCTCACGTCCGAGAGCCGCGTGCTCGAGATCGGCTCGGGCCTCGGCGGCCCGGCCCGCTTCCTGGCGCACACGGTCGGCTGTCACGTGACCGCGCTCGACATCCAGGACGAGATGCACACCATCGCGTCCGACCTCACGCGCCGCGCCGGGCTGGCCGGCACGGTCACGCACGTGCTCGGCGACGCACTCAGCTACCCGTTTCCCGACCCCAGCTTCGACGCGGTCGTGAGCTGGCTGGCGATTCATCACATCCCCGATCGGCCGCGCCTCCTCGAGCGCCTCAGGCAGGCGCTCCGCCCGGGCGGCTGGCTCTACGTCGAGGACCTCTACGCACGCGCCCCGTTCAAGGGCGATGACGTCGCCGACGTGAAGCACGTGCTGTACGGGGTGACGATGACCGGCGTGGAGGAGTACCAGCGCGAGGTCAACGCCGCGGGGTTCACCGTCGTCGAGATGAGCGAGATGAGCGGGCCGTGGGGCGCGTTCTGCGCCGAGCGCGCCGCGGCGTGGAAGGCGGCGGCCGACCGGCACGTGCGCGTGCACGGCATCGAGACCTACGCGACGCTCGAAGGCTTCTTCACCACCGTGCAGCGCCTGTTCGAGCGCGGCAGCCTCGGCGGACTGCGCCTGCTCGCCCAGGTGCCGAAGGAAACGAAGACGACGGAGTGAACGGATTCACGGAGAACCGGAGGGACGGAGAACCGTACGGAAGATCCTCCGCTCCTCCGGTTCTCCGTGTGAACCCGTTGCCTCCGTCTGCTCCGCTAGCGCGGTTTCGACTTCTTCGTAGTGTCCGGCTTTAGCCGGACCACACACGGCGGTGCCGATCAACGTGGTCCGGCTAGAGCCGGACACTACGACGTTTCAGAAACCGCTCTAGCTCCTGCACGGGCTCGGGGCGAACTTGGAGCCGTCGGGCTCCCTCTTGAAGTCCGAGCTGGTGATGAACGGCTGCACGAGGTACGTCGGGTCCTCGACGATCGTCGTCACCGTCAGCCAGTCGCCCGCGTTCCCCTCGTTGTGGAAGAGGAAGTACTCGGTCAGCACGGCGTTCTCGCTGGAGGGCACGCCGTTCCTGCGCAGCCACGCCGCGCGGAGGTTCCTCGTGTTGACGCGCAGCGGCGCCCAGCGGAGCGGCGGGGCCGCGCCCCGGCCGGCGGGCGGACGCTCCCACTCGGCGACCGAGTGCCCCTGCAGCGTGCGCTCGGCAGGCGCCGGGCGCGCCGCGTCGAAGTGCAGCCGTCGCGTCTGCTGCCCGGCATCGCTCTCGATTTTCAGCGTCGTGTCGTTCTCCCACGAGATGCGCAGCCGTCCCGGCATCCGCATGAGCGCGGCAGCGCCGTAGGCGAGACACGAGCCGTCGGTCGCGGGATCCCACGCCGCCGCGGCCTTGCGGCCCGCGTCGTTCACCGGCACGCTCGAGGTGTCGCCCTTGGCGGGCGTCACCATGCGCCAGCGCCAGTCTTCGGTGACGACCGAGACCCACGTGCCCGTGAGATCCACCGGCGATGCGGCGCGAGGCGTGGGCGGAGGCACGGGCGGCCCGCCGCCGCGCTGGGCAGACCCTGAGACGGGCCACAGAGCCACAGAGACACAGAGCAGAAGAATCCACTCCGTGACTCCGTGTCTCCGTGGCCTGTGATCGCAAGACGGGATCATCATGACTTCGCCGTAAGATTCCGATACACCGTCTCGACGAACATCGTCGTCGTCCAGAAGCCGCTGTCGGCACCGAAGCGCGCGTCGTAGTCGATCGTCGGCCGCGCGGCCTTGACCTGCTCGATCGTCATGCCGCGCGTGATCATCGTCTGGATGCGGTCGCGGATGATCGTGACCATGTCGCGGTACTCGACCACTTCCCACTCGTCGGTCACCCGGCCGTGCCCGGGGATGATCAGCGTGCCGCCCTCCTCGACGTTGCTCGGCACGGCGATGCCGATGATGCGGTTGAGGGCGGCGATGATGCCGTTGACGTGCCCGCCGCCGGCGACGTCGATGTAGGGATACGTCGTGGTGACGAACACGTCGCCCGTGCTGAGGACGTCGGAGCGGCGGAAGAAGACCAGGATGTCGCCGTCGGTGTGCGCCGCCGGCTGGTGGAACATCTGCACGGCCTCGCCGTTGAACAGCATGTCGCGCTGATCGCCGAAGAAGGTCACCGTCGGCCAGGCGCCCTGCGGCGCCGGCGTGGCGGTGCCCGGGAAGCTGAGGCGCTTGAGGACGTTCTCGTGCGCGACGATCTCGGCGCGGTTGCGCGCCGCGTTGCCGATGTCGCCGAAGACGTTCCCGCCGGCGCGCGTGCCGCCCGCGCTCGCGATGCGCTCGTTGCCGCCGATGTGGTCGGGGTGCATGTGCGTGTTCACCACGAAGCGGATCGGCTTGTCGGAGAGCGCGCGCACGGCCGCGAGAATCTTGTCGCTCATCGGCGCGAACTGCGTGTCGACGACGAGCACGCCGTCCTCGCCGGTGTGCACGGTGACGTTGCTGCCGGCGCCGACCAGCATGTGGATGTTCGGCCGAACCTGGACGGTCTCGATCTGGACGCTGTCGAAATTCTGCTGCTGCGCCGCCGCCAGCCCGGCGAGTGCCACGAGTCCCAACGCAAGATACGCGCGCGTCACCGTCTGCCCCTCAGCTTCTGCTGGAACTCCGGGTACATCGTCTCGGCGCCGCCGCGGAGCGCCTCCTCCGGCAGGCCGCGCCGTTTGCGCGTCTCGGCGAGGAAGGGGTTCTCACCCGGGAAATAGGCGGGGACGTCCTGCGCCTCGGAGGGCCGGTCGGCCACCTCGACCACCGGCAGGCAGACCCACAGCCAGTTCTGCTGCGGCAGCTCGCGCAGGCTGAGCACGAAGTTCTGGCTCTTCACGAGCGGCTCGGTCAGGTAGACCGGATCGCGCACGACCGTGACGTGCGTCATGACGTTGCCGGTCCGGATGAAGCGCTCGGTCATCGTCGTGCGGTCGCTCTGCGGCAGCCCGTTGCGGCGGACCCACCCCTGCTTGATGTGCGTGGTCGTCACCGTCAGCATGTCGCCTTCCCACCGGCCCGTGGAGAACCCCATCCACGTGTGCGGCGTGTTCGGCGAGGGATGCGGCCGGCCGTCCATCCAGATCGTGCGCGTCTGCTCGTAGGTGCTGATGTACTGCTTGATGGCGACGATCTCCTGCGTCCTGGGGTCCTTCTCTTCCCAGATGCGGACGTTCATCGGGCCGCGGTAGATGTAGGGCGAGATGTGCACCTGGCACTGGTGCTCGGGCACGGTGAGCCGCGACGGGTCCCAGCTCTCCGCCCACTTGCGCGCGCCTTCGGTGATCGGCAGGCCGAGGTAGTCGCCGAGCTCGGGGCCCGGCAGGCGCTCGGGTTGATCCTCGTGGAAGCGCGGCTGCCAGATGCCCGAGAGGTCCGCCTGCGCGTACGCGGGGGCGCTGACGCACAGCACTCCCGCGACGAGGGACGCCACGATCGACGGGCGACGCATGCGCCGCCCCTACTTGTCGCCGCCGATGAAGGTCGCGTCGGTCCGGCGCGACGCCGCCGCGCCCGATCGCGCGGTTGCGGTCGTCGAGCTGCCGCTGCGCTCGATCGTCGCCGCGCGCGCGGCCACGCCGGCCGCCGACGGCTGGTTCTCCTCCGGCACCGTGATCGGATCGAGCATCTGCTCGATCGTCGCGCGCTGCGCCTCGAACCACGGCGGCAGCAGCAGGCTCGTGCCGAGCTCCTCCCACGGCTCGTCGCGCGTGAAGCCGCCCTCGGCCGTCGCCGCGCACTCGACGAGCACGCCGCCGGGCGAGCGCGTGTAGATGGAGTGGAAGTAGTTGCGGTCCTTGATCTCGGAGCAGTCGGTGTAGCCGAGCTCCTCGTACAGGCCCTTCTGCTCGGCGAGCGCCTCGTCGCTGTCCACTTCGAGCGCGACGTGGTGTCCCGTGCCGGCGCCGAAGCCCCAGCTCCCCTGGTTCTTGTCGGGCTCGTGGTGCAGCACGAGCGTCCGCATCGCGCCGCCCTCGGCCACCTCGAACTGGTGGTACGGGCCCTCGCTGCCGGTCTTCCGGAAGCCGAGCGCGTCGGTGAGGAAGCGCTCCATCTCGGAGAGCTCGCGGATCGACAGCACCGGCCCGTAGAAGCCGCGGTTCGCCACGTCCGCGCTGATCTCGTGCGTCGTCCACCCGGCGCGGACGTCGGCGGCGTTCTCGACGACCTCGAGGAGGAGGCCCGACGGGTGCTTGAAGCGGATGAACTTCTGGCCGAGCCGCTCCTGCACGCCGCTGTTCTCGATGTTGTGGCGCGCGAAGTGGTCCTTCCAGAAACTCAGCGAGCCCTTCGGCACCGAATACGCGGTGGACTGAATCTGGCCCGAGCCGGTCCGCCCGGGCACGCGCTTGAACGGGAACGTGGTGTAGACCGACCCCACCTCGGCGTTCGCGTTCGCGTAATAGAGGTGGTAGTGGGCGTAGCGGCCGTCGAACAGCACCGTCTGCTTGATCAGACGCTGCCCGACGACTTTCGTCATGAAATCGATGTCTTCCTGGGCACCACTCGCGCAGACGGTGATGTGGTGGATGCCCCTGACGAGATTGGCCATGATGTCCTCCCCGATTGGCGGCGGGACGGAATAATGCCCCGTCACGGCGATTTATTTCAACGTCAATTCGATTACGCCGATAATTCCGCGCCGCTTATGAATGTACTTGCAATCTACCGGCGGCGCGGCCATTATCCCGCGGCGCAGGCCGTTTCATACCGGCAGGAGGTTTCATGACGAAGGTCGTTTCGGTGAGGATTCTACTCGCGGGGACCCTGCTTCTCGCGACGCTGTCCGGACGTGCGGTGGCCCAGGCGCCGACCGGGCAGATCAGCGGTCGGGTCACGGACTCGAGCGGCGCGGTGCTGCCCGGCGTCGACGTGACCGTCACGCAGACGGACACCGGCATTGTCCGATCCGCGGTGACGAACGAGACCGGCACGTTCACGCTGCCCAGCCTTCCCCTGGGTCCGTACCGCCTCGAGGCGATGCTGCCCGGATTCCGCACGTTCGTACAGGGCGGCATCACGCTGCAGGTGAACGCGCGCCTCGTCGTCGACCCGGTGCTCGCCATCGGCGAGATCAACGAGGCCATCACCGTCGTGGCGCGGCCCTCCGACATCGCGGTGGAGACGCGCAGCATGGGCGTGGCGACGGTCGTCGAGCGGGAGCGCATCCTGGAGCTGCCGCTGCCGGCCCGCAACGTGACGTCGCTCATCAACCTCGCGGGCGCCGCGGTGACCGTCGGACAGTCGCCGAGCTGGGGGATGGCGACCGGCGTGAACATCGCCGTGGCCGGCGGCCAGCGCTTCGGCGTCGCGTACATGCTCGACGGCGCCGAGCACACGAACCGGTTCGATCAGACCGGCATGCCGATGCCGTTTCCCGATTCGCTGCAGGAATTCCGCGTCAGCACGAGCGCACAGGAAGCGGGCACCGGCCGGGCCTCGGGCGCCTCGGTCAACGCGGTGACGCGCTCGGGCACCAACCAGTTCCACGGCGACCTCTTCTGGTTCGCGCGCGACGCCGCGTTCAACGCGCGGAAGGCGGACGCGACGCGTGACGACGGGCTGAAACGGAACCAGCCCGGGTTCACGATCGGCGGACCGATCGTGTCGAACCGGCTGTTCTTCTTCGGCGGCTACCAGAGCACGATCCTCGACCAGCGGCCCTCCGACACGCTGTCGATTGTCCCGACCGCCGCCATGCTGAGCGGCGACTGGACCGCCTTCAACCAGTGCTACCGCCCGGTCTGGCGCGACACCGACTTTGCCGATGGGCGCGTGGACCCCTCGCGCTACAGCGCGGCGGCGCGCGCGCTCGCCGCACGCCTGCCCGCGACGACCGACCCGTGCGGCCAGGTCCGGTGGGGCGATCCGATCGAGCGCCACGACCGGCAAATCGTCGCCCGCGTCGACTTCCAGCAGGCCCTCACCCACTCGATCTTCGGCCGCTACATGGGGACGAGCCACAACCAGGGGGTTCCGTACCAGGAGGGCGCGAACCTGCTGTCGTCGACCGGCAGCGGCTTCGACGACCGGCACGACTCGATCGTGCTCGGCAACACGTGGGTGGTGACCACCAACACGGTGAACTCCGCGCGGTTCGCGTACAACCGCCTCGGCGTGAACAAGGCCGGCGCGCGGTTCTTCGATCCGGCCGACGTGGGCATCAACATGTGGACGTCGGTGCCCGGACACTTCGTGATGAGCGTGCCCGGCCACTTTGCGCTCGGCAGCGGCCCGACCGCGAAGCGGGAAATGAGGCAGAACCAGTATCAGCTCAGCAACGACCTGAGTCTGACGCGCGGCGCGCATCAGCTCAGCCTCGGCGGCACGTGGGGCCGCGCGGACGTCGTGTCGCTGGCGCACACGCGTGGCGTGGGCGGCATCACGTTCTCCGCCAACAACACCGGCAATGCGATGGGGGATTTCCTCCTCGGTCGCATCACGGAGATGCGGCAGTCGATGCCGAGCACGCTCAGCCCGTACCAGCACTACCTCGGGCTGTACGCGCAGGACACGTGGCGTGTGAACAACGAGCTGACGCTGAACCTCGGGCTGCGCTACGAGCCCTACATCCCGATGGTCTGGATGGAGAACGAGTACGGCGGGATCCGCGTCTACCGCTTCGACGTGGACGACTTCAAGGCGGGCCGCCGGAGCGCGGTGTTCCCGAACGCCCCGGCCGGCTTCGCGTATCCGAGCCAGCGTCCCGACGGCTCCGGGCCGGCCGACTTCGAGGGCCACTCGGGGATTCCGGCCAAGTGGAACAAGTTCGCCCCGCGCCTCGCCGCCGCGTGGGACCCGGGCGGCCAGGGGCGGACGGCCATCCGCGGCAGTTACGGCGTCGCGTACGACGTCATCGAGCTGCAGTCGCTGCTCAACTCGAACAACGTGTCGCCCTGGGCGGCGGACATCATCCACCGGACGGGCACGCTCGATCAGCCGTGGGCGGGCCTGCCGGGCGGCAATCCGTTCCCGTTCGACTGGCGCACCACCCCGCTCTTCGCGCCGGGGTCGGTCTTCATCCCGTTCAGCCAGGACCTCGACATGACGTACGTGCAGTCGTGGAACCTCGGCCTGCAGCAGCAGATACGCGACCGGTGGCTGGTGTCGACCAGCTATCTCGGCAGCCTGACGAACGCGCTGTGGAACACGACGGCGGTCAACCCCTCGCGGATCCTGACGCCCGCGTCGCATCCGTCGCTCTTCACGGGGCCCAACACGTGCGTGCTCGAGGGCGTGCCCTACACGCCGTGCAACCAGGCGACCAACATCAACCAGCGGCGGGAGCTGCGCCTGTGGGCGGCCCAGCACAATCCGGCGCTGCTGCGTGATGCGGCCCTCTTCGCCAACATCGACGAGTACCGCTCGGACAGCACGTCGCGCTATCACGGCCTGCTCACGTCGGTGCGCGGATCCGTGGCCGGCGTGAATCTGAACGCCAACTACACGCTGTCGACGTGCAGGAGCGACCGGGTCAATGTCGGGGTGTCGAACCCGAACCAGACGTTCCACAACGTGGAGACGAAGGACCGTGGGCCATGCGCGGCCGACCGCCGGCACCTCTTCAACCTGACCGGCGTGGCGGCGGCGCCGCAGTTCGAGCATCGCGCGCTGCGGACGGTGGCGTCCAACTGGCGCCTGTCGATGATCTACCGGGTGTCGTCGGGCGCGCCGCTGACCATTACCTCTGGCGCCGATCGCGCGCTGACGGGACTGGGCGGGCAGACGGCAGATCAGGTCCGCCCCGGCGTCATCCTCGATTCGTCCGGCAGGCTCGGCTCGCAGTACTTCGACCGGGCGGCCTTTGCCGCGCCCGCGCTCGGCAGCTATGGCAACACCGGCTTCTTCGCGTTCAACGGGTTCGCCGACTGGGGCCTCGACGCGGCCGTGTCGCGGGTCTTCGCCGTGGGCACGCACCGCCTCGAGGCGCGCCTCGAGGCGTTCAACCTGACCAACGCGGTGCGGCCGGCGACCGATCCGCTGCCCGCCGCCTTCACCAACGTGAGCAGCGCCACGTTCGGGCGCGTGACGGCTGTCCAGGATCCGCGCATCCTGCAGTTCGCGCTCAAGTACGTGTTCTGACGGGGAAGGGGACGCCGATGGATGTGTCCAACGTCCCCGATATCCGCGCGAGGGAGCTGCTCGCGGTCATGGTGCTCGCCGAATACGGCAGCTTCGTGGCCGCGGCAGCGCACCTCAAGACGTCCCAGCCCGCCCTGACCCGCACGTTGAAGCACATCGAGAAGACGCTGGGCGTGACGCTGTTCGCGCGCAGCACGCGGCGCGTCGAGATCACGCCGGCCGGCCGTGAGTTCGTGGCCGTCGCCGAGCGCGTGCTCAACGACCTGCAGATCACGATGCGCAACATGCGCGACGTGGCCAGCGAGCAGCGCGGCCAGGTGATCGTCTCCACCTATTCGGCGTTCGCGTATCACCCGTTCCCCGGGATCCTCTCCGCCTACCGCGAGACGCGGCCGCAGATCGAGGTGCGCATCCGCGAGGGCCGCCAGCCCGACACCGTCGAGGACGTCCGCAGCGGGGTCGCCGATTTCGGCGTCGGCTACGTGGACACGCTGCCCGACACCCTGCAGAGCATCACGCTGCGCCGCGAGCCGCTGTACATCATGTGCCCGCTCGCGCATCCGCTCGCCCGCCAGCGCGCGGCCAAGGTGCGCCTCGCCGACATCCAGGACGAGGACCTCGTCTCGCTGCCGCCCGACTCCTTCACGCGGCGGATCGTGGACGGCGCCGCGGCGACGGCGGGCTTCACGCTGCGCCACCGGCTGACGGTGACGCGGTTCGAGAGCGTCGTGCGCTACGTCCGGTCCGGCGCGGGGCTCGGCATCATCCCGGCGGGCGCCGTGCCCGCGAAGCCGTGGCGCGACTTTCACCCGGCCGTGCTGACCGCGCCGTCGATTGCCGTCACCGTCGGCCTCATCACGCTGCGCGGCCGCTACCTCACGCCTCCGGCCGCCGGCCTCATCGCCGCGATCAGGGATCACTTCAAGCACTCGGAAACACCCGCACGATCCGCCTGAAGACCCTCTTCCTGTTTCCGCTCGCGCTCGCCGCGCTCGCTGCAGCCGCCTGCCGGCCGGCGCCTGAGGCGCCTGCCCCGAGCGGCGTCGAGGGGCCTGCGCAGCCGTGGTTCACCGACGAGGCGCGCGCCTCCGGCCTCGAGTTCGCGCACGTCAACGGCATGTCGGGGCGCTTCTACCTGGCCGAGATCATGGGCTCCGGCGTGGCGCTCCTCGACTACGACAACGACGGCGACCTCGATGTGTACGCCGTGCAGGGCGGCAGGCTCGGCGCGGGCGCCGCGGCAGACCCGCGCGGCGACCGCCTGTTTCGCAACGACCTCACGAGCAGCGCCGACGGCACCCGCACGCTGCGGTTCACCGACGTCACCGATGCCGCCGGCATCCGCCCGCAGGGGTACGGGATGGGCGTCGCCACCGGCGACGTGGACAACGACGGCTGGGTCGATCTCTATCGCACCGGTCTCGGGCGCGCCGTGCTTCTGCGCAACACGGGCACGGGCGCCTTCGAAGACGTCTCGCGCGCCAGCGGTGCCGCCGGCGACGGATGGGGCGTGTCGGCGGCGTTCGTTGACTACGATCGCGACGGCTGGCTCGACCTCTACGTCGGCAACTACCTGCTCTACAGCGTGGAGACCGACACGCCGTGCTTCAGCGCCACCGGTCAGCCGGACTACTGCGCGCCGGGCACGTACCGGCCGGCGGCGGATCGCCTGTACCGCAACCGCGGCGGCGGACGGTTCGAGGACGTCACCGCGCGCGCGGGCATCGCGCGGCAGACGGCGCCGGCGCTCGGCGTCCTCGCCACCGACGTGAACCGCGACGGCTGGCCCGACCTCTACGTGGCCAACGACGGCACGCCGAACCTGCTGTGGCTCAACCAGCGCAACGGCACGTTCACGGACACGGCGCTGCCGTCCGGCGTGGCCGTCAGCGGCGACGGGCGCAGCGAAGGCAGCATGGGCGTGGACGCGGCCGACTTCGACAACGACGGCGACGACGACCTGATCGTCACCAACATCGCCGGCGAAGGACACGCGCTGTACGTGGACACGGGCGGCGGCGTGTTCGAGGACCGCAGCACGCCAGCCGGCCTCACGGTGGCGACGCTCCCCTACACAGGGTTCGGCGCCGCCTGGCTCGACGCCGACAACGACGGATGGCTCGACCTGCTCACGGTGAACGGGCACATCCACGTCCTCGAGGCGCTGGCACGCGCCGGCGACACGTTTCCACTGGATCAACGCAAGCAGCTCTTCCGCAACACCCGCGGCGGACGCTTCGAGGACGCGACGGCCGCCGCCGGGCCCGCGTTCGAGGGCACGTCGGTCGGCCGCGGCGCGGCGGTCGGCGACATCGACAACGACGGCGACACCGACGTGGTCGTCTCGAACAACGACGGCCCCCTCAGCCTGCTCGTCAACCACCGCGGCAACGCGCAGCACTGGCTGGGACTCGAGCTCAGGCCCGCGACCGGGCCGCGCGGCGCGCCCGGGGCACGCGCCACGATCGAGCTCCCCGACGGATCGCGGCGTGTCCGCCGCGCGCACACGGACGGCAGCTACGCGTCGGCCAGCGATCCGCGGATACTCATCGGGCTCGGCGACAGCGCCGGTTCCCTGCGTGTGCGGGTGGACTGGCCCGACGGCCGCAGCGAGACGTGGGACAGCGTCATGGCCGACCGCTGGACGACGCTGACGCAGGGGACCGGCAGGTGAACACACGCCCCGTCCGCTCGTCCACCTTGGTCCGCCTGAAGGCGGACACTACTTACTGCTCGCGACCGTGCGCCGCGTACGTAGTGTCCGGCTTCAGCCGGACCACGCTTGTCGCGATCGCCGTTGCCACGATCGCATGCAGCAGTCCTGCGCCCGAGCAGCGGCCTGCTGATCCAGCGCCGCGCGCGGAACCGCGCACCATCACGCTGCCCGATCTAGCCAAGCTCGATCCGGCTGTCCGCACGCGCATTCAAGATCGCCACGCGTCGGTGACCGCCGTCCCCGGCGCCGCCGGCTACGGCGAGCTCGGCAAGCTGCTGATGGCGGCGCAGCTGCTGACCGATGCCGAAACCGCGTTTCTCAACGCGCAGGCGCTGGCGCCCACCGACAGGCGCTGGCCGTACTACCTCGCGCACGTGCAGCGCCTGCAGCAGGCGCCCGACGAGGCGACGACGTACTTCGAGCAGGCGAGGACGCTGCAGCCGGATGACGTGCCGACGCTGGTGTGGCTCGGACGGCTGTACGTGGACCAGGGCCGGCCCGAGACGGCCGCGCCCCTGCTGGAGCGCGCCGTGGCGCTGCAGCCGCGGTCCGCGGCCGCCCTGTTCGAGCTGGGGCGCGCGGCGATCGCCCGCCGCGACTTCCTCCAGGCCACCACGCACCTGCAGGCGGCGCTCCGCGTGGACCCCGGCGCGGTGCAGGCGCACTACCCGCTCGCGATGGCGCAGCGCGCGCTGGGCCGCTCCGCCGAAGCCGACGCGCATCTGAAGCTGTGGAAGGACGTCGAGCTGCTGCCCGCCGACCCGCTCCTCGAGGAGATCGGCGCGCTGCTCGGCACCGCGATCGACCACGAAGTGCGCGGCACGCGCGCCATGGATCGCCGCGACTGGCCGAACGCGATTGCCGCGTTTCGCGCGGGGCTGGAGCGCGCGCCGTCGGACCCGTCGCTGTACCTGAACCTCGGCACCGCGCTCTACCTGAGCGGCGACCTCGCGCAGGCGCAGTCGGCGTTCGAGCGCGCCATCGAGCTGTCGCCCGGCTACGCGCGGGCACACTTCACGCTGGGCGTGCTGCACGCCGGGCGCGGCCGCGCCGACGCCGCGATCGAGCGGCTGACGGCCGCCGTCGCCTACGACCCGGCGTTGGTGGACGCCCGCTTCAGCCTGGCCGAGATGCTGCGCGGCAGCGGCCGCGTCGAGGCCTCGCTCCCGCACTACCTCGCCGTCGTCAGCGCCGACCCGAACTCCAGCCAGGCCCGCTTCGGCTACGCGATGGCGCTCGTCCGGCTGGAGCGGTACCGCGAGGCGCGCGAGGCCTTGAGCGACGCGGTCCGCGCGCACGGCCAGCAGCCGGGGCTGGTGCACGCGCTCGGACGCCTCCTCGCGGCGGCCCCCGACCCACAGGTCCGCGACGGCGCGCAGGCGCTGCGGCTGCTCGAGCCGCTGTCCAGTCAGTCTCCGAGCTCCACGATCGCGGAGAGCATGGCGATGGCGCTGGCGGAAACCGGCCGCTACGCCGGGGCTGCGCGCTGGCAGCGCGACGCGATTGCCCGCGCCGGCCGGGAAGGAGGGGCCGCGGCCGCCGCACGGCTGCAGGACAACCTGCGCCTGTACGAGGGCGGGCTCCCCTGCCGGACGCCCTGGCGGGCCGACGACCCGGTCTTCCGGCCGTCGCTGGCCCGTGGGCTATGAGCGATCCGGAATAAATGCCGGTTATGAGTCAGGCATTGCAAAAATCGCGTAACAGGCGCAACATCCGCACGTCCACGCGCACCACCATCTACGTCCAGGGAGGCAGATACATGCGTGCACTCGCAAGAACGGGCGCCCTGCTGCTCGGTCTGGTGCTCCTGCCAGCCGCGGCGTTCGCGCAGGCGTCGATTGCCGGCGTCGTGCGTGACACGTCGGGCGCCGTGTTGCCCGGCGTCACCGTGGAAGCGTCGAGCGCGGCGCTCCTCGAGAAGGTCCGGACCGCCGTGACCGACGGCAACGGCGTTTACCGCATCGAAGCGCTCCGGCCCGGCGCCTACACCGTCACCTTCACCCTGACCGGCTTCAACGTGGTCAAGCGCGAAGGCATCCAGCTCACCGGCTCGTTCACCGCCAGCGTGGACGCCGAAATGCGGGTGGGCACACTGGAAGAGACGATCACCGTCTCGGGCGAGGCGCCCATCGTCGACGTCCAGAGCACGACGCGCCAGCGCGTCATGGACACCGAGGTGATCAGCCAGCTGCCGACCGGACGCAACATGTTCAGCTTCGGCGTGCTCGTGCCCGGCGTCACCATCTCGACCGGCGGCCTCGCGAACCAGGACGTGGGCGGCGCGCTCGGTCCCGAGACGCGCGCGCTCGTCGCGCACGGCGGCCGCACCGAAGACCAGCGCTTCATGATGAACGGCGTCTCCCTCAGCTCGATGATCGGCGGCGGCTGGGGCGGCGGCGCCATCCCGAATGCGACCGGGCTGCAGGAGATGGTGTTCGATACGGCGTCGGTCAGCGCGGAACTGCCGACCGGCGGCGTCCGCATCAACTTCATCGCGCGCGAGGGCGGCAACGAGTACCACGGCACGCTGTTCGGCAACTTCGCCAACGACGCGATGCAGACGACCAACGTGGACGGCGACCTGCTGGCGCGCAACCGCGCGCTCGCCAACGCCGGCACGGTCGATCAGAACTGGGACTTCAACCCGGGCTTCGGCGGACCGCTCAAGCGCGACAAGGTGTGGTTCTACCTCAGCGGCCGGTGGCAGGGGGCGTACCTGTTCGCGCCCGGCGCGTTCTACAACAAGAACGCGAACAACCCGGCGGTCTGGAACTACGAGCCCGACCTGAGCCAGCCGGCGTCGCTGCAGAAGCAGTGGCTCGATGCGCAAGGCCGGTTCACCGTGCAGCTCACGCCGAAGAACAAGCTCGGCCTGACGTACACCCAGCAGGACTTCTGCGGCTGTCACGACGCGCTCGGCCCGCAGGGCCCGAACATCGTCATGCCCGAGGCGGGCACCGACCGCCGCTTCCCCACACAGCGCGTGGTGCTCCTCGACTGGACCTCGCCGGTGACGAACCGGGTGCTCATCGAGGCCAGCGGCATTCACCGGGTGGAGCGGTGGGGCAACATGCACCTGCAGGAGAAGGGCTTCACGCTCGACCCGCGCATGATCGGCGTCATCGACACCGCCGCCAACGTGCCCGGGCTGGGCGTGATCCCGAACCTGGCGTACCGCGGCCGCGCCGCCGGCAACTACAACAACTCGTGGAACGAGAACTTCCACTGGCGCTTCCACGTGTCGTACATCACCGGCTCGCACGCCATCAAGTTCGGCGCCAACGACGCGGTCGGCCGCCACACCAACGAGAGCTACCTGCTGAACAACCTGCAGTACCGCTTCACCAACGGCGTGCCGAACCAGGTCACGCTGCGCGCGCTGCCCAACAAGCAGCGCGTGAACGTGGACCACGACCTCGGGCTGTTCGTGCAGGACAAGTGGACGATCGACCGCCTGACCGTCTCGTACGGCGTCCGCTACGACAATTTCATCAGCAGCTTCCCGGAGCAGCCGCTCGGGCCGACGACGTTCACGCCGGCGCGGAGCCTGACGTTCCCGACGCAGAAGAACGTCAACCTGCGGGACCTGACGCCGAAGACCCAGATCGCCTATGACGTCTTCGGCACCGGGAAGACGGCCATCAAGGCGAGCCTCAACAAGTACCTGCAGGGGCTCGGCACGACCGGCTTCCTGACGAGCGGGCCCAACCCGATCGGCCTGCTCGCCGACAACACGAACCGCACGTGGAACGACGCCAACCGCAACTTCGTTCCCGACTGCGACCTGATCGCGCCGACGGCCAACGGCGAGTGCGGCCCGTCGAGCAACCTGGCGTTCGGCAGCCCGCTGCCGGCGACCCGTTATTCGCCGGATCTGCTGACCGGCTTCGGCAACCGGTTCTACAACTGGGAGCTCTCGGCCGGCGTGCAGCACGAAGTGCTGCCCCGGGTCTCGGTGGACGTGGGCTACTTCCGGCGGTGGTACGGCAACTTCGCCGTGCAGGACAACCTCGCCGTCTCGGCGGCCGACTTCAACTCGTTCAGCGTCACCGCACCGACCGACTCGCGGCTGCCGGGCGGCGGCGGCCAGACGATCCGCGGGCTGATGAACGTCAGCGCCGCGCGGTTCGGCTAGACCAACAACCTGATGGTCCCGTCCGACACCATCGGCAAGATGATCGACCACTGGAACGGCGTGGACGTCAGCGTCAACGCGCGGCTCGCCAACGGCATCACCGCCCAGTTCGGCACCAGCACCGGCCGGATCTCACGCGACTTCTGCGACGTCCTCGACGACGTGCCGGAAGCGGCGTTCGGCTCGACGTCCGCGACCAACTGGTCGCTGACCAACGCGTCGTCGCCCTCGAACCAGGGCATGCTGCCCTACTGCGCGTACAACTCGATCTGGCAGACGCAGGTGAAGGGCTTCGCCACCTACACCGTGCCGCGGATCGACGTGCAGGTGTCCGGGACGTATCAGTTCCTGCCTGGTCCGGAAGTGTCGGGCAACTGGAACGCGCCGGCGGCGACCGTGCAGTCGTCGCTGGGACGCCCGATCGCGGGCAACCAGCCGTTCATGACCGTCAACCTCGTCGAGCCGGGCCAGGTGTTCGAGAGGGGCCTCAGCCAGCTCGACGTGCGCTTCGCGAAGCTGCTGCGGTTTGCCGGCACGCGAACGATGATCAGCCTGGATCTCTACAACGCGACCAACTCGAACACGATCCTGACGCTGAACCCGAACTTCGTGCAGGGCGCGGCCGGCAACACGTTCCTCGTGCCGACCAGCATCCTGCAGCCGCGCTTCTTCAAGATCGGCGCGCAGTTCGACTCTGATAGCAGGCAGCTGGCAGCAGGCAGCGGGCAGTGGTTTTTCTGCCGGCTGCCGGCTGCCGGCCGCCGGCTTCAACCGACCCTCACGACCGCTCTTCCGCGAAACGTCCCCTGATTCAGCGCTGAAAACGTGGCGTCGAGATCCTCGAGCCGGATCTCGCGGGCGATGGTGTGCAGGTGCGCCGGCTTCATGTCGGTCGCCAGCCGGCGCCAGGCCTCCAGGCGCGGCGCCATCGGGAGTTGCACCGAGTCGATCCCGAGCAGCTTGATGCCGCGCAGGATGAACGGCAGGACGGTGAGGTTGATCTCCGCGCCGCCGGTCAGCCCGCAGTTGGCGACGGCGGCGCCGTACTTGAGCGTGCGCGTCAAAGCGGCCAGCACGGATCCGCCGACGGCATCGACTGCGCCGGCCCACGTGCCGTGGCCCACGGGGCCCTTGCCCGTGTCGAGATCCTCTGGCGCGATGACGGCCGCGGCGCCGAGCGACTGCAGGTAGGCGCGCTCGGATGCCTTCCGGGTCACCGCGGTCACCCGGTAGCCGAGGCGCGCCAGGATGTCGATGGCAATGCTGCCCACGCCGCCGGTCGCGCCCGTCACGGCAACGGGCGCATCCGAGGGCCTCAGGCCGTTGCGCTCGAGATCGATGACGCAGAGCGCGGCCGTGAAGCCGGCGGTGCCGAGCGCCATGATCTCGAACGTGGTGAACGCGTCCGGCACCTTGACCACCCAGTCTGCGGGAACGCGCACGACGCCCGCGTAGCCGCCGTCGTGGCCGACGCCCAGGTCGTACCCGGTGACGAGCACGCGGTCGCCGGCGCGGAACCGCGCGTCGCGGCTCTCGGCCACCGTGCCCGCGACGTCGATCCCGGGAATGCGCGGGAAGCTGACGGGCGCGCGATAGGTGCCCGTCGCCACGCGCATGTCCTTGAAGTTGACGCTCGAGTACTCGGCGGCGATGACGACATCGCCGGCGCTCAGCTCGTCGAGCGTCGCGTCCACGACGCGGCCGCGGACGCCGTCGTTCTCGCTGGCGACCCGGTAGGCGCGAAAGCGAATCACCGCGACATTGTAGGCCCAAGGCCACAGGCCTCAGGCCTCAGGGCTGTCTCAGGGATCAGGCCTCAGGGCTGACGTACGCGGTTTTTGCAGCGGCAGCGCGCGAAAACCCAGTGCAGAAACTGCAACATTTTGACTGTCTACGCGCAATTCACGCGCATTCTGTTGCGGCAACCTGCATGCACCTGTCAGGTGCATGACAAAGATCACTTCATTCCGCGACCTGCTCGTGTGGCAGAAGTCAATCGACCTCGCGGTCAGATGCCACTTCGTTGCGCGTGGGTTCCCGCGGCAGGAACAGGCAGTGCTCGGATATCAGCTCCGCAAGTCGGCGCTGTCGATGCCATCGAATGTGGCTGAGGGCTTCAGCCGCCATTCGACGGCGTCGTACATTCAGCACCTCTGGACGGCGCACGCATCCGGCGCAGAGCTCGAGTCGCAGCTTCTTGTTGGACGAAAGATCGACATCGTCAGCGAAGCAGACGCGGAAGCGTTGATCGCGAACGCGCAGGAAATCGGCCGGATGCTAAACGGACTGGTGAGCTCACTCGAACGCGGACGCTGAACTGTCGCCCATCGTCTTGGCCTGTTTCCTGAGACAGCCCTGCGGCCTTGAGCCTGAGGCCCGAGGCCTACGCAACCCGAGCGAGCGCGAAGGCAACCATGTCCTGCCTTCGCGCGAAGTGCAGCACCGGCGCCATGGAGGGCAGGCGAATGCCGCTTGCGTCGGCCATCGTGTTCTCGCGGATGCTGGCGTAGTACTCGTAGCCGTCGCGATGCTCCACATCCATCACCGCCGAGAAGTACGGCAGGTGGAACAGCGCGCGCGCGACCATGACTGCGAGCGGGTTCCCCGGATCCAGGCTGAAGAAGTAGATGCCCGGCTTGTCCCCGACGCGCACGTACGTGCGGACGTTGAGCTCCGGGAATGCCGAGACCCACGGGAGCGACGGCACGCCGCGCGGCGCCACGTTCGACATGTGGAACGGGATCACACCGAGCCACGCGCGCCGGTCGAAGAGCTCGAGCTCGAGCCCGGGCGGGACCAGCTCGCGAAGCGTGTCGGGTGCCACGGGCCAGTGCGCGAAGAGCAGATCGTGCCAGCTCTGCGTCATGATCCACGGCTCGTCCGGCATCGGCCACGGCCTGTGGCTGACCTGTGCGAGCACGGCGTCGGTCGGGAAATCGCTCATCCGCACCCCTAGTGATTCAGCAGAAATCGAGCCATGCTATGCTCCCGTTTTCTGCCTACTGCCTACTAACGAGAGGTCATGCGCATGACTCAAGTCAATCCGAAAGAGCTCCATCCCGAAGTCTGGAAGCTGTTCGACAAGTATGTCCACGGCCTGATCGACCGCCGCGGCTTTCTCGACGGGACCGCGAAGTACGCGGTCGGCGGCATCACCGCGGTGGGGATCCTCGAGGCGCTGGCGCCGAAGTACGGCGAGGCGCAGACCCAGATTCAGCCGAACGACACCCGCATCAAGACCGAGACGGTCGAAGTGAAGTCACCGGACGGCTACGGCATGATCAAGGCGTACGTCGCGCGCCCGGCCAACGCCACCGGCCGTCTCCCCGGCATCGTCGTCATCCACGAGAACCGCGGGCTCAACCCCCACACCCAGGACATCGTCCGCCGGTTCGCGCTCGCCGGGTTCATGGCGGCGGGGCCTGACGCCCTGACGTCGCTCGGTGGGTATCCGGGCACCGATGAGGTAGGCGTGGAGATGCAGCGGAAGCTCGAACAGCCGAAGATGCTGGCCGACTTCCTCGCCACCGCGCGCTACCTGAAGGGCCGTCCGGACAGCACCGGCCGCATCGGCGTCACCGGCTTCTGCTTCGGCGGCGGCATCGCCAACCAGTTCGCCGTGCAGCTCGGGGCGGACCTCGCCGCCAGCTCGCCGTTCTACGGCGGACAGCCGCGCGCCGAGGATGTGCCGAAGATCAAGGCGCCGCTGCTGATTCACTACGCGGAGAGCGACGAGCGGATCAACGCCGGGTGGCCGGCCTACGAGGCGGCGCTCAAGGCGAACAAGATCCCGCACCAGGCGTTCTTCTATCCGGGAACGATGCACGGGTTCTTCAACGACACGACGCCGCGCTACGACAAGGACGCGGCGGCGCTGGCGTGGACCCGCACGCTGGATCACTTCAACAAGCACGTGAAGACGACATAACCTGTCTCGCCGAAGCCCGGCGAAGGCGGACGGCCCCTGGATTGCACGAGGACGGGGTGGAGGAACTTCCGAATGGCCACCCCGTCCCGCTCTGCATCCATCGCCCTGGTCGGGCCATTCCCCGTCAGGCCCCGGGAGGTCCCCCACACCGAGATCGAAGGGCTCGTCGCCTCGCTGCTCGACTTGTGCAGTGGCTGCGAATCGGCTGTCCGCACCGTGATTTCCATGCAACGCAACCTCGGGCGCGTCCGGAAATGCCGGGACGTCTCTCCAGAAGCGGCGCTGCAGCTCGAGACCGTGCGCGGCGCCTGCGAATAGCCACCTCGACAGGAAGGAACGGCGCCAAGCCGTTCCGGCAGACAGACAGGGTAGACTCCGCACCATCGTTATCACCACCGCACAACCCCGCGGCGAGGCCGCCCTCGTTCGCGCCCTGGGCGTCCGCCAGCTGACGGCGGCCATCATCAACACGACAGTCGGCGCCGGCATTTTCGTACTCCCGGCGCTCGTGTCGCAGGGCATGGGCGCGGCGGCTCCGCTTTCCTTTCTCGTCTGCGCCGCCCTCATGGGCCTCGTGGTGACGACGATCGCCACGGCGGGGAGCCGGATTTCCATCACGGGCGGCATCTACGCGTACGTCGAGGTCGCGTTCGGCAGCTATGTCGGGTACCTCGCCGGTGTCCTCCAATGGCTGACAGGACTGCTGGCGGTGGCGGGCGTCGCGGCGGCGCTGATCGATCAGAGCGCGACGCTGGCGCCGGTGCTTGGGCAGAGGCCCGTGCGCGTCGCGGTCCTGATTGCCATCTTCGGCGCGCTGGCCGCGGTGAACGCGCGCGGGGTGACGGCCGGCGCCCGCGTGATCGAGACGATGACGGCCGTCAAGCTGGTGCCGCTGCTGGTGTTTGTCGGCGCCGGCGTGTTCTTCGTGAGCCCCGGCGCGTGGATGCTCGATACCTGGCCCGATGCGGACGCGGTCGGGCGCAGCGTGCTGCTGCTCATCTTTGCGTATTCCGGTGTGGAAGTCGCGATTGCGCCAAGCGGCGAGGTGCGCCATCCGGCCGGCACCGTGCCGCGGGCCGTGTTCCTCGCGCTCGCCACGACCACCGCCCTCTACATTGCCATTCAGCTCGTGGCGCAGGGCGTTTCTGGCGATGCGCTCGCCAGCTCGACCGAAGCGCCGCTGGCGGAGGGCGCGAGCCGCTTCCTCGGCAACGCCGGCCGCACGCTGATGCTGGCCGGGGCCGTCTGCTCGATGTTCGGCTACGTGAGCGGCGACATGCTCAGCAGCCCGCGCAGCCTGTACGCGATCGCCCGCGACGGCTTCCTGCCACGCGCGCTCGCGTCCATCCATCCGGCCAGGCGCACGCCGTCGGTGGCCATCTGGACGCACGCCGTGCTGGCGACGATCTTCGCCAGCACCAGCACCTTCCAGGCGCTGGCGATCATCTCGAACGTCGGCCTGCTGCTGCTCTACCTGCTCTCGTGCGCGGCGGCGCTGGAGCTCACGCGCCGCGACGTCCGCACGGATGCCGAGCCGTTCAGGCCGGTGCTGCCCTGGCTGTGGCCGATTGCCGGCGGCGGCGTGATCCTGTGGATTCTCTCCACGGCCACCGCGCGCGAGCTGACGGTCACCGCGCTGGTCCTGGCCGTCGCCACGGCGCTCTACGTGACGCGGTACTTCTCCATCAGGCGCTGAATCAGCGACCCCGGGTTGAACGGGCCGTCCTTGTTCCGCGCCGCGCGGCGGATCTTCTCGTTCCACAGATGGATGGTGTAACTCGACGCGAAGAAGTCGAGCCCCTCCTCGAACGTGGTGTCGAAGGCGCACGCCCAGAACGAAAAATGCACCGGGTGGAAGTAGTAATAGGGCTTGGCGAGCGTCCAGAGCCCGTGATGCTTCACCATCCGCGTCATCCCGCTCGGCCCTGACGCTTCGCCCCATTCCACGTTGCTGCGGCGGTTGCCCAGCAGGTACTTCCGCACCAGCTTCCGCCGGCGATCCCGCGCGCTGTCGAACGGCACCACCATGTTCGGCTCGCGGCTGACGTCGGCGAGCTGCCGCGTCACCGCGTGGCCGGCCGGAAACCGCATCAGCGCATTCGAGACGCGCGAGCAATCGACCTTGCCGAGCACGATCGGCTCGTCGAAATCGAGCGGCTTCAGGCAGACGAGGTCGAGATCCGCCCAGTAGCCGCCGCGCTGAAACAACAGCTCCTGCCGGAACCAGTCCGAGAAGATCGACAGCGAGCCCGCGGTCCTGAAGATGTACCGCCGGGGCACGATCGCATTCGCGTCGAAGACGGTGGCGCCGTCGGGCACGCCATCCAGATCTTCGTACGCGTACAGGTGATACGGATGGCCGTTGGCGAGAAACGATCGGATCGACAGCGCCTCGACGCGCGAGAGGCGATCGCCGATCCACAACGACTGAATGGGCTCCATGGGCGAGCTCATCGTAACTCCCAACGCCCAGCTCCCAACGCCCAAGACGTCTCGGGAATTGGAAGTTGGACGTTGGGCGTTGCTGGTCTACCGCTTGCACTCATGCGCGCATCCTCTGGAGGAGCATGCCGATGCCAAAGTACCCGCGTGACGTGGTGACCCCCGATCCGGCCTGTTGCACGCCCGACATGACCCTTGATCAGGTCGCGAAGCTGATGGTGCAGAACGACTGCGGCGAAATCCCTGTCAGCCGGCGGGTGCCGGTCGTGGACGAGCAGGGCTGCTGCACCGGCATCATCGCGCAGGCCGATATCGCGTGGAACGAGCAGCCGCGCGGCGTCGCCGAGCTCGTCCGGGAGGTCTCTCGCGACACGACTCTTCCGTCGCGATAACCTGCCGCGCGGGTTTTATGTAAAATCCCGCGCTATGACATATCTGAATCGACGCGCATTCCTTGGCTACAGCTCCATGGCGGCGGCTGGACTGCTGGCCGGCGGCCGCTTCTCACCGGCCGCGGCGCAGGACGTCCGCGGCCTCGCGAACACCGCGGCCGTTGACACGACGGCCGGACGCGTCCGTGGCGTCGTCCGGTTTGGCGTGAACCAGTTCTACGGCGTGCCCTACGCCGGGTCCACCGCCGGCGCCAACCGGTTCATGCCACCCACGAAGCTGACGCCGTGGACCGGCGTCCGCGATACGGTGCAGGTGAAAGAGCGCGCGCCGCAGGATCCCGACGGGCCGATCTCGGAAGTCTTCGCCATGGACCGGCGCGAGCCGATGGGCGAAGACTGCCTGTCGGTCAACGTCTACACGCCCGGCCTGGGCCGCGCGAACCCCTCGACGGGGCTCGGGGCAGGCCGCCCCGTGATGGTGTGGCTGCACGGCGGCGGCTTCTCGGGCGGCTCGGGCAACTGGCTGCTCTACGACGGGACGAACCTCGCCCGCAAGGAAGACGTCGTCGTCGTGGGCGTGAACCACCGGCTGAACCTGTTCGGCTTCCTGCACCTCGCCGACATCGGCGGCGAGAAGTGGGCGAACTCCAGCAACGTCGGCATGCAGGACATCGTCGCCGTGCTGGCGTGGATCAAGGACAACATCGCCAACTTCGGCGGCAACCCGAACAACGTGACCGTGTTCGGCCAGTCCGGCGGCGGCGGCAAGGTGTCCACGCTGATGGCGATGCCGTCGGCGAAGGGCCTGTTCCACCGCGCGATCGCGATGAGCGGCTCGGCGTTCCGCGGCCAGACGCGCGACGCGGCCACGCGCGCCACCGAGCAGTTCCTCGCCAGGCTGGGACTCAACCGCAACCAGCTCGACCAGCTCCAGCAGATGCCGTGGGAGAAGCTGCAGGCCGCCTACTTCAGCGAGCCGCGCATCCAGGGGCTCGCCGGCGGTCCGGTCACCGACGGCAAGTCGCTGCCGCGCGACCAGTGGTCGCCGACCGCGCCCGAGTACTCGGCGGACGTGCCGTTCATGATGGGGTCCACGGAAACCGAGGACGGCTGGAACGATCCGCCGCCACCGCTCGAGATGTCCGACACCGAGATGATGACGCGGGTGCGCCGCATCGTCCGCGACGACGCCGCCAGGGCCAACGAGCTGGTGCAGCTGTACCGGAAGACCCGTCCCGGGATCAGCAACACCGACGTGTGGCTGATCATGAACAGCGACAACACGCGGCGCGCCAACGCGCAGTCACTGGCGGAGCTCAAGGCCGCGCAGGGGAAGGCGCCGGCGTTCCTCTACTACTTCAACTGGCGCTCGCCGGTGCACAACGGCCAGATGAAGTCGTACCACACGCTCGACATCCCGTTCGCCTTCTATAACGTGGACGTCGCCTCGTCGATGACGGGCTCCGGCAACGATCGCTACGCGCTGGCGCACGCCATGAGCGCCACCTATGCGGCGTTCGCGCGCACCGGCAACCCGAACAACCCGGCAATCCCGAACTGGCCGGCGTTCAACACGCAGAGCTACCCGACGATGGTGCTGGGCAACGACATCCGTGTGGCGAACGACCCGAACCGCGAGGAGCGGATGGCGCTGAAGGCCGTCCGCGAGGGCGCGCGGACGACGACGTCGTCCTTGTAAGGACGACAATCGGCAGCCCGTTCGCACCGGGACGGGTTGTCGTGACTATCTGAATGGTGGGCTCGGCTGGCGCTGATCTGACCGGTGTGCTTTAGGCCTGGAGTGCGGGCGACCGCGCGGCCGGCGACCAGCTGATCCCGCTTGTCTACAAGGAGTTGCGCCGCCAGGCGGCGAGATCGCGCTGGCCGGGGGGAGCTCGCGGACGCCGACGCGGCGTTGCGTGCCGGCGAGTATCGAGTGCCTCCGAGCTTCAGCATCGTGCCCATCGTCGTCGCGCTGAACGACAACGTGCCGTTCGATCGCCGTCTCGCCGAGCCCGACATCGCGTCGCCGTGGACCGACGTCGCCGATCCACGGTTCGTGCTCGCAGGCGCGCGCCTCGCGGCACGCGCGTCGGATCCGCGCACCGCGGCGGTCGAGCACGCGCGCTTCCTGGAGCTGTGGAGGGATGCGGACTCCGGTGTACAGGAGCTCGCGGAAGCGCGGTAATATCTCGCCCGCCGACAGCGCGTAGTACACTTCCCGCCTCCCGACCCATGGAGCTGCCCACCCTTCCCTCGTTTTCCGTACAACGGTTCCTCGGCAAGGGAGGCATGGGCCAGGTCTTCCTGGCCGAAGACTCCAAGCTGCGGCGCCAGGTGGCGATCAAGGCCGTCTCGCCGGATACCGATGACACCGACGGCCACCGGCTGATGCGCGAGGCGCGCATTGCCGCGTCGCTGAACCATCCGAACATCTGCACCATCCACCAGGTCGCCGAGCACTCCGGCCAGATCTTCATCGTCATGGAGTTCGTCGAGGGGCACAGCCTCTCGAGCCTGCTGAAGCCGAAAGGCGTGCTCGGCAAGCACCTCGTGCCGTACGCGCTGCAGATCGCCGACGGCCTCGCCTACGCGCACACGCACGACATCGTGCACCGCGACCTGAAGCCGGCCAACGTGATGATCACCGGCGATCACCGCGTGAAGATCCTCGACTTCGGCCTTGCCGTGCACCGCCGCGTGGTGCCGGCGGAGGCGATGACGCTGTCGAGCGACGTCAGCCAGGCGCTGTCGATGGCGGGAACGCTGGCCTACATGGCGCCGGAGCAGCTCCGCGGCGACCCGGCCAGCGTGGCGAGCGACATCTGGGCGCTCGGCGTCTGCCTGTTCGAGATGTCCGCCGGCGTCGTCCCGTTCACCGGGCGGACGGCGTTCGAAGTCAGCTCCGCGATCCTGGCCGACGATCCGCCGGACCTGCCGTCGCACATTCCGGTCGAGGTGGTGCAGATCATCCTGCGCTGCCTCGAAAAGGACGCGCAGGACCGCTACCAGACGGCGGCGGACGTCCGCGCGGCGCTCGAGCAGGTGACGCGCACGGAGGCGGCCGTCAGCGTGCCGCCGTCCACGGCGCCGCCGGCGCCCGCGCCGGCGCCCGACGTACTGGACTCGATTGCGGTGCTGCCGCTGCGCAACCTCTCGGGCGATCCGGGTCAGGAGTACTTCTCCGACGGGCTCACGGAGGCGCTCATCAACGACCTGGCGAAGATCCGCGCGCTCAAGGTCATTTCACGCACGTCCGCGATGCGGCACAAGGGGTCGGACCGGCCGCTCGCCGCCATCGCGCACGAGCTGCGCGTCAAGGCGATCGTCGAGGGGTCGGTGCTGCGCATCGGGGAGCAGGTGCGCGTGAACGCGCAGCTGATCAACGCGGAATCCGACGTCAGCGTGTGGGCGCAGAGCTACACCAAGAAGATCGACGACATCTTCGCGCTGCAGGAGGAGCTGGCGCGCGCGATCGCGCACGAGGTGCACGCCGCCATGACCCCTGGCGAGAACAGCCAGATCAAGGCGGCGCCGGCCGTGGCGCCCGCGGTGTACGAGGCCTTCCTCAAGGGGCTGCACTTCTGGAACATGCGCACCGGCGAGGGGTTTGCGAAGGCGATCGAGTGGTTCAACACCGCGGTCACGCAGGACCCGACGTTCGCGCCGCCCTATGCCGTCCTCGCCGACACGTACCTCCTCCTCGGCGTCTACGGCTTCAAGCGGCCCCGCGACGTCTTCCCCGGCGCGCTGGCGACCGCGCGCAAGGCCGTCTCGCTGGACGAGAAGCTGGCGGCCGCCCACTCGACGCTCGGCTGGGGCATCCAGCTCCTCGATCTCGATCGCGAGGGCGCCGAGCGCGAGTTCAAGCGCGCGCTGGAGCTGAGCCCGGGCGACGTCCCGACGCACCTGCGCTACGGCACCTATCTGATGGGGCTGCGCCGCACCGAGGAGGGGCTCGAGATGCTGCGCCGGGGCGTGGAGCTCGATCCCCTCTCGATGGTGATGAGGGCCATCTGCGCGTACGGCTTCTACCTGGCGCGGCGCTACCAGGAGGCCGAGCAGCTCTGCAAGGCGACGCTGGAGCTGGAGCCGAACTACTGGTGGACGCACTGGAGCCTGGCGGAGACGTACCGCGCCACCACCCGGCCCGACGAGGCGATCGAACACCTGGAGATCGCGCGGGCGCTCTCCCCCGCCAACGCGTTCATCGAAGGATCGCTCGGGGCGGCGTATGCGCTCAGCGGCCGCGACCGCGAGGCGGCGCAGACCCTCGCCGACATGCGCGAGCGCAGCACGCGCCAGTACGTGGCGCCCTATTTCATGTCGCTCGTGCAGCTCGGGCTGCGTGACGTCGAAGGCGCCTTCGAGTCGCTCTTCACGGCCGCCGAGGAGCGCGACAGCTGGATCTCCTTCTGCGCCGTCAACCCCGCGCTCGACGAGCTCCGCTCAGACCCGCGATTTGCCGACCTCACCCGCCGCATGAACGTCGACTGGTAGCGCGTGGTCCGGCTGAAGCCGGACACGACGTACGTCGAAAGGGCCGACTGAAGTCGGCCCCTACGTACGTCGAAAGGGCCGACTGAAGTCGGCCCCTACGATCGAACACTACGATCGAACACGTCTGGCCTGCCAACTACCAACCACCAACTAAGTGCGGGCCGCTTCCTTCTTCACCGCCGGCGGGCCGGGGACCGCGAGGTCGTCGATGTAGGGCCAGAAGTACAGCACCAGGCCGAGCGCGGCGACCACCGGGAAGAAGATCGCCAGCTCCGCCACGGTGACGAACAGCCACTCGCCGCCGACGGCGGGCGGGATCGGCTTGGCGCGCGTGACGAACAGCAGCGCGAAGAAGTAGCCGTGGAAGGCGAGCGGCACGGTTACGAACAGCTTGCGGAACGGCGCGTCGCGGCGGAACCGCCTGATGTGGCGCGTGGCGATGAACGCGCACACGAGCAGGACGATGGTGGACCAGAGCGCGCCGTTGTACTGCACGCCGGAACGCTCCATCATGTACATGCCGATGAGCTGGTAGGCCATCACCGTCACGAGCGCCGGGATGACCGCCAGCAGCGGCGGCACGACGTCGCCGGCGACTCCCCGGCTGCCGGGCGGGACCTTCGTCCGCCCGAGGCGGACGAAGAACGAGAACGCCGCGACGATCACGAACCAGCCCATGAAGTTGATCACCGGGATCCCGAAGTAGTCGGTCGCGTACGGATAGTTCTCCATCGCATGCCAGGTCCACCAGCCGCGGTGGATCGCAACGGGGTCGAGCGTCAGGTCGAGGTTGAGCGCGAGGAAGGCGTCGATCAGCGCCGCCACGTGGATCGGCACGCCGAGGAGCGTGCTCGTCGCCATCACCGCATAGAGGATGAACGCCCAGCCCACGGGCACCCACAGCGGCACGTTGATGACCTGGATCAGGAACGACTGCGCGGGGTACTCGTACACCTTCGTATTGGCTGACAGCAGCGACTCGACGATCAGCGTGAACAGGATCGTCGCGAAGAACGCCGCCACGTAGGCGCGGCCGGTCTGCATCGCGTCGCGGAGACAGAGATACGCGAACACGTAGACCAGCAGCTCGACGCCGAGGAACGACCACTCCGGCGTGAGCGTCCCGCTCAGCAGCGGACCCATGACGGTGACATCACCCACCGGGATTGACACGTGACCGATCGACCAGCCCATGTGACCCCCTACCAATGGCGCGCGGCCGGCTGCGGCGTGCCAGGCGGCGTGAGCACCATCTGCCACACCTGCGCGCGCCGCGAGCGGACGAAGCCCGCCGACGTCAGCAGGTAGAACTCGAACATCCGCTTGAAGCGGCCGTCCAGCATCGACTCGTAGCGCGCTTTGAGCTCCGGCCACGCCGCCTGGAACCGCACGTTCCACTCCATCAGCGTGCGGTCGTAGTCCAGCCCGATGTTGTGCGCGTCGTCGAGGATGAACAGCCCGTCGATGGCGCGGCCGATCTGCGCGATCGACGGCAGGTTCACGAGCGGGAACACGTACGTGTCGAGGAAGCGGCCGGCACGGTACTCGGTCTTGCAGACGCCGATCGAATGCACCACGGCGTGTCCGCCGCGGGCGAGCCGCGCGGCAATCGTCTCGAAGAACCGCCGGTGGTTCCTGTGCCCGATGTGCTCGAGGCAGCCGATCGACACCACGCGGTCGAACTCGCCCGTCACGTCGCGGTAGTCCATGACGCGCAGGTCCACGGGCAGGCCTTTCGCCCGCGCGTTGCCGAGCGACGCCTGCTCCTTCGAGAGCGTGACGCCGCTGACGGAGACGCCGTAGCGCTCGGCGGCGAACTTCGCGAGGCCGCCCCACCCGCAGCCGATCTCCAGCAGGCGCATGCCGGGCTGCAGCGTGAGCTTGCGGCACACCAGATCCAGCTTGGCCTCCTGCGCCTCCTCCAGCGTCTGCGCGCCCGCGCGCCAGTAGGCGCACGTGTAGGCCATGTGGCGCGTGTCGAGCATCGCCTCGAACAGGTCGTTGCCGAGGTTGTAATGCGGCGCGACGTGCCGATGGACCTGACGCTGCGTCTGGCGGGTCAGCACCCTCGCCACCAGCGCGTTGACGACGTCCACGGGACGCGGCGACACGCGGTCGAGATCCGCGCGAAAGAGGTGCGCCGACAGCTCGTCGAGCTGCGCGCAGTCCCAGTCGCCGTCCATGTAGGACTCGCCGAGACCCAGGTCGGCGTCGGCCAGGACGCGGCCGTAGAAGCGCTCGTTGTGAACGGTGATGTCCCACGGACGCGCCCCGTCGGTGCGCACGTCGGCGCGTTCGAGCAGCGACTCGACGGTGCGGCGGTGCGACGGTGCGAGGGTGCGGGGGCGCGAGGGTGCGACGACGTCAGACATGGTGCCTCTCGCGGCGCGCGCGGAGCACGGCCTCGGGCGCCGAGCGCTTCAGCTCCGACGTGAGGCCCACCGTGGACAGCGCGCTCACGAGCCATTTCGTCGGGTCGTAGTTGAACCACCGGACGCCGTTCCGGTAGTCGGACGGGAACTGGTGATGGAAGTTGTGGTACCCCTCGCCCATCGTCAGCAGCGCGACGAGGACGTTGTCGCGCGCGGACGTGGCGGCCGAGTACGGCTGGCGCCCGAAGCGGTGCGCGATCGAGTTGATGGCGAACGTCGAGTGGTACTGGGCGACGAGGCGGATGCAGCCGCACCAGAGCACGCCGCCGAGCGGATCGCGCCAGGCGAGCGCGATGACACCCGGCACCACAGCCGCCATGCCGATCGCAATCGTCACGTAATGGCGATGCTGCCAGGCGACGAGCGGGTCCGACGCCAGGTCGCGGACGTTCACGTAGTCGCGCGCCGGGTCGTCGCGGAAGACCCACCCGATGTGCGACCACCACAGCCCGCGGCGCGCGTCGTAGGGGTCGGTGTCGCCGTCGGTGTCCGCATGATGACGGCGGTGATCCGAGGCCCACGTCAGCGCGGAGTTCTGCACGGCGGCGGCGCCAAACAGCAGATAGAACAGGGAGACGGGCGTCGCGCAGCGGTAGCTGCGATGCGAGAACAGGCGATGGTAGCCGCCGGTAATCGAGAGGCCCGAGCACCAGTACCAGACGACGGCCAGCGCGACCGATGGCCAGCGCGGTGGAGAGGAGGCGGACCAGGCAAGGCCCGCGAGCGACACGACGTGCACGACCGCGATGAACGCCGAGTTCAGGGTATTGGCGGGACCGATCATGCGCAGGCGGTGCGTCCCCACGCCAGCTCGAGCGCCAGGAACTCGCGCACCCTGGCGAATTCCGCGGGCGCGAGGCTGCTCCCGAGCTGCTCGACGGCATACGCGCCGATGTGGAAGCCGAGCGCGCGGTACATCTCGAACTGCCGCTCGTCGAAGAACTGGTCGGCCGTGGACTCGTGCGGAAAGGCGGGATGCGTGCGCCGGTAGTCCCGCATGTTCTCGTCCTCGTCGCCGGTCATCGACGCCTTGAGGTAGAGCAGCATGCCCTCTTCCCCGCCTCCGTAGTCGATGCGCGCGGCCACGCAGTGCGTGTCGCTCAGGCGCGACGGGTTGAGGCGCAGGCGGCTGAGATCGACGTCGATGGTGATGCCGAGATCGATGCGCGCGTAGAGCAGCAGCTTCATCAGGCCGTCGAACTGCATGTCGCCGTCCTGCTCGCCGTCCACGGCGATGATCAGCCCGCAGCGCCGGCGCAGCAGCTCGTAGATGGCCAGGTTCTCGATGTGGCCGCCGTCGGAGACGTTGACGAACTGGCCGCGGCTGTCCACCTGCCCGAGCGCCTCGCGCCACAGATACGAGGGCCCCGGGCCGAGACGGTGCCGCAGCCGCTGCAGGAGCCCGCGCGGCCCCGCGGTCACCAACGCCGGGTTCGGCAGCCAGTAGTCGAGGCGCACGTTGAGCAGCGACATGAGCGCGGTCAACTGCTTCACCGTGGTGACGCCGGCGTTCGGCGACGCGGCCGCGCCCGAAATCGCGACCGCGGTCGCCAGGTTGACGTGTGGATCCGCCTTCTCGAGCTCCTGCGTCCGGCAGTAGCCGGTGCGCTGGCCGCCCGTGAAGTGCTTGCTGAACACGAAGAAGTCGCAGTTGCGGCCGCGCACGTTCACGTCGGTCGTGCCGTTGAGATCCAGCGCGACGTTGAGCAGGTGATAGGGCGCGGTGGTGCCCTCGGCGTTGAGCCCGGACAGCTTCTGGCCCTCGAGGAAGTACGCGCGGCTCAGGCGGTCGCGATAGAAGCCGTGCGCCGACGTGAGGTTCACGTTGACGATGAGGACGTTGAGGAGGAACCAGGCGACCGCAACGCCAAGGACGTTCCAGCCGTAGGACGGCAGGCCGGACCCCGGCGGGTTGATCAGCAGCACGCACAAGATGAGGTAGGCGCCGACGACGAGGAGCGGCGTGGCCGCGGCGACGAGGAGCGCGAGCCGCCGCGCCAGCGCGGCGACCTTCGGGAACAGCGCGCAGGCGACGGCCACCGCCACGATGACCGCCACCGTGGCCAGTGAGAACGTCAGGTCCACGGCCCCCTGCACGATCGCGAGCAGGTCGGCCGGTGTCAGGTGGACCGCCGTGTCCACGAGGGCGAAGAACGGCCACATCAGGACCGAGACGAGCGTGGCCATGAACCCGTACGCCATGGCCGCCTCGTAGCGGTTGCGCACGGTCCAGGCGGCACGCCCGACCCGGCGGCTCACCAGCGGATACGTCACGACCAGCAGCAGGTAGATCGCCGGCGCGACCAGCGGCAGCAGCGAGAAGATCGGCAGCCCCGCTTCCCGCGCGTTCCAGAACACCAGCGCTTCGGTCACGCTGACCGCCAGCAGCAGGTAGGGGCACAGGAACAGCAGGTTGAGGATGACGCCGCGCAGCAGCAGCGCCGGGATGCGCATGCGGTCCGTGAACCCGCCGGGCGCCAGGTAGTTCTCGCTGTTGCGGACGTGCAGCAGCGCGGGCGTGTCGGCAGCGCCCGTCCGCGCGCGCAGCGGGAAGCCGGCGTCCGCGTTCGCGGCGCCGTCGTTGAGCAGCGCGCTGACGCAGCCGCCAATGAACCCGCCGCCCGAGACCGTGGAGAGATAGTCGGCAAAGCGCAGCAGGCCGTGCTGCGAGAGCGCCTGCAGGACGCCGAGGCAGAACGTGGCCGACCTGATGCCGCCGCCCGACAGCGCGAGCCCGACCAGGCCCGCCTCCGCGGGGATGTTCAACGCGCGGCGGCGCCGATCGATTTCCTTCCCCTCGGCCTCGCGGACATCGGCGAATTCCGGGCGGTCATCCGACACGCTGCGCTCCGGTCAGGAAGGTAGGGGCGACGCATGCGGCGCCCGTCGATTGGAAGACGCGAACCGACCGGATGCTAGGAGCGTGTCCGAGTAATCGCCTGTGACATGTGTCTGTTCGTGCTGCGCGCTGGTGCCACAGATGTACTACACTGCCGGCGATGGCGAAAACCTATCGTCCGTATGTGCCTGAGCAGGATCTGC
>Ga0194131_10001718_pt1 | contig 37046 bp, 44 predicted proteins | sample TA2KigO120mmetaG_FD_148631 | JGI IMG/M metagenome (GOLD analysis project Ga0194131, IMG submission 148631) | Freshwater microbial communities from Lake Tanganyika, Tanzania - TA2015053 Kigoma Offshore 120m | ecosystem: Environmental > Aquatic > Freshwater > Lake | place: Tanzania: Lake...
GGTTGGCGATCGGTCGCGCGCCCATGGTGAAGACGTCGCGCAAGATGCCGCCAACGCCGGTCGCCGCACCCTGGTAGGGCTCGATGTAGGAGGGATGGTTGTGGCTCTCCATCTTGAAGATCGCGGCCTGGCCGTCGCCGATGTCGATCACGCCGGCATTCTCGCCGGGGCCCTGGATCACCCACGGCGCAGTGGTCGGGAGCTTCTTCAGCCAGATCTTGGAGGATTTGTACGAGCAGTGCTCGCTCCACATCGCCGAAAAGATGCCGAGCTCGACCATGGTGGGTGTGCGGCCCATGATGGCGAGCACGCGCTGATACTCGTCGGGCGACAGGCCGTGCTCGGCCACGATCTCGGGCGTGATCGAGGGCTCGTTGGGCAGCCGGACCGGCGGGTTGCGCTCGACGGCGACGCTCATGACAGGGCCTCGACCAGGCCCTCGAACAGGGGCTTGCCGTCGCATCCGCCGAACATCGATTCGATAGCGTTCTCTGGATGTGGCATCAGGCCCATCACCGTCTTGCTCTCGTTGAACACGCCGGCAATGTTGGCGAGCGAGCCGTTGGGGTTGCCGGTGCCGTCGACCGTGCCGTCGGGCGCGCAGTAGCGGAAGGCGACCTGGCCGCGATCCTCGATCCGCTTCAGCGTGTCGGCGTCAGCGAAGTAGTTGCCCTCGGCATGGGCCACCGGAATCCGCAAGACTTGGCCCTGCTGGTAGCGATTGGTGAACAGGCTCTGGCTGCTCTCGACCTTCAGATGGACGTCGCGGCAGACGAACTTCAAATGCGCGTTGCGCATCAGCGTGCCGGGCAACAGGCCCGCCTCGGTGACGATCTGGAAGCCATTGCAAATCGCCAGCACCGGCACACCCTGAGTGGCGCGGCGCTTGACCTCGGCCATCACCGGCGACTGCGCCGCCATGGCGCCGCAGCGCAGGTAGTCGCCGTAGGAGAAGCCGCCGGGCACGACGATCAGGTCGGTCTTCTCGAAGTCGCCATCGCCGTGCCAGACCATCACCGGCTTGCGTGCGGTGACCAGCTCGATCGCCTGGGCGACATCGACTTCGCGGTTAGAGCCGGGAAAGACGAGGACGGCCGCCTTCATAACTCGGATGCTCTTGTGTCTTGCCGGACCGCTGGCCTCCAGCCTCGCTCTTGCTCATCGGAGCGCGGACCGCCTGGCCCGTTCACGACCATGATGCGGGCCTGGAGGCTGGCGCTCCGACTGAGCGGGCCTGGAGGCCTGCGGTCCGCCAGGAGAGGGATGACTGTCCGCTTCATCAGCCAACCAGTTCGATCGAGTAGTTCTCGATCACCGTGTTGGCGAGCAGCTTGCGGCACATCTCCTCGACGCGCTGCTTGGCTTTGGCCTTGTCGGTCTCGGCGAGCTCGAGCTCTATGTACTTGCCCTGGCGGACGTCGCCGACTTCGGGGAAGCCCAGCCGATTGAGCGAATGTCCGATGGCCTTGCCCTGAGGGTCGAGCACGCCGGTCTTCAACGTCACATGAACTCTGGCTTTCATTTCGCCTCTTACTGCAGGGTCGTCGGTCCGCGCACGTCGCCCGGTCCCTGGTCGATCAGGATGCCGAGCCGCCGCGCCACTTCCTGGTAGGCCTCTTCGACTTTGCCGAGATCGCGGCGGAAGCGGTCCTTGTCCATCTTCTCGTTGGTCCGGAGGTCCCACAGTCGGCACGAATCGGGGCTGATCTCGTCGGCCAGCACGATGCGCACCATGTCGTCCTCGTAGAGCCGGCCGAACTCGACCTTGAAGTCGATCAGCTTTATGCCGCAGCCCAGGAACAGGCCGAACAGGAAGTCGTTGACGCGCAAGGTGAGCGCCACGATGTCGTCGAGATCCTGCGGCGTCGCCCAGCCGAAAGCGGTGATGTGCTCCTCGGTGACCATCGGGTCGCCCAGCGCATCGTTCTTGTAGAAAAACTCCATGATCGAGCGCGGCAGCTGCGTGCCTTCCTCGACGCCGAAGCGCTTGGCGAAGGAGCCGGCCGCGACGTTGCGCACCACGATTTCGAGCGGGATGATCTCGACCTGGCGGATCAACTGCTCGCGCATGTTCAGCCGGCGGATGAAATGGGTCGGCACGCCGATCTCGCCGAGCTTGGTCATCAGGAACTCGGAGATACGGTTGTTGATCACCCCCTTGCCGGTGATCGTGCCTTTCTTCTGGTTGTTAAAGGCGGTGGCGTCGTCCTTGAAGTACTGGACGATCGTCCCGGGCTCGGGCCCCTCGAACAAGGTCTTGGCCTTGCCCTCGTAGATGCGGCGGCGGCGGGACATTTTCTACTCCTGTGCGGACGGCGCGGGCCGTCCGCCAATCGGCCGGAATATGGCGGAAGTCCCATGCGCCGGGACTGGGGAAAAATCCATTGAAAAAGGTGACGCAACCGTCATATTTGCCTCCAAACGGGAGGCCCCATGGCCCAGCAGATCACCTACGACAAGGCCTACGACGCCGTAGCGCCCGAGGATTTTCCGGCGATGCTGGAAGTGCCGCGCTATGGCCGGCGCAGCGACGCCTTCGACAGCATAATTTCGGCGACCCATGATCATTTTTGGGACCCGCTGGACAAGAGCTACATCGATTTCGACCGGCCGTTCGACCTTGCGACCCAGTCACTGGTGCCGCTCGACATGATCGTCGAGCTGCGCAGCGCCGTCGCCGACCGCCTGGACGAGCGCCAGAAGATCCAGCTCGCCAACGACGTCATGCATTGGTCGATCTCCAACCTGCTGCATGGCGAGCAGGGCGCCTTGTCGTTGTCGGCCAGCCTCTGCCACATCCTGCTCGATCCCGGGGCCCAGGAGTACGCCGCCAACCAGGCGCGCGAGGAGGCGCGCCATGTCGCGGGCTTCACGCGCTACATCACCAAGCGCTGGGGCGAGCCGCTGCCGGTCGGCAAGACGATCGCCACCGTGTTGCAGGATCTGGTGAGCACGCCCGAGGTCTACAAGAAGATCGTGGGCATGCAGATGCTGATCGAGGGCCTGGCGATGGGCTCGTTCGCCACCTTAAACGCCCGCACCAACGATCCTGTGTTGCGCCGTCTGGTGCAGCTGGTGATGAGCGACGAGGCCTTTCACCACCGCTTCGGCCGGCTGTGGGCGGCCAAGACGATCCGTCACCTCAACGAGGAGGAGCACCGCAAGGTCGAGGACTGGTCGGCGCAGATCTTCCAGATGCTGCTGTTCAATCTGATCAATGCCGAGCAGAAGCAGGTGATCTACGCCAAGTACGGCCTCGACTGGCAGTGGGTGCGCGACGCGGTCAAGGAGAGCTTCAGCGACAACGATCGGCGCGAGCAGCTCAAGGAAACCAACAATATCTTCCGCGTGCTGATCAAGACGCTGTTGCATGCCGGCATCATCACCCAGCGCACCGCGCCGCTTTATGCGGTGTGGGTCGACATGGACGAGCTGAAGGCCGAAGGCGAGGGCATTCCCGGCGACGTGGTCGCCGAGGAGATGATGGTGGTGCTGCGCGAGATCAACGCCAAGCGCAAACGAATCGTGTCGAAGGACGTGGCGGTGGCCGCCTAGAGCGGCGACGATCAGGGCTTCCTGGCCAACACGAAGGCCGACAGGCCGGCCAGCCGGTTGATCGGGAACAACGGCAGCTCGGCGGCGCAGACCGCGCCCAGGATGGTGTTGATGAACGGACCATGCCTCTTAAGGCTGCTTCTCGGCTCCGCCGCGGTGCGCTGCGCCAGACGCACGACGGAAGCCAAGGGGAAGACGAAGCCAAAATAGTAGGCGCCGCGCACGATCTGCAGCCCCGCGCCGCGCATGGTGGTTTCGATCTCGGCCAGCCGATAGCGACGCTTGTGCTCGAGAAAGACGTCGTGACCGCTCCACAGGAAATGGAAAGCCGGCACCGTGGCGAGAAAATACGCGCCGGACGGCACGCGGGCCGCATAGTGACGGACCAGTCCCTGGTCGTCGTCGACGTGCTCCAGAACATCCATCATCAACACCAGATCGCAGTCGGTCGGGCCGGTGTCGCGGCGATGGCGCACCGGCTTGCCGGCGGCGCTGTCGTCGCGATCGGCCGGATAGCCGATGTCGACGCACAAGGCCGATTGGGCATTGGTGGTTTCGAGCAAGTGCCGTGAGAAGAAACCCGAACCCGCGCCGACATCGAGGATATGCCGCGGCTGCAGGGCGTCGACCAGGCGCCGCAAGGCGGCGGCCTTGGCGCGGTAGTACCAATGGCGCCCGATGTCGGCGCCCAGGATGTCTTCTTCCTTGAGGTCCATGCCGTCAGGGTCGTGGTGGGTCGGTATCCCCGTTCTCGTAGACGCCTTCGACCACGTAGATCGGCCGGCTTTTCACCTCGAGGAACAGCCGGCCGAGATACTCGCCGATGATGCCGAGCGAGAGCAGTTGGATTGCGCCCATCAGCAGCACGGCGATCAGCAGCGAGGCGTAGCCTGGCGTGTCGATGCCGAGGATCAGCACGCGGGTGACAATGAACAAGGCGTAGAGCACGGCGATGGCGGCGATCACCACGCCGACATAGAACCAGGCGCGCAGCGGCGCGGTCGAGAAGCTCACCACGCCGTCGAGCGCGAAGTTCCACAGCCGCCAGAAATTGAACTTGCTCGAGCCCGCGGCGCGCTGCGGCCGCTCGTAAGGAACGCCGACTGCGTTGAAGCCGACCCAGGCGAACAGGCCCTTCATGAAACGATTGCGCTCGGGCAGTTGGCGCAGCACTTCGATGGCGCGCCGGTCGACCAGGCGGAAGTCGCCGACATTCTCGGGAATACGCACCGGCGACATCGAGTTGAACACGCGATAGAACCAGCTTGCCGAAAGCCGCTTGGCGGCGGTGTCCCAGGCGCGCTGGGTGCGTACGCCGTAGACGATGTCGTAGCCCTCGCGCCAGCGGCTCATGAACGGTCCGATCAGTTCCGGCGGGTCCTGCAGGTCGATGTCCATGGGCACGATGACGTCGCCCTTGGCGTGGTCGATGCCGGCGGTCAGGGCCGCCTCCTTGCCGAAATTGCGCGACAGGTTGACGACGCGCAGACGGCGGTCGCGAGCGGCGCTATCGAGCAAATGGCCGAGCGTGCCGTCGCGCGAGCCGTCGTTCACGAACACGATCTCGAAGCGAAGCCCGTCGCGCTCCAGCAGCGGCGGCACTGTGGTGAGGAAGAGATCGATCGACTCCTCCTCGTTGAAGACCGGCACCACCAGGGACAGCAGCGGATTGGCGGGCCGGCGCGCGCGCTGGCGGGCGAGTTGGCGTTCCAAGGGCCCGCCGGTGGGCTGGCTGAGGGGGAGGATCGATTCGGGCACGAACGAAGGTTCCGTCCAACGGCGCACTGACCCCTCGCTTCCCCCGCTACCAAGGAATCAAAAGCGGGGCGGCGAATCAACCCCTAATTCGCGTCACGTCACCGGCTCGACGGCACCGTTCAAGCCCATGATGCCGAGCTCGACTCCGAGCCCGGGATGACGCTTGCCGAGCGCGTTGCGGAACGTTCGCAGGGCCTCTGTCAGCTTGGCGGTCTCGAAAGCGCGGTCGGTCTTGATCTGATCGCCATAGGCCACTACGGCGGCGCCGCAATCGCGGTGGCAGATGCCGATCACGCGTTTGACCTCGTGCAGGCCGACCGAAATCTGCAGATTGTCCCACCACGTCTTGTGCCACGCCTCGAAGGCCGGTGCGACCGCCGCCACGGGGCCGCCGGCGATGTTGAACTGGCTGTAGAGGTTCTCGAGGGAACGGCTCGCCATATAGCTCCAGGTGAAGCTGGTGAAGCGCGGATCGATGCACTTCATCAGCATGGCCTCGTAGGTCGGCTTGGTCTGCGCGATCGCCGGTTGCGCGGCAACCGCCATGGCCGCACCGAGACCGCCCAGCCAGGTGCGACGCGACGGCATGGGCAGGCAGCCGCAATTGGAGTGATGGGCGCAATGGGTCATTTGAAGGTCGCCTTTCCTTGCTGCGCCAGTCCGCCGGTGCCATCGGCGATCCAGGTGGTCGCGGAGCCGTCGGACTGTCGCCGTGCCTGAACCGAGAACGTCGCCCCGCCATAGACCGGGGCCAGGGCGCGGAACTCGAACGCCGCCGGCACTCTATCACGGTTCGACCGCCGCGCCAATTCGATCTGCAAAAGGCCCATCAGCGGGCCGTGCACGATCAAGCCGGGATAGCCTTCGACGCCCGTCACATAGGGCTGGTCGTAATGGATGCGGTGGCCGTTGAACGTGAGGGCGGAAAAGCGGAACAGCAGGACAGGGTCGGCGGCGATCTTTCTCGACCAGGTCGCGTCGGCCGGCGCGGGCTTGGGCTGGCGCTGCGCCTCGCCGGGCTTGGCCGCCTCGCGATAGACGATGTCGTGGTCTTCGATGAAGGAGACGCCGGACGGGCCCGACACGGTGTGTTCGACGGTGACGAACACCATGGCGCCGGTCGAGCCGGTCTTGGGCTCGACCGACTTGATGCGCGAGGCGCGCTGGATCGTCTCGCCGATTCGCAGCGGCGGGCCGATGAAGGCGAAGCGGCTGCCCGCCCACATCCGGCGTGGTAGCGGCACCGGCGGTAGGAAATCGCCGCGCTCGGCATGGCCATCGCCACCGACCTTGGACAGCGGAGCGGCTTCGAGAAAATAGAGCCAATGCCACAATGGCGGCAATGGATCGCCGATCTTGGGATCGGGGTCCTTCTCGTCGAGAGTGGCGATCAGGGCGCGCACCGGAAAGGACGTGGCGAGATCCTCGACGGTCTGGCTGCGGCCAACCCATTGGCGCAATGTTTCGAGCGACATACGGCTATTCCCCCGGTTGGCGTGCGACTTTGCCACCGGTGCCGAGTAGTGGAAAGACCGCGACGGCGTCGCTATATAACGGCACAACGAGCCAAACCGGAGCGGCCATGACCACGTTCGACGAGCGCGAAAAGACTTTCGAGAAGAAATTCGAGCGCGACCAGGACCTGCAGTTCAAGGTCAATGCGCGCAAGAACAAGCTGCTCGGCCTGTGGGCCGCCGGCCTGATGGGCAAGAGCGGCGCCGACGCCGAGGCCTATGCCAAGGACGTCGTGATGGCCGACTTCGAGAAGCCCGGTGACGACGACGTCGTGGACAAGCTGGTGAAGGACCTTGCGGCTGCCGGCAAGCCGACCGAAGATCATACCGTTCGCAAGCAGGGCGAGCGCCTGTTGGCCGAAGCCAAAGCCCAGATCATGAAGGAGACGCGGTAGAGTCTTGCCGGAGCGCGGAGAGCTGTCGTCAGCCGAACACGCGCTCGAAGATCGTGTCGACGTGCTTGGTGTGATAGGTCATGTCGAACAGCGCCACCAGTTCGTCGTCGGCCAGGAATTGCCTGATCTCCTTGTCGGCGCGGCAGAGCGCCAGGAACGAAGCGTTGCCGCGCCACGCCTCCATGGCATTGCGCTGGACGGCGGCATAGGCGTCCTCGCGGCTCATGCCCTTCTGGGTGAGCGCCAGCAGTACGCGCTGGGAGAACACCAGACCGCCCAACGAGTCGAGGTTGCCCTTCATGCGCTCGCCGTAGACCACCAGCTGCTCGATCACCGAGGCGAGCCGCCCGAGCGCGAAATCGAGCGTCACCGTGGCATCGGGCGCGATGTAGCGCTCGGCCGAGGAATGCGAGATGTCGCGCTCGTGCCACAGCGTGACGTTCTCCAGCGCCGGCACGACGGCGCTGCGCACGACGCGGGCAAGCCCGGTGAGATTCTCGGTCAGCACCGGGTTGCGCTTGTGCGGCATGGCCGAACTGCCCTTTTGACCCGCCGAGAAGAACTCCTCGGCCTCGCGGACCTCGGTGCGCTGCAGGTGGCGGATCTCGGTGGCGAGGTTCTCGATCGAGGCGGCGATCACCGCGAGTGTCGAGAAGAACACGGCATGCCGGTCGCGCGGGATGATCTGGGTCGACACCGGCTCTACCGTGAGTCCGAGCTTCTTTGCGACGTGCTCCTCGATACGCGGGTCGATGTTGGCGAAGGTGCCGACGGCGCCCGAAATGGCGCAGGTCGCGATCTCGGCGCGGGCGGCCAGCAGGCGGGCGCGGTTGCGGGCGAAGGCGGCATGATGCCCGGCGAGTTTGACGCCGAAGGTCGTCGGCTCGGCATGGATGCCGTGGCTGCGGCCGATGGTCGGCGTGTGCTTGTGCTCCAATGCCCGCTTCTTCAGTGCCGCCAGCAGGCGGTCGAGGTCGGCAATCAGGATGTCGGCGGCCTCGGTGAGCTGCACGGCAAAGCTGGTGTCGAGCACGTCCGACGAGGTCAGGCCCTGGTGCACGAAGCGTGAGGCGGGTCCGATGAACTCGCCGAGCCAGGTCGTGAAGGCGATGACGTCGTGCTTGGTGACGCGCTCGATGGTGTCGATCTTCTCGACAGTGCCCGTGGGATCGGCCTGGAGGGCGGCCATCGCCTTCTTGCCGCCTTCCCAGATCGCCTTCGCCGCATCCTTGGGGATGACCCCGAGTTCCGCCATCGCATCGCAGGCATGCGCCTCGATCTCGAACCAGATGCGGAAGCGGTTCTCGGGCGCCCAGATAGCCGCCATCTGCGGCCGCGTGTAGCGGGGGATCATGGCCGGGCTTTTAGCCCCGAAGGGCCGGCGGCGCCATGTTAAGAAGTGTCGCCATGGACAAGCCTGTGACCCCGCTCATGACGCCGCTCGCCCAGTGCCCGCGCGCCACCCTGGCCGCCATCGAGGGGGTGCTGACCGATATCGACGAGACCGTGTCGACGCAGTCGCGGCTGACCGCCGAGGCCTATGGCGCCCTGGCGGCCCTGAAGGCGGCCGGTCTGCGGATCATCCCGGTGACCGGCCGGCCGGCCGGCTGGTGCGACCACATTGCCCGCTTCTGGCCGGTCGACGCCGTGGTGGGCGAGAACGGCGCCTTCTGGATGTGGCAGGACCGCGAGGCGGGCAAGCTCCGGACCCGCTTCGTGCAAGGCGAGGCCGAACGCGCCCAGGGCAAGCGGCGGCTCGAGGCAGTGCGCCGAGAGGTGCTGCGCGAGGTGCCGGGTGCCGCCATCGCCTCCGACCAGCCCTTCCGTGCCGCCGACCTTGCCATCGACTTTTGCGAGGACGTGCCGGCGTTGCCGCATGAGGCGGTGCTGCGCATCGTCAAGATCTTCGAGGCCCATGGCGCACACGCCAAGATCAGCTCGATCCATGTCAACGGCTGGTTCGGCGACTACGACAAGCTCACCACCAGCCGCCTGATGATGGCCGAGCTGTTCGGCGTCGACCTCGCGACGGCGCGCGGGCGCTACGTCTTCTCCGGCGACTCGCCCAACGACGCGCCGATGTTCGGCTACTTCCCCAATGCCGTGGGTGTGGCCAACGTACGCGACTTTGCCGACGACATGGATCACCTGCCGCGCTGGATCACGACCGCGCGTTCTGGGGCGGGCTTCGTCGAACTGGCGCAGGCGCTGATCGCGGCGCGGCGATAGGCGCGTGATGACGCTTCCGCGACCGCCTGCCGCCGTCGTCTTCGACATGGACGGCCTGCTGTTCGACAGCGAACGTCTTTATGGCGAGGCGATCCTGACGGCAGCCCGCGAGGTCGGTTGCCCGATGAGCCGCGATGTCTTCCTGCAGTTGATCGGCCGCTCGCGCGAGGCCAATCATCGCTTTCTGCTGCAGCACTATGGCGACGACTATCCGCTCGATGCCCTGATCGCGGCCTGGGGACGGCATTTCCGGCTACTAGCGGCAGATGGTCCGCCGCTGAAGCCGGGCGCGGCTCAACTGCTCGACCTTTTGCAGGAGCACCGTCTGCCGACAGCGATCGCGACCTCGTCGTCACACGCCACGGTCCAGCAAAACCTGATCTTGCGCGGAATTGCCGAGCGCTTCCAAACTGTCGTGGCGCATGGCGACTACGCCAACGGCAAGCCGGCGCCCGATCCCTTCCTGCGCGCCGCCGAACGGCTGGGGGTCGCGCCCATCAATTGCTTGGCGTTGGAAGATTCACACAATGGTGTGCGCTCGGCCGCTGCCGCCGGCATGATGACGGTCATGGTTCCGGACCTGATCGCATCGACCGCAGAAATCGAGGGCCTTGGTATTCGTGTCGTCGACGATCTGCGCCATGTTTGCCGTCTCATCGACCTGGGGCTGCAATGATCGCTGCGACTCGCAATTCGCGACTATTGTTTGCGTACAAACCGAGTCAGCGCACCGGCGCGACCAGCAGCGAACCATAGTGGGTGATACTGTCCGCCTGGCTCCAGACGCCGATGGCGCCGGACTGCGGGAGGCTGCGATCGGTGGTGCTGAACAAAGTGTCGCGGCCCAACGCCACCTCGAAGCGATCGGCCGAGGCGATGACGCGTAGCGCGTGCCAGCGTCCGGCTTCGATCACTGCTTCCTTCATGGCAAGCTGGCTGCGCTTGCCTTTCTCGACACGATAGAAACGCACCGAATTGTCGAGCGCATTGGCGCGCACGACATAGTAGTCGTTGGCGCTCTGGGCGCGGAACATCAGGCCGGCGACCCGGGCGCGGGTGCCGCTAAGCGGCTTGAAGCGAAGTGTGGCGTCGAGGTCGCGGGTGATCGCCTGCTGGGCGATGCAGAGTGGCATGCGCAAATCGCTGGGGTCGGCCGCCGTCTCGGCCAGTGCCCAGCCGTCCGGCGCCTCGGGGTCGGCAACCGCCTGCCAGTGCGCCGGCCGGCCGATACCCGTCATGCCCTGCGTGCAGGCGACCCGGCCGTCGGGCGTGGTCAGGGGCACGACAAGCTGGGCGGAAGCCGGGAACGCCAGGAACAAAGCGACAAGGGTCAGTGGGACTCGCATGGTCTGAACCTAGCAAAATGTGTCGCGCTTGACCGCCCGTGCGGGACGGAGGAGTTTACGCCGCAACGTCAATTTGCGGCGCTTCAGGGGGAGGAAATCCAATGCGTCTTTGCACCATCATGAACGGCGGCAAGGCCGTGGTCGGCGTCAAGACGGCCGACGGCAAGATCATCGACCTCAGCAAGCAGATGCCGCGGGCCCCCAAGTCCGTGGTCGAGATCCTGGCCGGCGGCAAGAAGGTCCAGGCCGCGGTCGCCAAGGCCTGCGCCAAACCCAAGGCGGGCGCCACCGTGTCGGCCAAGTCGGCCAAGTACCTCTGCCCGGTTCCCAGTCCCGGCAAGGTCCTGTGCATCGGTCTCAACTACCGCAAGCATGCCGAGGAAACCGGCAGCCCGATTCCGACCTATCCCGTGGTGTTCTGCCGCTACAACAACACCCTGGTGCCGCACAACGGCAAGATGCCGCGGCCCAGCCACTCCGACCAGCTCGACTGGGAAGCTGAGCTCACCATCGTGATCGGCAAGAAGTGTCGCAACGTGCCCAAGGAGAAGGCGCTCGGCGTGATCGCCGGTTATGCCTGCTTCAACGACGGCTCGGTGCGTGACTGGCAACGCAAGTCGGGCGGCCAGTTCACACTCGGCAAGAATTTCGACGGCACCGGCGGCTTCGGGCCCGACATCGTCACCTCCGACGAGCTGCCGCCGGGCGCCGCGCCGCTGCGCATCATGACGCGCGTCAATGGCGAGGTCATGCAGGACAGCAACACCGATGACCTGATCTTCGACGTGCCGACCCTGGTCCACGAGCTCTCCAAGGTCATGACGCTCGATCCCGGCGACATCATCATCACCGGCACGCCGTCGGGCGTCGCCATGGCGCGCAACCCGCAGCCCTGGCTCAAGCCCGGCGATATCTGCGAGGTCGAGATCGAGAAGATCGGCGTGCTGCGCAACCCGATCGTGCAGGGAGCTTAGTTGGCAGCCCTCCCCAGCTCTGCTGGGGAGGAAGCCTACCGTCTCGGCAGTCTCTCCAAACCACCCATCATCAGGCGTGTCGCGAATTCGGCGGCCGCCGCCGGATCGGCCGGCTCGCGCGCCACCATGACCACCGAGATCTCGAAGGCGATGCCCGCCATCGCTGCGGCGAGATAGACGACATCGACGTTGGGCAGCACGCCGCTCGCGATGGCGCCGCGGATGTCGTCGTTCAACGCCTGGGCCAGCGCGCGTACGTCGGGCTTGTCGAGCAGCGTGCGGATGGCGGTAAAGTTCTTGCGGGCCAGCGCGAGAAGCTCGGCGTCTTCGACGATGAAGTCGAAGTAGACGGCGTAATGGAGGCGAAAGAACTGCTCGGCGGTCGTCGCACTGCCGCGTCCGCCGCGATGGCGCTTCAGGAGCTCTCCGGTCAGCTCGCCCACCACCGCCTCGAAGATCTCGTCCTTGTCCTTGAAGTAGTTGTAGAAGGTGCCGGAGGCGAGGTCGGTGCGGCGCACGATGTCGCGTACGCTTGCCGCACCGTAGCCCATCTCGGCGAACACCGCGCGCGCGGCTTTCAGAAGCGCCGTGCGGTTCTCCGCCTTGTTTTGCTCGCGCCGGCCTGCGCGTTCGCGCGCTTCCGTCGTGGTTTGGGTTTCCGTGACCTGGGCTTCGTCGTTCATGTTGGGCATCCCAGCCTCATCGTCCGAGCTGCGCCAGCTCGTGGCGCAGCCCTGCCACCATGTCGTCCATCGCCCGCGCCGCTGCCTGCAGGACGCCGCGCATGCCGACGAAGCCGTGGATCAGCGAATCGAACTCGCGGTGCACGGTCTTGACGCCGGCCGCCGCCAGGCGTGCGGCATAGGCCTGGCCCTCGTCGCGCAGCGGATCGAAGCCCGCGGTGTAGATCAGGGCGGGCGCGAGCCCGGACAGGTCATCGGTCCTGAGTGGCGAGACGCGGGGATCGGCGATCTGGCCCAGATCGTTGAGATAGTGGTCGCGTACCCATTCCATGTCGGCGCGTGTCAGCAGGAACCCCTCGCTGCAGCTCGCGTACGACGCGCTGTCGCAAGCGAGGTCGGTAGCCGGGTAGATCAGCCATTGCAGGCAGGGTGGCCGTCGCTCGCCGCGCAACAGGCGCGCGACCACCGTCGCCATCGTTCCGCCTGAAGAATCGCCGCCGACCACGATGCGCGCCGGGTCGATACCGAGTCCGACCGCTTGAGCCTCGAGCCAACGATAGGCGGCAACGGCATCGTCGAGAGCGGCAGGGAACTTGTGTTCCGGCGCCAGGCGATAGTCGACGGTCACCACGGCGCAACCGCTACGGGCGCAAAAGTAGCGACAGGCGAGGTCGTAGGCTTCGAGACTGCCGACCGTCCAGCCGCCGCCATGAAAATAGAGGATCGTCGGCAACAGGCGCGCCACACTGTCGGCTGGGCGGTAGAACCGCACGCGCAGGCGGCCGGCCGGCCCATCGATGGTGCGGTCGACGATCTCTCCGACAGGCGACGGCCGGCCGCTCAACAGCGGGAGAAATGTATCGAACGAGGCACGCGCCTCGGCGACGCTCAGCCGGTGCATCGGCGGCTGGCCGCTGCGGGCGAGGAGCTGCAGGAACCACTGGGTGCGGCCGTCGAGGGTGCGGCCGTCGACCGCCACCGGCGGTCCGGCCAGGATATTGACCCACGAGATCGGCATGCGCAGCGCCAGGTTGGCGGCCTTGCCCTGTAGCTCGCGCGCGATCTCCTTCAACGGCATGGCTTCGTTCCTACCACTCCGCCCCGCCGTTGTGGAGCCTGGGTACCGTGGCTAGGTTGCCATGGCGATGACCACTGCGCCCCCCGACGACTACGCTGCGGCGCTGCGCCGCGAGATCGTGCGCAGCGAGATCAAGCGCATGGAGGTGCTGGCGGTCCTGCTGGTTGTCTTGCTCGGCCTGACGCAGGCCGCCATCAACTTGCTGCCCGAGGTCACCAACCGGCTGTTTCGCGGCGGCCTGGCATGGTGGGTGCCGCTGGCCGGCATCGGTTCGTTTGCCGTCTACGAGCTGGTCGCTCTGCTCGTGTTGCGGTGGCGAGCCGCGCGGGATCGCGAGTTTCCGCGCTACGGTCGCTTCGCCAATGCCCTGGTCGAGACCAGCCTGCCGAGTGTCATCATCTATGTGGTCGGCAGCCACATGGAGCCGGCGGTGGTGTTCGGCTACTGGCCGCCAATGCTGTATTTCTTCTTCATCCTGCTGTCGACCTTGCGGCTCGACTTTTGGCTGTCGGTCTGGACCGGCGCCGTAGCGGCTGTTCAGCAGTTGATCTTGGTCCTCTGGCTCATTCCGATCGATCAGTACTCGGTACTGCCCGAGCACTCGCCGTATTATCATTTCAGTCGCAGCATCATCCTGCTGGGGGCGGGCATCGTCGCCGGCATCGTGGCGCGCAGCTTGCGACGGCAATTCGACCAGTCGGTGCTGGCTGCGGCGGCGCGTGATCGCATCACCAACTTGTTCGGCCAGCACGTGTCGCCCGCCGTGGTCGATCGCCTGCTCGCCCACCAGACCGACCCGCCGAGCGAGACGCGCGAGGTCTGCGTGCTGTTCCTCGACATAAGAGGCTTTACCGCCATGACGAGAACCCGACCGGCGGCCGAGACGGTGGCCCTTCTGAACGACTTCTTCGCCGAGATGATCGAGGTCGTCGATCGTCACGGCGGCATCATCAACAAGTTCCTGGGCGACGGCTTCCTCGCTGTGTTCGGTACGCCGCTTGAAGATCCCGAGGCGGCGGCCAACGCGCTGGCCGCCGCCCGGGCGATGCTTGAGGCCGTCGAGCGCTGGAATGGCGAGCGGCCTCGACTGCCGCTGCGCGTCGGCATCGGCATCCATATGGGCGAGGCGGTGACCGGCACCGTCGGATCGCCGCAGCGCAAGGAATATACGGTGATCGGCGATACCGTGAACCTGGCCGCACGGTTGGAGCAGCTCACCAAGGAAACCGGCTCGCAGCTCTTGGTCTCGAGCACCGTGCATCGCGCCACTGCGGGCGCCGGCGGCGCCACCGATCTTGGGCCATTGCCGATCCGTGGCTACGACCAGGAGGTTCGGGTATGGCGGGTGGCTTGAGCTGGTACTTCGCCTACGGCTCGAACATGGATGCGAAGCGCCTGTTCGACGTTCGATTGCGGCCGGTGGGTGTGGCGTGCGGCCAGAGGATCGCCGGTCGCCTCGATGGCTGGCAGCTTGCCTTCAACAAGCGGACGTCCGATCGGGAGGGCGCCGGCGCGGCAAACATCGTGCCCGTCCCGAGCAGCGTTGTGCACGGAACATTGAACCTGCTGCCGGCCAAAGGGTTCGAAGTGCTGGATCGCCATGAGGGGGTCGCCGGAGGTCACTATGAGCGCCGGGTGGTGCCGGTCGTGCGCCCCGACAGCGGCGTCACCGTCGAGGCGATCACCTATGTTGCCCTCAAGATTGGCGAGGGCCTGCGGCCGGCCCGCGACTATCTCGACCATCTGCTGGCCGGCCGCGATCTGCTGCCGGCCGACTACTGGCGGTGGCTTGCCGCGACGCCAACGCTCGACTGAGCGGCCTGTCGGCTATTTGGCGCCGGCCAGCTGCTTCTTGCTCTTCGGGCTCTTGGTCTTCTCGGCGAGCGCGTCGCGCGATACCGGCGTGGTGCCGCTCGCCTTGACCTCGGGTACGTCGGCTTCGTTCCAGAAGTTGAGTTCGATCATCACGCCGTCGGGGTCATGCAGGAAGACCTGCTGCAACGGCCGCGCCGGCACCTTCCGGACCTCGTACGGCACGCCGTCCTTCTTGATCGTGGCGATGGTGCCGCGGATGTCCGAGCAGTTGATGGCGACATGGTCGATGGCGCCGCTACCGTGATCCTTGCGGGTGGTCTCCGAGACGATATGCAGGATCGCCTTGTCGCCGGCGTATAGCCAAGCGCCGGGGAACTGGAAGGGCGGGCGATCGCCGTTCCTCAAGCCGACATAACGCTCGTAGAAGCGCACCGTGGCGTCGAGATCCTTGCAGTAGATATTCCAGTGGTCGAGCGACAGAGCGGGCATGGGTACCTCTGGCATCTGTGGTGGGAGTGACACAGCTTAGCGCAATCCCGGCCCCGGGAAACCTGTCGGATCGGCTTCCGCAGCGCAAACTTGCCCATCGACCGGTCAGCCGAGACGATCGGGGCGTCCCAGGACGGCGTTGAACACAGTGTCGGGCACGGTGACGAGCGGGTCCCGGTAGGCCGCCCGTAGGGCGTCGGGATGGCGGTCCGGGGCAGACGACAGCTCGGCCAGCCGGTCGATGAAGGGCAGGTCGAGCTCGGAGTCCTTGTCGGTCATGCCGCCCCAGACGTCCCATGGCAACATTTCGTGATTGTTGAGCGCAGCCACGTCGCGGATGACGTTGCTGGCGATGAACCACAGGCCATGCATGTCGAGGATGCCGAACGCCGTCGGATCGGCCTTGCCGTCGCGGCAGAGCCGCCAGGCATCGCCTGCCACCAGGAAGCGATCGCGCGGCACGTCGAGCGGGTCGAAGCCGACGGCAAAGAGCTTGCGCTGATGCGGATCGAGCTGGGGGTCGACCAGCACCCAGCGCTGCTCGGCGCCGTTCCAATATTCGGTGACCCAATGGTCGAGGAACTTGGCGTTCTCGAAGTAGCCGGCGAAGCCGCAACGCGCTCGCGCCGCAGCGCCCTGGCGACGCAGCAGGGCGACATGCAGCAGCGTGAAGTGGCGGCACACGCCGACCACGCGCTCGCCTGCTGGCCGCGCCACCGTCAGCGGCCGCCCGTCCCGCCGGGCGATACGGTCGAGCATGTCGCCGACCGCACGCAGGTGCGCCTCGGCATGCTGCTCCGCCGACAGATCGACGCCATAGGTCGAGGCGATATGCTCGTGGATCAGTACCCCTTGCACGACCGCGGCAAGCTGGCCGACATCGCGAGGCGGGCCGTCAAGCAGCGCCGCGTGGCCGGCTACGTCGCTCATTCCGCCGGGCTTGCGGTGGGGATCAGCGGTCACGTGAACAGCGCCTCGAGCTTGCCGAGCGTGTGGGCCCAGCCGCGGCGGTGGTCGTCGCGCGCCTTCTCGTCGAAGAACTGCTCGTGTGTCAGCGTCAGGACGGTGCCGTCGCCGTCGGCTGCGAAGTCGAGCGTGACCTGCGACTGGCGCTCGGGCGTGCTTTGCCAAGCCCATGAAAAGACCAGCCGGCGATCCGGCACGACCTCGCGGTAGATGCCGCTCACACTGTGATGCTGGCCGTCGGCCGTCCAGAACTGGACGCCGAAGCGGCCGCCGACCCGGACATCGGCTTCGGCGATCGGCCGATTGGGGTGGTCGGTGACGCCCCACCAGCCGATCATTTCTTGCGACTGCGTCCAGGCTTGGTAAAGCCTTGCCGGCGACGCTTTGAATCGCCGCTTGAGCGCGAGGCTTGGCTTGTCGGCCATGAATCTTCCTCCAGATAGGCGGCGAGTCGGTCGAGCTGCTCGGTCCAGTAGTGTTGGTAGCGGGCCAGCCAATTCATCGCCTGCTCCATCGGTGCGGCCTTGAGCCGGCAGGTGACGACCCGGCCGGTCTTGTGGCGCTCGATCAGGCCGGCATCCGACAGGACGTCGAGATGCTTCATGATGGCCGGCAGCGACACCGGAAAGGGCCGCGCCAGCTCGCTGACGCTGAGACGCTCTTCCTCGTCGAGCCTGGCCAGCAGGGCGCGCCGCGTCGGATCGGCGAGGGCAGCGAAGGTGCGATCGAGTGCGGCGGCTTGAAGGTTAACCATAATGTTAACTTTAAAGGCGCAGGGCTTCCATCGTCAAGTGACGCCGCGCGGTCCGCCGAGGGCTATTTGAGCTTGGTGATCAGTGCCTGGGCTGCCGCCGGATTGCGCTCCTTGGCGCCCGAGATGAAGTACACGAACGCATCGCCCTTTTTGCTCCAGGCTTTGGCCCGCTTGGCCCAGCCGTCGAGGTCGGCGGGCTTGTAGCCGGTCTTCACCTTGGCTTGGCTGCCCATCAGGCGGGCATAGGTGAAGTCGGCAGTCGGCTGGTCGATCTCGGGGAAATCCTCGTCGTGGGCATAGACGATGGCGGCGCCATATTTGCGCGCAAGTTCGTAGAAGCGCGCGTCCTGGAAGCTGCCATGGCGCACTTCCAGCGCATGGCGCAGCGGCCGCTTGCCGAGTTCGCGCGGCAGCAGCTTCAGGAATGCTTCGAAGTCCTCCGGATCGAACCTCTTGGTGCCCATGAACTGCCAATTCACCGGGCCCAGCCGATCGCCGAGCTCGACGATGCCCTGGGCGAAGAATCGGTCGATCGATTCGCCCGCCTCGGCGAGCACGCGTCGGTTGGTGCAGAAGCGCGACGCCTTGACCGAAAACACGAAGCCCTCCGGCGTCTCGTCGCGCCACTTCGCCCAGCTCGCCGGCTTGAAGCTCGAGTAGTAGGTGCCGTTGATCTCGATCGAGGTGAGCTGGCGGCTGGCATATTCCAGCTCGCGCTTGTGGGTCAGGCCTTTGGGATAGAACACACCGCGCCACGGCTCGAAGGTCCAGCCGCCGATGCCGACATAGATGTTGCCGCTCATGGCAGGACTATAGCAGCCCCAAACTCCTGAAGCTCGCATGGCCTTTGCGGCCGATCACCAGGTGATCGTGGACCGCAATGCCCAGCGCCTCGGCGGCGGCTTTGACCTCGCGTGTCATCTCGATGTCTTCGCGCGACGGTTTGGGATCGCCACTGGGATGATTGTGCACCAGGATCAGGGCGGCGGCGTTCAGCGCCAGCGCCCGCTTGACCACCTCGCGCGGATAGACCGGCGTGTGGTCGATGGTGCCGCGCTGCTGCACCTCGTCGGCGATCAGCACGTTCTTGCGGTCGAGGAAGAGGATGCGGAACTGCTCGGTCTTCTCGTGGGCGAGTGCGGCATGGCAGTAGTCGATGAGTTGCTGCCAGTTGGTCAGCACCGGCATGTCCTTGACGGTGCGCGCCGCTAGCCGTCGCGCGGCCTCGCGCAGCGCCTTGAAATGCACCAGTGTGCGTCGATCGATCTCGAACTCGCGCAACTGCGCGGGTTCGGCGGCAAAGACGTCGCCCAGCGTGCCGAAGCGCTCGAGAAGGTTCTTGGCCAACGGCTTGGTGTCGACGCGCTCGATCGAATAGAACAGCAGCAGCTCGAGCAGCTCGTAGTCGGCCAGCGGCTCGACGCCCGCGCCGAGCACCCGTTCGCGCACCCGGCCGCGATGGCCCCAGAAGTGCGGCCGCTCGGCGGTGGCCTCGCCGCTATTGTGGCCGCTGCCCGTCGGCGCTGCGGCGAGCAGGGCGACGATGCGCGCCGTCGGGTCCTCGCCGGAGAATTCCCAGCACTGGTCGAGCTTGTTCCAGGCGCCGCCCGCCTCGCGCAGCAGCGATCGATGAGGCAGCGTATTGCCGCGCACTTGCCAGAGGTCATTGGCGGTCTGCAGGCGTAGGCCGGCAGCCAACAGGGCGAGCAGCGCCGCATCGTCCGCCGCCGCTTCGGGAGTTGCCCGTTTCGCCCTGCCCATGGCGCGACGGTCCTATGCAACCGCGGCGGAAAGGCGGCAGGAAGTGGCTGAAGCCGAGACGGCCGACTATTGTCGGGCGATGTCCACAGCCTCCAATGCCGAGATCGACGCTGCCTGCGAGGCCTTCGCCCAGGAGCACAATCTGCCCGGTCTGCTTGCCGGGGTCGTACAGGACGGCCGGTTGATCCATGTCGCGGTCGTCGGCCAGGCCGACATCGAGGCCGGGCGTCCGGTGACACCCGAGACGGCGTTTCGCATCGCCTCGATGACCAAGAACATGACGGCGCTTGCGATCCTCGCCCTGCGTGATCGCGGCAAGCTCGTGCTCGACGCGCCGCTGGCCGAGTACGTGCCGCAGTTCGCCGCGGTGGCGCCGGCCACTCGTGACAGCCAGCCCGTCAGCCTCCGCCATCTGCTTTGTCACACCGCCGGCTTCGTCACCGACGATCCCTGGGCCGACCGTGTGCTCGGCATGACGCCGGCCGCGCTCGATGCATTGATTGCCGGCGGCACGCTGTTCGCCCGTCCGCCGGGGCTTGCCTTCGAGTACTCGAACCTGGGCTATGCGCTGCTCGGCCGCGTCATCGGCAATGTCAGCGGCGAACCCTACCAGGCCTTCATCCGGCGCACTTTCCTCGAGCCGCTCGGCATGGCGCGCACCACTTTCGATGCTTTGCAGGCCCAGCGCGGCGACTACGCCTTCGGCTATCGCCTCGACGACGAGGCTTGGTCGCGCGAACGCATCGAGCCCGACGGCGAGGTCGGCGCGATGGGCGGCCTGGTCACGACGGCGGCAGACTACGCGCGCTGGGTCGCCTTCCTGCTGTCGGCCTGGCCGGCGCGCGACGATCCCGAGACGGGTCCGGTCCGTCGCGCCAGCGTTCGCGAAATGGGCCTGTGGCATGGACCGCCTTTCCTGTCCGAGGTCGTCGATGGCCAGGCAGCACTGGCCAGCGCCTACGGCTATGGGCTGGTCAACGCCGTCGATCCGGTGCTCGGCCGACGTCTGCACCATTCCGGCGGCTTGCCGGGCTACGGCTCGCACGTCCTGATGCTGCCCCAACGCGGCTGGGGCGTCTTCGCCTTTGCCAATCGAACTTATTCACCGATGTCTCGCCTGACGCCACGCCTCGCTGCGATCCGTCATGCCGCAGCGCCGCGGCTCGCATCGGCCGAGCCGTCGCTCTTCCTGAAATGCGCCGTCGACGCAGTGGTTGCCGCCTACGCATCGGGCCGCATCGAGGTGGCGGAGCGGGCGTTCGCCGAAAACTTCCTGCTCGACACGCCGGCTCGACTCCGTAACGCTGAGCTGGCGGGCCTCAAGGACAGGCTGGGCGAAGCGACGTTGGAACGAATCGAGCCGCGGCATGGGCTCGCCGCAAACTTCACGCTCGCCTGTGAACGCGGCCGCTTGAAGGGCGTCGTGATCCTGTCGCCGGACCCTGAACCCGGCATCCAAAAGCTGACGCTTACCATCGAGCAGACGTGACACCGCCGGCCTTGGCGGCCCTTGGTCCTACGCCGCGGTTGCCGCGGCGCGGGTAGTGAGGTCGTAGGGCGGCTTCGCGAGCTCGCGCGGCGAGAGGGTGAAGAACTCGACGCCGGTTTCGGTGATGCCGACCGAATGCTCGAACTGGGCCGAGAGCTGCTTGTCGCGCGTCACTGCCGTCCAGCCGTCACTCAGGATCTTCACCTGCCAGGTGCCGGCATTCACCATCGGCTCGACGGTGAAGAACATGCCGGGCTTGAGTTCGGGGCCGGTGCCCGCCTTGCCGTAGTGCAGGATGTTGGGCGCGTCGTGGAAGATGCGGCCAAGCCCGTGGCCCGAGAAGTCGCGCACCACGGAGAAACGTTGCGCCTCGACGTAGCTCTGGATGGCGTGCCCGATGTCGCCGACCCGGCCGCCTGGCTTGGCGGCGGCGATACCGCGCATCATCGCCTCGTAGGTGACATCGCACAGCCGGCGCGCCTTCACGCTCACCTCGCCGGCGAAGAACATGCGGCTGGTGTCGCCGTACCAGCCGTCGAGGATCACCGTGACGTCGATATTGACGATGTCGCCATCCTGCAGGCGCTTATCTCCGGGGATGCCGTGGCAGACCACATGGTTGATCGAGGTACAGATCGACTTGGGATAGCCGCGATAGCCGAGCGGGGCGGGGATCGCCTTGTGATCGAGGATGTAGTCGTGGCAGAGCTTGTCGAGCTCGCCGGTGCTGATGCCCGGCTGCACGTGGGGCGTGATGAAGTCCAGCGTCTCGGCGGCCAGCCGGCCGGCGCGGCGCATGCCCTCGAATCCCTCCGGCCCGTGCAGCTTGATCGACCGCTGGTCGCGCCGCCAGTAGTCGTCGCTGTCGTCGATGAAGTCGCGAGGGCTGCTCATGGCGCCTATTTGGCATGCGATATCGATGCTAACAAGGCCGCGCGATGCTTGGCCGGCCGGCACGCCTTCGTTAAGGTCCTGAAAGACAAGCAAAAAGAGCGTGGCATGTCCCAGCCGGCAAAAACCGTGACCGCCTGCATCATCGTCATCGGCAACGAGATCCTGAGCGGCCGCACGCGCGATGCCAATATCCAATATTTCGCGACCGAGCTTGGGCAACTTGGCGTTCGGGTGATGGAATGTCGCGTCGTTCCCGACATCGAGGAGACGATCGTCGCCACGGTCAACGAGGTGCGGCGTAAGTTCGACTATGTGTTCACCACCGGCGGCATCGGGCCTACTCACGACGACATCACCGCCGACTGCATCGCCAAAGCGTTCGGCGTCGGCATCTCCGAGCACCCCGAGGCAGTGGCGCGCATGACGCGCCACTACGGCGATCCCGCCCTGTTCACGCCGGCCCGCCGGCGCATGGCTCGGGTACCGCACGGCGGCATCCTGGTCGACAATCCGGTGTCGGTGGCGCCCGGATTCCAGCTGGAGAACGTCTTTATCTTCGCCGGCATCCCCAAGGTTGCCGAGGCGATGTTTCAGTCGATGAGGCACCGGCTGGTCGGCGGCACGCCGGTGCTGTCGCGCACGGTACGGACCAACCTGCCCGAAGGGATCATCGCCGAGCCGCTGGGCGCCCTGCAGCAGCGCTACCAGGACCTCGACATCGGCAGCTATCCCGCCTTCCGCAACGGCAAGCCCAGCGTCTCGCTGGTGCTGCGCGGCACCGACGAGCCGCGATTGGTGGCCGCGGCCGCCGAGCTGATCGAGACGATCCACGGCATGAGGGGAGAGGCCGAGGAGTTCGCGCAGTAGGCCATGGCCTGGCTGGCACTCATCGGCCTGTCTGCGGCGTCGTCGGCTCTCCTGCTGTGGATACAAGCGCCTGCCGCCTTGATGCTCGGGCCGTTGATCGCCGCCATCGCGGTTGCCGCCAGTGGCAGCGCGTTGCGGCCGCCCTTGTGGGCGTTCGTGTTCTCCCAGGGTGTCGTAGGCTGCTTGATCGCCAAGATGGTGCCGCTGTCGATCGTCGGCGACGTCGCGAGCCATTGGGTTTTGTTCGCGGTGGGCGTGATCTATGTCGTCGCCGCGTCGAGCCTGGTCGGCTGGCTGATGACACGCCTACAAGTGCTGCCTGGCACCACAGCGCTGTGGGGCACCAGCCCAGGCGCGGCATCGGTCATGACTGTCATGGCGGAGTCGTACGGCGCCGATATGCGGCTGGTTGCCGTCATGCAGTATCTCCGGGTCGTGCTGGTCGCGGCGATCGCGGCTCTGGTCGCCAGACTGTTTGGTGTCAGCGTCGTGCAGGCGGCCGGCGAAGTCGTATGGTTTCCCGAGATCTCTTGGCTGCCGTTCGCCGAGACGCTGGCACTGGCGATCGGCGGGCCGATTCTGGCCCGCCTGCTGCGCCTGCCGGCGGGAGCCTTCTTGCTGCCGCTGGGGCTCGGCATCCTGCTCAGCCATTTCGGCTTGATGACCATCGAACTGCCGGCTTGGCTGCTCGCCCTGTGCTACGCCCTGGTCGGCTGGAACGTCGGCCTGCGCTTCACCCGACCCTTGCTGCTGCATGCGGCACGCGCCTTGCCGCGCATCATCGCCGCCACCCTCATCCTGATTGCCCTATGCGCCGGGCTGGCGGCGGCGATGGTGTGGCTGGCCGGGGTCGATCCGCTGACCGCCTACCTCGCCACCAGCCCGGGCGGTTCCGATTCGATTGCCATCATCGCCGCCTCGACCGACGTCGACGTGTCGTTCGTGATGGCCATGCAGACGGTGCGCATGCTGGCCGTGCTGTTCCTGGCGCCCGTCTTGACCAAGTTCATTGCCGACCGTCTAAGGTAGCCCCATGACCGCACTCCATGACATGACGGCCAGCGACCTGCTGGCCGCCTACAAAGCCAAGAAAGTGTCGCCCGTCGAGGCGATCGACGCAGTGATCGCCTATATCGAGCGCTGGGAGCCCAAGCTCAAGGCGCTGTATGCGCCGGATTTCGAGGGCGCCCGCAAGGCCGCAAAGGCCGCAGAGGCGCGCTGGCAGGCCGCCAAGCCGCGCGGCGCGCTGGATGGGGTGCCGATCACCATCAAAGAGAACATCGCCACACGGGGCGTTCCGGTGCCACTCGGCTCGGCGGCGACCGACCTGGTGCCGGCGGCGGAAGATGCGCCGGCTGCCGCGCGGGTGCGCGAGGCGGGTGCGGTGATCCTGGCCAAGACCACCATGCCCGACTGGGGCATGCTGTCGTCGGGCCGCAGCTCGTTCCATCCGCTGACCCGCAACCCCTGGAACCTCGCCTGGAACCCTGGCGGCTCGAGCGCCGGCGCCGGTGCCGCGGCGGCGGCAGGCTACGGCCCGCTGCATATCGGCACCGACATAGGCGGGTCGGTGCGCCTGCCGGCCTGCTGGAACGGCATCTTCACGCTGAAGCCCAGCCTGGGGCGCGTGCCAGTCGATCCGCCGTATTTCGGCCGCGTCATCGGGCCGATGACCCGTACCGTCGCAGACTCGGCCTTGTTGATGGCCGAGCTGTCCAAGCCCGATATGCGCGACCACATGAGCCTGCCGCCGGCCGCCATCGACTGGGCCGCCGCGCCGCTTGAGCCGAAGGGCCTCAGGATCGGCCTGCATCTCGATGCCGGCTCGGGCCTGCCGGTCGATCCCGAGGTCAAGGCGGCCGTCGAGAAGGCGGCGCGGTTGTTTGCCGACGGCGGGGCGAAGATCGAACCGGTGGCGGCGTTCCTGTCGACCGACATGCTGCATCTGCAGGATCTCTACTGGCGGGTCCGCAGCTGGGTCGATTTCGCCGCCCTCGGTCACGTCAAGCAGGCGAGCGTGCTGCCCTATATCGCCGATTGGTGCCGTGGCGGCGCCGATGTGTCGGGCACCATGGTGATCAAGGCGATCGCCAACTACATGGCGATCCGCGCGGCGGCGACACGCGCCACGCAGCCATTCGACTATGTGCTGTCGCCGGTGTCGCCGGTGCCGACCTACAGCGCGGAATGGGAGACGCCGACCAACGACGTCAAGCGGCCGCTCGAGCACATCTCCTTCACCATGCCCTACAACATGAGCGAGCAGCCGGCGTCGTCGATCAATTGCGGCTACACGGCGGAGGGCAAGCCGATCGGCCTGCAGATCGCCGGCCGCCGCTTCGATGATCTCGGCGTGATGCGCCTGTCGCGCTGGTTCGAGGCGGCGCGTGGACCGCAGAAGGCTTGGCCACTTCCGCCTAAGTAGATGCCAGCAGGCGACGATAGACCGGCTGCAGCAGGGCCGGCATCAGATAGATCGGGAACTGGACGGCGGCGATGAACAGGAAGATGTCGGCATCGGCCGAGGCCGGCAGCACGGCCATCAGCAACGCGTTGTGGCGGCCGCCGGAACAGTAACCGGTCGTGAGCGCAGTGCGCCGATCGAGCAGGGGCAGGGTGGCGGCAACCATCACGGCATTGCACAGGACCATGCCGACAAAGGCGCCGCCCACGAATGCCGCGAGCTTCAGCGGCTCGGCCTCGGCGCGGGCGACGACGCCGTCCATCAACGGGATGGCGAAGATCATCAGCACGATGACGGAAAGCCCGTCGAGCGTCGGCGCCGCTTGGGCGATGCGCGGGCCGAGCGAACGGCGGATGACGAAGGCGCCGGCCGAGGCCACGGCCACGATCAGGGCCAGTCGCAGGCTGAGATCGACGGCGCTGATATGGAGATCGAGGTCGAGCAGCCACAGGGCAAGCGGCGGCAACGTGAAGGGGACGACGAAATTGGTGATCAGCGTCAGGAGCAGCGCGAGCGAGGAATCGAGACGCAGGAAGGCAGCGGTGGTCGCGGCCGAGATGATGCCGGGCGCCATGGCGCTGAGGCAGAGCGCCGCGACCAGCCCGGGCCACAGGTCGAGGCCGGTCCAAATCGGCCAGACGACGAGCGGCACGGCAATCAGGTTGGCGACCGACAGGGCGATGGCCAGGCCGGGGCGGCGCAGCAGCTGCACGATGCGCGCCCAGTCCATGCGCGCCAACGCCAGCATCAGCAAAGCGACGGCAAGCGGCCACAACAGCACGCGCGCCGCCGCCGCAACGTCCTGGAAGACGAGGCCGATCGCCAACGACAGCGGCAGAAGCGTGGTGGCGCGGCCGCCCATGCGCCGCAAAACGTGAACGACCGCATCCATCGCATCGAGCCTAGCACATGTTAGCGTGCCGCATGTTCCGCGCAGCCCTGACCGCCGCATTGCTGGCGGCAAGCCCCGTGCTTGCTCAGCCGATCGCCGTGCCGGACTGTACCGTCGACGGCCGCCTCACCGAGCGCGACGGGCTCAGGCTCGACGTCACCTATCGCTGCCGTGCCGTCCAGCCGTTGTCGTTCCAGCTGGGCGACGGCCGCTCGTCGGCCCATGTCGAGGATCTCAAGGTCGAGCAGCGCGACGGCATCGCCGAAGCGCGCTACCGCTTCGACCTCATGGGCTTTGCCCGAGCGGTCGACTCGACATCGCTCGCAGTGGCGCGGGGCGGCGGCGTGCTGGCGACGCTGGGCGGCTGGCTGCTCGAGCCGCGCGGCTACGATCGCGCGCCGATGATCGACATCCGCATGACTGTCGATCCTGGCCTGGTGTTCACCGCCGGCCTGCCCAAGGCGGGCGATGCTTGGCGGCTCGCCGGCACGCCGGTGCGGTTCGCCGGCTATACCGCGCTGGGTCGGCTTGCCTATCGCGAGTTCGCCGTGCCGGCGCCGGGCGCATTGCGGCTCGGCCAGCCGCGCGCCAGCGGCACACTCCGCGTCGCCATCCTGGACGGGGCGAGCGACGGCAGCCGTGCCGAGCTCTTCGACTGGGTCGAACGCACGGCGGAGGCGCAGTCCAACTACTGGCAGGGCTTTACCGCCAAGCAAGCGCTGATCGGCCTTGTTCCAGTCGGCCATCGGCGCGGCATCGGCTACGGCCGCGCCGTGTCGGGGGGCGGCGTGACGGCGATGGTCGAGATCGGCTCAGGAGCCGATGGCCGGCGGCTGTTCGACGACTGGGTGCTGACGCACGAATTGATCCACACCGGCATGCCATTCATTCGCGGCCGCAGCGCCTGGTTCATGGAAGGAGCCGCCACCTACATCGAGCCGATCATCCGTGCCCGCGCCGGCTGGAAGACGGAGGAGGAGGTGTGGCGCGAGTGGGTCGACAACATGCCGCAGGGCGTGCAGGCCTTTTCGATCGGCATGGCCAACGCCGCCGGTCGGCAGAACTACTGGGGCGGCGCCACCTTCATGCTGCTGGCCGACATTGGCTTCCGTCGCGCCACCAACGGCGGCAAGGGTCTCGAGGACTGCCTGGCCGGCGCGCTGTGGAGCGGCCTTGACGGCGCGCAACGCGCCACGCTCGACGACTATGCGGCCGCCTGCGATCGCGCCACCGGCACCACGGTGATGTCCGGCCTGGTCGACCGTCATTTCAATCGCGCGGAGCCGGTCGATCTTGCTGCGCTGTGGAAGGATCTCGGCATTTCGGTCGTCGGTGGCCGCATCGCGCTCGACGATGCCGCACCGTCGGCGCGTTGGCGCAAGATGATCGTGCCGGGCAATCGTCCTGCGCAGCGTGTGAAGCTGCCATGGGAATCGTGAGCACCGTAGGATCATCGAGGTGTGCTAGCCTGATGGCATGACCACGGTGCCCGGCGTTTGGCTGGAAGACCTCACTTGGCCGGAAGCGAAGTATCGCTTCGATGCCGGCACGCCAGTGGTCGTGCCGATCGGTGCGGCGTCCAAGGCGCACGGCCATCACCTGCCGCTCAAGACAGATGCGCTCACAGCCCGGGCGCTGGCACAGAAGCTCGTCGAGCGCGTGCCGGTAGTGGCGGCGCCTGTCGTGGGCTTCGGCTTCTATCCCGCCTTCACGCCGTTTGCCGGCAGTCAGCATCTGTCGGCGCCGACCTTCACGGCGCTGCTGGCGGAGTTGCTGGCCGGCCTGCGCAGCCATGGTGTGCGGCGCATCGCCATCCTGAACACTGGCGTGTCGACCGAGCGGCCGATCGACGAGGTGGCACAGGACGCCGACGATCTGCTCGTGATGCATATGCGCGACCTCGGCGTGGCTGCCGACGGGCAGCTCGACTCGACCGGGGGCGGCCATGCCGACGAACGTGAAACGTCGGTCATGCTGGCGCTCGATCCGCGCAGTGTGCGCATGGAGGCGCTGGCGCCAGCTGGTCCGTTCGAACAGACGGCTGCTACCGGTGATGCGACGCAGGCCACCGCTTTCAAGGGCGAGCGCATCCTGGCGATGCGCGTCGACGACATGGTCGCGCGCTTGTGCCGGCGCTGGCCCGATCTTGTGAGCGCCTGACATGCCGCTTCATTGGACGATCGATTCGCAGCGGCGCACCGTCGAGATCGTGGCAGATGGCAACGTGTCGTTGGCTGATGCGATGGCCTTCTTCGATGCCATCGAAGGGGCCAAGGCCCTGCCCTACACCAAGCTCCTTGACTGCCGCCGCGGCCTATCGAGCATGACGGCCGAGGAGCTGTCGTCGATTGCCGTGCGCATCCGTGGCCACCATGATCAGAGCGTGATGGGTGCTTTTGCTGTCGTCGCGACGGACATGCAAGCGCAGTTTCTCGCCCGCGTGCTGGGTGCAGCCGCTGTCGCCGATCGTCCGATCAAGATGTTCACAGATATCGCGCCGGCGCGGCGCTGGCGGGACGCGCAGTCCCGGCGCGCTCCTTGATTTCCCTGCTCTCCGCCCGATGCGCCGGCGACTTCGACGCGCTATGGTCAAGGCGTTCCATCATCAGGAGAGAAGACGCTTGAAGAGACCATTCGCCCTTTTCGCGGTTGCTGCCACCATGTCAGTCGCGGGCGTCGCCGAGGCGCAGACCGCGATCCAGGCCGGCCTCTGGGAGGTCACCGACAAGACGACCCTGGAAGGCGTGCAGCCCATGCCGGCCACATCGAAGCAGGTTTGCGTCAAAGGCGGCGAGGCAATCCTCGAGCGTCTGCTTTATCCCGCGCCGGCCGATTTCGCCAAGCACGGCTGCTCGTTCACGCCGGGGGCCAAGCAGGCCGGCATTTTCCGCGCGACCACGGTTTGTCCGCCGACCGACCAGACGCCGGGCGTCACGGCCGAGGCCGAGATCAGCTACAAGTCGGACAGCTACGAGGGCCTCGGCCAGCTCACCGTCAAGGACAAGGCCGGCACCACGCTCAAGGGCAGCAGTCAGCTGAGCGGCAAGCGCATCGGCGACTGCTGATCGACGGTCGCTGGCGCCCACCCGTCAATCGCGAAACGTCGGCATCACCTGCTCGCCGAAGCGGCGCATGGAGGCGATGTTCCGATCATGGTCCATGGCGCCAAAGCCGGTCTGGCAGAGCAGATGCTGTACACCGACATCGCGTAGCGCCGCCACTTGCTCGCGCACGCGTGCCGGCGATCCATAGAGCGAGCCGGTGGCGAGCGCGAAGGGAATAGCCTCCGAGTCGGGCACCCTCGGGTCGGTCCACGCGTTGAGCGTCGCGGCGTCGGGCTGGAAGTCGGGCGGATTGAAGGCGTCGCGCACATGCATCATGTGGGCGCGCGTCTCGGTCAGGAGCTCGGCCAGCTCGTCCTCGGCCTGGGCGTCGGACTCCGCGACGTAGACGTTGCGCCACAATGCGCTCCGGGCAAGCAGCCTCGTCTTGGTCCGCTCGTCGTGACCGCCTTCGTCGATGCCCGCCGCGTAAGTCGCCCAGCGCTCCTTGATGCGCTCGAGCGGCAGACGTGCGGTGAGAATCGGCACACCCAGCCGGCCGCACTCCTTGAACGATCCCGGTGAAATCACCGATCGCCAAAGCGGTGGGCCGGGCCGCTGCACGGGCCTCGGCCGAATGGCGGGAATGTGTACCTTGTGGAAGCGGCCCTCATAGTGCAGCGGCGCCTCGCGCCAGGCGCGCTCGATGATGTCGACGGCCTCTTCCATGCGCTCGCGGCTGTCGTGGCTGCGCAGGCCGTGGCCCACGAATTCGTATTCGTTGTAGGCCGTGCCTTTACCGATGCCGACATCGATGCGGCCCTTGCTGAGATTGTCGAGCAGGGCAAGCTGCACAGCCAGGCGCACCGGATGATGGAACGGCATCTGCACCACGGCGAAGCCGATGCGGATACGTTCGGTCCTCATGGCGAGTGCCGCGGCAAACATCAGTGAATCGGAATAGACGCTTTCGCCGGTGAAGTAGTGTTCGGTCAGCCAGACGTCGGAAAAGCCCAGTCGCTCGGCGCTGCAGACCTGCTCGATCAGGTTGTCGATGCGCCGCTGGTCCTCCTCGGGAGAGGGCGACAGGGAAAGAGTGAGCCAACCGAACTGCATTCGACCAGTTCAACGGCTTTGTCGGTTCGAGGCAAGCAGGTGTCGCCGCCTGTCGCCGCTTGCCCTGGCCTGCACCGAAAGATGTCGGCAAAGAGCGACCCTGCCATCGCGGCGGTCCCCACTTGCCCAGCCTACCGCGGATGCCAACCGGTCATGCCGACAAGGTATCGTCATACCCGCGGGTGATGACAGCCCATCAACTAATCGCAGACTTGGCGCAACTAACTACTGGCAGGGCTGCCCTTTGATCGGTTCGCGCAACTGCCAGCAGAGCAGCTAGGTGTCGAGGACGCGACCTGTATTGCAGAAGAAGACCTCACGGTCCTTTTGCAGCCAAAGTGCACCCGGCACCGCAGCCTTGATGTCATAACCGCGAGCGAGCAGGGCCGCCGCAGAAAGGCCTGGTGCTTCGATGTACTGCGACTGGCAGGTTTGGGCAGCCGCCGGCGGTTGTTGCGCCAAAGCGCTGCTTGCCAACAGCGATGTCAACACCAACGCGACCAAGAATCTCATCGGCGGCTCCTCGACAGCACTTTATCTTAATTGCATCTGAGAAGCAAATAGACGAATGGCTATTTCAGCGAGACAGCCAGGCTGTAGGGCTGTGCTAGCTCGCCGCTGCCTTCTGCGCGCCCGACCAGAACGAGGTAGTTGCCGTCGACTGGGATGGCCCCGATCCAGGCCATGGCGCTATCGCTTGGGCCGGCGTCGGGCAAGGTTCGGCCAGTGACAACGGGGAGACCGTCGCTGCCACGGGCCAGCGTCGCATCTGGTCGGAAGACCTGAAAGGTGGTTCCGCGCGGTCCTGACGCCACTGTCACCGACAGTGTCTGTCCGGCTTTTGCCAGCACGTAGTAGACGTTGCGGCCGCCTGGCGCCAACTGCCCGGTCACGGTCGATGTGCCGGAACCCGGCGGGAAGGTTATGGCCTGCATGGCGGGCAAAGGGTTGACCGACTGGCCGAAAGCAGCGCTGGCGATGACGGGCAGGCAGACAAGGGCGAGGGCAAGACGACGTTTCATGCTACGACCATTGCATCCCGCCGGAGCTTCAGCAACGCGCCCCGGTGACCTGTCCGGCAGCCACGAAGACGGAGGTGGCAAAACACCTGCGCGCTTGGCCATTCGATGTTCTCGTGACGTCTTTCCAACCTTATCCACAGGGCTTAGACTGCGTCGCTTTCCCGCCAAACGGCACCTGGAAAGCACATGGCTCACATCAGACTGAACACCCATCCCGCGCAGGGCGGCCAGGCGGCCCCGGCGGTCGTTTGGGGCGCGCGTGACCCCAAGATTCGCGGGCCCGTGGTCGGTACCGTGGCCGATCCGACGAAGCGCAACGCCATTGGTGTGCATTCCGGCAGCTACGGCATCTATCGTGCGCTTGCCATCGCGGCCCATGAGCTGAAGCCCAGCCACCGTCCAGACTTCACCAACACCTCGCCGGCCGAGCCGATCGGCCCGTTCGAGAGCTGGTTCGATCCGAAGAAGATCGTGTCCCTCGATCCGTGGGGCCACATGGTGGCCGAGATGTTCGCCGACAGGCTCGCGGCCGGCTGGGACATCCGGCCGACCATCGCGATCACCAAGGCGCATGTCCACATGCCGGAGATCCACGACGCCATCGCTGCCGGCCGGCTGAAGCCCGACAACGACCTGCTGATGCCCAACGGCGACGTGAAGGTGACCAAGGCTGCGGTCGAGCCGGTGTGGTGGCTGCCCGGCATCGCCGAGCGGTTCGGCGTCAAGGAAGCCGAGTTGCGGCGCACGCTCTTCGAGCATACCGGCGGCATGTACACCGAACTCGTGACGCGCCCGGATCTGGAGCTGTTCCTGCCGCCGATCGGCGGCGCCACGATCTACTTTTTCGGCGACCCCAGGCAGCTCGGCAAGCCCGAGACCAGGATCGCCTGTCGCCTGCATGACGAGTGCAACGGCTCGGACGTGTTCGGCTCGGACATCTGCACCTGCCGGCCCTACCTAGCGCATGGCATCGAGATCTGCATCGAGATGGCTCAGAAGGGCGGCGTCGGTGTGGTCATCTACAATCGCAAGGAAGGCCGCGCCCTGGGCGAGGTCACCAAGTTCCTGGTCTACAACGCGCGCAAACGCCAGCCCGGCGGCGATTCGGCGGCGCAATACTTCAACCGCACCGAATGCGTGGCGGGCGTACAGGACATGCGCTTCCAGGAGTTGATGCCCGATCTCTTCCATTGGCTGGGCATCGCGCGCATCGACCGCTTCGCGTCCATGAGCAACATGAAATCCGATGCCTTGCGCGAACAGGGCATCGAAGTCATCGAGCAGGTGCCGATTCCCGACGACCTGATCCCAGCCGACGCGCAGGTCGAGATGGACGCCAAGAAGGCCGCCGGCTACTTCACGCCCAACAAGCCGGCGCCCACCGAGCTCGCCAGGGCCAAGGGACGGGGCCTCGACGAGTGAACCCGGCTGACCTGGCCTATCTCCGGACGCCGGCGGCGATCCGCGAGCGGGCAGAGAAGATGTTGAAATATGTCGAGGATGGTCGATCGGCCTGGTTCGCGCTCGACGGCAATGGGCTGGAAGCGGCCGTGCAAGCGACCCTGGCGGTGACGCATCGCCGCTTCGCAAATCCAGCCGCCATCCCGTTTCACTCGCGCTGGCGCCACTTCGAAGCCGGCCGCCGCGACCGCTGGCGCGCGCTTTCCGAGCGACTGGCAGGATTGCCGGCGCAAGAGGTCGCGCGACGACGCATCGACCTCGCCGTCGTCTCGGTGCTCTTGGATGCCGGCGCGGGTGCGGCCTGGTCCTATCGCGAGCCCGGCACGGGCGAGACCTTCGCGCGGTCCGAAGGCCTGGGTGTGGCGAGCCTGCATATGTTCGCCAACGGCGCATTCAGCCGTGATCCCAAGGGCGATCCGCTGCGGGTCGATGCCGAACGATTGGCCGCCCTTACGCCCCTCGACATCGCCATGGGCTTTCAGGTGAAAGCGCACAACCCGCTGACCGGCCTCGAAGGCCGCGCCGAGTTGCTGCGCAAGCTGGGCGGCGTCGGGCTCGCGCGGCCCGGCGCGCTGTTCGATCTCGTCGCCCAGCCCGAAGTGAAGGCCGAAGCCATCTTGGCGGCCGTGCTCGACAAGCTGTCGCCGATCTGGCCCTCGCCATTGGGCGATGTGTGGCCGCATCCTGCGGTCGGGCTGGTGCCCTTCCACAAGTTGTCGCAGTGGCTGTCCTACTCCCTGGTCGAGCCGCTGCAGGGCGCCGGGTTGACAGTCGTCGAACTCGATCGGCTCACCGGCTTGCCCGAGTACCGCAACGGCGGGCTATTGGTCGATGCCGGTGCGCTCAGGCCCAAGCAACGCGCGCTGCTCGAGAAGTCGTTCCTGCCGGGTGACGAGCCGATCGTGGAATGGCGGGCGTTGACGGTCGCCCTGCTCGATCGGATCGCCGATCACGTGCGCGGCCACCTCGGACTGGACGCCGAGCGACTACCGCTGGTGAAGGTGCTCGAAGCAGGCACTTGGTTCGCCGGCCGAGCGCTCGCGGCCGAACGCCGCCCTGGGGGCGGCCCGCCGATCACCGTCGCCAGCGACGGCACCGTTTTTTGAGACAGCTTGGGGAGAAACCGATGTCCTTGCCGCACTCCATCCATGTCGTCAGCCATCCGCTGGTGCAGCACAAGCTCACCAAGATGCGCGACAAGGAGACTTCGAGCACCAACTTCCGCCGACTGCTGCGCGAGATGGGCCTGCTGCTCGGTTATGACGCCACGCGCGACTTGCCGCTGGTGGAGCGCGACATCGAAACGCCGATCGCTGCCATGAAGGCGCCGCTGCTCGAGGGCAAGAAGCTGGTGATCGTGCCGATCCTGCGCGCCGGCCTCGGCCTCGCCGAAGGTCTCATCGATCTGGTGCCGTTGGCCCGAGTCGGCCATGTCGGGCTCTACCGCGATCCGCGCACGCTGCAGGCGGTCGAATATTACTTCAAGATTCCCCAGGACATTTCCGACCGCGACGTCATCGTCTGCGATCCCATGCTGGCAACCGCGCATTCGGCCATCGCCGCCGTCGATCGGCTGAAGGAGTCGGGCGCCAAGCGCATCCGGTTCATCTGCGTGCTGGGGTCGGAGCAGGGCGCGCGCGCCTTCGCCGAGGTCCACCCCGACGTGGCGGTGTTCGCCGCTGCGATCGATGCCAAGCTCAACGATCACGGCTATATTGTTCCCGGCTTGGGTGACGCAGGCGATCGCCTGTTCGGCACCAAGTAACCGGGGAGACATGCCATGTCAGCCGATCTGAAATACCTTCTGCTGTCGACCGTCCTGTGCTTTGTCCAGATGCTGATTGCCGCCACCGGCGCCAACCAGCAAGTCGGCTTGTCCACTCTGGCCGGCAATCGCCAAGGCCTGCCCGAGATCACTGGATGGGCAGGCCGCGCCAAACGCGCCCACGCGAACATGGTCGAGAACCTGGTGCTGTTCGCCGCCCTCGTCCTGGTCGCCGACGACGTCGGCAAGGCCAACGCCACGACGGCGATGGGAGCCATGATCTTCTTCTGGGCGCGGCTCGCCTACGCCGTGATCTATGTCGCCGGTATCGCCTGGCTGCGTACGCTCGCCTGGTTCGTGTCCGTGATCGGCATGGCCATGATCGCCTGGGTGCTGCTGAGCGCGATGTAGGTCGGCCGTCAGTGCTTGTGGCCGGCGGCGGGCGGCTGTGCGCCCATCGCCTCGACCTTGAACTCGACTTCGATGCTGCCCGCCTTCTCGAACACCAGCGTCACCGGGACCTTGGCGTCCTTGGCGAGCGGGGCCTTGAGCTCCATGAACATGATGTGATAGCCGCCCGGCTTCAGCGCCACGGTCGCGCCGGGGGGAATCTCGAGACCCTTCTCCAGCTCACGCATGCGCATGACGTTGCCGTCCATCTTCATTTCGTGGATCTCGACCTTGTCCGATACGCCACTGCGCGCGGCGATCAGCCGGTCCGGCGCGCTACCCTTGTTGGTGATCGTCATGAAGCCACCACCGGCTTTCGCGGTGGGCGCTGTCGCCCGCGTCCACGGGTGATCGATCTCGAGCGTGCCGAGCTTGTAGTCGTGCGCCTGTACGGCGAGGGCGATGGCGACGAACGATGCGGCGAGAATCAGACGACGAATGAACATTGGAAAACTCCCGTGCGAGACGAACAAATGCGGCGCGCAGCGGGGCGCGTCGCGGCTTCAGGCGTCAGGCAGGGAGAGGTGGTGCACGCGGTTGGCTGGGCCCGTCGCGAATGCCGACGGGTGTGAGCGCCTCGGCTGTCGCGAGTGGGCGGACGGCGGCCGGACGCTGCTCGATCGCGACGAACGATGTCGACGGCTCGGCAAAGGCGGGTGCATGGGCGAGGCCCAGGCAGCATTCGTGCATGGTGCCGGCATGTGCCGGCGCTTGCTGGTCGTCCGGCGCGGCGGCAGGTAGGCAGAGCGCCGTCCACCCGGCGGGCGCGCCGCCGCGCATCAGCGCGGCGTGGACGAGCGGTTGCAGGAAGTTGAGCGTGATCGCGAGCAGCGCCACGGCCAATGCGGCCGCGCGCCAGCCCTGGTCGGAGCACCTGCGATTCATGGCGTCAGATAGCCACGAACGGGCGGCCGGCGACAGCGGCGTCTTGTCCTAGGCGGGGCCGGTCCATTCGACGACGTTCGCGGCGAGATCTTCGACCGGCAGCGGCTCAGGCGGAGCGTCGATCGAGCCGACATAGAGAAACCCCACGATCTCGTCGGTCGCGGCCAGTCCCAAGGCGCGCTTGACGTTGGGATCGTGGGCGTTCGAGCCGGTCAGCCACATCGCGCCGAAGCCGAGCGCAAAGCAGGCCAGCAGGATGTTCTGCGCCGCGGCCGCCGCCGCGTGCACCTGGTCGACCGCCCGAACCGTGGCGTGGCCGGCGACGACGTGCGCCGCCACGGCGATGACCAGCGGCGCGCGCAGCGGCTTGGCACGCTCCTTGTCGATCTCGGCGTCGTTGGCAGTGGGATCGCGTCGGCGCCGGCAGGCGGCGAACACCTCGCCGAGCCGCACCCGTGCGGCGCCCTGCACCAAGATGAAGCGCCACGGCCGCATGCGGCCGTGATCGGCGGCCCGCGCGCCGGCGCTCAGGATGAGGTTCAGCTCGGCGTCGTTGGGCCCCGGGTCACGCACCACGCGTGGTGAAACCGAGCGGCGGGCGAGCAAGGCGTCGATCACGTTCACGAAGCGCTCCTGCGTTGGAAGCCGAGCAGCGCGAGGCAGCGGCGCGGCGTGCCCGGCACCTCGAGCGGGTCGAGCGCGAGGTGAAGGGCGAGGATGGCGAGCGCCAGCGCCGCCACCGGCGCCAGCACCAGCAGCGGCCGGTCGAAGGCGTAGAGGCGGTAGTCGTAGATCATCGAGCCCCAGTCCGGCGCGCCACTGTCGGCGCCGAGGCCGAGGAAGGAGAAGGCGGCGTAGTGGTTGACCGCGGCACCGAGGTCGCTGCCGGCATAGGCGCCGACCGACGGCGCGACGCGCGGCAGCACGTGGCGACGCAGCACGAACAGCCGCGAGCCGCCCATTGCCCGGGCGGCCAGGACGTGCGGCGCCCGTAGCGCGCTTGCCACGAGCCGCTCGACGAGATGGGCGTAGGCGCCGGCGCCGATCAGGCCGAGTGCCAAGCCGGCCATCGTCGGGGTCAAGCCGAACGCCACGGCCACCAGCGCGGCAACGACGAGGTGGGGCATGATCTGAACGAGGTCGGCGAGCCGCCGCAGCGTCGCCCGGATCGTCCCGCCGGCCAGCGCGGCGACCAGGCCGATCGCGCCGCCCAGCCCGACGGCGACGGCGCTGGCGATCAGCGCCACCAGCGCGAGGTTGAGGCCGCCGGCACGCAGGCGGGCCAGCACGTCGCGCCCGAGATGGTCGGTGCCGAGCGGGTGCAGCGCGCTCGGTCCGGCCAGTCGGTTGGCGACGTCGACGGCATGGATGTCGTGCGCCACA
>Ga0194131_10001722_pt1 | contig 37023 bp, 33 predicted proteins | sample TA2KigO120mmetaG_FD_148631 | JGI IMG/M metagenome (GOLD analysis project Ga0194131, IMG submission 148631) | Freshwater microbial communities from Lake Tanganyika, Tanzania - TA2015053 Kigoma Offshore 120m | ecosystem: Environmental > Aquatic > Freshwater > Lake | place: Tanzania: Lake...
GATAAGTTTTCCTGGAGTTTCATTTGAGAATTCACCTCACCGTTAAACGGCCAATAAACTCTGCGCCTTAAACCAATTTCATGGCCGTTTAAACCTCTTAAAAAGCCCACTCAAAGGGTGCAGGTATCTTTGAGTAGGCTTTTTAAGAGGCTGGTCCGATATATTTTTTCCTAAATTGCAAAGACTTATAGAGGACCAAGGTTATAAGATGTGATAAGTTTTCCTGGAGTTTCATTTGAGAATTCACCTCACCGTTAAACGGCCAATAAACTCTGCGCCTTAAACCAATTTCATGGCCGTTTAAACCTCTTAAAAAGCCCACTCAAAGGGTGCAGGTATGAAAATTTAAATACTTAGCCCTCAATGGAAGCCGGTTTAACATGAGTTCAATTTCTAAACTCAAAAAACCGATAAGAAAACTAAACGTATCAGATATTTAATTAGGTCCCTTTATTTTTTTACGAGGCCCAATCACTGTGAAAGTTTTTCGTTGGTTTAAAGATTTTCGAGAGATTCTCGAAACTATCAAGCTTCAGAACAGGATAGGTGTGCCTAAATGGCTATTTTACTGCGCGATCTTAAGCTCAATTTTGATGACTTACAGCCAGTTGCAGATGATCTATTACCTGAATCCGCTCGTAGGCGGAATTATTTCAGGAGATTTTTCATCAGTTAAAAACCTTTTGTTTTATAAGCTTACTGAAAAGCTCTTGGGAATAGTTATTAGTAAACAGTCAGAGTTGCTGTTGTTTGTTGCACTCTGTATCTACGGTATAACCTTGCTAAAGTCTTTTTTTCACTATGTCGCAACTCTAGCGATGGGTAGATATTCCCATCAAGCTGCTAGTTGTCTACGCCAACTCATTTTTCAGCGCTTTCTAAATTTTGGAAAAGCTTACTTTGATAAAAACAGCGTGGGATCGCTAACAACGGTTATGTCTGGTTGCGTCGATGGTTTCTCAAATCAACTCAATCAACTTCAAGGATTTTTTATTACACTGCTCATGGCTAGTCTTTACTTTAGTGTCTTACTGCGCATTTCTTGGCGGATGACTTTAGTGGTGGGGTTCTTAGTTCCATTTTTCAACTTCTTCGCAGGCAAAGCTGGGGCCAAGATTAGAGAATTGTCCAAGTCGAGGGTTCTCGCTGAAAAATCGTTTGGAGCCAAACTTCACGAAGTCTTAACCGGTTTCATGATAGTTAAAGCCTTTAATAAAGAGCATGTTGAATCGACAATTTTCAGGTCTAATAGTGATCGAGAGTTAAATTTAAAATGGTCCTCTTTAAAATGGGAGGCTTTGCTATCTCCCATCTATGACGTTAGCTCAACAACAACTTTTTTAATTATCGCTGTTCTCATTTCAAAACTAGCTATTATCGAATTTGTAGGGGCAGCAAACTTATTAGTATACTTTTACGTAGTTCAGCAATTTATACCTACGTTTCAACGATTTCAAAATTATCGAATTGAATTTGGAAAATCTTCCAGTTGGAATAACGAGTTAAAACTCGTTATTAATGAAATTGATCGATATCAAGTTGCAGAGGGCGAGAGAATATTCAAGGGATTTGAAAAAAGTATTAAGTTTAAAAACTTCAACTTTTCTTATGTTCAGGATAAGCCGGTTCTTACAGGTGTTAGTTGTGAGATCTTTCAAGGCAAACAGGTAGCTTTGGTAGGGCCGACAGGAGCCGGAAAAACAACGCTGGTTAACTTAGTTTTAAGATTGTATGACTGTCCTGCGAACTCGCTCTATGTTGATGGTCATGATATTCGGAATTATAAAACTTCGAGTCTTCGAGAGCGAATGGCCTTTGTCAGCCAAGATATCTTTCTTTTTGATGCTTCGGTGAGATACAACCTAACTTATGGCGTTTCGAGCTCCTTTTCAGACGATAAACTGCAGGATGTGGCCAAAAGAAGCGGGGTTCATCAATTTGTAAAAGACCTTGCAGACCAGTATGAAACGGTCATTGGAGAGAGAGGAGTTAGGTTGTCCGGAGGGCAAAGACAACGAATTGCTCTGGCTAGGGCTCTGCTTCGGGATGCGGAAATCTTTCTTTTTGATGAACCTACTAGCGCCTTGGACATTCTCACAGAACGTGAAGTCGTCTCGTCAACGCGAGAACTGCTCAAAGGAAAGACCGTTGTGACAATCGCTCATCGCTTATCAACAATTCAGAACTCCGATACGATTATTTTTATCAATCAAGGTCAAATCGTAGCGCAAGGAACCTTCTCGGAGTTGCTAGCTAATAATCCCTTCTTCTGTGAGTTTGTAGGTACCGAATTTAAAAAATCCGCTTGAAAGGGTGCCTATCGACTTCTCGGCCGAAAAAGTAGCGGGTGCCATTGGGATTTCATCATAACTGCAGACTTGTGGCCGCTTTTCGTTTACCGTCCAATTCGAGTTATTTCAACCTTGGTCTTCTATAAGTCATTGCAATTTAGGAAAAAATATATCGGACCAGCCTTTTAAAAAGCCCATTGGTACGAAGGAACTTCTCTCTGAAAAGCATGACAAGCGGGCTTGATACGTTGGGTTCAGTACAAACCTCTCCTGTGGGCAGTAACCCGTCATCTCCTTTTTTAAATTTTGGTTCGAATAGTTTGACTAATGGTGGAGGTGAGGGGGATCGAACCCCTGACCCCTAGCTTGCAAAGCTAGTGCTCTCCCAGCTGAGCTACACCCCCAACTTAGATAGGACGAAGTTGTACAGTCCTTTCAGGTCGAAAGCAAGTCTGACCTTAACGAAAGATTCTTGCTATTTGTGCTTGTCCAAGTAGTCCAAAGGCACAATTTCAGGTGCCACAGGATACTGATAGCTTCTATAGCCCTTGAAACTGACCTTTCCCCCTTCTTCCCAAGCCTTTTCCCAAAATGTGGCTAAAAGCAAACTTGAACGAGCCAATTGAGAGCAAATAAGCTTCTTAAAGACTTTCGCCCCTTGCTCCACCGATGGACGTTTCGCATAGGTTTTTGTCTCCTTATCTGAAGGACTCAAAATTTTATCCAATGCTTCGACTTGCACAATCTCCCCAGCCGATTGCACACTCAGGTCCTTAATCATCTCTACGACTGAACGATTTAATTTCATTTTTAGAGCCCTTGTTTTTTTCTTGATAGCGGTCGCCTGTTCAAAAACATTACTCACCAAACCTAAATCCATCGCCGATACGGACATCGATTCGTAATAAGCATGAATTCCCCCCCTGCCCCGCTCCCACCCGTCGTAATCCGCCGTATTGTGATAAGGCATTGAAGCATCACCCACGAAATGGCCCATCAAAGAAATATTGGTTACAAATTCAAAAATACCCCGGTTGTAGGGATTTGTTTTGCTCTGATACTCTTCCTTATCAGGGAAAGAAGCATTTTTTGCGAGCTTAACCCCATCGACTGCAGCTCGATAAAACTGTTCGGCTCTCCACCAAAGAGTTCCTAATTCTACTGCCAATTCCGCTTTTGATTTCGACTTTTCACTGGCAATTCGATTCAAATCCAATGGAACTTCTGAAATTTTGTAATTTAAATTTTCAGGATCCATAAAGTGGCTAGCGTCAATCTCATTGGCGTTTTCAGGATGACTCTTCCAGTGAATATCAGGGATATTGCAAACATGGCCCGACATGTGACCTCGTCCCTGAAGGAAACGGGAAAGTTCTTCACTCTCCACCAGACGGGTTGCCACTTCGCAAATCACATGATGCCCGCGTTCTCCCCAAGCAAAACTTCTGTCGGAAGTTAATAACAAAAAGACTGCGCCTAGTAGTCCTACCGAAAACCATTTCATTTCATTGCCCCCTAAATGACTTGTGCTCTAACTCAAGAGAAAGAGCCGCATTCATTTCTCAAGTATCAAGCCTTGTTCTCAGGGTCAATGTCACTGGTGAATAAGATTTCAAAAAAAATAAAACTCAAAAAAACATTTACTTTCATAAACTTAAAAACTGTCTAAACCTTAAGTACAGAATCTTTACTCCAAAGTCTTTATAATTGCGAAATGGGGGTTTTAAATGAAGTCTAGGACTTTGTTGGGATGGTTATTAGCTCTTTTGTTACTCGTGACGTCTTGCGTTCAGACTCGCGTAAAAACATATGACGCATTAATCGAACCTAGACTTGGTAAGTCAAAAAAATCAGAGATGAGAGCTGTTCTCGGCAACCCGATATTTTGCAAACAAGAAGAAAAATATGAAAAGTGCGAGTATCGTTCGGCCTATTCACAAAACAACCCTGTTCCCGATATGTTTCGAAAATCCGAGGCGATAGCTCCCGATCTCTCCCCTTATGAATACTTTGACGTCCTGCATTTATACTACGATGGGTTTCATATCCTTCAGGAATGGGAGCCTGTCGTCATCCATCCCTAGCTCATCGCAGCAAATCGCGCCACGCCCCATACAAAGACAAACACAACGTTTCCCTTCTAAACCACTGAAACCTCTTAGTTTTTTGTCATTTTTTGCCGAAAAGTTAAGAGAAGATCCTTATAAACTTCATGGCAAAAGAACTTAAAATTCCACTGAAATATAAATTCCTAAGTGTACTCATGTTCACGATCACACTGGGATTTTCTACTTTCTTTGCTCTCGCCTATCGCACATTTTCACAAGACAAAAAACTTTTTGTCATGGAGCTCAATCTCTCTATTTTGAAAACAGCCATCAGTGACACTAGAGCCGACTTAAAAAGCCGCGTTGATGAACTGCAAATATCTCTTCCTAAAATCTATGAAAACAGCAACATACTACCAAGCCAATTATTTCGAGAGATTTCAGTGCAGTACCTCCCAGGTGAACTTTTAGGAGTTCGCTTTTATCGTCGAAATTTAGAGAACTCTTCGATAAACCTCATTAAAGAATTTAAAAACACCGACCTATTACAGAACAAATCTCTTCCTGACACTCTCTCGACCGAACTCGATAAGAGCACCCCCCTAGAACTAAGCCAGTTTAACTTTTCCGAAGGCACTAAACTATTCAATCGCTCTTTAAAAATAAATACTTCAGTAGGAGAAACTGTTTTACCTGTATTAACTTTTTTAGTTCCTGGAAATTTTGTAAACGACAATTCAAAAACAGTCATCATCGTCGTTGATATCATTCAGGACTTCTTAAGAAAAAAATTAAACCAATCGGAAATAGCCGAAGTCTTTTTGATAAATAAAAATGGATTACTTCTAAGCCATAGTTCTTTAACGAACTTGTTTCAAAATACCCAACAGCCTTTCAACCACCCTATTGCAGGAAGACTTAAGAATCGGCAACTCCCTAAAGAAAGCCTTGAACTCTTAGTGAACAATGAAAATTATCTCTGCAATATTTCAGAAACAGCCCTGCCTGATATTTATGCTGTATCTCAAATTAAACGAAGTGAAGCTTTCCAAGCCTTAAAAGTATTGATGCGTGAAACGTTGCTAACCGGGGGCTTTATCTTAAGTATTGCTCTCATTCTCAGTATCATTTTTTCAAATACTCTCACTTCAAATATTAAAAAGCTTAAAGAGGCAGCTGAAGCTATCGGTCACGGTAACCTTGACGTTAACATCAACGTCAAATCTAACGACGAAATCCAAAGTGTGGCAAGTAGCTTTGCATGGATGTCCTCTCGAATTAAACAACTGATTAAAGAGACAATAACTAAAGAACGCATGACTAAGGAGCTAGAAACTGCAAAGCTCATCCAATCCACGCTTCTAAGTTCAAGTCACGCTAACAACGATGCCGCTCAGGTCGAGCCTTTTTACCTCTCGGCCTCTGAGTGCGGTGGAGATATTTGGGATGCCTACCAAATGGGTTCAACTTTGACAGCACTCGTGGGAGATGCCACTGGCCACGGAGCGGCTGCAGCCATCGTTACTGCGGTCGCTAAAAGTTGTTTCCTCACTTTAAACTCTGTTTACTCGAATCAACCGCTAAAACCTGACCAATTTCTTCATCGATTAAATCAAGTTCTCTACGAATCCTGCAAAGGAAAGCTCTTAATGACGATGTCTGTGGTTCAACTAGATTTAAATTCCGGAGAACTAACTTTAAGCAACGCCGGTCACGAAGCTCCTCTCCTACTTCGAGCCAGTAACGACCCAGAATCGAAAAACAAATGCGAGCCGCTCTTTGTGAGTGGTGAGAGATTAGGATTTGCCCCAGATTCCAAATTTGAAAACTTTAAGACCCAACTTACCCCTGGAGACACTATCCTCATTTATACCGATGGGGTCTCGGAAGCTATCAACGCCGACAAAAAACAGTTCGGCGAAAGAGCCATTAAAAAACTTTTTAACCGATTAGGCACCCAAGAACTTGTCCAGATTAAAACTCAACTCTACGAAGAACTTAAATCTTTCATGGGTGATATTGCTCAACAAGATGACATTACTTATGTACTGCTCAAATGGCACCACAAAATCGAAAAGATAGAAACGGAATCGCTCATATCCCAGCCCACTATATATAATGAGGTGGTAAGTCGCGTCATCAGCCATGAAGCGACTAACCAGAAACAGGAACATCCCTCCGTGTCACTAATAGAACTTGCAAAAAAACCGGATTTTACCGAAGAGGAGATAGACACTCACTATGCGCGAATCGATGAAACCATGAAAAATCCCAAAGACCCCTCAGAGGGAGAGGCTGCATGAGTTTGGTCCAATCTCGAAATATCATTTTGCCGACTTCCGCTACGGGGGTTTTTTCCAAGAAAGAAGCTGCAAGTTTAATTGCTTCCGGTTGTTCCCACATTCACTCCTCTCAACTCGGACAACGAGATCCTTTAGCCGTTATGACTTATCAATCGATCGACTGCCATCAGACGGCCTGCTATCCTTGGGAAAAAAGTCAAGGTCTTCAGCAAGTCTCTCTCGACTCAAGTAACTCAAGATACACTCTGATTAATCAAATCTCAAACTCTTTACAGATCAAACCTACCACTCAACTGTGTGACAGAGTGACTACTTGCCTTGAGGAATTATTTACCAACAGTCTTTTTCACGCATACCATCTCGCTGACGGTAGCGAAAAATACAACCGAAACGAAAGCGTCGTGCTCAATGCCAACGAAAAGATCCTTATTGAATTTGCAAGAAGCTCGGAGGGTATTTTCATTTCGGTGAGAGACTTCGGAGAGGGGCTTCCGTTTCCTAAAATTCAAAATTATTTCAGACGGTGTTATGAACAACGAGATCAATCTCAAATTGAAACCAAAAATAGTGGGGCAGGTTTGGGTCTCTATGTTGTATTCGAATCAGCATCGCACTTAAAAATTGTTTCAACTCTAAAACAAGGAACGCTAGTGAGCTGTTGGTTTTCTAAAACCTCTGCTTTCGACCCCAATTACTTTTCTTTTAATTTTTTTCAGGGAGAAATCAAAAAATGAATACAGCAGAATTACTTAATGATCATTTCCGATTCGAGGTCTCAACGGCAGAAAACAGGTCTCACATCAAACTTATTGGCATCATCGATGAAAATGCAGACTTTTCTTCTTTACTTAAATTAAAAGGTCAAAATATTTCATTTGATTTTAAAGATGTTTCTTCCATTAATTCTTGTGGTATCCGAACTTGGGTGAATTTCATGAAAGAGCTGATAGGAACTCCTATCGAGTTTGTCGAGTGTCCGCCACTTGTCGTTCGACAAATGAATATGGTCCCTAGTTTCCTAGGTTCAGCGATAGTGACATCGGTTTATATCCCTTATGTCTGTGACGAGTGTGATCATGAACAACAACAGAAAATATCCATTAAAGACTATAAATCGGGATTAAAAATCGCTCAAACCATCACATGTGAAAAATGCTCATCTAACACAATGGAGCTCGACGGCAATGTCAAACAATACTTTGCGTTTGTTAAATAACAAACCTAATTTGGAAGAAGAAAATTTTGGGCCACTTTTAGAAGACTGGCATACTCTTCATGAGCCTCTACTTCATATTCTCCTCGATGCCTACTGTGTCGTCGATCTGAAAGGCAATGTGGTTAAATGTAACATCGCCTTTGAATCACTCCTCGAACAATCACAACGAAGAATCTTTAAAAACCCTCATTTTAATTTCTTTATACATAGTGCTACGACACCAGAAAGCTGGGAAAAGGTATTTTCAGAGGGGCAAAATTGGTTTCGGGACGATGAAGTTGCTATTGAAATCAAAATAAAAGGCGAAGTCGCATCTAAAATGAAAAAGTTAATCGTCGCTGCAGTTCCTGTTTTCTCTGCAGAGTCTCAACGATTAGGAACGCTGGTGACCTTAAGAGATGTTACTGATGAGTCCAATGTTCAAAATGAAAGAATTGAAAGTATCAACCGTTCCAACACCGATGGACTAACCCAACTGTGTAATAAAGTCTTTAGCGAAAAATGGTTGAGGCGACAACTTGAACTCGTTTGTAAAATAAAATCCCCTCTCTCCATCATGATGGGAGATGTTGACCACTTTAAAAAGGTCAATGATACCTATGGGCACCAAGCCGGCGATCATGTACTCAAAACAGTAGCCAGATTACTTCAGGAGTCGATTCGAAAAGGGGATGTAGCAGGCCGTTTTGGGGGGGAAGAATTCATTTTGATCATGCCTGATACCAGCCAAACTGGCGCCCTAATTGTAGCGGAAAGGTTTAGAAAGCTGATTGAAAACGCTAAGGTTGAGTTTGAAGGTAAGGTGATTCCCCTGACGATAAGCTTAGGAACCTCTACGTTCCTAGTTCCAGAAAAAACGGAAAATCCTTTAGCAGAAATTACCGATAAAGCATTGATCTCTCAGTGCGATTTGGCTCTTTATGAAGCCAAACATTCCGGCAGAAACCGAACCTGCCAATTTGAGAATCTTCCGAAAGAAAAAGTAACCGATCCTAAAAAGTCTTAAACCACTTTTAAGATCGGTCCTTAATTAAAGAACTCAAAATTATTTTTGAGAGAGAATCTTGTAGACTCCAGTACCGCAAACGGAACAAGCCCCCTTCATGGCGGGTCTTCCATTTTTCATTTTGACTTCCTGACAGTCCTTCATAGAAACCTTTTTTCGGCATTTCACACAATATGCTGTTTCCTCAGCCATGCTGCTTATCTCCCTTCGAGTTGATAATAAAATTGTAATGACAATAAGGGGTTATGACTAGGCTATTTTTAAAAATAAAGAATCTTTCATGACTCAATACGACAAAGCATGGAATAGATTTAGAAAGTGTTCAACTGAGCGAGATCCGAAACAATCGCAATCGCTTCTTCTAAATCCTTATCCTCGACCAAAGAAGGCTCTGAGTCCAACCGTTCCCGGCTTTTTGCTCTCAGTAGCTCTATGTTTTGATGGTGTTGAGTTAATCTATTTTCCAACTCTTTTTTTAACTCTTGATCCACAATAGGCAAAATCTCTTGCGTGTTTTTTGCAAGTGGATCACCCGAGTTACCATCCTTCACAACAATGTCTGTCTCAATTCCACCATTGGCCGGCGTATGCCCTAAAGGGGAATAGAAAACACTAGTTGTCAATTTGACCACACCAGCTCCTAAATTCTCCCCATAAAACGGAGAGAGTAAAAACGGATCCTCCAAGGGAAAAAGTTTCTGAACAGTTCCCTTCCCATAGGTTCTTGAGCTCCCAACAACGACAGCTCTTTGATAATCTTTCAGTGCTCCGGTTAAAACTTCTGCCGCACTCGCACTATCCTCATCCACCAAGATCACTGTGGGACGATGATAGAGAGGCTGAACTGCGGTGTTATCTTTCAGAATTCGGGTTTTTCCTTCTTCTAAAATCCCAACAATGGGTTTATTACCAACAAACAATGCTCCGAGAGACACCGCTTCTTCAAGATATCCTCCGGGATTGCCTCTCAAATCAAGAACCAAGCCAGCATGGGAAGTCTCTTTTAATAGTTCTTGTTCCAACCGACTTTTAAAATCCTCTGAAACACTCTTTTCTTCGACTCCGCTCTCAAGTCCACCACGACCATAAAAAGTTGGAATTGAAATCACTGCTACTTTTTTTGCGAGCTCAGTTTTTGGGCTTTTCCAGTTAAAAGCCATTTTGGTCTCCTCAAGATCAAACTGAGTTCTTTCTAGAACTAAATCAACAAAGGTCTTAGAAGGGGATCTGTGCGAACAATAGACCCCCAAATTTACTAAGGATTTTTCAGGACCTTTAAGAAGCTTTTTGGCCTCCTCAAAACTTATCGAAGATAATTCAATCCCTTCAACCTTTTCTATAATATCTCCTTCGTGAAGAGCTCTAGACTTCTTCGCAGAGGAATTATCAATAATCTTTTCAATTAAAAATCCTTGCGGAACTTTTTGTAACCGCAAACCTAAACCCGCTGTTGATCCTTTAAGCTCTTCATAAAAATCTTCAAATTCAGAAGGGGAAAAATAAGTTGAGTAGGTATCTAATCCTCCCAAGAGTGCTTTAGCCAACAAGTTACTCGCTTCGGGCGTCCCCTCAAAATATTTTTGTTCCGATCGATCTTTTAAGAACTTTAAGCGATTTCCTTGATAAGCCTTGAGAATCTCTTCATTAGCTTCAAAGGCCATCCGTCCCAACTCCTCTTTCCATCTCTTTTCTAACTCCGCCATCGAGGCCGAAAATCGAGTGAAACGCTTCTCTTTTTCAATGGTTTTATTTCGCTTATCTGAAGATCGTTTCCTAATTTGATAGCTGACCCGTTGTTGAACCTTGGGATAGTTCTGCTCTAACCATTGCTGCCAAAGATCACAATTCGAGTTTTCAACAAACTCTTCCCAGCGAGACTGGGAAACAACTTTTAACTGCTCAACTTCCTGAGCCAAAAATAACATCCTGTGAGGATCAATTTTCTCAACAAAAATCTCTGCAACTTTAGCGGCTCGCTTAGGATGAAAAAGGTCTTTCGAGCCTAGACCTCCGTAACGCTTCTGCCCCCATTTAGCTAATTGGATAACTTGACCGCAGGATAATTCAGATTTTTTTAACGGGCGCGCAAATAGGGACTCTTCTTCGGCATTAGTGGGGGGAAACACCCTGCCAACCCAAAGCGCAGCCAGAATCGCAACAAGCCCAAACCGTACGCCACAACCGGCCCCCAAACCCCTTTTCAAAGAAAAGTTAAAGTGTCGACTCAATTCACACCCCAATCGTGATTTAGTAACCAAAGCCCCAATGATTAACGCAGTGTAACACACGTTAACACCAAAAAGCAGATGCCTTTTAACGGCTTACCTAAACTGTCACTTTAGCTGTCTAAAAGTTCGACAAGTGTCGACGAAAAAACTCAATAAAAACCCAATTATTTCCGAAAAGTAGAGCAGAAAGTGCACAAAGTGTAAACAACTAAAGTTGTTTGATTTCAATAACTTATGATGTGACGCACTTTGACATAAAGCGAGGAGGTTGGTATTATTTCAATATCGGAACGTTGCTCTAAACAAAAACTAAATACAACAAGCAAGGAGAAACACCAATGTTGAAACAATTCCTAAGAGAAGAAGAAGGGCAATCCACCGTAGAGTACCTACTTATCATCGCAGTGGTGGTAACTGTAGTGACCGCTATGGGGTCGAAAATAAAACCGGCTATTGAGCAACTAACTACAAACATTTTTGGTCGCATCAATAAGCAAGTTGGTAGCTTGATGGGAAGTCCTTAACTAAGACTTCCTAAAAAGACCAACAAAAAACTTTATGAAGCACGTTGAGCTAAAAGTTTTTAAAGGGAATCGGCGCGGCCAAAGCACCGTCGAGTATATTTTGATGGTGGCTATGGGAGCTCTGTTTTCGATTCAGATCACTCGCTTCTTTAATGATGTTTTTAAAGATGGCTTGGTGGGTCTGGAGAAAAATATTGCCTCAGAGATGGCTACAGGCCTCGGCTTTGGCAATAGTGACTGACTCCTTTTCTGACCTTTCGCATAACTAAAGGGGACGTCTATGTTCGAAGGGTACGAAATTGTGGTGTGGTTTGTACTCATCGTGGCATCGATTACAGATCTGCGCTGGGGAAAAATCTACAACCATCTTACATTGACCTCAATGGGGGCAGGTGTGTTAGTACGCCTAGGCCTCGAAGGTACCGCCTCAATTTCAATCACCTTAAGTTCAATCGCAATCGCCTTTGTGTTCTTTTTTCCGCTTTACTACTTAAAAACTCTGGCTGCCGGAGACGTCAAACTTCTCATGGCTATTGCCCCTTGGGGAAATTCTCAATGGGTGATTCGTTTAAGTCTCACTTCTATCCTCTTAGGCGCTCTTGTCGGACTTTTTATCTTAATCAAAAAAAATGGGATTCTCAAAAGTGCAGCCTCTATGGCTAGGGCGTTTCACTCTCCTAAAACAACAAATGAGAAAATGACCCGAATGCCGTTCGCCCCTGCATTTTTCTGCTCTTTTTTATTCTTAAAAATATCGGAGGCCAAGGGATGGTTGTTCTTCTAAAAAATCACAGAGGACAAACCACCATCGAGTGGATCATGCTTCTCGCGGCATCTTTTACTACAGGTTACTTTATCATTACGGGCCCTTTTGCCACTTTTACGACTGATCTTTTCAATAGAATTCGAGTCTTTACCCACAATATTGTTTTGCAAGGAGAGTCGGACGCTAAAGCAGCCCCTCCCTTAACCCCCAAAAGGTTTAAACCGGTACATTTATGAAAATACCGTCAGTAAAAAAGTTAAATGAAAAAGGACAATCGGCGATTGAATTCATAGTTGTCGTTGTGGTTGTCTTTTTCTTTCTGCTTTTCTACTTGAGCTTTTCTATTACTTTGGTGGCCAGCGAATATGTCGACTACGCGACTTTTATGGCTGCGAGAACCTATAAATCGGGTAATATCGACCGAGACAGTCAGGAAGAGGCCGCTAGACGAGTCTTTACGCAATATCTCAGTCCCGTCGAGTCCATCATACGAAAGCCACAACTGAATTTTAGCCCGACTAATGTCGCTTTCCAAACCGAAGGAGTTACTGCCACATACGAAGTGGATTTATTTTACTTGCCCCCAGTTTTTATTAAGGACGGATCAGCCCCGCCAAGCCGACTACCCCTCTCATCTCAAACCTTATTAGGACGGGATCCCCCTCTAACGGAATGTTTAAATTTTTTCCAAAACTTTGTCGGAACCATGGGGCTCAATGTCGGCAATACTTTTTTAGTGAACTTAATGGATGATAACGGATGCTGAATTTTTTACACAAATTGCGCCAAAGAGGACAGGCTGTTGTTGAAATGGCCTTAGCTATGCCTTTTCTGATTTGGCTAATTTACTACACTCTCAATGCTTTTTACACCATCCACACGTCCCATATCGCCCAAAAGTATTCGGCCATGAACCTATACCAGAGACTCAGTAATCGTTCTAAAATTGTAGTTGATGATGTGGAACGAAAAGTGGTTGGCCGGAAATTTATGGCCGTGCAATACATGGAACCGGAAACCAATCGCCCGCCCCAGAGAAAAATTATTGCTGGCCCAAATCCAGTCAACAATATCGTAGGCATCTGCCGAGAACGGGAGTGCAACTGACATGGAAAAGAAACGTGCCTTTATTATTTCAACGATTTTCTTAGCGATTTCGATAGCCTTAATTTCGGCTTACACCGATGCGCTCGAAACAGAGCTCACCAAAAACTTCGGGGTCAAAATTGGGGTCGTGGTCGCTAAAGAAGCCATACCTGAATACGGAATTATTCGAAATGACATGCTTGAAGTTGTTCCCACATTCAAAAACTTTCTACAATCTCAAACCATTACTGTAGCGCTGGGTGATGATATCGCAGCAAAAAAAGCTGTTAATGAGGTTGCCGGCAAAGCAGCCTATGTTCCAATCTATGCCGGGGAGCAAGTCACATTAACCAAATTGGTTCATCAAGATGGAAAGCCTGTACTTGATAGGCAAGTGGAAAAGAAAATGCGTGCAATAACTGTAGCCATTAGCCCCGCTACGGGCGTCGGTCGGTTAATTCGCCCCGGCAATCGGGTCGATATTTTAGGCAAGGTTAACTATGAACTCAATGGAGCAGAACAATTTGAGGTTAAAACATTTTTCCAAAATATTTTGGTCTTAGCCACAGGTAAAAACCTTCAAAATGCAGTGCCAACCAAGGTCACAAGAGAGGTCCTATCTGCTTTGGAAGCCAAATTTGAAGAACAAAGAAGAAAAGATCTCTACACGACAAACGTCGATTCAGGAACCGGCCGACCCGATGACAACTACACACACATGACTCTACAACTGCTTCCTGAAGATGCTGATAAGCTCCTTTTCTTACAGAGCAAAATCGGAGATGGCGGCCTCTACTATAGTCTTCGAAACAGCTCTGACACAAAGGTCTCAACATTAGAGACGACCATTTTAGATCAAGTTCTAGGCCCTGACAGCGAACTTGGCAGGAGCAAAATAAAATTCACTCCTAGTCCGCCGATACCACCTAAGTTTTACGACGCTATAGGAGAGAAAGTGATTCCAAAGTTTTAAGGAGAATTTTATGCAAGATCAACGAGCTTTTCTCATTTCAGTCTCCTTCTCGGTTCTAGCGATGTACTTAGTCTATCAGTACATCTCAGGCCAAGAAGAACGCTTAACCGGAATGTATAAAAAAACAGTGTCCGTGGTTCGAGCCAAAAAAGATATTTTGCAATACGCCTCTATCAGACCTACAGATATTGAAACCATCTCGGTTCCCATCGCAGTAGCTCCATCGGGTGCAGTCGATATCAAAGAAGATGCTTTTGATGCCGTAGCTGCAGTACCTATCAGCCAAGGAGAGTTTATTCTTGATAACAAACTCATTTCAAAAAATGTTTACTCCGGACTAGAGTCTCAGATTTCAGTTGAAAAACGGGCGATTAGTATTCCGGTTAATGTCAAAAGCGGCGTCGGTTACCTTCTACGTCCTGGGAATCGCGTCGATATCGCAGCTCACTTTGAGTATCTTCTGCCGGCTCCTGGAAGTAATGGAAAGAAAAATGCATCCGAAGTAAAAGTGTTTTTACAAGACGTCTTAATTTTAGCGTCAGGAAGAACGATTCAGACGAGTCCACCTAAAGCAGTCGATCAAGATGTCATTCGAAGTTTAAGGGGACTCAAAGATGACTCTCTATCCAAACAAAGTGATTCGGAACTTCGCGAAGCTCTTAACTACGCTAAGGAAGATAGAAACTATCAAACAGTAACCCTTGAGGTTACCCCTCAACAGGCTCAAACCTTAGTTTATGTTCAAAGCCTTTACGGAGAATCACTAACCCTTCTTCTACGGCATAATGATGACCGACAATTAGAGAGTAGACAGCCCACTAACCTAAGTAGAGTAATGGGGCCTGAATCCTATCTGAACAAACCCAGAGCAAGTGCTCCTATTGCGATTCCAAAATACAAATTTTTTGACTATGTCGGAGAATCCAGCGTCCCAGTTCCGGCAGGAGGACCCTAAGATATGAAATATTCAAAAAGAAAAAGAATCTTTTCCCTAGCACTTCTCAGCGCAATTATGGTTTTTCAGATTCAAGCTCCCAGCCGACTTCTTGCAGCTAATGAGACAAGTGAAGATGCTGAAGAGCCAAAAACTATCAAAGGCAAAGATAAAACCCTAACTCTTTCCGAAGGAACCTCTCGCCAACTCGAATTTCCCTTTGACCTCGGTAAAGTCGACATCGGAAATGATGCGCTCTTTTCTTTTGTCCGTTTTCAGAAAAATGGAAAGGAACGAATCATTCGGTTCCTTCCCAAAACTGCCGGAACGACAACCATGACCATCTACGACTCTGAGGACAACCCTCGGATTACTTACACAGTGAGAGTAACTCGAGAAGACATGGGACAAATCATTTCTCAACTCGAAGAACTTCTTGGTGATGTTGAGGGTTTAAAGATCAAATCAGTCGGAGGGACTATTATTTTAGATGGAGAGATCTTATTACCTAAAGACATGATTCGGATCAATCGAGTTATTCAGGCCATGAAAGAGAGAGACCCCAAAAAAAGCCCAACCCCAATCAAAAACCTAACAACAATCGGTAAAGTCACAATGAACATATTAGCCGAGCGAATCGAAAGGGAAATCGGATCTCCAGAAATCCAAGCAAGAGTCATTAACAACACCATACTTTTAGAAGGAACAGCTGAAGGCGACGCCGATGCCGATCGAGCTTTTGAAATTGCAAAAACATATCTCCCCGATGTGGTCAAACCCAACACGGCCGGAGAGTTTTCGACGGTTCAAGCTCGGCAACAAGGAGGAGATGCCGGAGGCAGCCCCATTATTATTGACCTAATGAGAGTCAGACCGAGACAAGCCTCTCCTCCCAAACAAGATATTAAGATCACTATCAATTATGTAGAGCTCACCAACGAGTATCAAAAAGCTTTTAATTTTCAGTGGCGCCCTCTAGCTTCAGACCAAAGCACTGCAACTTTTGACACTTCTCTTGGTGAAATAAGCGCGAATCTGATTGCAACCATTACAGGGCTACTTCCTAGACTCAATACCGACAAAAATCACCAACACGCCCGAGTATTAAAACAACAAACAATCATTGTGGAAGACGGTTCGGACAAGGAGGCTGCTGTAGATAGTTCATTGGACATTTACACTAGAGTGGTCGACAACCAAGGCAATGCTCAACTCAGCCCAATCCAAGTTCAAAACTCACTCAAAGTCAGAGCAGCTACATTGCCTGGCTCCGACTCCATTTCTTTGGGCTTACAAGTGAATTTAACTTCACTAGTAGGAACGGATAATGGACAACCCATAGTCGCAAGAAATTCCATGCAGACCAAAGTCAATATCAAAAACGGAGATTCGGCTGCGCTCGGAGGCTATGCCATCGATAATGCCTTAGCCGGATATAACCGAGATCCTCAAAGAACGATCACTAATGGGCCTCAGAATAACAACGCCTCACCGATTTTCAACTTCAATCGAACCAAAGGTTTTCGACGGGATAAGCAACAGTATGTCATCTTTGTAACCCCGGAAGTTTTACGAACTGCTAGCGCTGGTACTGACGATATCACACGTAAATTCAGATTAAATGCAGGGGAAAGATAAGGAAATCATATGGCCAACGGCTATGTCATCTCGGTTCTAGGAGGTAAAGGGGGCGTAGGCAAATCTACATTTGCAGTTAACTATGCCATTGCCACCAGTATCGATTCTAAATCAAAAGTCTTGCTCGTTGATTTAGACCCTAAAGCTTGCGGGGATATCGGCATGTTGCTTGGGACCAAACCCAAGAGAACTTTACTCGAGCTTGGAGCCCTCGAAGGAAGATTCGACCCTAATGCCTTACAAAACTATGTTGCAGTTCACCCCTCGGGTATTCACTATCTTCCAAGTGTACTCGAACCGGAACAAATGAGCTCTCTAGATCCTTCTCATGTAGCAAAAGGGCTATCTCTACTCACCGGTTTCTATAATTACATTATTGTTGATTTAGGTTCAGATATCGATCCCCCTTCCGTTAAAGCTTTAGAACTTTCTGCCCTCATTTATGTGCTGACTTTACCGGAAATTATCGTTCTACATCACACTCGGCGAATCATTGAAAAAGTACAAAACCTACTCTTCCCTCCTGAAATGATCAAGCTCGTCGTCAATCGATTCAGTGTCTCCAAAGGAATTACCCCACAGTTGATCCAAAACAATCTAAAAAAATCGGTTTTAGGAGTTATTCCAGAGGACGAACTCACCACTGTAAGCTCAATGACTAAAGCTCAGCCTTTCATCACTTCAGCCCCAAGAACCGAGATCACCAAAAGCTACTTCTTTTTGGTACGTAATATTCAACAACAGCAAATATTAGAAAAGCTCTCCCAATTAAAAAAACCTTCGGATGCTCTGTCACGATTGGGAGGAAGTAAAACGGCTGCCGCTGCTAAACCAGGAGATAAGGCTCCGAGTTTAGTAGTCTTTGACCGCAGTCAAATGAAAGATGAGAAACCCGCCGATCAGTGGTCCTCGCTGAAACAAAGAGTCCACAAACAATTGATTGAAACAATGGACTTAAAGAAAGTAGACACTGAGACAGGCAATGACCCTAAAAAGAAAGCCGTATTAAGAGAGAAAACAAAAACAGTCGTCGTAGAGCTGCTGGATAAAGAAGACCACCCTTTTCGATCCAGGGATGAAATTCAGAAATTGGTCAAAGAGATTCTAGATGAGGCCCTTGAATTAGGCCCCATTCAAGATCTGTTAAATGATGACTCCGTAAATGAAATTATGGTCAATCGCAAAGACCAAATCTTTGTGGAACGAAAAGGAAAGCTTGTCCTGTCCAATACGACTTTTTCGGGGACTGCTCAACTCTTAGCTTGCATCGAAAGAATTGTTACGTCCGTTGGAAGAAGAATCGACGAGAAACAGCCCTATGTAGATGCCCGATTGGCCGACGGATCTCGTGTGCATGCGATCATTCCACCGCTCTCCATTCAAGGGCCCATGTTAACAATTCGTAAGTTCTCCAAAAGTCGTCTAACCTACAAAGACCTAGTCAAATACGGATCGATGACTGAAGAGATGGCTGATTTCTTAAGATGCTGTATCGAAGCTAGACTGAACATCGTTATTTCTGGGGGAACCGGTTCAGGGAAAACCACTCTACTCAATATCATGGCAGCGTTTATTCCCCCTGGGGAAAGAATTTTAACGGTAGAAGACTCAGCAGAATTACAACTCCCTCAAGACCATTGGGGACGCCTTGAAACGCGTCCGCCTAACATGGAGGGCAAAGGGGAGGTATCAATTAGGGATCTTGTTAGAAATACTTTGCGCATGAGACCCGATCGAATTGTGATCGGGGAGTGTCGTGCCGGAGAAGCTTTGGATATGTTACAAGCCATGAATACCGGTCACGATGGAAGTATGACGACCGTTCACTCTAACACCCCAAGAGATGCGGTCGCTCGATTGGAAACTCTGTGTTTGATGGCGGGCATGGATCTTCCTGCAAAAGCAATTCGAGAGCAAATTGCCTCGGCAGTGAACTTAATCATTCAACAGACGAGACTCTCGGATGGATCGAGAAAAGTCACAAGCATCACGGAAGTCATCGGAATGCAGGGAGAAGTAGTTACTATGCAAGAGATCTTTGGCTTTAAAAAAACCGGTATGGACAAAGACAGAAAAGTGACCGGTAAGTTTGTTGCTACAGGATTTATCCCTAAATTTATCGATGAACTGGACCAACAGGGCATTAAAATTCCGAGAGGAATTTTTTCAGTGGGTTAATTATGATCGCATCGCTTTTAAAATTTTTATCGATTGGCTGGGTGGGTGGAGTTCTCTTGGTAGGTTTACTTTTAAATGGGGAACAACTCTACGGTTGGGTTGGTTTCAAAAGCAAATCGGAACAGGAGGAGATGCGGCGTCTTCTTGACTTGATGTTTATCGCGATTACCCCTCAAAAACTGAACCTTTTTTATATTCTGTATCTCACGAGTTTATTTGCCTTAGGGATCTTGTTTTTCGCCCCTTCTGTCGGCAGCATTGTTTTTTTTGGATTTCTATTGGTATTTTTAGGTTGGACGCTCCCCAGGCGAGTGCTCACTTTCATGCATAAAAAACGAATTAAAAAATTTGTTCTCCAAATGATTGATGGTCTGTCCTTAATGTCCAACGGTCTTCGATCGGGACTTAACGTTCCTCAAGCTTTACAAATTGTGACTGAAGAGCTGCCTAATCCCATTTCTCAGGAGTTCGGACTAGTCCTTTCCCAAAACAAGTTAGGTGTCACTCTGGAAGATGCGATGTCCAATCTTTCGGTTAGAATGCCGGCCGATGATATCGAAATGTTCACAACCAGCGTCAATATTTTGAAAGAAACAGGCGGTAACTTAGCCGAGACCTTTGACACCATCTCCAAAACTATTCGAGAACGAATTAAGGTCGAATCTAAAATCTCAGCCATGGTCTCTCAAGGAGTGCTCCAAGGAATTATTGTGGTACTCATGCCCTTTGCTTTAGCGGCTATTTTATATGCGGTCGATCCGGAGCGAATTGCTCCCATGTTCACTACAATTCCCGGATGGGCTCTCTTGCTTTTAATGATGTCTTTACAGTTTCTAGGAGGATTCACAATCTGGAAAATTGTGCAGATTAAAGTTTAGACGCACCAAATCGGAACACCCTAACTCACTGCGCTTTATAAGATTTGATAAGTTTTCTTGGAGTTTCATTTGATAATGCACCTCATCGTCAAACGGCGAATAAATTTAGCGCCTTAAACCAACTTCATGGCCGTTTGAACCTCTAAAAAAGCCGGCTCAAAGGGTGCGGGTATGAAGAATATCGTTTCGGGAGTATAATACTTAGAATGAAAAACATATTAAAAAAACTTTTCTTCACCGGCTTTGTTTTTCTTTTTGGTTTTACTGCCGCTATTCATGGGGTTATCGTAAACCGGATAAACGGAGGAATGAATGCCGTTTATGTGGATTTTAGTCTTCCCGGATTGAGCGTTCCATTAGAGGTCATAAGGGCCTACAACAGTATCACGGCAATCAACGAAGCCACGGCTTGGCCCGGTTCTTTTGGTTGGGGCTGGACATCTCCTTTCGAAACAACTCTAACCATCACGGCAGAGCGTAATGCCATCCTTAGAGACGGGGGCACGGGAAACACTCTTTATTTCAAACCTGAAAAAGAAGATCCCGCAACCCGAGAGCAATTTATCAAAGCGGTCACTCGAGCTTACTACGAATCCAAAAGTGGAAGAGCCCTATCTGAGGACGAGCTTAAAACCCTAAAACTTCCTGAGAAGATGGCGAAGCAAATTCAATCAAGTGTGCAATTTAGAGCCGAAATTGCCTCAAATTATCAAATTCAAGTCACGATTCCCAAAGGGGAGCTTTTGGTTTCAAACGAATATGGTTATCAGACGCTTACCTTTAAAAATAATCAATGGATTCGCGAAAAAGAGGGTTTACTTCAAATTTTTGATAAAGAAGGCCGAATCATCAAACATGTCGACAAAAACAATACCTCTTTCACTTTTGTCTACTCCTCCGGACCAAAATCACAGCTAATTGAGGTTCACGATCAAGATAAAGCCTCGAGTATCAAATTAAGCTGGAGACAAGATCGAATTGTACAAATCGTCGACAATAAAGGATCTAAGGGCAAGTATGCCTATGACAATAGCGGAAATTTAATTTCTGTGACCGATTCCACTGGGCAAGTATTTAACTATAAGTACGAAAACAAAAAGTTTCCTCACCTTATCACTCAGATCGTTTACGTTTCTGAATCCTCCTCAAACCAAACAGTAACACGTAATTTTAGATATGATGAAAATGGACTCGTTATTTATCAAAAGGAAAAAGAGGGCGTTGAAATCAGCTATGCCTATGGTCGAAATGCTACCGACCCCGAAAACAATTTCTCGACTAAAGTTACTTTTAAAAATAAAGGAGTAACCTTAGAAGAAATGGATGAGTTTTTTATAAAGAATCGTTCCGACGGCTCCAAATACCTTTACAAGCACGATAGCAAAGGGCCTACAGGAAATCTAACAACCACCTTCACCCCTTGTTGCGGGAAGCCCTCTCAAATAGTTCGAAATGGTGAAACCACTAATTTCAAATATGACGCTGAAGGTTTTTTAACTGAAAAAGTGGGCCCCTCGGAAAACTTAAAAATCGAATACAATCCCAAATGGAAAAAAATCTCTAAAATCGTCCAAAATGGACTCACTTCAAGTTTCGAATATGATTCGAGGGGAAATCTAGTGAGAGCTACCAATAGTAGAAAAGAGCAGGTTTCTTTGAAGTACGATCGATACGGTAAAATCACCGAAATGGTGGATGGGAACTCAAATCTTTTGTCGTTCAAATATGGCCCTATCGGTAAGCCTACGTTTATTTCTCAAAAAGGGATTGGCACCGTTCTTATTGAATACGATAAAGATGGGAAAATTATAAAAACTGAAACTTTGGGACCGGAAAAAACTATGCGTCGTCCCACCCAAAACAGTTCCCAAGAAATTGCCCGAAAGGTCATGAAAAACTTTCAAAATTTACTCAACGTTTTACGGCCTGCAGGCCTCTCGACGAACGGATAACACTATGAAAAAGCCAGATCTCAATGAGATTCTAAAAAAGACTAAAGATTTAAAATCGAAAGCCTCCCAACTGACCCAAGAAGCCGGAAAAGCAGCCTCCATGGTAAAAGATGCTGTTAGCATAGGAGTTTCGAGTTCAAAAAATGTAATGGAAAAAGCCAAAGAGATAGTCACCCCAGAACGAATATCTCAAGGGCTAGAGGCCACTTCAAAAGGCATGGAAATGGCAGCTAAAGGCGCAAAACAATTAGCAAATTCAATAGATAAGGCGTCTAAAGAAGTTCGCAAACTCGGAAGCAAGATAAAACCCAAATCGTAAGTTTTTGTATAGCGTAATCAAGTCAAACGGATTTGATGACAAATCTGGCGCCTTGCGCTAAAAATCCGCATTAAAAGAAGAAAAAATCTGTAATGGTAAGTGATTTAAAAGATATTTCCCTCGGTATTTCAGGCTTCAATTTTTCTGATCTCTATAACCCTCTGCGGTTAAAAGACCTTCACACAGAGTTTTGGAAATATTGCCAGGAAAACTCTCCCGATACTGTCAAAAAATTCGCTGCACTTTGTGAAGCGACCCCTTACGCCGAGGAGGGCAACACGCTCATTGAAGTGGCCAGAGTTATTGGGGAGTTTACCGCTAAACTCTTCAACATCAACAATCCGGTCGCAGCAATAAAAACAGCTACCAAGCAATTACATCCCACTTTTAGATTCAAAAAGGATTTCTTAAACATTCGAGTTTTTAAAAGGTTTACAGAGGCTCCTTGTTCTGCAGAAGAATGGAAAGCCTTAGAAGCTTTAATTAAAAAAGTTATCGCTCAGGCCCCTCAAACAGGGGCAAAAGAGGACGAAGTTCAAATAGCAGAGACCGTGCTTTTTCTGCTCGACAGTGAAAAAGCAATCAAAGCCGGAACTTTAAGCACTTCCGATCAAAACCGAGTTCAAAACCTCTGTCTCCATTTTTCCGGGTCCGACGCTGCAGAGAAAATTATTGTGGCTCTTAAAGCTTTTGAGGACTGGTGCGTTCAGGTTTGGGTAGCCCCGGAGAGAAGAAAAACAATTAGTGGTTGGGGTTCTTTTATTCGAGCAGAAAAACTTGATTTTGATCACCTCGTCGAAACGGTTCACCCCAAAGCTGACCTTCCTGAGATGGTTTACGGCCCCGAAGAACACTTACGTCACCGAGTGGGTTTTAAGTTGACCGATCCTCGAATGACCACCAAGGAGTATCTCAGAGAAGTAGACTATTGCATCTACTGTCATGAGAGAAAAAAAGACTCCTGTTCCAAAGGCTTTGAGGAAAAAACCGGCGGTTATAAAACGAATCCATTGGGAATTCCATTAACAGGATGCCCTCTTGAAGAACGCATTTCAGAAATGCATGTTCTTAGGCGAGAGGGTGAAATCATTGGCTCTCTTTCGATGATCATGCTGGATAATCCGATGTGCCCGGGTACCGGCCATCGAATTTGCAACGACTGCATGAAGGGTTGTATTTTTCAAAAACAAGACCCTGTCAATATTCCCCAAACTGAAACCGGAACACTAAATGATGTTTTAAATCTTCCTTACGGCTTCGAAATTTACAGTCTTTTCACTCGATGGAATCCTCTAAACCGTAAGCGTCCCTATGCTCTACCCTACAACGGAAAAAATATTCTCGTCGTAGGACTAGGACCTGCAGGGTACACAGCCGCACATTTCTTTGCCAATGAAGGTTTTGGAGTTGTCGGAATTGATGCTCTTAAACTAGAACCTGTCGACGCCACTCTCACCGGTCGAGGAAAAGCCTTCCCCAAGCCCCTTCAAAACTTTTCGGAACTCAAAAAGGAACTTGATGAAAGATTTCTCATGGGGTTTGGCGGGGTCTCTGAGTATGGAATTACAGTAAGATGGGACAAAAACTTTTTATCGGTCATCTATTTAAGTCTTTTACGACGCAAAGGCGTTCGTTTTTACGGCGGAGTCCGATTTGGTGGAACCCTCAATTTGGAAGACGCTTGGAGCTTAGGATTTGACCATGTGGCTTTAGCCACTGGAGCCGGTCGTCCAACTATCATCGACATGAAAAACAATCTCTGTCGAGGAATCAGAAAGGCCTCCGATTTTCTTATGGCTCTCCAACTAACTGGAGCTTTTAAAAAGCCTTCAATGGCTAACTTACAAGTACGTTTACCTGCCCTTGTCATCGGTGGGGGTTTAACGGCGATTGATACGGCAACTGAACTTATGGCCTATTACCCACTACAAGTAGAAAAAGCTTTGGAGCGGTTCGAAGGAGTCAGCCGTGCTATGGGCGAAGAGGCCGCCTGGACAATGTGTTCTCCAGAGGAAAAAGAAATTTTAAAAACATTCCTCGAGCACGGAAAAGCGGTTAGAGAAGAAAGATCAAAGGCAAAAAAAGAGAAGCGACAACCCAACTTCATCCAGCTCTGCCGTGCCTGGGGTGGGGTCAGTGTGGCCTACCGAAAGAAGCTTACCGATTCTCCTGCCTATCGATTAAATCACGAAGAGGTGGAGAAAGCTCTAGAAGAAGGGATTGGTTTTATTGAAAACCTAACCCCAATTGAAGCGGTTAAAGATACTTATGGAGCCGTTGAAGCTCTCATATTTAAACGCGCCAATGGGGAAATGGTCACCCTCCCCGCCAAATCAGTCATGGTAGCTGCCGGAACAAGCCCAAATACTATTTACGAAAGAGAATTCCCAGGAAGTTTCAAGCTGGATGAACGTGGAAACTTCTTTCGAAAATATCGTGCCGAATTGACTGATAATAGATGGAAACTGGTAGAAGCAGGAAAAGAGGATAAAAAAGCATTTCTTCTATCCTATGAACGCGATGGAAAGTTTGTCTCTTTCTATGGAGATAACCATCCAGATTATGCCGGAAATGTCGTAAAAGCCATGGCCTCTGCAAAACATGGGAGTCAAGAAGTAGCTAAACTTTTTGCCAAAGATATTATTTTGGCGGATAAGTGCCCAACTGAGACGGAACGGTTTGATCACTTAATCAAACACCTTGATGAAGCTCTTATTCCTCGGGTTGTCAAAGTGGTTCGTCTCACTGAAACGATTGTAGAAGTCATCGTTAAAGGCCATTACGCTGCCACTCGATTTGAGCCGGGTCAGTTTTATCGTTTCCAAAACTATGAAACTTCAGCCCATGTGATTGATGGATCTCGACTCACAATGGAGGGATTAGCTCTCACAGGAGCTTGGGTTGATAAAGAACACAACCTACTGAGCATGATTGTTCTTGAAATGGGCGGAAGCTCTAAACTGTGTTCTATTTTAAAACCGGGAGAGCCGGTTGTCGTGATGGGTCCCACAGGAGCTCCAAGCGAAATTGCTGAGAACGAGACGGTCCTTCTTGCAGGCGGGGGATTGGGTAATGCTGTTCTCTTGAGCATTTCTCGAGCACTCAAAGCACGAAACTGCAAAGTTCTCTATTTTGCAGGATATAAAAAAACCAGCGATCTCTTCAAACAACATGAAATCGAAGAAGCCACCCACCAAATGATCTGGGCTACCGATTCTGGCGAAGCTATTAAAACTAATCGACCCCAAGACCGCTCTTTCGTGGGGAACATCGTTAAAGCTATCGAAGCTTATGGAAAAGGCGAGCTAGGCGGAGCCCCCTTGTTCCCTCTCCAAACGGTCGATCGAATTTTTGTTATCGGATCCGATCGAATGATGGCAGCGGTGGGAGCAGCTCGACACGGGGTTTTAAAGCCATACTTCAAGCCCGATCATGTTGCGATAGCTTCGGTTAACTCACCCATGCAGTGCATGATGAAAGAGGTTTGCGCTCAATGTCTTCAACGTCATGTCGATCCTATTACGGGTAAAGAGAGTTTTGTATTCTCCTGTTATAATCAGGACCAAGAGATCGATAAAGTGGATTTCAACAACCTCAATGACCGCTTGAAAACCAATGCTCTTCTGGAAAAACTTGCAGATCGCTACTTGGACACTTTGCTAGAAAAAGGAACTATAGAAAAGATCTAAGGCAAATCCAAACTTGGATTCTTCACAAAAAAACCCGCAGGCAATAGCTTAAAACCTAAATGAGCCACAGGCATAATGGGCCACTCCTCAGGTCTAGGCACATGAGTTATCCCGACAGTGTACCAAGTCACGATGTCCTGGTTCTCAATCTTCTCATCATTAGTCATCCACTGTTTCAGACCATAGCCCAATTTATTTTGATTAATAAAATCACCGGCTGCGTAAATCTCGTCAGTATGAAATTGGGTTGTCCAAAAATGATAATCAATAAAGCCGGCCCGCTTTCGGACTCCGGATTCGGGAAGGGCGTAAGGAACCGTATTGTCCTCGGGGATCAAAACATATCCCGGTGAATAGCCCAATTCATTTTTTATATTGGGATTAAACACACGCCATTTTCTAGCTTCCTCTAAACTCATGTTTCGACAAGCTTCTCTCTCTTTTTGAAAAGTTATCTCTTCCATTTCGATGACATTTTTCTCTGGGTTTTTAGAATTATCTTTTGCACTTCGCGTGTTAATCTCCATGACCGAGTTATTAGCACCCTCAATATCAAAATCGAGCCGAAAGTTAAAAAAGTGCTGATGGTGAGGGGCCAAAATATTAGCGGCTACCAAATGGCCGGTGTGTCCTCCTTTATGTAAATTGGGGTCACCTGCCGTCTTAGCGCTTACACCTTTAGGCAACATAATCCCTGTCAGATCAATTTCCTGTCGAATTCCTCCTTCTTGACCAAAAATCCACTTAAAAGCGTAATCATAATTTCCTACAGCTGTCGTAAAGGTAATCACCAATTCCCGAGCTCTTCTAGCTTCATTTTTATTCGAGTAAATATCCCAATGCTTCCAAATCATTCCGCCATCACGCTCATAAATTCCGACTACATTTTTACTTTCGTAGGACTTCCCGGAGTCATGACTAAAAATAGCGCTAAAAAGCTCCCCATTTTCAGGAATATCTTTACCTTTCTCTAGAGGAGCTGCAAGTCTTCCCACTCCGTATTCCCCGGCATCAAAAGCATTTCTCCAACTCCAATTCCTATCGGGATCCCCATAAGGAACGACCATTTCAGAAACTGAGGCCCGATAAAGAATAGGACGAATTTTCCCCTGATCTTCATAGCCGATATCATAAAGCACCAATCCCTCTCTCGGATGAAGCGTCCAACGAAAATGCCATTTCTGCCAAACGACCTCATGACCTCTAGCCTTAAAACTAACCCCTTTGGGTTGACTCATTTTAAGTGGCTTAAGATCTTTTCTAACCGGAGATTGAGATTTAACATCAAACTGCTCTGATTTTTCTGCAATCGGAACAACACCAGTATCGATAACTTCGACGACTTTCTCGGCATTCATATCAACAAGAACAATCACCCCCTCAATCGGACGCCCATAAAAATTCATATCCCTTTCTTTTAAGTATGAAATCCCTCTTAAGAGTCGACGGCCATCATCAAAATCTTTATTAATCAAATGGCCGGCAGCCCAAGCATCGACCTGAACCTTTGAAAAGTCGGTGACTCCTCTTTTTCTCATCGCGGCTTGCCACTGGAGATCTTTTTTTACAATTCCAGGTAATTTTTCATACTCTTCGAGCAAAACCATGGGTTGAGCATTTTTTTCCTCTTTCCACAGAATCAAATTATTTTTCCTGAGATCACAAACGGCTTGATAAGTCTTATTACCTTTTTTATCAAGCACCCAAAGCAAAGCTTCTCGACGGAAACTTTTTCCTAGAGTCAAAGCTCTTACTTCAGATTTTGGAGGCTCATTTAAAGCGATCAAAGGAAACATTCCATCTTTGGGAAATTGGGAAGATCCCCTAGCGCATTTAGCCGCTTTTTCGACTTCGCTCCTATTCAAGGGATCTAAAGGATGCAGTTCAGCCATAACAGCCCATGAAATAAAACAACCCAATCCTATCCATTTTAAAATCATTGTTTCCCCATAGATTTTGGACTTTACCAACTTACTAGCTAATGTTCAAATTACCCATCAAATACGGAAAGGCAATATAAAGAACTATGACTTGGGATCAAGAACAACTTAAAAAGGATGCTCGGGAATTAAAAAAACTCGGTTACAATCAGGAACTACTGAGGGGGCTAGGTGGCTTTTCCAATTTTGCAGTGGCTTTTTCTGTCGTTTCCATTCTAACCGGAATAACCCAGCTCTACGGCTACGGACTACAACATGGTGGCCCTTCTCAAATGTTCTGGGGTTGGATCGTTGTCAGTTTTTTTACTTTGATCGTTTCGCTCGCTATGGCTGAGCTTGCAAGTGCCTATCCGACGGCAGGAGCTCTTTATCACTGGAGTAGTTTTTTAGGAGGGCGAACGATAGGTTGGTTTACGGCCTGTTTCAATGCGTTCGGGATGTTTGCGATATTAGCCGGAATTGATTACGGACTCGCTAAATTCTTAATCCCGCTTCTTCATCTCCCGGATACCCCTTGGGTGATTAATCTGACCTATGCAGCTCTTCTCTTTTCTCATGCCTTTTTAAATTATCGAGGCATTCGCTTCGTGGGATGGCTCAATGATTTTTCAGCCATCTATCACGTCATTGTCGTAGCCATTCTCATAGGAGCTTTAGCTTTTAAAGGGTTTCGACAACCTTTAAGTTTTTTAAACCACTTTAATTCTACGGATGGTTTTTCTGTTTCTTATAGTTTTATGATTGGACTTTTGCTCGCCCAATGGACTCTGACGGGGTACGATGCTTCTGCTCATGTCACAGAAGAAACTATCGATCCGGGCCGCCGAGCTCCTTGGGGAATTTTCTTTGCCGTTGTTCTCTCAATTTTTAGCGGCCTCTTTATGCTGATGGCTGTCACTCTTTCGATTCCTGATCTGGCGGAATTTACCCAGAAAGGAGACTCGGCATTTCTAGATATTTTTCGATTTAATTTAGGAGATGGGTTTGGTTCTCTCGTGGTCGGATTGTGTGCCGGAGCCATGTGGTTATGCGGGCTTGCTGGTATGACTTCAGCCTCTCGAATGGTCTATGCTTTTGCGCGGGACAAAGGACTTCCTTTTTCCCATTTATTAGCCAAAGTAGATGAAACACACAAGACCCCCGCTCGAGCCATATGGGCTTTGGCGATATTTGCTTTGATTTTAGCTTTTTCCATCAGCATTTATAGCGCCGTAGTGTCTATTGCTACCGTTGCGCTCTATATTTCCTACGGATTACCCATCGCCACTCGCTTATGGACGCGGCTTACAAAGAAGCATGAAAAGATAGGGCCTTGGAACCTGGGAAAACTAAGTACTCTGATTTCAGTGCTTGCGGTGGGATGGGTCACTTTTATTACTGTAGTATTTATGCTTCCCCCAAATCACCAGGCCGGACAGGTGATGGGGGGCTGCGTTGCTATTTTAGTTTTACTCTGGGTGTTCTATGTTAGAAAAACTTATGTCGGCCCCAAATATCAGGAACACTAGAGCTTTTAAAAAAAGGAGTGAGCGATGAAATCGTATCGAATGTTTGTTAACGGTGAATGGATCGATGCAAAATCCAAGCAAACCCGAGAAATTATCGATCCTGGGAATAGTGAACTCATTGCGAAAGTCCCCGAATCGGGAAGAGAAGATATTGTTGTGGCAGTTCATGCGGCTAGAACTGCCTTTGATCAAGGCCCATGGAAAAACCTGACTGCCCTTGAACGAGGCAAGTTTTTATTTAAAATCTCTGAACTTATCCGACGCGAGTCCAAACGTTTAGCTGAACTCGAAGTAAAAAACTGTGGGAAGCCTTTGGCTGAAGCTGAATTTGACATCTCTGATGCCGCTAATTGCTTTGAGTTTTACGGAGGGCTTGCCACGAAAATTCACGGAGAAACGATGTCGGTTCCAGCCAACTCAATGAGTTTTGTCGTACGGGAGCCCGTGGGGGTTTGCGGGCAAATTATTCCCTGGAACTATCCGCTTCTCATGGCTTCGTGGAAACTGGCCCCCGCTTTAGCAGCCGGCTGTACAGTGATTTTAAAACCCTCGGAGCTAACTCCGCTCACTGCGCTTGAACTTGCAGAGCTCATTCAGGAGGCCGGACTTCCCAAGGGGGTAGTCAATGTCGTTACAGGCCCTGGAGCCGGAGCGGGTGAGGAACTGGCCTCTAATAAACTGATTAATAAAGTTGCTTTCACTGGGGGAACCGTCACGGGAAGAAAAGTTTTAGAAGGGGCGTCTTCCAATCTCAAACGAGTCACTCTTGAGCTCGGGGGCAAAAATCCTAACATCGTCTTTGCTGATTGTGATCTAGAGGCGGCTATCGATGGAGGTTTGTTCGCCGCGTTTGCAAATCAAGGGGAAGTCTGCTCTGCAGGCTCCCGAATCCTGGTTGAAAAATCCCTTCACAAGTCTCTTGTCGATGGAATGCTAGCCAAAATAAATCGAATCAAATTAGGACATGGACTACTTCCAGGAGTTAAAATGGGTCCTTTGGTCTCTCAACAGCATTTGGAAAAAGTTCAGAGCTACATTCAAGTAGGGATTCAAGAAGGGGCAAAACTAATCTGTGGAGGCAAAAGGCCTGAAGGCTCTGAATTTTCTAAAGGCAACTTCTTAATGCCGACGATATTTGACCATGTCTCACCTCAAATGAGAATCGCAAGAGAAGAAATCTTTGGGCCTGTATTGTCAGTTATTCCCTTTTCTACTGAAGAGGAAGCTATCCAAATTGCTAACGACACCGAATACGGTCTTGCAGCGGCAGTTTGGAGTAAAAATATTTTTAGAGCGTTGAGAGTTATTCGACAACTTCGAGCTGGAATCACTTGGATCAACACCTATCATCCAACTTTCAATGAAATGCCTTGGGGCGGTTATAAACAAAGTGGATGGGGCCGAGAATTGGGACTTCACGGAATCGAAGGGTATCTTGAGACAAAGCAAATAAATATCAATCTCGATGAAGCACCAATCAACTGGTATTAATCATGATCGAAATAAAAACACAAATTCCGGGGGCCAAAAGTATCGCCCTAATGGAGCGACGGAAAAATGCCGTCGCTCGCGGCCCTTTCCATACAACTCCCATTTTTGCCGCAAAAGCTCAGGGAGCCTGGATCACCGATGTTGACGGAAATAAACTCCTCGATTTTTCTTCAGGTATCGGAGTTGTTAATGTTGGCCATTCTCCTACGAGAGTTGTAGAGGCAGCCACAAACCAACTCAATCATTTTATTCACACAAGCTTTAACGTCGTAGCGTATGAAAACTACATTACTGTTTGTGAGAAATTAAATTCAGCGATGCCCGGAAAATTTGCTAAAAAGAGTTTTCTAGCCAACAGCGGAGCTGAAGCAGTCGAAAATGCGATAAAGATTTCCAGGGCCTTTAGTGGGAAACAGGCCATCGTCTGCTTCCAACATGCTTATCACGGGCGAACTTACATGGCCATGTCCCTCACCGCAAAAGTCAAACCCTATAAATATGGATTCGCCCCTTTCAATTCCGAAGTCTATCGTTGCCCTTTTCCGTATCCCTATAGATGGCCGACAACAAGTCAACCGGATCAAGTGGCAGAGGAATGCTTTGAAGAATTTAAAACTTTGGTTCAATCGGAAGTGGGCTCAACTCAAGTCGCGGCTGTCCTTATTGAACCTGTCCTAGGAGAGGGTGGGTTTGTCCCTGCACCCAAGAAATTTCTTTCTCTCTTAAGAGACTTCTGTACAGAAAACAAAATCGTTCTCATTTTTGACGAAGTTCAATGTGGTTTTGGCCGTACAGGAACACTCTTTGCTTGTGAAAAGCTCGGAGTGACTCCAGACCTATTGGTGTCTGCTAAAGGAATCGCGGCCGGACTCCCCCTCTCGGCTGTCACTGGAAAAGCTGAAATCATGGATGGCCCGGCCGAAGGAGGCATTGGAGGAACATTTTGTGGTAATCCGGTGGCCTGTGCCGCAGCTCTCGCTGTATTTGAGGAGTGGGACAAAGGAATTCTGGCTAGAAATACTCTCTCCCTAGAAAAGAAGTTAGTCGAATATATGGGACAGTGGTTTAAAAACTTTTCTATTATCGGAGATGTTCGAGGTATGGGCCCCATGAGAGCTATGGAATTGGTGAAAAATAGAGAGACCAAGGAGCCTAATCCGGAAGCTACTAAAGAACTTGTTAAACTCTGTTATGAAAAAGGGTTAATTTTAATGACGGCTGGAACTTTTGGAAACGTCATTCGACTCTTGCCGCCTCTTTGCACGACAGAGGAAGAACTTGAGGAGGGGTTGAATATTATTCAAGGTTGTTTGACGAAGCTTATAAAAGATTACCAATCAAAATAATGACAAAACCAATACAGGTCGCAAGCCAAAAAAAGTTCACTTTTTCCATCGTTCGCTCAAAATAGATGGGACTAGGATTTCTTTGAATCTCACGAACCGATCTCCAGACAAATCCGACCGCCGATCCAATTAATAGGTAAGCAGCTCCCGATAAAGCGACGGAAATGGTATCAAGAGAGGTATTGAGTAAAGCATCACCAAGATAGGCCCAAATCCATAAAATTCCGATTCCAACGGAAATAAAAGTTAAAGTTCTTGCCCGAGACAAATTCTTATTAGCAAAAGATTCAGCCGATTGACTCAATGTCCTTTCCGATATTGCTGGAGGGGCATTTCTAAAGAGCCTAACCAAAAAGACTGCCATGATAAACACCACCGGAAGTCCAATAAAATTTTTAAATTTTAAACTCTGATAATCTAGCCCAGATACACTACGAATAAGATAAGCGACTAAAGGTGTTACAGAGAAGAAAAGGGTCAATTGATAAGTTAGCCAAAATCCTCCAAGATAGCTCAAAGCTTTATCTAAAGGCACACTCATTTCAGAGGCAACATAGCTTTTAGATTGTTTAGAAAAAAGATTTACCTGCCAAGCCATGAATAAAAAAGCTACAGCGAGCGCTATTTGCCAGGAGCCCATGAGCTTATTTTTTCGAAGTACCGATGAAATGAGTCCAATAATCGTATGTTGGGCCGCAATCAACAAACTTAAGTAATATAAAATCCGTGTCGGAATCACACTCCAGGCGACCAAGCCATGAACCTCATTCTCATGAGCCATCAAAGGAGAAATGTTTTTTGCCATAATAACATTGTAACCGATTTTTTTACTGTTTCAAAAATTGTATAAGCAAGGTGGGATCGTCGGTCGTGAAACCCGACACTCCCATTGAAATCAAATCTGTAAAATCACGCACCGTATTAACTGTGTAAGGAAGCACTTCAACCCCTAGTTCAAGAGCTTGTTGAACTTTCGCCTCTGAAAGATCCTGATAATGTGGAGCCCATACTTTAGGTTGAAATCTTTGATAAATCTCCAAAAAGGAGAGCTGACTCTGATAAGTTAATACAACAATCGGAATTTCAGAAGTTTGTTGCCGCACTTCATCTAGAATGGAAAAATCAAATGAGCGCAGTTGTATTTGGTTTAAACCCCATCCTTCTTTGATCTCTCGAACTACTTGCGAAACAACTTCTTTTGCCGAAGGAGCCTTTTTCTCAATGAGATCCTCTCTTTTAATTTCGATGTCCAAAATAGAAGAGTGCAAAAACTCCTTATCCCACCCCTTTATGGAATCAAAAACTTGCTTTAACGAAGGAATTTTTTTCTCAAGTTCCGAAAGGTTTCGTTTGTTAGCCAATCTTCGGTCCACTCGAATTTCTAGACTTTGTAACTCTTTCATCGTCATCTCCCAAACTGGAAGAGAAGATGACACAGGATTACCTAACTTGTCGCGACACCATTCCGGAGTCACTTCAAAATCATGATAAACGACGATTTGACCGTCTCGAGTCAACTGGACATCTAGTTCTATACTATCCACTTTAAGTTCAACGGCTCTGCGGAAAGCCGGCAGGGTGTTCTCTGCATACTCAGAACAAACCCCTCGATGCGCTTGAACATGAATTTTTCTTTGACCCATTGGCGGTCCCTTAAAAAGAAGTTAGTATCTAGTTCACTATGAAAGACATAAAATCTCAAGCCCAAGATTGCAAAGTTCAAGTCCTTGTTTGTACCAATGAACGCCCACCCGAAAAAACCTGTTGCTTTAAGTATGGGGGACAAGAGTTTTATCTAGCCTTAAAAAATCGACTCAAACAAGAGGGGTTGTACGACACCCACTGGGTGACTAGAACCGGGTGCCTCGGTTTTTGCAACAATGTAGGAACTACGGTCGCTATCTACCGTCAAAATGAACCGACTCAGTGGTTCAATGAAGTCACCCCCGAAGACTTGGATTCCGTGTGGAAAGAGATTGTGAGAGAATAAAGGGATGAACCCCTCTAAATTGCTGCTTTGCGCCCTAATTTATTTAAAGACTCTTTTATGCTTTGCTGAGGCTCCCGCCTCTAAAATGGTAGCCAATAATTTTAACGAATTACTTTTTGGTCAAGGAGTCCAAGGGGAAGGAACTTTAATTTTTGGAGATGAAACTGAAACAGAAACTATTATTCTTGGCACTGAAACCGGAATATACGGGACCGGCCTTGTTATAAAAGGTGACTGGCTTCCCTCTCCCTACAAAAAAAAATTCAGTTCTCAAACTATTATTCAAGTATCCCTAGGAACCCTCAAATCCAAACTTGAAGGCAAAGTGCCTCAGTTTGCCATGGCCACTTTTATAAGTTCAGGACCACTTTTAGAAACGACCGCTTATCTATTTGAAAAAAATTCTAAAACCAATCAACTGCCCTCACATTGGGCTATGTTGAATTTTACCTCTCCCAGATCCCAACTGACCCAAAACGAACAAGAAAAACTTCAATCAACTTTTTTTGGTAGCTTAGGAGGGGTCACATTAACGCCGCTAGGAGAATCAGACCAGGTCATCTTAAAAACTAATAGCTCCAAACTTGCCTTCAAGAAACAAAAGATGAAATTTGAGTTTCAAACTACTTTGGCTACCCCATTTAATGGGTTAGAGAAGAAACTTACCGGTTCGATCGTTTTTCCAGTCTTCACACCAAGCAGCAAATCGGCAGAGGCGTTAACTCAAAAGATTGGAAAGAGTTTGAATTGGAGCGACTCCGAATCGCCCCAAAAACCCCAAACCCAAAGAAAATTGACCGGGGCACCGGAAAAAAACCGCTAACAAAAAGGGTTATGGTAAGCAAAAAAAACCTCTCCCAAATCCCACTCAACTCATAATCTACTTAACCACCTAAATTTAAAGACTTTTTTAGTTGCCTATACGAAATCCAACAATCCATTGATTCCCATTGTAATTCTTCAAGGAATTTCATAGGATGCGGGGCTTATGACACTCTCTTTGCCCCATGAAGACAACTTTAAGCTGTTGTCGGGATCGGCGAACGTAGCCCTCTCGAAAGCAATAGCTGATCAGTTGAAAATGCCTTTGTGCCATGCAGAAGTTCGCCGTTTTTCTGATGGGGAGATTTTTATCGAAATTCAAGAAAGTGTTCGCGGAGCCGATACTTTTATCATTCAATCTACTTGCCATCCGGTTAATGATTCTTTGATGGAATTACTAATCATGGCCGATTCGTTAAAACGCTCTTCGGCCGCTTCTATTACCGCAGTCGTTCCTTATTACGGCTACGGCAGACAAGATAGAAAAGTCCAACCTCGCGTTCCTATCACTGCCAAATTGGTCGCTGACCTCTTAACCGCAGCCGGAATTACTCGAGTGATTTCAATGGATCTTCATGCGAGCCAAATCCAGGGTTTTTTCAATATTCCTTTTGATCATCTTTTTGCAAAGCCGGTACTCACTAACTACCTCAAACAGAACTATGATACTGAAAAACTCATCATCGTTAGCCCGGACGCCGGGGGGGTAGAAAGAGCTAGAGCTTTTGCTAAACGGTTAGATGTTCCTTTAGCCATCATCGATAAACGCAGAATCAAAGCAAACGAGGTAGGCGGAATGAGCTTAATCGGGGAAGTTCGCAGTCGTCACGCCATCATCGTAGACGACATGATCGACACGGCGGGAACTTTAATTCAAGCCACAAAAATTTTAATCGATAACGGAGCCGAGCAGGTCAGTGCTGTGTGCTCCCACGGAGTTTTTTCAGGTACGGCGTATGAGCGGATTCGCGACAGCCAATTGAAGGAAGTCATTTGTACCGACACGATCCCTCTATCGCCGGCATTAGCCAAACTAGCCAAAGTGAAGTGCCTTTCGGTTGCTCCCATCTTGGCAGAAGCAATGCGTAGAGTACAAACTAGGCAGTCGGTCAGTAGTCTTTTTGATTAACGAAAGTAGTAGGTAGATAAAAATGGAACAACAATCTCTTTCAGTAGAAAGCAGAACAGGTACAGGTAAAAGTGTCACTCGTAAACTTAGAGCCGCAGGAAAACTTCCGGCAGTTCTTTACGGTTTAGGCAACAGCCAACCCGTAACTTTAGAACCTAACTTCATCACGCGGCTTTTGCTAAGTGAGGGTGGAAAAAATCAAATCCTAAACCTTAAAGGGGCAGGATTGGATGGCAAACACGCTCTAGTTAAAGACTATGATATCGACCCAGTAACTCGAAAATTGGTTCACGTTGATCTTTTAGAAATCGATGTGACTAAGAAAATTGAAGTCACAGTACCTTTAAACTTCGTAGGTAAAGCAGCCGGAGTTGGCGAGGGTGGCGTTCTCAATTTCATCGAAAGAAACATTTCGATCAAGTGTTTACCGACAGCGATTCCTCAACACATTGATGTCGACGTAACCGCATTAACGATTGGGCACTCCCTTCATGCTGATGAAGTGAAGCTTCCTGAAGGCATCGAACGAACTTCTAAATTGAACTCAACTCTTGTGACCTGCGTTCCGCCGACCAAAGAGGAAGAAGCAGTGGCCTCTTTGGCTCCGACTGCTGAGCCAGAAGTTATCACTGAGAAAAAACCTGCTGAAGGTGAAGCTGCTGCAGGTGGTGAAGCTAAGAAAGAAGAAAAGAAGAAATAACTTCTTCTTTGAAACTATTCCGTGGCAAATCAAGCTGAGACTTTTCTTATTATCGGCCTGGGAAATCC
>Ga0194131_10001723_pt1 | contig 37005 bp, 26 predicted proteins | sample TA2KigO120mmetaG_FD_148631 | JGI IMG/M metagenome (GOLD analysis project Ga0194131, IMG submission 148631) | Freshwater microbial communities from Lake Tanganyika, Tanzania - TA2015053 Kigoma Offshore 120m | ecosystem: Environmental > Aquatic > Freshwater > Lake | place: Tanzania: Lake...
CACTGCGCTAGCCATAGCGAAGTATTTGGGTACTTATGGTATCCGTTTTAAAGGAACCCGGAATGTATTAATTACTCTTTCGCTGTTTTTGTTTCCCATGTTGCTTATTCTGGCGCAGAACGATACAGGGAGTGCCCTGGTTTTTCTTTCTTTTTTTCTGGTTTTATATCGCGAGGGGTTGCCGGGCTGGATATTATTAAGTGCTCTATGGCTTATGATTATAGCCATAGCAAGAATTGTAATGGAAGCCACCGGCATCAGTCATATTTGGACTATGAGTTCGTTGTTATCTCTGACTGCACTTATTATTTATTTTGGCCGCAGAAACAAACAACTGATTTTTGCCACTTTGTTTATTGCCGCTTTAAGCGCATTATTCAGCATTGTTGTCGGGTTTGCCTACACAAAAATACTCAAAGGCTATCAGCGCGATAGAATTGAACTGGTTTTGGGCTTGAAGCAGGATACCCGAAATATGGGCTATAATTTGGAGCAATCTAGAATTGCCATCGGTGCCGGACAATTGCTGGGGCGCGGTTTTTTGAAAGGAACCCAGACAAAAATGGGATTTGTTCCTGCACAGCATACTGATTTTATTTTTTGCAACATTTGCGAAGAATGGGGTTTCATTGGTGTTTTGGTTTTCTTCGGCCTTTATTTTGGATTGATTTTCAGGCTTATTAATCTTGCTGAAAGACAATATACCGCATTCGGACGCGTACTGGGTTACGGGGTGGTTTGCATTTTGCTTTTTCATATAACCATTAATATAGGAATGACTATTGGTATTGTGCCCGTTATTGGCATTCCCCTCCCCTTTATCAGTTTTGGCGGCAGTAGCTTATGGGCATTTACGCTGCTCCTTTTTTTGTTTTTAAAAGTTGATGAAAAACGACGCTAAAAGCAACCTGATATTAACCCCGACTCCAGACGGCAGCTATACCCTCAAAATCGCTGATAAAGACGAAACGTATCATTCTGTTAATGGTGCCAGAACCGAAAGTCAATATGTTTACATAGAGCAAGGGCTTGCCAGAATAAACAAACCGTCAATTCGTATCTTAGAGGTGGGGTTCGGTACGGGTTTAAACGCATATTTGGCATGGCAATTTGCTGTTCAACACCAAAAGCAAATCTCCTATACTGCGGTTGAAAAATATCCTATTCAACCCGATAATTTGCCACCTCCGGAATTTATCGGCAATGACAGCGGCAAAATAGCCGTGTGGAAAATGCTTCACCAATCCAAATGGGATGCTGAAGCGAGCATTGATAATAACTTTCAGTTACACAAAAAACTCGACAGCATTGAGAATACAGTATTTAACAAAAAATTTGACATTGTATTTTTCGATGCTTTTGCACCCTCTGTTCAGCCCGAAATATGGTCAACTGAGATATTTAAAAACATATTCTTTACGCTTGAGCCTGGTGGAATACTTGTAACTTACAGCAGCGCAGGCTTAACTAAAAGGGCTCTTGCTGAAGTCGGGTTCCAAATTGAAAGACTTAAGGGCCCCCCGGGCAAAAAGCATATGCTGAGAGCAACAAGCCCCATATCTTTTTTGTAACAAAACAATCACCCACTTTTATTAAGTTTGCAGAATGCATCATTCCAAGTCCTCTTTAGCGGTACTATTGGCAATATCTTCTCTTGTTGTGCTACAATCATGTGGCAATGCAGAAGATGAGCAAGAAGTTCTTTTTGAATTAACAAATCCTGAAGAAACCGGAATTACATTTATTAATACGGTACCGGAGAATGACACACTAAACCAGTTTACATACCATTATTTATTCAATGGCAATGGCGTTGCTGCAGGTGATTTAAACAACGATGGATTACCGGAAGTTATTTTTACAGGAAATGAGAAACCGGCTGTATTGTATTTGAACAAAGGCGATTTCACTTTCGAAGATGTTACCGAAAAATCAGGATTAACAACTTCATACTGGATGAGTGGAATCAGCCTTGCAGATGTTAATAATGATGGCTTTCAAGACATCTATATATGTCGCAGCGGTCCTGATAAGAACAAGGAGCGTAAAAGAAATCTGCTGTTTATCAATAATGGCAACATGACTTTTACTGAAAAGGCTGCTGAATGGGGCGTTGATGATCCCGGAAACGCCACTTGTGCTACTTTTTTTGATATGGACAATGATGGTGATTTGGACATGTATCTGGGCAATCACGCTGACAGATTTTTTGCCGACATTGCGACAACTTTTACTCCTTCCCTACACCGTGATGAAAAAAGCCAGCAGCACCTTTTCAAAAATGATGGCCGTAAATTTACGGATGTAAGTGAAGCTGCAGGTGTGAACGCCATGGGATACTGCCTTAGTGCTACAGCTGCTGATTTCAATAAAGATGGGTTTGTGGATTTATACGTTTGTAATGATTATCATGTCCCAGATTACTATTATTTAAATAATGGGGACGGCACATTTAAAAATCAATTTAATACTTACTTCAAGCACAGCAGTGCAAACAGCATGGGGGCCGATGCTGCGGATTACAATAAAGATGGATGGATGGACCTGTTTGCAGTGGATATGCTCTCTGAAGATCCCAGAAGATTTGGTTTGCTGGCCGGACCCAAAAAGTATGATTTTTTCACCACAGCACTTCGAAGCGGTTATGGGCATCAATATATGCACAATAATTTGCAGACGAACTTTAAGGGACATTTTGCAGATTTGGCCTACCTGAACGGAGTCGCCAGAACAGACTGGAGCTGGAGCCCTTTATTCGCTGATTACGATAATGATGGAAATCAGGATTTATTCATCACCAACGGGTATTACCGTGATGTTACCAATCTGGATTTTATGCTTTTCCAACAAAGAAAAGACCAGCAGATGAAAAAGCCGCTTAACATTTTAAAAAGTGAACTAAACAGAGAACCAACCGTTAAAGAAATAGCATCTAAACTCAATATTTCAGAGGAAGAAGCTGAAAAACTTGCATATGGTACCACTATCAACCACAAAGAGATTTTGGAAAAGCTCCCTTTCGAGAAACTCACAAATTATGCATATAAAAACACAGGCAATTACAGTTTTGCCAATGTTACTCAGCAATGGGGGCTTGAAGAGCCTACCCTGAGTTCCGGTGCTACCTACGCCGATTTAAACGCTGATGGTAAGCTAGATATAATTATTTGCAATCAGGGTGATGTAGCACACGTTTACAAAAACATTGGACCGGATAGAAACTATTTACGCATAAAATGTAACGGCGGTAAAAAGAATAACCGATGGGGTGTTGGATGCAAATTTATTAGTGAGACAGACTCCGGTGCGCAAATCATGGAATTACAGCAATCCCGAGGCTATCAAAGTGCGACAGAACCTTTTATACATATTGGATTAGGTGAACAGACCGCATTAAAAAAACTTACCGTTATATGGCCTAACGGGGAGTTTCAGGTTTTGAATGATGTAGAACCAAATCAGGTGCTGGAGGTTGACGAGCAAAATGCTTCAGGTAAATGGGATTACACCGCAAAGGAAACATATACATTTGAAGAAATAACCGGACAGATAGGCCTGAATTTTATTCACAAAGAAGGTGATAACCCTGATTTCAAACGCGAACCGCTGATTCCTCACAGGTATTCAATGCTGGGTCCCGGCAGTGCAACCGGTGATGTAAATGGTGACGGGCTGACAGATTTATTGATAAGCAATGCAAGAGAAAGTAATGGCTCAATACTTTACCTACAGACAAAAGACGGAAAACTTACATCTTCAGCATCTCAACCCTGGAAAACCATGAATAACGTAGATGTACTGGGATGTTTGATTTTCGATGCCGATGCAGACGGGGACAATGATATTTACATGGCTGCCGGAGGAAGTGAATATGGATTTCCAAATCCTGCCTATAAACACAGACTTTATTTTAACGATGGAAAAGGAAATTTCTCGGAAAAAACAGGATCATTGCCTGATTTAAATTCAAGTGGCGCCTGTGTAGCTGCCGGTGATATTGATGGAGATGGTGATCTTGATTTGTTTGTTGGCGGCCGCCTTAAGCCGGGCAGTTTTCCTGATGTGAAAATGAGAAGTTATTTATTGCAAAACAATAAAGGTGTTTTTGTCGATGTTACAGAATATGCTGCGCCTGATTTATACCAGCCGGGTATGGTATGTGCTGCTGTGTTTTGCGATTATAACAATGACAATAAAATGGATCTCATCGTTTCGGGTGAATGGATGCCTGTAGCTTTTTTGGCCAACAATGGGAGTAAGCTGGTCAACCAGACCGGCGAGGCAGGAACCGTGGGCATTCCGGGTTGGTATAACAGTCTAATGGCTGTTGATATTGACAATGATGAAGACCTTGACATTATTGCAGGGAATAAAGGTATGAATTCCTTTTTTCAGGCAACAGAGGAAAACAATGTTAGAATATACTGGACAGACCTAGACCAAAGCGGAAATGTTGATTTCTGGCTCACATATAGCAAAGACCGAAGAGAGTATCCCATTCATGAACTGGATGAAATGGGTGTAGCCTACCCCCTGTTTATGAAGAAAAGATTCACCACATATGCATCATTTGCCGGAAAAACAGTGCAAGAGATTTTTGGGGAAGATAACTTAAAAAACAACAATATGCGTGCCTCTCAGTTCAACAGTTTATTGCTTAGAAACAACGGGGGCTCTTTTGGTATAGAAATGCTTCCGCGTTTGGCTCAATCAGGTCCATTGTGCGGAATAGCCGCTGCCGACGTGGATGGCAATGGTTTCCTGGATATTATAGGAATGGGCAATAATTATGCTCCCAGGGTAGAATACGGAAGGGATGATGCAATGTCTGGTTTTGTTCTACTAAACAACAATGGCAAAGACTTTAGCTTTAGCCATGGTAGTGAAAATGGATTTGTTGTGGATGGTGATGCAAAATCACTGGTTTGGATGGATTTTCCAGGAAAATCGCTTTGTTTGGTTGCTACACAAAACAATAGTGCAGCCAAAGCATTTAGACTAATCAAAAGTAACATGAAATTCTATGCATCGCCTTCAAAGGCGGCCAAAGCAAAAGTATTTTTGAAAAATGGTGGTACCCGGGTTGAAAATTTGTCGCAAGGCTGGGGCTATTTATCTGCCTCCAGGCCGGGGGTTTGGATGAATGAGCAGGTGAAAGCTGTTCAGTTTCTGGATGTTTATGGTAGTAAACTTTGATTCTTCAAAATAAAATCTTAATTTTGCGATCCTAAAAAATTAGCCATGGGAGTGACCAGACTTAAGCGCAAAGAAGCCAAAATCAGAGCCAGATCAAACCGCAGGGTGCAAACCATCAAGCGTCTCAAATCAGTTGTATTGCTTGCCTCCCCTTTTAAAGGTGAATCGGGCATTATTCTGGAAGATCAGGAATAACTAAAAAAAGATTACCAAGCAAAGCGATCCAAGAGAGTCGCTTTTTTTATTTGTTCCAATTTGCTTTTTACGCTTTGTTTTAAATAAGGAAATTGCGAATTTTGCACCTGCCATGAAAATTAACATTGCCATATTGGCTTTTGTGCTGTCAACAGCAGCCTGCACCAAAAGCAATACAGAAAAGGTCATACTTAAACACGACATCCTCACAGACTGTAATATAGCCATCCAAAATGCGGTTGTGGTAGACCGCGTTCCTCCGCCCGTTGCCAGCCGCCGCTATTATTATGCCGGTGTTGCAGCTTATGAAGCACTGGTTCCTTTCACAAAAGATTTTGTCTCACTTTCAGGCCAGTTAAAGGACCTGAAAGAAATCCCAAAACCAGATACCAGCCTGGGATATTGTCTTGATCTTGTAGCGCTGTGTGCGCACACATACACAAGCCAAAAACTGGTTTTTCAGGAAGACAGTATTTCTAATTTCAGAAACAGAGAACTGGAATTTTATCAAAATAGTTTATCATCCTCCATTTTCAAAAATTCAATTGCCTATGGCGATTCTGTTGGAGCCGCAATAGTGCGCTGGTCCAAAGGTGACCGCTACCGCGAAACACGGGGAACCGGTTTCTATCTTGTGAAACATGAAGACGGCAAATGGGAACCTACCCTGCCCGAATTTGGGGAAGCCCTGGAACCCAATTGGTTTAAATTACGCACTGCTGCAGTGCCAACGGCATCGAGCATCAGTATAACGACACCCGAGCCCTACAGCAAAGACAAAAACAGTCGTTTCTTTAAAATCACCAAACAGGTTTACGACCAAAGTAAAAACCAGGACAGCTTGTTTCTGGGTATTGCTAAATATTGGGACGACAATCCAAACTCATCTATTCACTATGGTCATGCAACTATCGGTGTATTGCGCATATCTCCTCCAGGCCACTGGCTCAGTATATTTAGCCATGTCGCCAAACAACAAAAATACGATTTATTCAAATCTGCTGAAGGAATTGCCAGGCTCAGCGCGGTAATCTACGATGCATTCATTATTTGCTGGGATACCAAATACAAAACGGAATATGTGCGACCCGAAACTGTGATTAGAAAATTTATAGACAGCAGCTGGACTCCCGCCATTCAAACACCACCTTTCCCTGAATATCCGAGTGCGCATAGTGTTGTGAGTTCTTCTTCTGCCGCACTGCTTACCTCGATGTTTGGTGAATATGCCTTTACAGACAGTACGCAAATGGAATTCGGATTGGGCGCCAGAAGTTTTAAAAACTTCCGCGAAGCCGCCAATGAAGCCTGCATGAGCCGTTTATACGGCGGTATTCATTTCATTGATGGCATTGAAAAAGGAAAGATGATGGGAAATATGCTTGGCGATTATCACTTGAAGCATATTAAAACCCGTAAATAACCTTACAGCGATTGCAATTGTGTTTGCAGGCTCTGAATTTTCTGCTCGGCGTCTGCCTTTTTCTGTCTTTCCCTGTCAACAACATCAGGTTTGGCGTTGGCTACAAACTTTTCATTGGATAATTTGGCATCCACACTGCGCATAAAGTCCTGTAAATAGTTAATTTCATCCTGAAGTTTCTTCTTCTCGGCCTCTGTATTTATTGCAACATTCAATCTGATAAAGGCCTGAGAGGTTCCGACCATCACTGACAATGCGGACTCAGGTCTAATACCATTTAATACAAGTGTTACATTGGCTAGTTTCTCTATTAACGCAAGATTTCGAGTGAAAATTTTATCATTGCTGAGTAACACAACTTCAAGTTTTTCTTTAGGAGAAACACCCTTGCTATTGCGCACATTTCTGATTTCAGCTACAAGTATCAAGGGCAATTCCGAAGGAAGCTCTAAACCATTTGATTTGGGATAAGCATCCACAATGCAGGGTTTATCAGGGTTTGAAGCATGTAAAGCATGATGAAGTTCTTCGGTAATAAAAGGCATAAAAGGATGTAATAACTTCAGCAAGTTGTCAAAGTGCTGTTTTACACCCTGTAAGATCTTTGGATGTAATTTTTCACCATGAGGAGGTTTAACAGCTTCAAGCAGCACACTGCAAAAATCATCCCATACAAGTTTATAAACAGCCATCAGTGCATCGTTTAGCCTGAATTCCTCAAACGCCTTATCCATCTCACCTGCAGCATTATCAGCCTTGGCCTCAAACCATTGTAAAGCCTGTGCCTCATTGTCTCGTACAGCAATATTATCATCGGATTCAAAGCCCGATACCAGCCTGTAGGCATTCCATATTTTGTTGCAGAAATTTCTTCCCTGCTCAACCTGAGATTCATCAAACAGAATGTCGTTACCGGCAGGCGAACAGAGCAGCATGCCCATACGCACGCCGTCTGCACCATATTTAGCAATCAAATCAAGCGGATCAGGGCTATTGCCTAAACTTTTGCTCATTTTTCTTCTGAGCTTATCACGTACAATACCGGTAAAATAAACATTTTTAAATGGTTTTTCACTTCCATATTCGTAACCCGCCATTATCATCCTGGCTACCCAGAAGAAGATAATTTCAGGCGCCGTAACCAGATCATTTGTGGGATAGTAATATTCAAGTTCTTTTTTACCGGCTTCCGTAAATCCATCAAATACGCTAATGGGCCAAAGCCAGCTGCTAAACCAGGTATCCAGCACATCCTCATCCTGCTTTAGCCTTTCGGGATTTACAATTACATTTTTCTTCGCAAATTCAGCAACGGCTTCATTGGCATCTTTTGCTACCACAAAATCTCCATCTGCACTGTACCAGGCAGGGATTCTGTGTCCCCACCACAATTGCCGGCTGACGTTCCAGTCCTTTATATTCGAAATCCAGTGATTGTAGGTGTTTTTAAATTTTGCCGGATGAAAAGCAATTTCATCGTTTATAACCGATCTAAGTACATCAGGGTTTTTTTTCATAAACGCCTGCATATCCATAAACCACTGAGTACTTATTCGAGGCTCCACTATAGCGTCCGTTCTTTCACTGAAACCCACGTTGTGGCGATAATCTTCCGTTTTCAGCAGGAGGCCATGTTGTTCTAAATCTTTAATCCAGAGTTTTCGTGCCTCAAAACGATCTTTGCCAACGTATAAGAGTCCGGCTTCTGATATGGTTCCGTCCTCATTCAGGGTATCGAATACGGGCAGTTTATACTTCGCTCCTATTTTGTAATCATTAATATCGTGTGCAGGCGTGACTTTCAAAACACCGGTCCCAAAATCTACAGCGATATAATCGTCAACAATTACAGGCACTTTACGATTAATAAGCGGAACAATGACTTGCTTACCAATCCATGATCTGTAGCGTTCATCATCAGGGTGAATACACACAGCCACATCCCCGGAAATGGTTTCAGGTCTGGCAGTTGCCACGCTTATAAATTCATCCGGATTATCTGCTGAAGTATATTTAATGTAATAGAGATTGTCATTTACCTCTTTGAAAATAACCTCTTCATCACTAAGGGTAGTTTTTCCTTGCGGGTCCCAGTTTACCATTTTGGTTCCACGGTAAATCAATCCTTTTTTGTACAGATCAATAAATACATCGATAACTGCATTATACAAGGAAGGTTCCATGGTAAAGCGTGTGCGGTTCCAATCACAACTGGCACCCATTTTTTTCAGTTGTTCCAGAATTATTCCGCCATAGTTGTGCGTCCATTCCCAGGCATATTCAAGGAATTCCTCGCGGCTAAGGTCTTTTTTTGCAATACCTTTATCTGCAAGCATTTTTACGATCTTGGCCTCTGTAGCAATGCTGGCATGGTCTGTACCGGGTACCCAACATGCATTTTTTCCCTGCATCCTGGCTCTTCTAATCAGCACATCCTGAATTGTGTTATTAAGCATATGCCCCATATGAAGCACACCGGTAACATTGGGTGGTGGAATTACAATGCAATATGCCTCGCGCTTATCAGGAACAGAATGGAAAAATCCATTTTCCATCCAGTACCGATACCACTTATCTTCAATTAAGGACGGGTCATATTTGCTGCTGATATCCATGGTTGCAAAAATAATTTATTTTGTGGGAAGGAAGTTTCAAACACCATAAAATAATAAACCCCGGAAGTTATCCGGGGCTCAGAATTGTTAATAAAATTTATACGCCCACGTCGTGGTTTGCTGACTCTTCGATGTAAGGATGATTTACTGCAACCAGTCCTCGCTTGGTCAAGGCAGTCAGTACCCAATAGATAAAGATACCTAGGAAAGTAAAGAGTGTGCCAATTTCGAGCAGACCAATCTGCTGATCGGGACCATACACCCCGGGAACTACCATAAGCCATACGTCATGGTAGTGGCCAAAAATCAAGATGCTACCAACAATAGTAAGCACGACCGGATTTCTTTTTGCATTTCTCATCATAAGAATGAGGAAAGGACATATGAAATTGAGTACAACATTCAACAAGAAATTGAATTTGTAATCCTCAAAGCGAATCTGATAATAAGACATTTCTTCAGGAATGTGGGCATACCATATCAGCATATACTGGCTAATCCATATGTATGCCCAGAAGATCGAGAACGCGAACATAAACTTACCAAGATCATGAATATGCTCATCAGATACAATTTTCAGGTGACCCTGAGATTTCAGATAAAGAACAAACAAGCAAATGATGGTCAATGCCGTAACCCAGGAAGTAGCGAAGTTGTAAACTCCAAAAATGGTACTGAACCAATGGGCATCAATGCTCATCATCCACAGCCAGGCTACAACCGCAATTGTGAATCCATAAATTACAGCAAAACCTGCACTGTAACGTATGCTTTTCTTGAAAAAAGTTACATCACCGGGCTGAGCGGCATCTTCAGCTACTGAAAGACTTCTTAGTTTACGACCCAGCAACCACCAAATAGCTGCAAGTACGACAGGAAATATGAGGAACATGTTGCTATTTAAAAACCATGATTTTCCGTCTAATATGGCATCAAAACCAGGCTGGCCCTTGGTTAAATGCTGGTGCTCGTAATGAACCCAGTGGTACAAATCATTTTTAGCTACAAGTATGGCAATAAATGCCAGTGCAAAGCCAACCGGAAAAAATGTAGAAATGGCTTCAGGTACTCGCTTGATTGCGGCGCTCCAGCTTGCATTGGCAATGTATTGGACTGCTACAAAAAACATTGCAGCCAAAGATACCATAAACAAGAGGTAACCTACTATCAGTATATTAGACCAAATCAGGGTAGTCCAAGGTTTATTTTGGGTGTGAAATGACGCCCTTGGGCCAAAACTTTCATTTTCCACACTGCCATTGTGTTCTGTGGCCTCTTCATGCGAATCTGAAGCATGCTCATTCATCGCAATTTCACTTCCCTTGGCTGCTGGTTCTGCTTGTTCATGTTTGGTGGCGGCAGTCTCATGACTGTGTCCGCGCGATCCGTTTCTATCGATTGTTGCAATGCCTATACCGGCGAGAATTAAGCCTAAGATGGTAATTGCGATTGCAAATCTTTTTGCCTTTGCCGGAACGGTAAACTGTTCCTGGGTAATCTCAATTTTATTTTTATGATGTCCGTGTCCCATTGAGTAATTTTAATTAGTTGTTGGGTTTTGCAGCAGTGCTATCCTTGGCTGCAGCAGGTTCTGCGCCGGCACCACTTAATTGTTTCACGTACCTGGTGACCCTCCATCTGTCCATAGGTTTAAGTGCATAAGCATGACTTCCCATGTTGTTTTTACCATAAGTCAAAGTGTGGTAAATCTGTCCAACCGTAATTTCCTTTATATACTTATCCTGGAAATTAGGCCAAGCCGGTTTACCCAGTCCTCTTTTGAAAACTTCTCCATCGTTACCGCCATTGGCACCGTGGCATGGCGTACAGTAAATTCCAAACAGATATTTTCCACGCTCAGCTTTGTCTTCAAAATCGCTGGGATAATTGAAGGATTTTGCATCCTCGTAACCGTCAGCGCTATTATCATAAGGATAATGTGTTGCTTCTTTATCTCTGGCTACTGTGCCGGCTACGGGTTCGCGCATGCTCATACCGTAAGGGTTTACAGAATTGCTGTCGCCTTGGTTGTAAGGCTCATAACCTTTGGAATAAGCCATATCCGGAGCGTATTCCCAGCCGGTATTATTTCCACGGCTAACACATCCGGTCGAAATTGCCACAAGGGCAATCACTTCGGCACTGATATACAAAACGCTTTTCATGGATGATTTCAATTAAATAGTGGTTTGCACCCCTCCTGATTTTTCACGAAGTTCCACAGCACCGTGATCCTTCATGATCTTCAATACTTTCTTTTCGTCTACACCTTCACCGGTTTCGACAGCAATTACCATGCGGTCATCTGTCTGTCTTTCATCCAGCAGTGCGGGTTTAATTCCCCAAATCATTCTGTTTCTGAAGAAAAAGAAGAATGCCATACCAAAAGCTGTGCACAATACAGTAGCTTCAAAAAGTACAGGAACCCAGCTTGGGCCAAAGCGAACCGGTTTATTACCCACATCTATGGGCCAATCCTGAACGTACATGTAATAAATCATCCAGAACGCCAGACTAAAACCTGTCATACCGCACAAAAAGGCCACTATTGACAGCCAGCTGCGACGAACATTCATAATTCTGTCCAGTCCGTGAACGGGATACGGAGTGTACACATCCTGAATTTTAACTCCGGCACGCACCAGTTCACTGGTGGCTTCTACCAGTTTGTCTTCATCTTCCCAAATACCCAGCAACATTCTGTTTCTGTTGCGAAGGCTAAGGTTTTTATCAATTATTCCCATGAATGGTGGTCTCCTATTTTGGTTATTCGCGGTTGCGAAGAATAGTTTTAATTTCAGACATGTTAATTACAGGCAGGAATTTGGCAAACAGAAAGAAACATGTGAAAAATATTCCAAATGTTCCCAAAAACAAACCTATTTCGGTTAGTGAACCTGCATACATTACCCAGCTACTTGGCAGATAATCGCGGTGCAGAGAAGTTACAATAATCACAAAACGTTCGAACCACATACCCACGTTTACCACAATACTCATGATAAAAATAAACCAAGGTGTGGTACGCGCCCACTTAAACCAGAAAACCTGAGGTGAAACAAGGTTGCAGAACATCATGCTCCAATATGCCCACCAGTAAGGACCGCTGGCGCGGTTAAGGAATGCATACTGTTCGTATTCCACGCCCGAATATTGAGCAATAAAGAATTCTGTCAGATAGGCAATACCAACAAGGGAACCGGTTAGCATGATTATTTTACACATTGCTTCAAGGTGTCCGATGGTAATGTAATTTTCGTAGTTCATCACTTTACGTGCAACTACCAGCAGGGTTGCCACCATACCAAATCCCGAGAAAATCGCACCGGCAACGAAGTATGGCGGGAAGATAGTAGTATGCCAGCCGGGTATAACTGAAGTAGCAAAGTCAGTTGATACGATTGAGTGTACAGATAAAACCAGGGGTGTACTCAAACCTGCAAGAATCAATGATATCAGTTCGTAGCGGGCCCAAGTACGTGTGCTGCCGGTCCATCCCATAGAGAAGAACCGGTACCAGTACTGAGCAGCTTTGGTTTTAACCTTATCACGGATGGTAGCGATATCAGGAATCAAACCAATGTACCAGAACAATAGAGAAACGCTAAAATATGTTGAGATTGCAAATACATCCCACAAAAGCGGAGAGTGAAAGTTTACCCACAGCGAACCAAATGCGTTTGGCAGTGGCAACGCCCAATAACCTACCCATACACGCCCCATGTGAAACACAGGGAACATAGCAGCACAGATTACTGCAAATATGGTCATAGCTTCTGCAGAACGATTGATACTCATCCTCCATTTCTGTCTGAAAAGCAAAAGAATCGCAGAAATAAGTGTACCGGCGTGACCAATACCCACCCAGAATACAAAGTTGGTAATATCCCAGCCCCACATTACGGATTTGTTGACATTCCATGTACCGATTCCGGTCCAAAGGGTCCAGAAAAGGCTCACCACGAAAATAGCCAAAAAGATTACCGATAGGGTGAAGCCCACTTTCCAAGCGGTAGAGGGTTTATTCAAAATGGGTCTGGTTATATCACGGGTTACATCCGAGGTAGTTTTGCCTCCGGTAACTAAGCGTTCCCTAATGAGTGAATCATGTATCATTTTGTTGATGCTTGGAGTTTTTAAATGGTTTCAGTATTACGAATTTTGGTCATGTACTTCACGCTGCTCTGCACGTTGATTTCTTCAAGCACGCCAAAAGCACGGTCATTTTTATACAGTTTGCTGATTTCGCTGTCTGGGTTGTGAAGGTCACCAAACACTATTGCGTTGGCTGGACATGCACGCTGACAAGCAGTCTCAACTTTAACTTTACTTGGTGACTCTCCGTCGCGCTTAGCTTTGAGTTTGCCTTCCTGAATTCTTTGAACACAAAATGAGCATTTCTCCATTACACCACGTGTACGAACAGTAACATCGGGGTTGATGACCATTTTACCTAGCGGGTTGTTAAAATGGAAATCAAACTTATCGTTGTCATTGTAACGGAACCAGTTGAAACGACGAACCTTGTAAGGGCAGTTATTTCCACAATATTTGGTTCCAATGCAACGGTTGTAGGTCATTTGGTTCAAGCCTTCAGTGCTGTGTGTGGTAGCGAGTACAGGACAAACTGTCTCACAGGGAGCCTGCGAACAATGTTGACACATCATAGGCTGGTGAATAACTTTAATTTTTTCCCAGTGGGCAAAATCTCCTTTATCTGCTTTATCTATTTGTCCAATTTCCTTCTCGCGGGTAACATAATTGCCTTCAATTTCCTTGTTTGAGTTTGCAAAACTGTAATAGCGATCTATGCGTATCCATGTCATCTCACGACGCAGGCGTATCTCATCACGGCCTACTATGGGAACATTGTTTTCGATAGAACAACTAACCACACAGCTTCCACAACCGGTGCATGCATTTAGGTCAATAGCCATAGCCCAAAGGTGGTTTGGTGAACCATCCTTGCGGTACTCGCGTTTTTCCCAAATGGTATAAACATGTGGTTTTTCTTTGTCATTACCGGCTTTAGAGTTCTTTTTCCAGTCAGCATAGGATGCTTCACGAACAAGGTCACGACCTTCGACACTATGATGCGTCTGGGTTTGAGCAAGTGCATAAGAATCATCTCCTTTAGAGATTTCCACCCCACTTACTACCCAACCCCTGCTTCCATTTTGTGATGAAGCTAATGGCCAGGCTGAAACACCAACTGCATCAAATCCTTTTTCTTTGCTTCCTCCTACTTTTCCAGCTGCAGTTCTGCCATAACCCAGTGCCAGTCCAACCGTTTCATTGGCTTGGCCGGGCTGAACCATTGCAGGCACATTGTTTAGAGTAACATTCCCTACTTTTAGGTTTACGGTGTCCCCTTCCGTAAAGTTGAGTTTATGAGCCAGCGATTTGGGCAATGAAACGTAGTTATCCCATGTTACTTTACTAACCGGATCGGGCAATTCATGCAACCATGGGTTATTACCATGAGCACCATCTTTTACGTAAACCTGAGAATAAAGTATTAAATCTGTTCCGCTGTTTTTATTGCTGCGGGTGATGGCATCAACCAGTATAGCTAAATCTCCGCTGTAAGAAGCCGGATTACTTTCGGCAGTTACTGTCCATACCCCATCATGTAGAACTTTATTGAATGCTTCATTGCTGCTCAATTGCCCGGCCCAGTTACTCTTCATGTAAATGTAATAGGGAGATGCACTGAGCTTCTGCGAAAGAATGGCTTTCGAAGCGAACGGATCGTTTTCAGTTTTTGGTGTGGCCTCAGCCCAGGTAAGCAGGCTTAACTGAGCCTGACGGGTATTGAATACATTGCTTATGGTGGGCTGCATGAAATGGAACTCACCGGCACGGGGTTCTGCGTCGCCCCAGCTTTCCAGATAATGGTTGTCAGGGCAAACGTATTGACAGGCGCTTGCAGTTTCATCTTTTGCATGTGCGAAACTAACGGATAGGGCTGCTTTCTTGATTGCCTCTGCCCAGCTTGCACTGTGATTGTAAATAGGATTGGTATTGTAGAAAATGACAGCCGAAACTTTACCTGCAGATAAATCTTTCAAAAGCGTATCTGTGTCAGCGTCCACGCCTTTATACTGATTGCTGTGGTTGCTTATGTCAATGGTTTTACCATAGTTCTCCAAGAGCATATTTATCCCGTTTACAAGTTTTTGGGCTACAGGATCATTTGAGCCCGATATTACCAGTGATTTACCTTTGGCATTCCACAACATTCCAGCTGTTTTCTTGAGAGGATTGCCGGGCGGTTCATAGTTTTGGGCAATAGGTATTTGTTTGCTACCCGCTTTGTCCGCAATGTGGAAATATAAGCTGCTCAAATAAAGAAGCTCTTTGGAAGCTTTCATGGGAAAACGCTCATCTGCGTTGGTTCCTGTCATACTCAGGTTTGATTCAAACTGAATATGCTTGCTCATTGTCTTTCCCGCAGTAGGTATGCGGTTGGCTACATAACCTTTGGTATATTCGACAGGAGAAATCCAAGAACCCAAAAAATCTGCACCGAAACTTACAATCAGCTCTGCATTTTCAAATTTATAGGTCGGTATAGCAGGTTTGCCAAAATCTTCTTTATTAGCAGTGATTATACCACTGTAAGAAATTGCATCATAGGTAATATGTTCAGCAGTAGTGAATTTCGACTTGAAATCAGCGACAGCCTTGAGCGTGGAAGGACTATGTATCGTCTGACTAAGAATTACGATTCTGCCTTTTGCCTGATCGACTGCCTTTAACTTGGCTGTAATTTCCTGGTCAATTTTTGTCCAGTCTGAGGTCTCAGTACCATACGCCAGAGGATTGGCAAGTCGCTCGGTATCATAAAGGGAAAGTAAGCTTGCCTGACCAGTGGCACAAAGACCTCCTCTACTGATAGAAGAGCGAGGATTACCATCTACTTTGATTGGACGTCCTTCACGAACTTTCACTTCAACGCCACAGCCAGTGCTACAAGCTCCACAGGTAGAGGAATAGTAAGAAGCCACACCGGGGGTAACATCTTCAGGCTTTACCAGGTAAGGAACAGCATGTCTAACTTTGGTTTTGTAACATGCAGCCAGTGCAACAGCGGTTACACTAAAACCGAAGAATTTGAGAAAATCCCTGCGGTTTGATTTTAATTCTACACCTTCTTCTCCCAGCACTTCGTCCAAAGGAAGTGCATCAGGGAATTCATTTTTACTTGCTGCAAGGAATGCCGGGTCTTTGGCCAGTTCCTCCTCACCTTTCCAGTACTTTTGGTTATTAGACATTGTAGTTCTTTGCGATTAATAGTGACACTTGGCACATTCCAGACCGCCATTCATGGCAGGGGTAATTTTTACTTTGCCATCGGGTCCGAAATATTGACTCTTATTCTTGTTGTTCTTCAGGTCTTTGGCTGCTTTTTCATGCAAAGCCGCGTAATAGTTATTGTTTGCAGCATCAATTCCCGCATTTCTGTGGCAATCAATGCACCAGCCCATTTGCAGTGAACTCCACTGCTGAACAACTTCCATTTTCTCAACAGGACCATGACAGGTTTGACAGGCCAAGCCGGCTACTTTAACGTGCTGACTGTGGTTGAAGTATGCATGATCCGGAAGATTGTGGATACGAACCCAGCGTATTGGCTTGGGATCAGTGCCAAAAGCTTCCGCGGCATTTTTCGCATCAGGATTATAATCAAGGGCTTTGTAAATTTTGGCTATTTCAGGGGAAATACCATCACCTTCTGCTGTAGATGCCTTTTGAACACCCTTATGACAATTCATACAAATATTGATAGATGGAATGGTAGCAGATTTGCTCTCTTCAACACCTATGTGACAATATTTACAATCCAGCTTCATTTCACCGGCATGTAGCTTGTGACTGAAGGCAATAGGCTGTTTAGGAGCATATCCTTTCTGAACACCCACTTCAGTAATTCCGAATTTGTAGGACCAGGCAAAACCTATTCCGCCCAAAATCACAACAGTAAATACAATAAGTACCGTTGGATTCATTTTGGCCAGCTTCTCCGGCAATAAGCCTTTTATGAATGAAACTTTAACTTCATCGCCAGCAGTTCCATCTTGTTCGGCAGCCAATCTGCGCAGCGTGTTTCGAACTTTACCAAGAATGATAAGGACTATAATGAATACACCAATCAGCGCAATGAGGATATACAGTGCATTGGAATCTGCCTTTACAGCTTCCCCATCGGTCGAAACTACCGGAGCCTTTGGGGCGGGTTTAGGCGCGGTTTTGATATATTCAAGAATATGTTTAACCTGATTCGGTGAAAGGTTCTCGTATATATTCATGGCAGCACCGCCATATTCCTTAAACAAGGCATTGGCATCGGCATCTCCGCTTTTTCTGAACGCTTCGTTGTTACGAATCCATTTGATGAGCCACTCTTCGCTTCTTCTGTCGGTAACGCCCCGGAGTGCAGGGCCCACAACCTTTCTGTCTAAAGCGTGACAGCTGCCACAGTTATTCGCTTCATAGAGCTTTTTACCTTCCTCAGCACTGGCCTTAAACTGCGCTTTCAGTGAAATCGAGAGCGAGATTGCGGCTGCGAGTGCCAAAGTTCTTATTTGTCCTTGCATGCTTATTTGAACGATGAAATTCGCGGTGCAAAGATACAATGCGTATTCAGGCAGCTAAAACAAATTGTTAACATTGATACCAATTTAAAAAGATTCTAAATATAAGTTTTATGTTGTTGTTTTTCAACCTATTGTAAAATCATCTTTGTCGTCAGTTTGCACATGTACATAAAACAGCACACATTCTACTTATAGTAAGGTTCTGAAAAAAACGTGATTTTTGCAAAGTGATACTCGGAAAAAAAATCGTTGTAGTGCTACCTGCATACAACGCAGGTCGAACACTGGAAAAAACTTACCGTGAAATTCCGTTCGACATTATCGATGATGTTATTCTGGTAGATGATGCCAGTAAGGACAACACATCACAGCTGGCTCGTAAACTAGGTATTGGGCATGTTGTAGTTCACAAAAACAACCGCGGATACGGTGGAAACCAGAAGACTTGTTATGATACGGCGAGAGAACTGGGGGCTGACGTGGTGGTAATGCTTCATCCTGATTACCAATACACACCTAAACTAATTCGTAGTATGGCCTATCTTATAGCTGAAGGAGTTTATCCGGTTGTGTTTGGCAGTAGAATTTTAGGGAAAGGCGCCTTGAAGGGAGGTATGCCCATGTATAAGTATATAGCCAACCGCATGCTAACACTGTTTCAAAATATCATGTTCAATCAAAAACTGGCAGAATACCATACCGGCTATAGGGCTTTCTCTGGTGATGTACTCAATACATTAAAGTACGACCTCAATTCCGATGACTTTGTATTTGACAACGAGATGATTGGTCAAATTTTTATGAGTGGATTTGAAATTGGAGAAATAACTTGTCCTACCCAATATTTCGACGAAGCCAGCTCTATAAATTTCGCAAGAAGTATCAAATACGGCCTGGGGGTCTTGCGTGTGAGCATCACCTATCGGCTTTGCAAATGGGGTGTTTACCGCAGCCCTATTTTTCGTTAGTTCTTCGAATAAGAAACCCGGGCTTCCTGAGTATGCAACATATTCTGCCTCTCAAATTCAAGGTAGCAAGCCAGAGCAAGTTGTGAATAATTCTGGGCTTCACTTCTAAAGTAGCCTGCACTGGTTTTCCAGAGTGTTTTTATCAAATCATTACCCTGAGCATTTTTTGGCAATTCAGCCATTGCGCCCTTCACAGTGCCTGCACCAGCATTATAATTGTGCAAGGCCAGTAACTTAAACCACAAGGCCTTTTCATCCACCTCAAAACCATATTTATCGCACCATTTCCTTGCATACGGTATACAAATCTCCTTTATAAGCATAGCAGCAGCATACGCACTTCGGTCAAAATTTTCTCTTTCATCCACATACCTGTCAACCCTGAGTCCATATTTACGGGCAACAAACGGAATTAGTTGAAAATTGCCATAAGCACCTGCTGTGCTTTTCTGTTTGTTAGATCCCGGACTTTCAATCAGCAAAACACTCTGGGCGAAAAACGGATCCACGTCAAAACTATCGAAGAGTTCAATGCCCCGCTTCATATTAGCTCCTATCTTATCAAACCGGTAAAAATGATTTTTACCTGAGGTAAAACGGACATGGTAAGTAGAGTCTATATGGTAATATGCAGCGAGTTCATCCCTGAAACGTTGAAGATGTCCTTTTTGCTCTAGGCTGTCAATCATCCTCTTCGAAAAAACAGCAAGTCCTCTCCTGTTTTCAACCACATTGGCCAGTAAACTATCCTTGCTAAGGGTAACTATTCGGCACCAGAATTTAATCTCGGGCAGAGTATCCCAGCCGTCATCACGGACACAGCCTACCTTTAAATAACAAATTCTGGATCCATCGCTTTTACGGACCGTGCAGATTTCCCGTATACACCCATTATTGGGTTGAGGATTGTTATTTACGGGTACTTCGGAAAAGTACGCGGAATTGCAAGATACAGCCAGGATAAACGTAGCTCCCAGTATAGATTGTGCAGTTTTGAAAGTATTAAAAAACGGAGTCATTCTTTCTTATTACAATACGTATCGAGGTATTTTTTAGCGGTTTTTTCTCCCAGTTTATAGCTTTTTTCCCAGTCGGAACAAGCTGCTTCACCATCTCCAAGCTTTAATCTGGCCATACCACGACCCAGATAGGCATAGGAGGGCGAAATATTTTTGGACTTTAGTGCACGTGTCAGCACAATTTCAGCTTCAGTATATTTTTCCTGCTGAAGCAAACAATGTCCGTAATCTGCCATAATATTGGCGTTGCCGGTATCTTTTTGTAAAAGCGTTGTATAGATATCGGCTGCTGAGATGTAATCTTTCATATAAAAGTAATTATCCGCCTTCAGGTGCTGAACCTCTGAAACAAAGGATACTTCCAAAGAATCCTGTAGCAATATTCTGTTAAGAAACTCCATGCTTCTTACATATTTACCGATTCGCTGAAACATGGCGGCTGCCTTCAATTGCAGTAAAGTACTATCGGGAGAAAACGACAATGCCTTTTCCATAAAAAAAACAGCATCTGCTGGTTTACCGGCTTTTTCATATAGAGCAGCCAGGTGCTCATATAGGATGCCTTGGGGATTATCTTTCTCCCTCCACTTTAAATCCTGTATGGCCATATCCCAGTCTTCCGCTTCCAGTGCTATTATATAACGCATTTCTCTGGCTTCTGTATTTGCAGGAAAATAATTTATATACCTGGATACATCAGTAAGGGCGAATTGCAGATTACCTGTTCGCCAAAGTGCCAGAGCACGACTGAAATAGGCCTCTTTGTAGCCGGTATCTATAAAAATACACTTGTTTAGGTCTACCACGGCCATACTATACTGTTTCAGTTTGGTTCTTGTCACGCCCCTGTTGTACCATGCGGTTGCGAGTGTCGGTTCTGAATTTATAGCCTGGGTATAATATTCCAAAGCATTTTTTGTATCGCCGGATTTTTCGGCCAGAATTCCTTTTTGAACCCAGTGCTCAGCCGTCTGGGCATCAGCCCGGAAAAAGCCACAGTGCATCATTGTGGTTAAAATCGTGAAAAGTATGTGGTTCCGAAGCCGCATTCTAACAGATATTTGCAAAACACGGGCCGAAATCCTAATTCCAACAATCAAAGATGTTCACACCATGAATAAAACTTTTCACGGGGCTGCAGGCCGAGTTATCGGCTCAAAACACTTGATCGGTACAGATCAAAGGGAGCGCATTTTGCTGGATTGTGGAATTTTTCAAGGAGAAGGAAGGGCCGGCGATTTTCTCAACAGGCATTTTGGATTTAACCATGCCAATTATTCAAAAATGCTTGCGTATCTCTCATGCCAGCGAAAAGTCGGTGCGAAAGGTATATTTCTGGTGCATGGAGATCAGCCGGCCCTGGCGGCATGGAAAAGCCGGTTGATAGACCATGGTTATAAAAATGTGGTAATTAAAGAAGATAAACAAAAAGTTGAAATAGAATAATGGAAAACGCAGTAAACCAACACTCTAAATTTCAGAAATTATTTATTTTTCTGGGTTTTTTATTTTTAACCAATGCCATTGTTGCAGAGATTATAGGTACTAAAATATTTTCGCTGGAAGACTCGCTTGGTATCCCGCCGGCAAATATTTTATTGGGTGGAGAAACGTTCAATTTTAACCTTACTGCAGGCGTAATGCTCTGGCCGGTAGTTTTTATTTTGACCGATATAATCAATGAATACTACGGCAGAAAAGGTGTAAAGACGCTATCCTATCTCGCAGCAGGCATGCTGGTCTACAGCTTTCTGATGATTTTGGCAGCCATGAACCTGGAAGGAGCTGATTTCTGGATTAAAAGCAAGCAGGGACTGGGTATTCCTAAAATGGATACAGCCTTCAATGCAATACTGGGACAAGGTTTATTTATTATCATAGGATCGCTGATTGCGTTCCTCATTGGGCAAATGGTGGATGCGTTTGTTTTTATGCAGGTTAAAAAAAAGACTGGTAACAAAATGATATGGCTGAGGGCCACCGGCAGCACCCTAATTTCCCAGTTTATTGACAGCTACGTAGTGCTGTTTATTGCTTTCTACTGGGGTGCAGATTGGTCTGCAGTTACCGTGCTAAAAATTGGTACCATCAATTACATCTACAAACTTGGGGTAGCCATTCTGCTCACGCCCTTGCTGTATATACTTCATAACGGTATTGACCGCTATCTAGGCAAAGATTTAAGCGAGAATATGATGAAAACTGCCATGGAAAAGAGATAAGGTCTCTTGATAGAGTTAATTTTGTACTTGCATGAAAGAACAACTGCTGGGCGCTTTTCTAATCAGTTTACTACACGGACCTATTCCCAGCCATTGGCTTCCAGTGGTAAGTATTGCAAAGCAGCAGGGCTGGAATCTCCCAAAAACACTTAGACTATCCTTCCTTCTGGCCATAACACACGCCATCAGCACAATGTTAATTGGCATTGTAATTGCTACCCAAAGCAATCTTTTCATCGATGTGCATGCATCATGGTTTAAGTGGCTGCCAGCTACCCTGTTGTTCGGTATGGGTATATGGTTTTTATACCGACACCACAAACACCAACATTCTCATATTGACGGGGAAAGTAAACTTACCAATTTTAGCATCTGGCCTTTGTTGCTGGCCATGTTCCTCTCTCCTTGCCTGGAAATAGAGGGTTTTTATTTTAAAATGTCCTCTGAAGGATGGCCGGGAATTGTCATTTTGTCGGCAGTTTACCTAACCACCACACTTGCCAGTATACTTGTATGGATTTGTATTGTCTATAATGGACTTGAAAGGATCAATGCTCACCGGTGGACACACAGCGCAGGCATTCTTACGGGCATCGTACTCATACTATCAGGCATTCTTTTTATGATAGATTAACAAAAAATAATATTCACCAAAAGATAAAGCCCGCTTTCAACGGCCTCTATTCATTTCTGAATTTAAAAATTAGAGTGCTTTTGCACCTTCAATCCATTTGTTCCACTGATCGGCAGAAGTTTTGCTATCCTGTTCTACCAAGGCGGCAATTTTCTCCTCGTTCAGTGCAACCAAATCAGCTACAGAATTAACGCCAAGGGCATTCATCTTCTTCACTGCTGCAGGTCCTACACCGGCAATATCCTTAAGATCTTTGCCTGACTCAGCCACAGGAGCAGCAACTTCTACCTTTTTAGGAGCTTCGGTTGATTGTGCTTTTGGAGCCGCTTTTTCTGTTTTCTCTGCTTGAGCAAATTTAGCCCTCAATTCGCTGAGTGCATCGAGTTCACCCATGGTAGTGGCCTGAGCATTCTGGTTAATTTTCTTAACCACTTTGCTTGCACTCTTACGGGCCTTGTCGCGAGACTTTTCTATAGCTTCGTGTTTGGCTTTTTCGGCAGCTTTCCAAGTATTGGTGTGGCTAACGATAATGCGCTTACTATCTTTGCTGAATTCAATCACTTCAAACTCTAAGTTTTCATCTTCTTTCACGGAAGCATTACTTACCTTTTTGATATGACGCGAAGGAGCAAATGCCTCCACACCGTAACGCATCTGAATGGTAGCACCTTTATCGTTGATGTTCATTACGGTACCTTCATGCACAGAGCCAACAGTAAAGATGGTTCCGAAAGTATCCCAGGGATTTTCTTCTAGTTGCTTGTGTCCTAAGCTCAAACGACGGTTGTCTTTATCTACTTCCAGAACAATTACATCCAGCTTTTCACCTTTTTTCACAAACTCACTAGGGTGCTTGATTTTCTTGTTCCAGCTAAGATCACTCACGTGAACCAAACCATCGATGCCTTCTTCCAGTTCGAGGAACAGACCATAAGAAGTAAGATTTTTAACCACGCCACTGTGTTTGGTTCCTAGGGCATATTTGTTGTCAATGGTAACCCATGGATCAGGTGTCAATTGCTTGATACCAAGACTCATTTTATGCTCATTGCGGTTAAGGTTCAATACGAGGGCTTCAACCTCCTCGCCTACTTTCAGATATTCCGAAGGATTGCGCAGGTGGCTGCTCCAGCTCATCTCACTTACGTGAACGAGACCTTCAACACCATTGGTTATTTCAATGAATGCACCATAATCGGCCACACTCACTACTTTGCCTTTCACCTTGCTGCCTTCATTGATATTGGCGGCCAGGCTATCCCATGGGTGAGCGGTAAGTTGTTTCAGACCCAGTGAAATACGTTTTTTGCTGTCGTCGTAATCAAGGATGGCCACATTGATTTTGTCGCCAAGTTTTAGAACCTCTTCAGGATGGTTGATGCGTCCCCAGCTGATATCGGTGATATGCAGCAAACCGTCAATTCCTCCCAGATCAACGAACACCCCAAAAGATGTCATGTTTTTAACTTCGCCTTCAATTACCTGACCTTTTTCAAGTTTGCTCAGGAATTCAGATTTTTGGGCTTCAATATCGTCTTCGATCAGAGCTTTGTGGCTCACAACTACGTTTTTAAATACATCGTTGATTTTAACCACTCTAAAGTCCATATTTTTACCTACGTACTGATCGTAATCGCGAACCGGTTTGGTATCTATTTGTGAACCGGGCAGGAAAGCATCGATGCCATAAACATCAACTACCAAACCTCCTTTGGTGCGCGAACGAACATATCCGGTAACCACAGCGTCGGAATTGTGGGCTTCGATGATTTTATCCCAGGCAGTCTCTTGCATGGCCTTGCGGCGACTAAGAACAAGCTGACCCAAACGGTCTTCAGCGACATCTACAAATACGTCAATTTCTTCACCAACGGCCAGATCAGGCATATCCCTGAATTCCTGGCGTGAAACCATACCATCGCTCTTGAAGCCAATATTAATAACAACGTCTTTGTCGTTGATAGCTACTACACGTCCTTTTACAACCTGCTTTTCAGCTATAGGATTACAAGACTGCATATAAGCCTCTTCCAGCTTTTTCTTTTCTACAGAATTGTAGGTTTGGAAACCGGCTTCGTCAGCATCCCAATCGAAATCTTCGTGGTCCGATACGGGTGCTTTTGCTTTTTTAGATGATTTGGTAGTTTTTGTGGTGGAAGGTACAGCTACAACCTCGGCCGTTTCTTCTTCCGGATTTTGAATTTGATCGTTACTCAATGAATAGTTCCTCCTGTAAGGGGCGGCAAAAATAAAGAATACTATTGAATAAAAAAAAGAAAGTCAGGTTTTTTGAACTTGATTGATTTCGCTGTCAGATTCATTATTTCCGGTTGTTTCCTCCCACTCGCATTGTTCACCCTGACAACAAGGTGCTACATTGACACCACAAAGCTGACACTGATAATGGCTATGTATGAAAACCATATCGCCTTGCTGGCCGCAAAAATCACAATAGGTGGGTTTCACATTGCAAATTAAGGAAGCTGCTGCGTTAGTTATTACACAAAATGGTCACATGCCCTAGGTATAGGACATTGTGAAACGATTGTTGTCTGTGTGAAAAGAAACTCTGGATACATATTCTGTTTCTGCGTAATCCTCGTGGAACAGATCTTGTTCCTAAGAAATTACACATTTGCAAACCGCGAGCAATGATAGCATCTATGAAAGTTGAGAATCATTTCATACGACCCGCACCGCAGTGATTGCATAAATTTATTTTCTTGATTCAAGTTTCATGGCACTCAATGAGCTGTATTTCAAATTAAGTTCACATTACAAACAAATAATATGGCGCACAGAATTCGGTAATAATTACGTAATCAAATTGCTGAAATAAACAGTAGCATTCAACAACCGGCTGCCATACCAGCTAAATATTTCACCATCTTTTTTCAAGCCAATTAACTGAGCCTTCAGCGCTTCGTCTTTAATTAACTCATCAGTGAAGGAGGTTTCTTTATTGTCAACACCACCCTCAAAAGCTTCGCTGTTTTCGCTTGGTTCGGTTAAGAAAGCGTATAGATGGCTCCCAATGCTTTTATCATCTTTATTGCATCATTCGGGTTGAAAATATCGCTTATCCAAACTGGGAATTCTTTATTACAGTTCCTGAATATGTGATAGTTCATTTTCTTCTTTTTTGCCCATAATCAAATCGGGCTTTAGGTCTCGTATAGCCTTTATGTTCAGCTTTTTTTACCTCCAGTTTTTGCGGCAGAGTTAAAGTGCTCTTTTGGATGAATACAGAATTGCGTTTGACCTGCTATAATTACTTCAAGAACCAGATCGTACAATAGCTCTGTTTGGCTTTTAACTAGGGAAACAAGCCGTTCCGGATTTTCGGGTACCGCCACCCTACTGCCCATTTGGTCTATACACAGCGGCACAAGGAAATTACTCGCTCATAGCACCGATTACATCATATCGTGTAATGATGTGCCAGTCACCACCCAAATCCATCATTAAAACAGCGTTGTTGTCTTTGTTAATCAGCGATGAAACATGGTCAATGGTATCGGCGTAGGAAACAATGGGAAAAGGCTTGCGCATTACATCTTTCACCTGCGATTGCATCAGGATGCGATTTTTTAACATAGCGGCATACAAACCGACATCTTCAAGGGCGCCGGAAAACTGTTTGTTTTCATCCAAAACCGGAACTTGAGAAATACCATATTTCTGCATTAATGAAAATGCCGTTTCACAGGTATCGGTTTCTTTGATGGTAAGCAAAGGTAAATGGCTGTGGCCTTTAACCAAATCCAATGCCAGGGCTTTGGGCGTTGCAGGTAAGAAGCCCCTGTCACGCATCCAGTCGTCATTGAACATTTTGCCCAGATAGCGTGTGCCGTGATCGTGGAAAATCACAACCACCACATCGCCTTTTTTAAAGCGACAGGCCATTTGCATCAGTCCGGCCATGGCTGACCCTGCACTGTTGCCTACAAAGATGCCTTCTTCACGTGGGATGCGGCGTGTCATAACGGCTGCATCTTTGTCGGTAACTTTTTCGAAGTAGTCGATGATGTTAAAATCCACATTGGCCGGAAGAAAATCCTCTCCAATACCTTCTGTGATGTAGGGATAGATTTCATTTTTATCAAAGATGCTTGTTTCCTTATATTTCTTGAAAACCGAGCCGTACGTGTCGATTCCAAGCACCTGGATGGCAGGATTTTTCTCTTTGAGATATTTTCCGGTTCCGCATATTGTACCTCCCGTGCCCACACCCACTACAAGATGGGTTATCTTACCTTCGGTCTGTTCCCAGATTTCCGGACCGGTTTGCTCGTAATGCGCCTGCGAATTGCTAATATTATCATACTGGTTGGGCTTCCAGGCATTTGGTATTTCCTTTGCCAATCGTGTACTAACGCTGTAATAGCTGCGTGGATCTTCAGGTTCAACATCGGTAGGACACACTATTACCTCGGCGCCAAAGGCTTTGAGCGCATCCACTTTTTCCTTGCTTTGCTTATCGGTGGTGGTAAAAATGCACTTATACCCTTTAATAACCGCCACAATAGCCAGGCCCATGCCCGTATTCCCGCTGGTACCTTCCACGATGGTGCCTCCGGGTTTTAACAATCCCGATTTTTCGGCATCTTCAATCATTTTCAGGGCCATGCGGTCCTTAATAGAATTACCGGGGTTTACGGTCTCCACCTTGGCGTAAACCTCGCATGGCAAATCGCGGGTGATGCGGTTGATTTTTACCAGAGGTGTGTTGCCAATGGTTTTTAAAATATTGGGATAAACGCGCATTTGTAACTACAAAGTAAGGGTAAAGTTGGCATACCCAAGGCTACCGGAGTTGTGCTTCTTTTCCACCGGTTCTGCCCTGTTTAAGAAAAACATCTTTGTTCTGTATCTTAGCCCTGTTGAAAAACCTCAAGCATTTATCTGCGCTGTATGCCGATTATCTGGCAAAAAACACGTTTATCGGAAACCCTGAAACGCTTTACGCGCCTATGAATTACATCATGGGATTGGGAGGAAAACGTGTCAGGCCGCTCCTTGCGATATTGGGTGCAGAAGCCTGTGGTGGAAATGCTGAAAATGCGCTTTTGTGGGGACATTCATTGGAAGTCTTTCACAATTTTACGTTGGTGCATGATGATATCATGGACAACGCCCCTACACGCCGTGGAATGCCCACTGTTCATGAAAAATGGGGTATTGCTGAAGGGATTTTGTCGGGTGACAACATGCTCATCGCTGTTTATGAGGGATTGCTTAACTCGGATTATCCTCAAAAAATGGAACTGCTGAAGTTGTTGTCCAAAACTGCCCGTGAGGTTTGCGAAGGACAGCAAATGGACATGGCCTCTGCAACCAAAAATATAGTTACAGAAAAAGATTATCTGGAAATGATTCGCCTTAAAACGGCTGTACTTCTTGCGTGCAGTTTGCAGGGTGGCGGCATCTGTGCAGGTGCTAATGGCGATGTACAAAGGCTATTATACGATTTTGCCATCAATATGGGTTTGAGTTTTCAGCTGAATGATGACTGGCTGGATGCGTTTGGCGATTCACAGCAAACCGGCAAAGTGGCAGGCAGTGATATTGCTGAAAGGAAAAAAACGTGGCTGTACATTATGGGTAATCAAGCCGGTGAGACTGACGAAATTTGGAATACACACAGCTTAGCAGACAGCGTCGCACCCACCTTGGCGCTGTGGTGTGAGTTAAAATTAAATAAGGCACTAAAAGATAAAGTCGATGAATACCATGAAATTTCAATGCAAGATCTTAAAGCCCTTGAATCCTTGGGGGTTAATACTGCTGGTTTGAAAGAACTGGCTGAATGGCTCAACCAGCGTACTTATTAAAAGATAAGATTAACGGTTTTTTGCGGGATTGGTCTCCATTCGGAAACTTATCATAGATTCGATGAGGGATTTCGGAAGCTTCTCATGGTATAAAAACTGCACAGCACTTTTATTGGTTTTAAAGGATGAAAGTTCTTATACAAATGAAGCAATGGCATCCGGTCCCTGATAAAAATCCATATGATTTTTATAGGCCGAAAAATAAAGTACGGGGCCGTTTCAGTGTTAACCCGGCATATCCAAAAAAAATCCCCTCTTACGCCTCTGTTGCTGTTTGCCTGATAATCTCCCTTAATTCATGGAGTAACGGTTGATTGTCCGAACTTTATAAACCCAGATATTCATCAATCGCAATGTCACTCAACTTTATTATTGTGAATTAAAGAAAAATGTTCTGCCCGGTGTGTATGGCACTTTTGCAGCATCCAGTTTTGCATTGAGTGCCTGAATTCTATTATGAACCTGCTTTAATTCGACAATCCATTCAGTAAATACTTTTTTACCATCGCGGAAAGCATTTACATGGGTAATGGTGGGGCCATTACTGCTGTATACCATGCCATATACCGCTGTTTCAATGCGGTCATAAATGCCAGGCGCTGTTTCAAATTCCCTTGAGGCTAACAAAGCATCTCCATTCAGGCGGAGATTTAGTTTTTCCATGGACAGCTGAATATCCGAAATCTCCTTTATTAAGCCGGCATCCACACCCATGCTAAATATGGCATTTTTGACCGTTTGTAGGCTCTTTGTAGCATCATTCATGTATTCGGAGGCGGCTGATACGTTTCTGCGTGTTTCTGCTATTTCATCCACGATTTTAGCCTTTTCTTCAGCCAAGTAATTGTTCAATGTTGGTTTCACCAGATAATCCACCGCAATGGTTTGTTTGTTACCCAGCGCTCTCATTTCGGCATCATTTACCAGATAAAGCGAAACCTGATAATTTCCGGGCGCCACAAACGGTCCGTAATCGGGTTCCGTATACGGATTGCTCAAATCCCTTGGACCGTGGCTAAGCGGATTGGTACTGGCATAACGAAGATCCCACTCTGCTTTGCCCATTCCTTTTCTTGCCGATGATTTTAAGCGACGAATCTCACGACCCTTTTCATCGGTAATTACCAATAAAACAAATGGATTTTCTTCTCTGGCCTCCATTCTTATGGAATCTACTGAAGGATAATAATTGTTTTTGGCTTTGCCTTCTTTGGCATGTCGGGTTTCCTTGATGGTTTTGTAATCATCTTTCAGATGAAATCGGATTACTGCGCCTGTTGCCGGATTGGGAGCATTGAAATACGAAGCACCTTTTGATGATTTATCTCTGCCACCTAGTGGAGTACGGGGAATGAACATTTTGGCAGGTTTCACCGAAAACAGATAAGCATCCTTGGACAGGTTTTCGGGAATAGCCTCACGCAACGACGCGTAGTTGTCCAGAATCATAATGCCACGTCCAAATGTAGCGAGTGCAATATCCTGTTCTCTTTTCTGTATAGCAATATCCTTGATGGCTATAGGAGGTAGGCCGGCTGTCCACTGAGTCCATTTCTTCCCGCCATTGCTGGAAACAAAGAAGCCAAACTCGGTACCCACAAACAAAAGATTTTCATTTACAAAATCTTCTGCAAAAGTTTTTACGGAACCATTCTGAGGCAGGTTGGATGCTATGGTATTCCAGGTTTTTCCCGCATCAGCACTTTTCAGTACGTAGGGCTTGAAATCACCTTGTCTGTGGTTGTCAAACGTGGCATACACAACATTACGTTTATGCTGTGAGGGCGTTATACAGCTCACCAGCGTCATACCGGGCACCCCGGAAAATTTACCCAGTTTGCTCCATGCTCTACCACCATCGGTAGTTATTTGAATCAAACCATCATCTGTGCCGGCATACAGCAGGTTTTCATCTATTGGACTTTCGGCCAGCCACATGATATTACCAAAAATCGATGTACTCTGGTTTTTCGCCACGGCATCCATGCTCCACACCTTCCCCATCACAGGCAGTTTATTGCGGTCAATGCCGCGGCTTAAATCAGGGCTGATAACTTCCCAGCTGTTACCACGGTCATTGCTACGGTAAATTTTATTGGCCGCAAAATAAAGGCGTTGGGGGTTATGTGTACTTATTATCAGCGGTGCATCCCAATTCCAGCGCAGGCCGTTTTCTTCCGGACCGGGTATAGGCTTGATATCAATTTGCTCGCCTGTTCTGCGGTCGTAGCGAATGAGACCTCCGTATTGCCACTGGCTGTAAACTATATTAGGATCAGTTGGATCTACCTGGGTTTTAAAACCATCACCGCCCACGGTGATAAACCAGTCGCTGTTGGGAATCCCGTTGGCACTGGCATTCGCCGAAGGCCCTCCTAGGGTATTGTTATCCTGTGTACCACCATAAATGTAGTAAAAAGGTTCAGAATTATCAACGGTTACCCGGTAGAACTGGGTTATATTCAGGTGGTCTTTGTGAATCCAGTTTTTTCCGTCATCCCAGGTCTCATAAAGCCCTCCGTCGCAACCAACAATCCAGTGTGCAGTATTATCCGGCTGTATCCAAATAGCATGGTTATCCACGTGTTTCCACTTTTCGCCTACATTAGAAACAGTTACACCGCCATCTTTACTCCATTTCAGCCATGTATCCATGATAAAAATACGGTTTGGATCGGCCGGATCAGCCATAATTTCCTGGTAGTAGTTTCCTGCGGTGTAATTATCATTGGTTTTGGACCAGCTCTCCCCCTTATCATCACTCACATATACCCCTGATTTACCCAACTGAGCCTCCACCATAGCATAGATACGGTTGCTGTTTTTGGCAGCGATGCAAAGGGTGATTCTACCCACATCGCCAGCCGGCAGACCTTCTGAAAGTTTTCTCCATGTTTTTCCTCCATCAGTGCTCCTGTATAGTGCGCTTTCCGGCCCACCGCCCAGGTAAGTCCATTCATGCCTTCTGCGCTGGTGAAAGGCAGCGTATACAATATCATGATTGGACGGATCCAGGTGTACCTCGTTGCAGCCGGTATTATCGCTAACATGGTATACACGATACCAGTTTTTACCGCCATCTTCTGTTTTGTAAAGTCCGCGCTCACCTCCCTCCTTCCACAAAGGCCCATAGGCGGCTACATAAACGATATTGCTGTTTGTCGGGTGCACTTTGATCATCCCGATGTGTTCACTGTTTTTCAGTCCCATGTTGGTAAATGATTTACCGCCATCCAGGCTTTTGTAAATTCCATTACCGTATCCCACGCTCCGCTGGTTGTTGTTCTCTCCGGAACCCACCCAAAGTGTATTGGCATTTTGGGGATCCAGCGCCAGACAACCTATACTTTGGGTGCCATAACTATCAAAAATGGGCTCAAAGGTTGTTCCGTTATTTCGGGTTTTCCAAACGCCACCATAGGCCGCTGCAAGGTAATATTCGCTGTAATTTCTGGGATTAACGGCAATATCTATGATTCGACCCCCGGTAGTGGCCGGACCTACACTGCGAAACTGGAATGCATTAACCACATCAGAAGACAGGCTGTCCTGCGCTTTGAGGGGGCTAAATGACATTGCCAAAAGGGTAAGGAAAAAATAAATCTTCTTCATGGGATTGCGAAAATAACCCAAGAGGACTCCGCAAACAAAATTTCAACCTAATTTATCGCAACAGTTGCTTTCTGAGTCCGGCTCTGGTTTTTTAAATCCGCAATGCGCCATTATGGCAATTTCATTTCCCTGCTTCCCGTTAGGTAGTACAGGATGGAATCTGCAGTAGCCTGAAACGGGCTTTTTACATTAAAATTGCGGGCTGCAATATTGCCAGCATCCTTTTGTTGCATGCACTGCATAATTAAAAAACCTGATCCTGAGAATTGCTTATAAAATCCATAAAGGCCATTAATATTTTTAACTGACGCGGTTTCATAAGCCGGGTTAAATCGCATAATATTGTGCCCATTGCAAATGGTTACTTCATTACCTTCAAAAACGGCTTCATTGCCCCACCATTAATACTGAAGTACTGTATCTGCGGTGTAAATGAGCCTGATATAAGGTTCCAAATTTCCTGTACCCGCATTTCTTTTATAATCGGTAAGCAAAAGCCATTCCCCTGATGGACTGAGGGGGTAAAGGGTCTGCCTTTTGCTTACAATATTTATTGTCACGGTCAGCGAAAGAAATTTGTGTCAGCGCATCCGTATGGCCCCTAAACTGACGCATCGGTATTCGGTTTTAAATGTCTATTAACATTGCCCTTCCGTCGGCACCGCCTGTCAAAATCCATTTATTGTTTCGGCTAATATCCGTGCCGGTAACAGCACCATTATGAAAATCAGAAAAAACAAGCTGTACCTGGTCTTGTGACAGCAAACAGCTGGAAACAAAGAGTAATGCTATTGACCCTTTATTTTTTTCATTAACTTTTGAGTTTAACGGACTCGAGATACATGACCAGTTTTGTGGCAACCGCATCCCATCCGAAGGTGGCAGCTACTTCCTGTATTCCTTTTCCTGCCATTTGGTTGCGGTTTTGCTCATTTTCAAGCAGTCTGTTTACTTCTGCGGCAAATTCATATGCATTCAAGGCCATGAAAGCCCCCTCTCCGCTCTCAATTCCAAGTCCTTTGAATCCAACATGCGTGCATACCACAGGTACCCCCATTGCCAGTGCTTCAAGAACTTTATTCTGGGTACCCGCCCCAAATCTGACCGGCGCGACAACCACAGTGGCTTTGGCATATTCTTCGGAGAGATCTTTTATAAAACCTGTGACAGAAACGCAGTCAGAAGCTAGGTTCAAAACTCTTTTTACAGGTCTTTGTCCGGCAATCACAAACTTTACCTCAGGGTGCTGCACTTTGATCAGCGGTAATATCTCCGAACAGAAAAATTCAACAGCGTCTATATTTGGTGCGTAATCCATATTGCCTGTGAACAACAAACGAAACGGCTCGTGCCTAAAATTCACCCTGGGATAAAAAACTTCTGTATCTACACCATTCGGCAACACCTGAATCTTGGCTTCGGTAAATTCCGAGAGATATTGTTTATCCTCTTCACTACATACCAGCGTCAGGGGAAATTCCTTTAAATAGGTTCGCTCCATATGCAGAAGCCTTTTTTGTTCAATGGTGGCAAACCATCTCAACCATGGCCACCCGGGCCTTTCTGCCCTCCTCTTCCAATACAGACTGAAGGCATCAGGCAAATCCAGTATTGCATTGTTTTTAAGCAAATTCTTAAAATACCGGCTCATTCGGATGTGCTGTATATGCACGGCATCAAAATTACTCCCATGCAAAGCTCCTTGAAGCGTTTTGGCAAACAACTTTGATTGAAAATACGCCACCTGAAATGGTGTTTTATCAAAGATTGCCAGTGCAGTTTTAATAACACTCTTCCATTTTGGTAAATAAACAATATGAACCTCCTTAAAAACTGTTTTCAGTTTTTCTGTATACTGAAGTTCTTCCTTGTCCTGCGCTATGGTAAAAAGATGCAGTTCATGATTTACGGAAAGTCTTTTTGCCAGATTCCAAATTTTCAGTTTGTCGCCCCTGTATGGAGGATAAGGTACCCGATTGGCGACAAACATGATTTTCATAGGCATTGCAAAAATAGGATTAACAAAACATCTATAGGTTTAAAGTATATGTAATACAAAATTATTTGCTATTGATTCGGTATTATTGCGAAATCAAAAATATATGTCTAGCGCAAGTCAAAGAATTTCAGAGATAATAGAATCCGAGACACTGGCGATGACAAAGCGTGCCCGTGAGCTCAAGGAGCAGGGTAAAGACATCATCAGTTTAAGTATTGGGGAACCCGACTTTAATACTCCAGATCATATCTGCAAGGCGGCCGCGGAAGCGATGGAGGCGGGCTATACGCATTATCCGCCTGTTACCGGACTTCTCTCTTTCAGGGAGGTTATTTGCAGAAAACTAAAGAACGAAAACGGACTTGATTACAAGCCCGGAGAAATTATTGTAAGTAATGGAGCCAAGCACAGCATCATCAATGCTGTACTCAGTATCATTAGTCCCGGAGATGAGGTTATTATCCCCGCACCTTTCTGGGTAAGTTACCCAAGTATGGTAAGCTATGCGGGCGGTAAAAGTGTTTTTATTAAAGCGGATGTAGAACAACAGTTCAAGTTTACTGCCAATCAACTTGATAAAGCCATTACACCCCGCACTAAATTGTTGTTGTTTTCATCGCCGTGTAACCCAAGCGGCGCAGTTTTCAGCCATGCTGAACTCAAAGCCATTACAGAAGTACTGCAAAAATACCCCAATGTTTTTGTTATCAGTGACGAGATATACGAAAAAATAAATTATTGCGGTCCGCATGTTAGTATTGCCTCTTTTCCTGGTATGCGCGACAGAACAGCGGTTGTAAATGGTTTGTCAAAAGGATATGCAATGACCGGCTGGAGAATAGGATATCTGGCTGGTCCCACCTGGCTGGTTTCCGCTTGTGAAAAAATACAGGGACTCTTTACCAGTGGCGCAAACAGTATTTCTCAAATGGCAGGAATTGCTGCGCTGGAGGGTAACCAGCAACCTGTAGAAGAGATGAGAAAAGCCTTTCTGGATAGAAGAAACAAAATATTGGAACTTGTCAAAACCATACCGGAACTTAAATTTGATATTCCCGACGGGGCATTTTATGTTTTCCCTGATGTTTCCTGTTATTTAGGAAAGTCTGCGGGTGGTGAAAAAATAGATTCTGTAGAAAAACTATGTTTTTACCTGTTGAATGAGGCAGGCGTTGCCTGTGTTGGCGGAACAGCTTTCGGGATGCCGGAATGCATAAGAATTTCCTACGCAACCGATATGATTACTATTGAAAAAGCAGTTGCCCGCTTAAAAGAAGCCTTTGAAAGGATAAAATAAACCAAACCAACGTAACTTTGTCGTTAAGATGAGTCAGCAACTTGATGCGCTTTTTTCAGGATTTCAGGGTTTGAAAGTTCTTATTGTGGGTGATGTAATGATCGATAAATATATTTTTGGCCGGGTAAATCGCATGTCACCTGAAGCGCCCGTCCCTGTTGTGGATGCAGATAAATTCGATGCAAGACTCGGGGGTGCCGGTAATGTTGCACTCAACGTGTACGCTATGGGAGGAATACCCATCCTTTGCTCGGTAATTGGAACAGATGCAGAGGCAGATGATTTGCGTGAACTTATTAAAAAATCAGGTCTCACCGACAGGGCTATCGTTTACAGCCAAAAACGCAAAACCACAACCAAAACGCGCATCATAGGTAATAACAAACAAATTGCCAGGATTGATCATGAAATAACATCAGGACTTGATACCCTGGATACCTATTACCTTGAGGAACATTACAACCGCGAACTGGAGCAGGCAGATGTGGTTATTATGGAGGATTACAACAAAGGTGTCCTTCACGGAATTAATATCCCCCGGCTCATTGCCAAGGCCAAGAAAGCAGGTGTTCCTGTAGTTGTTGATCCCAAAAAACAGAATTTTGATGCCTTTAAAGGCTGCACGCTTTTCAAACCCAACCTTAAGGAAATCAAAGAAGGAATGGGCATAGATATTAACCCTGCCAATGAAGATTCTTTAGTAACTGCGGTAACAAAACTTGAAGATCGTCTTCAGAATGATATTTCGCTTCTTACACTGGGTGAAAATGGCGTTTTTATTCACAGCAGATCCGAAAGCCATCGTATGCCGGCTCATTTACGCAATATTGCAGATGTGAGTGGTGCCGGCGATACTGTAATCAGTGTTGCTGCTATGTGCCTTGCCATGAAAACTTCGCCAAAGCGTCTGGCAGAACTCAGTAACCTGGCCGGTAGCCTTGTTTGCGAACATACAGGCGTAGTTCCCATTAATCCCAATCATTTGCTTCAGGAGGCAAAAGCATTGGGTATTTGAATCTACCAAAAAATAAAAAAAGGCTGCCTTTGAGCAGCCTTTTCTATTTGTAAGTTTTTGTGTTACCTCAACAGTGTTAGTGTACCATCAAACTTGTAAACCTTATCTTCAAACGAAATCACCTCTACATGAAACACATACACACCCTGAGGTACTTCCTGCCCATTGGCAGTGCCGTCCCAACCTTTGTTGATATCATTGGTTTCATACATCTTTTCGCCCCAGCGATTGTATACTGTTACATTGATCCTCTTAAAGTTGCTGGCCGTTACATTGAACGTGTTGTTCTTGCCGGGGCCTGCGCCATCGGGTGTGAACACATCCGGGATCCACACAATGATATCCGGGCCCACAAACACATTCCTGCTGAACGTAT
>Ga0194131_10001730_pt1 | contig 36905 bp, 39 predicted proteins | sample TA2KigO120mmetaG_FD_148631 | JGI IMG/M metagenome (GOLD analysis project Ga0194131, IMG submission 148631) | Freshwater microbial communities from Lake Tanganyika, Tanzania - TA2015053 Kigoma Offshore 120m | ecosystem: Environmental > Aquatic > Freshwater > Lake | place: Tanzania: Lake...
TCTTCGCGGTTTGACAATGGAAGTGGATGCACCGCTAGGAGCTACTACGATCACAATTAATGGACATACAGATCGTATCAGTACTGCTGTGTCAATAGTTGTAAAAGCTCCAAATGGAAACATTGTCACTGTTGATCAAGTAACACCAAATGCAAATGGTGACTATACAACAACGATACGAACAAACAGTGCATTGTGGAAACAAGATGGATTTTACACAATAACAGCCCAGCAGGCAGCCATCCCAACTTATACTGCTTCAGCACAAGTTGAAATAGCAAATGGCGCAGTTATTCCAGAATTTGGCACAATAGCAGCCTTGATTCTAGCGGTTGCGATCATATCAATAATTGTAGTGTCTGCAAGATCTAGACTGAACGTGTTACCAAAGTACTAAAAATCATCTACTTTTTTCATTTAAAATAATACATAAATAGTCATGCTGTCAATTCGCAAACAAGATGAATAACCATGCGACATATCTTCTTGCTGCATTAGCTTCTATAGGAATGCTGACTGTGTCTCCAGTATTTGCTGCAGTTGATACTCCGGTATCAATTTGGACTGACATGAAAACTTATGATCATAATTCTGTGATAACAGTACAAGGTAAAGTTGCAAATATCAGACCTGGAGTTGATATTACCATAAGAGTAACCAATCCATTAAACAATGTAGTTACTGTTGATCAGCTCAAAGTTAACAGCGATGGAACTTTTCAGACAACATTTAACACATCAGGTCTATTATGGAAACTAAATGGTCCTTATGTTATCAAAGCAACTTATGGTACACAAGAAGTAAACAACAAAGTCATTGTTGAGCTTACAGGTGAGATACCAAGTGTCATTCAAGAAACAGCTTGTAATGAAAATGAGTTGAATGCTAGCGGCCAGTGTATACCATATAGTATTTCTGGTGCAATGGTAACTGGTGCAAGACTAAGTACTGGCACGACTTCACTTATCATAGAGCTTGATGCAAACAATGATGGTGGAACTATTTCGTTAGATCTTCCAAGATCAGTCATTGATGCAAAAATGGGTGGAACTGATGACCAGTTTTTTGTACTAGTAAATGGAGAAGAAGCTAATTTTGATGAGACTCCAAGCTCAGGAACTAGATCACTGTCAATAATGTTCCCAGCTGGTACAGAGGAAATTGAGATAATTGGTACCTTTGTTGTCCCAGAATTTGGCACAATCGCAGTCATGATTCTAGCAGTTGCGATCATATCAATAATTGTAGTGTCTGCAAGATCTAGACTGAACGTGTTACCAAAGTACTAAAAATCATCTACTTTTTTCATTTTTTAGTTCTTATTAGTAAAGGAAATATACGATCAGCCATCAACTTTTTCGTGCAATACAAGAAAATTTACCTTGCACTAATTTTTTTGTCAATATCGTTCATCCCAGTTTTTTCACAAGAAGCTGAAGAAGCTTGTAATGTTGTGGATGAATTAATTTGCGTAGATGTAGCTGAAGAGTTTTATGAAGAAGGTGATACTGTTGTTGTATCAGGCAAGGTCAAGGCAGTCATACTTGATTCACCAGTATCACTTCAAATTTTCTATGAAGAAACACTAGTTCAGATTGATCAACTTAGTGTTGCACAAGATGGTACATTTACAACAACACTGATTGCAAAGGGATCTCAATGGGCAAGAGAGGGGACATATCTTGTTAGAGCAGCCTATTCAGGAAACATAGCTGAGACAAATTTTGAATTTAAACCAGCAGAAACTGCCATAACAACGACTGATTTTTTTGAAGTTGATGCTGGAAGTTTTGGTACATTTGATGTGTCATATACGATTAATGGTGGCACAATAAAAAATATTCAAGTTGAGCCAAAAATTTTAGGTCTAGTTGTAACAATAGAAACTGAACGCGATGGTGTAATAACACTAGAATTACCACGATCGTTTATTGATGCAAAAAAAAGCGATGGTGCAGATGAGAGATATCTTATTTTCATTGATGGTTCAGAAATTACTTTTGAAGAAACTGCATCAACTAGAGATTATCGTACTCTCAAGTTTACATTTGAAAAAGGTGATACACAAGTAGATATAATTGGCACTTTTGTAATTCCAGAATTTGGAAGCTATATCATACTTACATTGGTGTTAGCACTTTTGGTATTAATTATAATTCAACAAAAAAGCAAGATGCTAGTCAGAATTTAATTTCAAAGACAATACTTTGTCTTAAATGGAGATACCTCACGGAGTTCTTTTACAACTTTTTTTAAAATTTCCACGGTTGTGGCAATTTCCTCAAAAGTATTAGAAAGTCCTACAGTTAGTCGTAATGAGCCTGTAATTTGTTCGTGAGAAAAACCCATTGCCTTTAGAACATGTGAGGCTTTTTGGATTTTGACAGAGCATGCAGAGCCTGTTGATGCTGCAATCCCATTTTCGTCTAGTTTGATAATTAGATCTTCGCCGCTTACTCCAAGAAATGTAAAATGAGCATTGTTTGGAATTCTTTTTTCTTTGTTCCCGTTAAATAAAACATGTGGTATTTCATCAGTTATTTTTGATACAAGAGAATCACGCAAACTCTTCAGGTGTCCAATATTTTTTTGAAGATTTTCTTTTGCAAGCTGACATGCTTTGCCAAAACCTACAATGCTTGCAACATTTTCAGTTCCTGATCGAATTCCATTTTCCTGTCCCCCTCCAAGAATGAGTGGTTCTATTTTGATTCCTTTTTTTATGTAAAGAGCGCCTATGCCTTTTGGACCATTGAGTTTGTGTGAGGATATTGACATTGCGCTCAATTCTAAATATGTGACATCAATTGGCATCTTTCCAACTGCTTGTACTGCATCTGAATGAAATGGTACTTGTTTTTCCTTACAAATTTTTGATATCTCTTTTATGGGCTGAATCGTACCTACCTCATTATTTGCAAACATTATGCTTACAAGACATGTATCTTTTGTAATTGCATTTTTAACATCCGCTGGATCAATTAGCCCATCTGAGCTAACAGGCAAATATGTAACCAAAAATCCATCTTTTTCAAGTCTTTTACATGGCTCCAAGATTGCTTCATGTTCTATTGATGATGTGATTATGTGATTTCCCTTTTTTGCATATGCAAATCCATACAGGGTAATGTTATTTGATTCCGTCCCGCCAGAAGTAAAAAATATCTCATCAGCTTGCGCATTGATCAGATTTGCAATTTGTTTTCTTGCATTCTGGATAGCTCTGTTTGCAGTGCGGCCAAGTTTATGAATTGATGATGGATTTCCATACTGTTCAGATAAAAATGGAAGCATCTCACCTAGAACATCTTTGTGAATTGGCGTTGATGCTGCGTTATCTAGATAAATCAATCCACTATCACGTTGATCTTGCCAGGCTTATAACCGTCAGGATCAACCATAACCGAAACAAAACCAATCTGATGCAATTTGCTTTCTAGTTCCTCTAGTTTTGATTTTTCTGAAAGTGTGTGTAACTCGTCTAAAGCAAGTTCGATTTTTGCAACTCCGTTCAAATCTCGTACACGTACTTGTTTTGCACCAGTTGATTGCTTTACCATTGCTTCTGCAACTTCGATTCGTGCAAGTCGTTCCATTGTTACTCTCTGGCCCCAAGGAATACGTGAAGCCAGACAAGAGTTTGATGGTCTGTCATAAACTGACAAGCCTGATCTTTTAGCTTCTTCTCTTACATCTTGTTTTGTAAAACGTGCTTCAACAAGTGGACTCTTTATTCCGTTATCTGACAGTGCCTTGATTCCAGGTCTATAGTCTGAAAGATCGTCAAGATTCGTTCCATCTACAATTACGTCAACATTGTATTGTTTTGCTAATGCGTCAAGATGTGTTGCAAGCTCTGTTCTGCAATAAAAGCATCGGTTTTTGTCGTTTTGAACAAAGTTTTCGTTTTCAAGTTCATCATAAGATATTATGATATGCTTTATTCCAATTTCTGTACAAATTTGCTTTGCAGAGTTTAATTCTTCTTGTGAAAGAGTTTTGTAGTCTGCAGTTACTGCAATTGCATCATTTTTTAATTTTTGAAATGCTGCATATGCTACTAGTGCACTATCCACTCCACCAGAAAGAGCAACAAGAACGCGTTTCTTGTCACCAAACCAGTTGACTAGTTTTTCTAGCTTTGTCATTTTATGATAATTCCTTATTGATTATGTTTCTGATCAACTCTTCTGTTTGTTTGTATGATTTGTTTATTGATTCAGCTACGGATTTTATGTCATCTGACTCTATCTTGAAATTTTTGTCTTTTCCAATTATCTTGTAATGTATTGGAAATTTTTTGTCTTCGATTGTAATTGTTGTCTTTACAATAGAGCGTGGAATTATGAATCTTTCAGAGGCACGAGCCCGTATCCCCAGAGTACCTGTTTCAGAAAATAGCAAGTCAAGAACAGAATTCATAGAATTAGTATCGCAAATTACCGAAATCAGATGAGTTGGTCTGCTTTTCTTTGTTATGGCAGGAGTTATAGTAACATCCTTTGCACCTTTTTCCATAATCTTTTCTAACATATTTCCTAGTACTTCGCCTGATACATCATCAACATTTGTTTCCAAGATTATTACAGAGTCACGTTCATAGCTAGTCGTCTTTTCACCATGCACAATTTTTAGAACATTTGGAAATTCATCAAAGTTCTTTGTGCCTGCACCATAGCCTACTGTACTTACCTTTAGCTGCGGATAAAATTCTGAACATTTTGTTGCCAAGTTTACAAGCATGCTTGCACCTGTAGGCGTAGTAAGCTCATCTTTTATCTTTCCACCAGAAATTGTTATTTTTGAATTTTTAAAAATTTCTAGAATTGCTCCACCCGGGTTTGTTGTGACCCCATGTGAAAATGATAGTATGCCACCGCCAACAGCTACAGGTGTTGTGATTATTTCATCATCAAAATAGCCCAAGTCATTTAAGGCTATGGCAGTTCCTACAATGTCTATCACAGTATCTAATCCTGAGGCCTCATGAAGATGTACCGAATCAATTGTTGTTCCATGAACCCTTGTTTCTGCAGCTAAAAGTGTGTCAATTGCACTGGTTGCAAATGACTTTGCCTTTTCTGCAAGTCCTATCTTATCTGATGCCAAGCTGATACAGTTTCTAATGTCTGTTCCTTTTCGTTCGTCTACTTTTTCATCAATGTCGAGAACTAGTTTGGTAGCCTGTATTCCATGTTTTTGTACTTTGGTAAAATCAATATTTTTGATTTTAGAGTTTTTTAGATAATCTTGCGCAAAATAAACACCGTCTATTATTTTTGATTTGTTTGCTCCAATATTTACAAGAGCGCAAAGCAACATGTCTCCAGAAATTCCAGCTATTTGCGGATCAATTACTGTTACCATAAATTGCAAAATGATAAAAATGCATATAAATTCTGTTAGAAGCTTCAAACTCTACATTAGATTTAATTATTGAGCAAATAGACGGCAAAATATGATTACAATAATTGGTTCAGGCAAAGTTGGCGGTGCAGCTGCGCTATTTACTGCACTAAAAAGACTAGACAGGGAAATTCTATTGCTTGATGTAGTCAAAGGCTTGCCACAAGGCGAGGCAATGGATCTAAATCACATGCTTTCAGAGGAGGGAATTGATGTCAATATACGTGGATCAAATGACTATTCTGATATGAAAGGCTCAGATGTGGTAGTAGTAGTTGCAGGATCTGGCAGAAAACCAGGCATGACTCGCATGGATCTTTTGAAAATTAATGCTGGAATTGTAAAAGATGTAGTTGAAAATATAAAAAAATTTGCAAAAGACGCAATAATCATTCCAGTTACAAATCCTTTGGATCCAATGACTCACATAGTATACAAGGTCTCAGGGTTTGGACGAAATCGAATTTGTGGAATGGGCAACATGCTTGATCTTTCTAGATTCAAGCAGTTCATACATGAAGCAACTGGTCATTCTCGTGACTCAATTCAGGCACTAGTGATAGGAGAGCATGGAGAAAACATGTTACCACTAGCTAGATTTACTTCAGTTTCTGGAATTCCACTTTCTTTAATTTTGCCACAATCAAAATTAGAAGAAATTGTCAAATCAACAAGAGAGGTTGCTGCAAAGGTAATCGAGCTAAAGGGTGCAACTGTTCATGCACCAGGTAATGCAATATCTACTATAGTTGGTGCCATTTTAAGAGATGAAAAATTGGTTATTCCTGTAGCGACTCCACTTGATGGCGAATATGGATATAGTGATGTTTCAATTGGAGTTCCTGCAGTAATTGGTAGAGATGGTGTTGAGAAGATTATTGAGCTTGAACTAAACAGTGAAGAGAAAAAATGGTTTTCAAAAGGCGTTGACAGTGTGAAAACTGCAATATCAGGTCTTTAATTTATAAGATTTTTAACCAAAATCCATAATAGCAAGACATGGAGCTTTACGATATTTTACAGTCATTAAGTTTGGGAAAAATTTCTGTTTCAAAAGCACAAAAGATGCTTTCTCTTCATTCAATTGAAAAAATCGAAGATTATGCCAAGCTTGATACTGGACGAAAACACAGGAAGGGAATTCCTGAAGTTATATTTGCTGAAAACAAACAACCTGAGGAAATCAAAAACATCATAAAAAAAGTTTTGATAAAATCTGATTGTGTATTGGTTTCTAGGCTAAAGAAAAGTGAATACTCTAAGATAATGAGTTTTGCAAAGAAAAGCAGGCTAAAAGTAAAGACTGGAAAAAACTCGACTTCAATTCTAATTTACAAAAAAGATACAAGAAAAAATGGCGGAAAGGTAGGAATTGTTACTGCAGGAACATCTGATATTGGGATTGCTGAAGAGGCCAGGCTTATGTGTGAGGCAATGAGTTGTACATGCATTTGTAGCTATGATATTGGAATTGCTGGAATGCATAGGATGTTTCCTGTTTTAAAAAAACTCATCTCTGAAGATGTGTCATCAATAATCGTTGTAGCTGGAATGGAGGGTGCACTAGCATCACTTGTTTCATCACTTGTAAGCATCCCAGTAATTGGCGTTCCAACATCTGTTGGATATGGTTATGGAGAAAAAGGAGTAGCTGCTCTTGCCTCAATGTTGCAGAGCTGTTCACTTGGCTTGTCAGTTGTAAATATCGATAATGGTATTGGAGCTGGTGCAATAGCTGCTAACATTGCAAATATGGTAAAGACTAGACATCAATAACTCCAAGATTTGCAAGCTCACTCCCAATTCCAAACCCAATTAGCGCAATTCCTGTTCCAAGTCCTGCCATTTCTATTCCACCTTTGATGATGTTTGTATTTGCCATTTTTGATTTTACAGCACCTACAACAAATGATGCGCTTATACTAATCCCAATTGCAATTAAAAGTGGAGACCAGCCTTCACCAAACAAAAATGGAATAATTGGCAACATCCCGCCAAGCAAAAACGATCCAAACATTCTAAATGCGCTTTTTAGTGGATGGCCTGCAATATCCAAGTTTAGGTTTAGCTCTTCTGTTAACATTGTTTTAAGCCAGACTTTTTTGTCAGATGTTATTTTGTTTACAATCATTTCAAGATCTTTGCCTGCAAATCCCTTTTCTTTGTAAATGTCTTCAATTTCTTTTCGCTCAAGGTCTGGCTTGTTTTCAATCTCCCAGTTTTCCCTGTCAATTTCAGATTTTAGCAGTTCGCGTTGTGATTTTACAGCAAGATAGTTTTGTACTGCCATTGCCTTTGCGCCAGTAAACATTCCAACCAGTGCTGCAAGTATTATAATGTCAGATTCCACACTAGCACCACCAACTCCTGCAGCTATACCAAGTGATGTGTTTATGCCGTCACCAAAACCAAACACGAAATCCCTCATTGCACTTGATTCTTTTAGGTGAGGCTCTACATGTCGTGGCTCTGCACTATCTTTCATGATAGTATGTTTCATCAGCTAAAAAATAAGTGATTTTATTCAAAAAACTTGTCGTAAATGATTTATATCATATTAAAATGAGAGAGTTAAAGTTGGCAGGCAAAAGGATTGTTCTTACTGCAGATCGCAGTCTTATGACAAATTATCGAGGAAATTTCCTTTATGGATTTATTGCCTGCGGACCATATGAGCTTCTTCCTGAGTGGGTATTTGATAAGGCATTTTGTCCTGCAGTTGAGACAGACCCTAAAACTGGCGAGGCAAAAGTAGCTCAAGTTGGACTTCGACGAATTGAAAGCGCTTTACTTCAAGGATACAAAAGAGACGAGGTCTTTGTTGCAAATCCAGACTATTTAGAAAAGTCAATTGGTCCTGATACAAAAGTTGTTGGGATAAATGTAATGGATCCATTGGGCATGGCACCTGTTACAACTACAATGTCACCAGAAAAATTGTCTTATGTTGCAATGAAGTTTAAGCGAATGTGTGCCAAAGTAATTCAGCTAAAGAAAAAATACGATTTTCATGTTGTAGTCGGAGGCAACGGCGCATGGGAGCTTGCAAAATCAGATAGAATGAAGATTCATGGAATTGATACAGTTGTAGTAGGAGAAGCAGACGAACTTGCACTTGATTTGTTTAATGATTTAGAAAAAGGCAATGCTCCAGAGCTGATGCACTGTTTTGTTAAAAACATACAAAACATTCCAATCATCCAAGGGCCTACAGTCAATTCACTAATTGAGGCAATGCGTGGATGCGGAAGGGGATGTGACTTTTGTGATGTAAACAAGAGATCAAAAAAAGACCTGCCGCTTGAAAGGCTGCAGTATGAGGCAAAAATTAATCTTGATTACGGCTTTGATTCCATATGGCTCCATTCTGATGAAATGCTCCTTTATGGTTGTGACAACAAGGACTTTCAGCCAAACTATGATGCAATAATTGAATTATGGAAAGGACTCAAAGGACTAGGTGCAAACTTTATTGGTACAACACATATGACATTTTCTGCAGTAGCAGCCGATCCAAAACTATTGCGCGATATGTCAGAAGTAAATAACATGCACAAGACTGGTAGATGGCTTGCAACAAATCTTGGAATTGAAACTGTTGCACCAAGAATGGTCAAAAAACATCTTGGAGTAAAGACAAAGCCTTTTTCATCAGATGAATGGGGATGGGTTGTAAGAGAGGGCGCAAGAATTCTAAACGAGAATCATTGGTTTCCTGCAGCTACTATCATTATTGGCTGGCCTGATGAGACACCTGATGAAACGCAATATACAATTGATATGATGACAGACTTTAGAGCCACAAACTTTAGGGGTCTTGTTGCACCTTTACTTTATCAGGACTTTTCTGAAAAAAACTCGATGCATTTTGGAAATCTAAATGAGGCGCAGTTTACTCTATTTTGGAAATGCTGGGAAAATAACTTGCAAGTGATTAATGATATAATTCCAATAATTCTTCGCAACAAGACCTATGGACCTCCAATGAAATTAGTCATGTATGGCATGATAAAGGCAGGAACATGGGCAATCATGAGATACTTGCGAGGTTTGTGCAAGGATCTTTTCAATGGCAGACTGCCAGAAGAAATTGCTGAAAAATATGCAAGAAGCAGATCTGTTACTGCGCCGCTATACACAAAATAAATTATAGATTTTTTATTGCCTGATCAACAAGCGTGTTTCTTTTTGGAGTCATTACAATAAAGTAGACTTTGTCTGCCCGCTCTATTGCGTTTACCGTTTTGTAAGAGTTTGCGTTAATATCATACTCTAGAATTTTTCCATCAAGCTTTCCTTTTGTGTATATCAAAAGATAGACGTCGCCAGTTGATGGACTAAGTGGAATTATAGAGAAAACATAGCCTTTGTACGAGTTTATTGGCATTGTGTTTTTCATTGGCGGGATAACTGATGCCATGTACCTGAAAATATCTTCGACTGTGTCAAACTCTTCATATTCTACATGCATTATTTTTTTATGAAAATTACTGTATAATAACTTAGGGTCTTTTGATGGCACCAAAACCTCTTTGATCGGTTAAAAGATTTAATGCTTAAATCAATAGCTGGTAAAATTGCGGTTATTAGAATAGCTACACTTTTAGCTTATGCTATATGGAATCAAAATAATTTCAAATATTATTACAAAAAAATAAACTAAGATTTGAAAAAAGAAAAAATTACTTTCTATTCTTTAGCTTGAATACTATCAATGCTGGTGCAACAAAGTACATTCCAATATTTAGTAGAATTATACTTATTCCATAACCTAGCATCTCAGATTCTGAATCAATGTCAACATACTGTAGTAATGATAGCGATGACAGTAATGGAGTTATCGCGATTTTTACAGTTTCCTTAAACATTGGGTTTTGTCTTTCTAGGTCAGCTACTGCTGGTGAGAATGAATAGTAGAATGAATTGAATGCAGTCATAAATGATGCACCAGACGCAGTTGATAGCACAGTATTGTCCCTTATTTCTCGCAAGAACTGTACTTGTGGTGCAAGCTCAGAGCCAAATGTTGCAGTAGCGATTAGGCATCCACCGCCTTCGTCAGGCACTTCTTCAGGCACACATTGTCCATTTACTAAAACTGTGCCAGGCCCACAAATTGGCTCTTCTACTGTTGGCTCTTTATCCATACACTGTCCATCTACTAGAATTTGGTTTGGTCCACATTGTGGTACAGTTACTTTTGGTACACACACACCATTTTCTAATTTTTCGTCAGGTCCACAAGTTATTGGTGGTGGAGGTTCCTTGTCAATACATCTTCCATTTACCAATTCTTGATTTTCGCCACATGTCAAGGCCACACCGCCTGTAAACTGAAATGTTGCTTCAGCTGGTTGAGAACCATATTTTACTTTGGCAGTATATTCACCTGATAGTTTCCATAGTGGGCCTGCAGCTTTAAAAAGTGCTTCATATTCACCTGTATCACGATCAGGCTCTACCTGTGCAATACTTACTATAGTTCCAAGAGGATCTAAGATAATTACCGTAACGGCCGTTTTATCAGTTCGATCATAATCTTTTATCGCGCCTCTAATTGTTACAGTATCACCGCCCTCATACAGGGGTGATTCAGATGCAGCAGTTAGTGGTGCGATATTATGACTTTCAGAAAATGCAATTCCAGCAATGCCAGTTGAGGATACTATTCCAATTAGCATAACTATTACTAGGTACCTCAGTATCTTCATTGCTTGCTACTATGCACAATGCTGAGTATTTATATATTGTATGAAAGAAAAGTTGACTCGCTTATATTCGAATTAGACTATTTTTAATGTCTTAATAAATATCAGCAATACTTTTCTTAGATTGTTGGATAATGTTTGTGCAGAGAACTAGAGTTCTGCAAATTTCTTTGATTGCAATACTTTCAGCTTTTGCAGTTGAGCTAGCTTTTGGTCTATACTCTAACAGTCTTGCTCTGATAACAGATGCCACCCATGCCCTCCTAGACGGAGTGGTAACAGTAGTTTTACTTTTAGCAGCTAGGTTGGCAATAAAGCCACCAGATGCAGAACATACCTATGGTCATGGCAAGATAGAGTCTCTTGGCGGTTTATTTGGTGGAATTGCAATCTTGCTTATTGCAATATTTTTTATTTATGAATCAGTAGTTAGAATGCAGAGACCGCCGCCAGCTGTTTTGCCTGGAATGTTGGCCATGATTGCAGGGTTTTACACAATAGGGGTTGATGTTTTCAGGATTTCGCTGCTCAAAAAAACTATAGCAAAGATTGGCGGCGAGACACTCAAGGCTGACTTTTACCATGCATTCATGGATCTAGGCTCTACAATTGTTGCAATAATTGGTATTGCGCTAGTTACGATCGGATTCTATTATGGCGACTTTATTGCAGCACTGATTTTAGGTGTACTGCTAGCATATCTTAGCCTAAAGCTAATCTACAAAACATCTTCCGATTTGACTGATATAATATCACCAGATTTGGTAAGCCAGGTAAGGGTAATTATTTCAAAAACAGATGATGTTATAGGCATAGGACCAATCCTTATGCGAAAATCAGGCGATGCTATATTTGCGGATATCACAATATCGCTTCGCGCTGATGTTAGCTTTGACAAGGCACATGAAATAAGCAATAAAGTCGAAGATAACATAAAAAACTCTATACCAAATCTTAAAACTACAATTCATTTTGAGCCAAGCTGGGAGAATGTACCACGTGACTCTAAAATACACGAGCTGGTCTCATCAATGAAAGGTGTAAAGGGGGTTCACAATGTTAGCTCCTACGCATCTGAGGGAAAAATTTTTGGTAGTCTTCATGTAATGGTTGATAGAGAAATAAATCTAGAACAAGCTCACAAGATCTCAGAGATTATTGAAGAAAAAATTCAAAAAAACATACCAGAAATTGATCATGTCACAATTCATCTAGAGCCTTATGTTACAGTCCCACAAAATTTCAAAGTTGAAGAAAAAGAGACAGAAAGAATTGCAAAACTAATCAATGAATATTCTGAAATAAAAAAAGTTGGACGAATTGTTGCACTGAATTTCAAAGATATGTTAAAGATCGATGTTGACTGTTCTTTTGATAAGAACTTGTCAATTGAAAATGTACATGACCTGACATCACAACTTGAACAAAAAATAAAAAGTCATTTCAAAAATGCAATTATTACAATACATCCAGAACCACTTTAGATCAAAATACTTGTAAGATACATTACAAGCATCCCAACAGCAACTCCTGAAACAACTGCCGTACTTGATAGTTTTTTGTCGTCTTCATCTTGCAACCATTTAATCAAAATTACAATTACCTGAAATATTGCACCAGCGCCAATTGACAAAAAGATAATTGCTGTAAATGGAGAGTAAACAAAGCCGCCAACCCATGCGCCAAAGATTGCAGGAGCACCTGCCAAAATACCTAGTCCTGCAAGCAATCCAATCATTGGCTTTCCTTTTGCAAGAGGCGACGCAATTGCAATTCCTTCTGTGGTATTATGAATTGCAAAGCCTACAATCAAAAATGTGCTTAGTGCTACCTGTCCTAGTCCGATTGCAGCTCCAATTGCCAAGCCCTCACCAAAGTTATGAAGCCCGATTCCAATTGAAACCATCAAGGCAACTGCAACTGGTTTTGTCATGCGACTCAAGTTAGTGTTTTGTACAAGTCTTTCACTGACATAGTATAATGCTAAAAATGAAAGCAAGACTACTGTTGCAACAAGCAATACTCCATTAAACGAGTCTGCAAGAGTTTCCTTTGATACTTCCAAGGCCTCTTCTGTTGCGTCAATTCCCAAAAACAGCAACAAGCCAACAGTAATTGCCAGAAAGAAATGGTATTTGCTTTTGCTTATTCGCTTTATGAATGGAAGCCAGAGCAGTCCAATCATGACTGGGATTATTCCTACATAGGTACCAATTATTGCAAAAAATCCTGCAAGCTCAAGGCTTGGCTCAAGTGATGGAGCTGCTGCCTCTACTTCTTTTTCAAATCTAGTTCCATCATCTGTTGTGATGCCAATTAGATATGGCTCTGCAACATTCCACAAAAATGGGATTCGTACAACTGCAGTTTCAAATCTCTCCAAGTGTTTGTCAGGTTCTATTGCTGCAGGATGGATTCTGTCATTTACGTCTGCCATTACAACATCTACTGCTATACGACCAGTGTTTCGAATGGTTGCAACAATTTCTGAATCCAAAAACTCAACTTTTTCAATTGTTATCTCTGGAAGTGAGACTCCAAGATCAATTAGATCAGAACCTGGGCCAAAAATGTATACTATCATTGCAACAAGAAATGCAAATGGGATAACTCCGCTTGCTACAAGTTTTGCTTTTGATGTATTTTTTACTTCCATATTTTTCACTCTACTTTGGCCTCAGAATTTTTTGCCAAAAAGATTCCAACCCATCCCTTTTCTGAAAACTCTACCTTATGTGCATGAAACAGATACTTGCCTGGATATGTATACTCAAATTCCATGATTCCTCGCTCTGATTGTGAAAGTGTTATCATATCAGTAAATGTAAAAGGAACGGTATCTGTTCCTGTTGGATAATAGTAGTATAGATTCCCATGTAGGTGAAAGTTGTTTATTGGATCAAACTCTAACATATTGACAACGTAAATTCGGATCAACTGATCTGTGTTTATCTGGATTGGATGGTGCTGATAATAAAACGGAATAGAGTTTGCCGCATAAAAGTTATTTTCAGTATCAAAGTCTGTATCAAATCCATTTAGAACCATGACCATTTCATCAGCTGGTGGCCTTCCATCCTTTGGATCAACGATGTAAACCCCATACAGGCCATGTGCAATGTGCTCCTCAAGTGGCATCACATGACAATGATATGGATGGATGCCTACTGGAGCTGCGTTCCATTCATAGGTAAATTGCCCCCCAGGACCAACAGGCTCAAAAACACCATCCATGTTGGCTTGATGTATTCCATGAAAATGCATCGTATGAAAACGCTTTCCGTTATTTATGAAATGAATTCTTACAATATCGCCTTCGGTTGCCCGAATGGTTGGTCCAGGTACAGTTCCATTAAAGGTCCATGTATTATAAAATACGCCTGGGGAGATTTCCATAATTTTATCATCTTCTGCAATGATTGTAAACTCACGTAAGGTTCTACCGTCATCAAGTATTGATACACGCCCATAGCTAAACTCTCGTAGATATTTTTGTGGATCGAATTCAACTGTTTGTGGCAGATATACAGGATCTAAAATGTCTCCAGTTGTTTTGATTATTGCACCAGAGTGAGTAACAAAGGTCTTTGCAGTTTGTGCCTCGATCATTTCAGGAAACACAAAGTACAGCAAGGCCACAGAAAATGTAGCTATTATTATAGTAAGCATCAATTTTGAATTGAATTTTATCATAACTTTGTATATTAGAAATATGAGGCTATATAATATTTAGCCTAGTCTAAATTTATTAGTATTAACTAATTTTATTAATCAAATTTAATTTTGTAAAGAAACCACATTCAATATCATTTTTAACTAGTAGCATGACAAATCCACCATGCAAAAGCCAGTAGTTATGATGGCAGTAATTGGGGCGTTAATAGCAACAGGAATTGTTCTTTCGTTTTATGGTTCTCAAGTTATCACAGAAGGTCTTTCACAAAAAGATGAGATGGTAATGGCTAGCAATTCACTTGAGATTTACTCTGATATTGATGTGACTAGAACAAACCTTGGCGTATTTGTAGTCCAAGTACAGAACTTTAAAGGAGGATCTATCCATGCCAAGATTTTTGATCCACTTGGTGCAGAGCTTATTTCAACTACAGTTGACAGAGAGTCATTTGAGAAAAGATTTGATGTTACAACAAGTGGCACATACAAACTGCTAGTTGAAAATGCAGGTCAAGACCAAACACGAATAATTGCAGTAATTGGACCAATGCCTGATCCTGGAAAACTTTCTTTTGGAATCACTGGCTTTTACGTTTTAATTTTAGGTTTGATTGGCATTGTTGGTGTAGGCATTTATGCTGTACGAAACAGACGAAAAAAGACCTAGTTAAGATAGCTATCCATGTGGGTTAGGCCATCTATTGCCGTATCAAAATTACTGCTGTTTTCCATGACCTTTCCAAGTTTTTCTGCATCAGCAGTATAAATGATCTTTCCGTCCTCATTTGTTTGCTTTACAAAATCATGTTTTAGAAGATACGAGAGTTTGTTTTTTAACGCATCTTCAGAAATTCCTGATTTGCTAGCAAGGTATGAGGACTCCTTACTACCGCTTTCAAGTTCTGCTAAAATCTCCGATATTTCTGGATCAAAAAGATATTCTATTATTTTTGAATTATCTGGTTTGTCTTCCAATTTGATTTTAGATGTTTTGCTTTGAGCTTAAAATCTTTCTTGTTTTTGCAAGATAGTCATGGACTAGAACTTTATCCATGTTTTCATGGTTGATATGATATGCCTTTCCTTTAAGATTCTGTTCTAGCTCTCTGATATAGTCTAAAAGTTCACCTTCATCACTTACAACTATAGTATCAATCTCTATTCCATCACGCTTACATCGCTTTGCCTCAAATGCAGTTCTTTCATTAATTTTTGGATCAACCTTTTTGTATCTGTAGCAGAGGTAAACTAGATGTCCCTTGTCAATGTCAAGTTTCATGTTACGCTCCTTTTTTACTTTGGAGATTAGTGTTTCCTCTGGTGAGTAAAAGTTAGAGTATGGCTTTTCTGAAATTATTTCATTTTTTTGAGAATCATTCTCAATAAAGCAGGCGCTTGGCTGGCCGTCTGTTATCATAACTATTCTTTTATTTTGTGCAGTATTTTTTTGAAGTATTTTTCTTGCAAGTCTAAATGCTGCCTGATAGTTTGTGTAGTGCAAAAAGTTATCGTTTGCGTCATATGTTTTAAGAAATGGTATGTCAAATGGATTTACTTGCGATGCCATTGATGCAAATCCAATGACGTAGATAGAGTCGTTTGGAAAGTACTTTTTGTTTAGAGTGTAAAGACTCCATAACGCCTTTTTTGCAGCCTCGATTCTACTTTTTCCACCTTTGCCAAGAATTGACTTCATTGTTGAGCTAAGATCAATGCAATACACTACTGCAACCCGCACGTCCTCAATTGTCTCAAATTCTTCAAGATCATCAGTCTCTATTGAAATAGGGAATGTGGCTTTCTCAGTTTTTGAGATTCGTTGTACTGAGTTCAAAATTGTGTGAGGAACGCTAAGAAACCTAATGTCATCACCTGGCTCAAATTTTTTTGTTGTATCTATTGTGACGTTTCCATCACCAAAAGAGTTTGTATTATGCAGTCCAAATTCGTCTGAGCTAAGCTCCTTCATTACGTCATGAAGAATTTTTCCTCCTATCTCAAAAAATCCTTTGTTTGTTAGCCAATTTTTTTCATCACGTAGATATCCCTTTGCCATCAAATATTTTGTAATTGAAAATGATTCGTCTTGTGATAGCTGATCAGTGTCTTGGTTTTCTATCTTTTCGTCTGTGGGGGATTTTAGTGAATTTTGTATTATCTGCTCGAGGTCTTCAAGCTCAGGGGTCTTTTCTCTAATTGCCTGATTGTACAGGGCTTCTAAAATTTTTTGTAGGTTTTGCTCCGAGATAGAGCTCTCTTCTTTTATCTTTTGTTGTTGGTTTGCAGCAAAATATACAAAGTTTTTTGTATTATGCAGCGACATATCCAGCTTCTTTTTTATCCAAGATCTTTGGCGTTGTCCAGCACAACCCTTCAAGAATGATTTCAGTTAAGGCACATCGAAGCTCATTTTCATCCTGTATACTCAGTGATTCTACGCCTATGTTGTGTGGCTTGGCAGCTTTTTCAAACTCACCTTGTTTTTGTCGCATATGTTCTAGCTTTGTCTCAACAAGTTTCTTTAGGTTTTTGAAATTTTCAAGTTGCGAGTTATATGAAGCCTTGCCGTTTGACCAGATCATTTTTTGTGATATTTCAAATGTGTTTTGTCCAAATTCTTGCTTGATTGATTCAAGCAGTGCAGAGTCAATATTTTCAAGAAACTTTAGACTTATTTCTTTGATAGAGTCACCAATTATTTTAGAAAATACTTTTTCACGGTTTTCTATGGTATCATCCATTTCTGCAAGCTCAAATTTTGCGACTTGGTTTAGGCAGTGCATATCAGAGAGTCTTGGTGTTGGAACTAGTTTGTGAGAAAGTGCTCTTGTCCTTTGTGCTTCGCCAACTAGCAGCTCAAGGCCGTGAATTCCAAGTCTTACACTGACACCTCTTTCCTGATTTACTTGTGAGGAGTTTCTAGTTTTTTGTATGGCAGTTGCCAAAGCTTCAAGAACAGAAACAAGTACAAATGACTTTGAGGTTTTTGCCTCTTGCAAAATAATTAGCACCTCATCTGTGATTGTTTTTGGATAGTGTGTGTGGATGTGGCTTTTTAGTCTGTCATAGAGTGGCTCAATGACTTTCCCAGAGTGAGTATAGTCAATTGGGTTTGCAGTTGCAAAAAATGTTGTCCTTGGCTCAAAAATTACAGGATAAGATCCTGTTGTGAATCGACCCTCTTGTAGTACAGATAACAATGCTACCTGCTTTCTTGGATCAAGTACTGGAAGCTCATCAATACAAAAGATTCCATGCTTTGCCTGCATTAGCTGGCCTGGCGAGTATGATTCTATTTTGTACATCTCTACTCCCTTTTTTGCAACTTTTACCGCATCAATGTATCCAACCAAGTCCTTTACTGAAATATCTGGCGTTGCAAGAACATACTTGAATCGTCTTTTGCCTTCAATCCATTCTATTTTTGTGTCAAGTTTGTTATCATAAATTTTTTCAACACTTTCTGGGCTAACGTAAAATTTTAGGCTGTGGTTTTCATCTTTGTCTTCTAAAATAGATCCAAGTTCTTTTTGCGGTATGTCCATTGGACAGTCATTTGTAATGCTATTTTTTATGATTGGAATTGGCGAGAGGAGAGTTTGTGCTATTTTCTCAATAATCTTTGTTTTTGCTTGCCCTATTTGTCCAATTAGAAATACATCATGTCCAGATAGAATAGCTCTGTCTAGCGCGGGTATTACATCGTCATCATATCCAATAATCTCTGGATATCTTGTCTGCTCCTTTTCCATTAGCGATATGAGGTTTTGTTTAAGCTGTTCTTTTACAGCAACAAGCTTGTAGTTTATTGAAAGCAAATCACCAAGTGTCTTTATGTCATTATAATCCTCAGGAACTCCTGGCATTGTTTCAGTATACTTTGGCAAAGAGCTGTAGCTTTGCTCAACTAGTTGTGAGAAACTTTGTTGCAATTTGATAGATTATGATTTGTTTGAATTTATAATAGTACCTTGTACAAAAAGCAGAGATAACAATTTTTGAATTTTTCTTAGTATGGTTTTTATCGGGGGTGCTTTGATTTTTGCATACTTGAGCACACAAGAATACAGGCATATTGTAAGAATTGTCGGAAACGATATTCATGGAGACAGAAATATGCTAATTGGACTTACGCAAATAAGAGGAATAGGGTATGCCTTTGCAAGCGCAATACTTGATTCTTTAAAAATTGATCCTCACAGCAACATAGGTTTTCTCTCTGATGAGCAGGTAAAATCAATCGAAAATATAATTAAAAATCCACAGTCTGCAAAATTCCCTTCTTGGTTTTTGAATAGACGAAAGGATCTTCCAACAGGAAAGGATGTACATTTGATTACATCTGATATCGAATTTTCGGTTAGAACCGATATCGAACGAGAAAAGACAACTAACAGCTGGCGTGGATTTCGCCACACATTTGGATTAAAAGTCAGAGGACAAAGAACTCGTACCACAGGACGAAAGGGTGGTGCAGTAGGTGTCCAGAAGGGAGGAAAGGTTTTGCCAGCAGGAGCTGTAGTTCCAGGTGTAACAGATGAGGGAGCAGTACCAGCAGAAGGTGCAACACCGGCAGCTGGAGCAGTACCAGCTACAGGAGCTGCTGCAACGGATAAGAAAGGTGCACCAGCTGAAAAGAAAGGATCCCCAACTGACAAGAAGGATGTAGGTGCTGCAAAAAAAGAGGCTCCTAAAAAGGATGCGGGAAAAAAGTAGGCGATTAGATGGGAGATCCAAAGTATCCAAGAAAAAAATGGAGAAAACCAAAACGTCCACTTAATTATGATCTAAAGATGGAAGAGCTAAAGACACTTGGTACTTTTGGTCTTCGAACAAAGCGAGAGTTATGGAAGGCCCATACAGAATTATCAAGGGTAAGAAACCAAGCTCGCTCTTTGCTTGCACTAAGACAAGAAATTAGAGAAAAAGAAGAACCGATTCTACTCAAAGCTCTATCAAGGGTTGGATTGGTAAAAAGAGAGTCAACACTTGATGATGTCTTAAACCTTCAGGTTACTGATTTGCTGTCACGAAGATTGCAAACATTAGTCAGAAAGAAATTAAATTTTAAAACTCCATTTCAAGCTCGACAGGCAGTTGTTCATGGACACATAATGATTGGCGAGAGAGTTGTTGATGTGCCGTCATACATAGTAAAAGTCGAAGAAGAGTCAGAAATTCATCTTGTGCCAGATTCATCATTTAATGAACTTTTGTCTGAAACTAAAGAGTCACAAGATGTTGAGGATTCATCCGAACAATCATAAGTTAAGCTTATCTGTAAATATCATATAATTGGGTTCATACTGAGATGTGTTCAATAATAGGTTACTATGGTAATGGTGATGCCGCACCAATTCTAGTCAAGGGATTAAGACGAATGGAGTACCGAGGTTATGACAGCGTCGGTATTGCAACAAAGTCAAACAATCAGATTCTTGTAAAAAAAGGAGTTGGAAAAGTAGTTGAGGTAAACAATATGTTTCAGCTTGACAAGCTTCCTGGAAATGTTGGTGTAGGTCACACAAGGTGGGCAACTCATGGAAAGGTGACTGATGCAAATGCACATCCCCATCCAAGCAATTCAGGTAAAATTGCCATAGTTCATAATGGAATTATTGAGAATTTTAGTGAATTAAAGACTGAGTTGCAAAAAGAAGGATATACATTTCAAAGTGAGACAGATAGTGAAGTCATTGCCAATTTACTACAAAAAAATTTTGATAATACATCAGACATTAAATCATCAATAAGGACTACTATCTCTAGACTAAAAGGACATTATGCATTTGTAGCCATGTTTGAGAATGGTACCTTGGCTGCAGCTAGATATCATGAGCCATTGATTGTTGGTGTTGGCGAAGATGATTACTTTCTCTCAAGTGATGTTCTAGGATTTATAGAAAAAACAGATGATGCAATTTATCTTGATAATGGAAATTTTGTACTAATAGATCCATCAGGACTGAAGCTTTACAATTTTGAAGGAGATCTTATCAAATACAACATTACAAAGGTCTCAAAAGAGTTTGCCGATACCTACAAGGGAGATTATGCCCATTATACTTTAAAGGAAATCTCAGAGCAACCAGACACTGTTTTGAAAGCAGGAGAAAACACTCAAGAGGCAATATCACAAACTATTGATTTTATCAAGCATGCAAAAACTGTATACATTACAGGCAGTGGAACAAGCTATAACGCAGCACTTGTTGCAAAGTATCTCATGTCAAAGTATGCAAAGATAAAGGTAGAACCGATAATCTCAAGTGAGCTTCCTCATGATCCAGAGTCCATAGAGCAGGATTCTACATTGATTGCAATTTCACAAAGCGGTGAAAGTGCAGATGTTCTTGAGGCTGTAAGGATTGCAAAGAATTCGAATGCTAGAGTTCTATCTATTGTAAATTTATTGACATCTTCGCTTGTCCAAGAATCTTCACTTGTGATTGGTATGAATTGTGGACCAGAGATTGGCGTGGCTGCAACAAAGAGCTTTACATCACAGCTTGCAATACTTTACAAGATTGTCGATGGTCTTTGCAATGGATGCCTCAAACCAGATTTTGATAAAGCATCAAAGGCAATTTCTAAAATATTATCAAATCATTCCAAGATCAAAAAAATTGCAAGAGAACTAAAAGAGGTCTCTGACATTTACATTTTAGGAAGGGGAATCAATTATCCAATTGCGGCAGAATCTGCTCTAAAGTTAAAGGAGCTTACCTACATTCATGCAGAAGGAATACCAGGCGGCGAGCTAAAACATGGCCCGCTTGCATTAATGGATTCAAATGTCTATGTTGTGATACTCAATCCTGATGATTCTACATACAATGATACGCTAACAAGTGCAAATGAGATCAAATCAAGAGGTGCAAAAATAATTGGCATCTCAGATAAGAAAAGCGATGTGTATGATCACTGGATCGAAATTCCGAAGGTTGATGAATCTTTGTATCCATTAATTGAGATAGTTCCAATTCAGCTTTTGGCATATTATTGTGCTCTAGAAAAGGACGCAGATCCTGATTATCCAAGAAATCTAGCAAAATCAGTTACTGTCCGATAGTTCTCCTATATTCTTTTTCAATTAATTCTAAAAGAGAGTGGGTATCAATTCCAGTTTTTAGTATAGCCGAAATCATGCTTCCACCGGCACCTGCTCCTTCCTTTACAAACCCATCAGAAAATGCCTTGAGACCTGCAATTTTAGAATGTTCAAGTTTTGGATTTACAACAAGTATTGGAACATCAGCAATTTTGTTTATTGTATCAACAAAGTTTGCACTCTTGTCTTCGATTATGTATGAGGTTGTACCAATTGCAAGTTTATCTTGGCTAAATCCAACCGAATTACCAAATGCCAATACTGCTGCCATTTGAGTTCCACCTGCAAGCATGACATTTGTGATTTGTGATGCAGAGCTGATCATGCCTGCAACCAAAGGAATCATGGGGTCCCCAACATTTGAGACAATCTCATAAGGATCATCAGAGTCAACTCGTTTTAGTGCATCAAAGACAACTTTTTTTTTCAGTTCAGTTGGGTTCTGAGGCATGCTTGAACTGACCATTGCATTAATTCCAAGTCCCTTTAAAACAGCCAACGCAGTAGTTGTTCCTCCTGGAATGCTCTCCCCAATTACCAAACAGTCAGTAAGTGATGCAAGTGTTCTTCCAATTATTCTACCATAGTCTACTGCATGTAAAACAGATGAACGATCAAGTGCAGGCTCTAGTGAAATGTTTTTTCCAAACTTTATTCCTGTTTCAAGGTAGGGTATTTGTGGAACTATTTTGCTTCCACAGTTTATTACAATGTGTGGTATGCTTGCTGCCTCTAATGCAGTCTTTGTGAGAAGTGCGGGAGTTGGCTTGCCATCAGGTGTCATTGGAATTGTCTTTATGCACTTGCAAGATCCATAATGCAAAAATTCTGCATCTGCAGGAGGTGTAAACTTGATAATATCCTTGTTTTCGCCTGCCACTGTAATTCCCGGAATCTCACATGTTTCAGTATAGGAGATGACAAAAGAAAACAAAAAATTCTTTTTTTGTGTGTCTTCAACAAAGTTTCCCCCTTTGTTCAAGTTGCCAAGAATTTGGATGTCTGCCACTAGTTAGCCTCCTAAAAGCTCAACAAACTCTGCTTCTGTTCGTGGTTGCATTACAAAGTTTGTCTCTTTTTCCTGTCCGAGAGTTGATGCTGGTCTTGTACCATAGTTATGGCCAGAATACATTACAAGCTTATCATCTAGCTTTGCCAGTACATCAAAAAGACTGTGATAAAGCTCATTTGCACTCCCGCCTGGAAGATCAACTCGTCCACAATTTCCTACAAAGAGTGTATCGCCTGTCAGTATCTTTCCATCTCCTACAAGACATATGCTGTCCTTTGAGTGCCCGGGCGTATGAAATACAACCATCTCGGATTCTCCGAATCTTATCTTATCACCATCTTTTACAATAATGTCGTGTTTGAGTGTGGATGCTTCGTGTTGAATGATTTTTGCACCAGTTGTGTTTGCCATTGCCTCGTTCCCAATGGTGTGATCAAAGTGATGATGTGTGTTAATGATGTACTTTATCTTTAGATTGTTTCGTGTAATTAGTTGTTCAACTGCATCAAGATCCCAAGACGGATCAACTAAAACTGCCTTGCCTGTTTTCTCATCTTCTAGAATGTAGGTAAAATTTTGCATGTTTCCTACCTGCAGTTGGTGAATCTTCATAGTACGCCAACTTCAGCTTCTGGCGGTATGCCAATCTTTTCAACAAAGATTTGGCCACACATGTCCTTTCTTTTTGGCATTCCGACCTTCATTTTGTGAAATGTTACTGTAATGTCTGCCTTAACACAGATATTTGCAGTATTTCCTGTGTCAGGATCAAGGCCTGATGGTACATCTACAGCTAGTTTAAGGGCTTTTGATTTGTTGATAAATAAAATCGCAGATGTATATGGTTCTCGTATTGTTCCTGCAATTCCTGTTCCAAGTATTCCATCAACTATAACATCTGCATCAAAAGGGTATTGAGTGGTATCTCCTGTGATTAGCCTTACAGAGCTCATCTTTTCTAAAAGTTGCCAGTTCCATCTACTTTCTTCGGTTTTTATCTTGTCTTGACTTCCAAGTAAAACGAGTGTTACTACTGCGCCATATCCTGCCAAGTGTCTGGATATAACTAATGCATCTCCACCATTGTTTCCAAGGCCTGCAAAAACAAGAATCTTTTTTGATGATATATCTCCGACTTTATCAACAAGACATCTAACTGCTGCCGCTCCCGCATTTTCCATCATAAATTTTCGCAAAAATCCCATCTTGTGTCCGTTTTCTTCGATTTGCATCATTTGTTTTACTGTTATTTCCACAACTTATTGACAAAAATTAACGTAAAATAAGAGCTTTGGAAAACGGCTTTATCTTGGTTTTTTGTGCCTACAGATATTGCTAAAAAATGTAAAAAGATCACTAGATAAAATTGCAAAATCACTTGAATCGTCGCATCAGGCACGTGAGTATCTAATCAAAAATACAAGAGACATTGTTATTTTGTGTAGCCAGTCGATAATTGCTGTCCATAAAGGAGATCTAAAATTGGCTAGAAAAAATGTTTTTATGGCAAAAAAATTGCTTGCCAAGTACAAGAAAAGTGCAAATGGAGATCTTGTCCGCTACCTTGTTACCCCAGAACAAGAAATTGTTGAAGCAACATCATTGATTTTCATTGTAGAAGGAAAACCGATTCCATCTGTTGAATCAATCGGAGTCTCAGATGAATCATACATACTTGGTCTTTTGGATTGTATTGGAGAGCTCAAGCGTCTAATTTATGATAAAATTAGGATGGGAAAAACGTCCGAGTCTGTGCGTTTTTTTGAGATAATGGAAAACTTGTACCTTATTTTGTATCCGTTTGCAACATATGATAAGATTGTAAAGGAGACAAGAAAAAAACTAGATGTCAACCGAATTCTTGTAGAAGAAACAAGATCTGCACTTACCGAAGAAATTAGACGAGCAAATCTGATTGATGCAATAAACAAAATAAAATGATTTTTCAAAAACTATGCGGGCGATGGGATTTGAACCCACGAACTCCTGAGAGACTAGCCCCTCAAGCTAGCGCCTTTGGCCATGCTCGGCGACACCCGCAACGAATTTTCATGCAGGGTTTTTATAATCCTTGATTACATTTGCAAAACATGCTGGTACCAGTTAGATGTTTTACCTGCGGTAACCTCATTGCAGACAAGTTTGAAGATTACCAAAACAAAGTTCGTTCTGGTGAGGACGCTGCAAAGGTTCTAGATTCTTTAGGCGTTAAGAGGTACTGCTGCAGAAGAATGTTGATAACATCAGTTGAGACCATTCAGCAAGTTGTTCCATTCTATGAGGCAATAAGACGAAGGCATCTTGAAGTTCAAACTGAGCTAGAGTAATTTGCCAATTACAGCAGTTAAAGGACGATTAGTTTACAATAGCAGAGGCAATAAAACAATAGAAATTGATGTCATTTCAGATAATCAATATCTTGGAAGAGCCTGTGCACCTTCAGGTGCAAGTGTAGGAAAAAACGAAGCAACTAGTTTTCCAAACGGCAATCCTGAAGTAAGCCTACAACAGCTAAATAATAATATAAAAAAATTTGTTGGGCTTGATGCCTCTGATCCTAGGGCAGTTTATGATACAATTAGAACAATCGATGCTACGTCAAACTATACAAAAGTAGGCGGTGCTTTTGCGTATGCTATATCAATTGCAGCGATAGAGTCAGCTGCAAGAGCAGTAGATGAACCTATTTTTAAAATAATATCAAAGAAAAAAGACTGGAGATTTCCTTATCCGTTAGGTAATATTTTAGGTGGAGGTGCCCATGCAGGTCCTGGTACGCCAGATATTCAGGAGATCTTGGTTTGTGCAAATGGCGCAAAATCAATACGTGATGCTATTGAAACAAACCTAGCGGTACACAAAGAGCTTCGCAATGTTTTGGAAAAAGAAGATCCTAGCTTTACAAATGGCAGAGGAGATGAGGGTGCTTGGGCCCCAAAGCTTGACAACGATAAGGCATTAGAGCTTTCTGCGAAGGCTATTGAGAATCTAGGTTATACATTAGGAAAAGAGGTCTCGCTTGGTGTTGACTTTGCCTCATCAACCCAATGGGATGATAAAAAAAAACTCTATGTGTATAACAGAGCGGGATTTGAACACACACCGAAAAAACAAATAGAGTTTGCATCAAAAATTATAGAAAAATACAAACTAATCTATGCAGAAGATGCAGTTCATGAGGAAGCGTTTGATGATATGGCGGAGTTGACAGCGAAATTTCCAAAAGTTTTCATAACAGCTGATGATCTAACTGTAACAAACAAGCAAATACTAAAAAAAGCAATCAAAGCAAAATCATGTAGTGCCGCAATTTTAAAAGTAAATCAAGCCGGCAGCTTGTATGATGCGCTAGAGTTTGCAGACGAGGCAAATAATAACAATATCAGTCTAATTACATCACATAGATCTGGTGAATCATCTGATTCTCATATTTCACATATTGGAATTGCAACAAATTCAAAAATGCTCAAAGTTGGAGTTGTTGGTGGAGAAAGGGTCTCAAAACTAAATGAACTCATAAGACTCTCAGAGCATGATTTAATACGCGGTATGGCACAACTTTAAAAACACGAAAATGAGCCAGCAAAGCCAAACTGAAGATATTAAGAAAAAAATCCTCTCAACAGGAATTCGAGTAGGAACTCAGGTAAAAACAAAGTTCATGCTGCCTTTTATCACAAAGGCAAGTCCTGAAGGTCTTTACATGATTGATCTGGACTTTACACTAGCAAGAATTCAAACTGCTGCAAAGTTTATCAATCGATTTGATATCGAAAAGGTTTTGGTTTGCTCAGCTAGAGAATATGCAAATACTCCAATTGAAAAGTTCTGCGAGCTGACAGGTGCGAAAATGAGACTAGGCAGATTCATGCCTGGAACTCTTACTAATCCTTCTCTTCCTTTCTATACAGAACCACAGCTTGTTGTTATTTCTGATCCACAAGTTGATGCACAGGCAGTAATTGAGGCTACAAATGCAGGAATTCCTGTTGTTGGAATTTCCAATACAGATAATGTGACATCAAAGATAGATCTTGTAATTCCTGCAAACAATAGAGGAAGAAAATCTCTTGCTACCATTTATTGGCTCTTGGCACGTGAAATTCTCATTGATGGTGGTAGATTAAGAACCGATGAGCAGATGAAATACGAAATCGATGATTTTGAAACAAAGATAACTGAAGAGGAAATAGAATAATGCAGATAAGAACTCCGGCAGTAGCCGGTATGTTCTATCCTAATGAAAAAAATGAACTTGAGGCCTCCATTGATGAGTGTTTTTTACACAAGTATGGGCCAGGTAAAGAGCCACCATCTAATACAAAAGAGCGAGTTTATGGAGTTATTTGCCCACATGCAGGATACATGTACTCTGGTCCAGTTGCAGCAAACTCGTACTACTTGATCTCGTCATATCTCCCGGAGCTTGTCATCATTTTAGGTCCAAATCACTGGGGAATTGGTTGCAACGTTGCTGCAATGAAAGATGGAGTATGGCAAACCCCATTAGGACAGGTAGAGGTAGACTCTGAAGCTACAAAGGAGCTTGCAAAAATTTGCGATGTTGTTGAGCTAGATTTTTTTTCACATACAAAAGACCATAGTTTGGAGGTTCAGATCCCAATGTTGCAAAAGATTTATCCAAAGTTTAAGATCTTGCCAATAATTCTAGTTGATCAAAGTTATGATATGGCTATACAACTTGGACCAGCTATTGCAAAAATAGCAAAAAGCAAAAAAACAATGATCGTAGGATCATCCGATTTCACACATTATGAGCCAAATGATTTTGCGCATAATCAAGATGAAGCGTTAATTGAACCGATTCTGAAATTGGATTTAAAAAAATTCTATGATGTTCTTGAACAAAAAAGAGTCAGTGCGTGTGGATATGGTGCTATGGCGACAACTATGGTAGCATGTAAGGAGTTAGGAGCCACAAAAGGAAAGCTGCTAAAATATGCCACAAGTGGCGATGTTACAGGCGAAAAGAGCTCAGTTGTAGGCTATGCCTCCATTTGTTTTCTTTGAAGTCTATTTCATCTTCTCCAGCAAAGGCAATTCTATTTGGCGAGCACTTTGTAGTGTATGGTGTCAAGGCAATTCTTGCTGCAATAGACAAAAGAGTTACTGTTACGACAACAAAGACAGATGACGATAAAATTACAATAAGATCAACACTGGCTAGCTCAAGCATTCCTGTTACTACACAATATGAAGAAACTAGAGGCGTTTTTCGTCCATTTTTTTATATTGCAAAAAAAACTATTCAGAAGCATTCTTTCAAAGGTGGCCTCGATATTACAATTGATTCACATGTACCTTCAGGCGTAGGTTTGGGCTCCTCGTCTGCCTGTTGCGTTGCAGCTTCTTCATCAATCATGGGCTTGTTTGAAAATAATTTTCCAGACGAAGTCTTGAAAATGGCAATTGATGCAGAACGAACTATTTTTAAGGAAACTTCTGGTGCCGATTGTACTGTCTGTACATTTGGTGGATTAATTGAATATGACAAAAAAAATGGCTACAAGAGGCTTGATGTAAAACCAACATTTCATCTTGTTATAGCAAACTCAAGAATTTCTCATTCAACTGATGCAGTTGTTTCCAAAGTAAAAAAGTTCAAAGAAAAAAATGATATATTTTCAAATTTATGCACACACGAGTCAGAGCTTGTCGAAAAGGCAATCACGTCTCTAAAAGAAAACGATCTAGTATTACTTGGTAAGCTCATGTCACAAAATCAAAATTATTTAGAACAGATTGGAGTCTCTAATGAAAAACTTGATTCTATGATAAAGCTCGCAAATAGTACATCGTTTGGCTCAAAACTTACAGGAGCTGGTGATGGTGGGTGTATCATAGCACTAGCTGATGAGTCAAACCTCAATAAAACAATGGATGCATTTTCAAACAAAAACTATGAGTGTTTTTCAGTTAAAATTGATACAGACGGATTACAGCACAAGATTGAATCATAAATCAGATACCTTTTAACTATTCAATTATTTGAAAACAGACATGATACTAATCAAGCTTGGAGGCTCGATTATTACAAATAAAGAAAAACCCCATTCTGCAAGAAAATCTACAATAGACAAAATTGCAAAAATACTCAGAAAAATCAACGAACCCTTTGTAGTTGTGCATGGAGGAGGTTCTTTTGGACACTATTGGTCTGTAAAATACAATATGCACACAAGGCCTGCAATGTATAACCAACATGGTGTAGCAGTAGTCAAAAATTCAATGGTTTCATTAAACAAGATAATTCTTGATTCTTTTTTAAAAAATAGCTTAAACCCATACTGCCTTCCAGCAGCTGATTTTATGAGTGGAAATATGCCGATCATCAAAAAAGTAAAAGAAATTGAAAATATTGCAAAATCAAATCTTGTTCCAGTTACTTTTGGTGATGCGATGTGGTATGGCAAAAAAAAGTCATATATCTTATCAGGCGATAAAATCATGACAATTCTTGCAAAGACACTTAGACCAAGGTTGTCAATTTTTGTTTTAAATGTAGATGGAGTATTTTCTGATCTTAAAACAAGGAATCTAATCTATGATATGAAAAACCAAAAGCCTCAGGTTTCAAAAATAGCTATGGATGTTACAGGTGGGATGAAACGCAAGATTGAGGAGGCAATAAGGATCTCAAGGCTTGGACTAGATGTATTTTTTGTAAATGGAAACAAACCACAAAGGATAGTTGATGCAATAAAAAGAAAAAAATTTGAAGGAACATTGTTTCGAGGAATATAACATGAAAGAGTATGTCATACTAGTTGATAAAAACGACAATCCAATAGGCAGAGAAGAAAAGATAAAGTGCCATCTACCAAACGGCAAGCTTCACCGAGCTTTTACAGTGTTACTTTTTGATAAAAATGGAAGGCTTCTTTTAACAAAGCGAAGCAATACCAAGATGCTTTGGCCAGATGACTGGGATGGAACAGTTGCAAGTCACCCAAGAGAATCAGAATCCTATGTATCGTCAGCAGAAAGGCGATTACCTGAGGAGATTGGAGTATCAAGTAGACTCGACTATCTATTCAAGTTTGAGTATCATGTTCCCTACAAAGACATTGGATCTGAAAACGAAATATGTGGAACCTTAATTGGAATACTGGATAGTTCTTCAACAATCAATCTAGTCAAAGATGAGATAAGTGAGACTGTGTGGATTACACCCAAGGAATTAATGAATAATCTCAAAAAAACACCTGAAGTATACTGTCCGTGGATGTTAATTGCGTTATATCTACTACCTTTCTCAGAAATACAAATGCTAAACAAGCATCAAGTTATTTTGTCAGAATGGATAAAAAATGACATAAAAAATGCATTAAATCTTTCAATAAAGTTTCATCTACCGGATAACAACTGGAGGCTTGTTAATTGAACTCACTTGAGAAAAATGCAAAAATTGTAAACCGACATCTTGTTTCAAAACTAAAAGGAAACCCACATGAGCTGTACAGTGCTGCATCACATCTAATAGTAAGTGGTGGAAAGCGCTTAAGACCATACATGGTTATGAAAAGCTGCGAAATGCTTGGTGGAAATACAAAGAATGCTATCAATGCAGCTAGTGCAGTTGAGATGGTTCACAACTTTACGCTAGTCCATGATGATATCATGGATAATGATGAAATGCGTCATGGAGTTACTACAGTTCATAAAAAATTTGGAATGCCTATTGCAATTTTGGCTGGCGATGTACTGTTTTCAAAAGCATATCAGGTTGTTTCATCAACAAATCTGCCAAGTAATTCAGTAATTAAGCTTGTATCAAGACTTGCAAAATCCTGTGTTGATGTGTGTGAGGGCCAGCTATTGGATATTAGGATGGCAAATAGTGAAAAAATACCATCACAATCACAGTATATCAAAATGATAGAAAAAAAGACAGCTGCACTTTTTGAAGTATCCTGTGCAATGGGTGCTATTTGTGCAAATGCAAGACAAAAAGATGTTTCGAATCTTTCGAGTTTTGGAAAAAACCTAGGTATTGCGTTTCAGATAACTGATGATCTGATTGGAGTTTTAGGTGATCCAAAAGTTACAAAAAAACCTGTTGGAAATGATCTAAGAGAAGGAAAAAAGTCTCTTCCAATACTTTTGGCAATAAATCGTGCAAGGGGAGAAAACAGTGAAATTATCTTAAAGGCATTTGGTAATTCCTTTGCAACGCAAGATGCTATCGAAAACGCGCTCAAGATAATTCGCAGGCTAAAAATTGAAAAAACAGTCAGATGTAAGGCTCAATTATACGCACAAAGAGCAGAAAAGTCACTTCGATCTTATTCAGGCTCGGCAAAAAAAGACCTTCTCGCACTATTGGGTTTTGTAGTAAAAAGGAGTTTGTAATTTGGATGATGAATTAAAAAGGCTGATAAAAAAGGTTGCACTACAAAATGCCTTTGAACATGACGGACAAACAAAAGACAAGATAGTTTTATCGAAAATTCTTGGAACAAGATCTGAGCTTCGAAATAAGATAAAAGAAATTAATGCAGAGATTTCTGCAATAGTATCAAGTGTAAACAATCTCTCCTTCCAACAACAACAGTCTGAAATCGAAAAAAACTTTCCAGAACTATTAGCTACAAAAGAAAAGACAGAAGAAAGAGTTGGTCTGCCTCCGTTAGATGGTGCAGAGCATGGTAAAGTTGTAACACGATTTCCACCAGAGCCAAATGGATATCCTCATATCGGTCATGCAAAGGCAGCAATAATTGATGAAGAGTATGCAAGAATGTATGACGGAAAGCTCATTTTACGATTTGATGATACAAATCCAGAAAATGAGCGACTAGAATATTATGCAGCGATAAAGGTAGGCCTTGATTGGCTTGGAGTAAAATATGACAAGGTAAAAAACACGTCAGATGATATTGAACTAATTTATCAGAAAGGACTTGAGCTAATCAACTCTGGTGCTGCATATGTTTGTACATGCAAGCAAGAAATAATTAGCAAAAATAGACGAGAGATGAAATCTTGCAAATGTAGTATGCTGGATCAAAACCAAAATAATGATCGATGGAAAAAAATGTTTGAAAAATTCAGGGCAGGTGAAGCAATAGTTAGGTTTCGCGGCAATATGTCATCAGAAAATACTGTAATGCGTGATCCAATTTTGTTTAGAATAATAGATGGAAAGCATCCGTTGCTTGGTGATAGGTATAGAGTATGGCCAAGCTATGACTTTGCAGTTGCAATAGAAGACGACATAGATGGCGTGACTCATGCATTTAGAACAAAAGAGTATGAGCTTCGAAGCGAGTTATATTATGCAATTCTAGATGCTTTAAAGCTAAGAAAGCCAAAGATGATGGAATTTTCAAGGCTAGAGTTTAAGGGCATGCCTGTCTCAAAGCGAGTTTTAAAGCCTCTAATTGAGTCTGGTAAGGTTTCATGGTATGATGATCCGCGCTTGCCTACACTTGAAGCTCTAAAAAGACGTGGAATAACACCTGAGGCGATTAGAAAGTTTGTCTTGTCTTTAGGATTTACAAAGGCAGACACTCTTGCACCGTTTGATGTTCTAGAGTCATTTAATCGAAAGATAGTTGATGAGAAAAGCATAAGACTGTTTATGGTAAAAGATCCAAAAAGACTAGTTGTAACAGGCTTGCCTACCTCTACTATCACTATTCCAAATCATCCAACAAAAGATTTGGGAAAACGAAATGTTACAGTTGATGAAAATTTTTACCTTTCCTCTGAGGATACAAAGGATCTAAAACCTGAAAGCAAGATCAGACTGATGGGCATTGGAAATGTGCAAATCAAAACTGTTTCGGATCACTTGATGGGTCAATATGTAGGAGATGAACTAGTCGAAGAGATTCCAAAGGTACAATGGGTCTCACAAAAAAATTTCCAAAAATTAAAAATCCAGATACCAAAGGCGCTTTTTATTGATGATAATTTTAACGAAGACAGTCTAGAAGAAATTGAGGTTTATGTAGAGTCACACTATCTTGAGCTAAAAGAGGGATCAGAAATCCAGTTTGTCAGGTTTGGCTACTGTAGAAAGGAATCAGCAAGTTTAGCAATTTTTACACACAAGTGATTTTATATGAAGATAGCAAGAATTGCATATTCAGATAAAGAAACGTATGGTTTTGTAAAAGATGACAAGGTAGCAACAAAAGACCATATTATAATAGAAACTGGAGTTCCACTCCCACAGACAATAAAGGACTTTCTTTTTGATGGCTGGTTTGATGAAATAAAAGATGACCTTTCAAAACTATCCTATAACGAAGAGCTTTCAAACTTTAAGCTACTTGCACCAATACCAAACCCACCAAAAATTATCTGCCTTGCCTTCAACTATATTGATCACGCAAAGGAGCAAAATTTTACTGCACCAAGTGAGCCAGTCATTGTTATAAAACCACGAACTACACTTACTGGTACAAATTCCGATATTATTTGCCCCTCATTTGTAAAACGGCTTGACTATGAAATCGAGCTTGCACTAGTCATTGGAAAAGATTGCAAAAATGTTTCCGAATTAGGTGCAATAGACGCAATATTTGGATATACGATACTAAATGATGTTTCTGCTAGAGACATACAAATGTCAGATAAGCAATATACGCGTGGCAAGGCTTTTGATACATTTGCTCCTTGTGGACCTTGGATTACTACAGCAAACGAGGTGTCCAATCCTCAAAACCTCAAAATGGTAACAAAAGTAAATCACGCCACAAGACAAAACTCGTCAACATCAAAAATGTCACTAAAAATTCCATCCATTGTATCAAAGTTAAGCAAAATCATGACACTTGAAAAAGGCGATATTATTTCTACTGGAACACCATCTGGTGTTGCCCTAAACAACCCAGATATTGATTTTCTAAAAGATGGTGATAAAATAGAAATGGAAATTGAAGGTTTAGGCAAACTAGAAAATACTGTAAAGGTTGTAGGTTAGTTTAGTTTTTTTGTCATGTGATAAAATGTTAATCTTTTTTCAAGACCAGGATAAGATGGTAATTGTTTTGTAGTCAGTATTTGAATTCGTTCAAATTTTTTCTTATTGGTTAAATTCTGTATATAGAAAAGAATTTTTTTGATGCCAGACTTTGTTGTGTAAATTAAAGTAAGCATAATAGTTTTTTCAAAGTGATCTGATTCTGTAATAATTCCCAGTGAATCAATATGATTTTGACTTTTTGATATTATGATTTTCTTTTGTTTTATCAGTGAAGAAATTGTTTTAGGGTCTAGTGGTAGCCATCTCCATGATTTAATATAAAATTCTGAATCTATAAGATATTCTATTATTTCTTTAGCTGATTTTACTTGTTGTATATTGATTGAACTATGTTTTTTTGGAGCAAGAAAATAATAGTACCATTTTTCTTTTCTAGTATAATGCAGTTTTGCTACAAGCTTAAGTGACTTGAAGTTTTTTGATTCAATTAGCATTGAAGACAGTATGCAGCCATTCTTTTTTGCTATAGATTCTGCTTTTGTCACAAGTTTTTTTGCGTATCCTTTTTGCCTGTAGTTTGGATCAACTCGTATACCTTCAATCCAGAGCAGTTTTGCGTTCTTTATGATAAATGCATGACATATAGCTACAGGACGTCTGTCTTCAGTTAAGACAAAAAAATTTCCCTCATCAAGCCAGTCATCCCAAACATGGTGAATATAGTCACCCCAAGAAAATGTTGATTTACAAAAATCAAGGATTATTTTTTTGTCTGAAGGTAACACATTTCTTATTGTTTGTTGCACAAATAAGAAAAATTATTAAGAATACTTTAATGAAACTCCCCATGGGAAAGGTAATTGTTGCCAAAACCTCAGATGTTGCACCAGGCACATTACACAAGGCCTCAATCGATGGAAGAGAAATCCTTGTTGCTAATGTAGATGGTAAATATTATGCAATGGATGATACATGTACTCATGCAGGTGCAAGCCTTTCAGAAGGAGCGCTAGATGGCAACATAGTTACCTGCGGGTGGCATGGTGCCCAGTTTGATTGCAAAAGTGGCAAGCTTGACAAGTTTCCTGCAAAAATTAATAATTTAAAATCATACAATGTATTAGTAGAATCAGACAATATCTTTGTAGAGGTATAATCAAAACAAAAGAGTGGGTGATATGATGTCAAGCAAAAAATCTCAAAATGAAGGCTCATTTAATACTGCACTTGAAACATTAAATCACATTGCCTCAAACCCATCAACCCCGAAAAATATCAGAAAAAGCATTTCAGATCTAGTAAATGAGTTAAAGAATGAACAGTTTTCAATATCTGTCAGGGCATCAAACGCAATCAGTCAGCTAGATGATATTACACAGGATCCCAATATGCCATCCTATGTGAGGGTCACTTTATGGCAGGCAGTATCTACACTTGAAAGCATAAGAGAATAAATTTCCATAATCATTAATTTCTGATATTGAAAATCGAAGAATATCTTCAATCTCTGCCACAGAAGATAATTTCAGGAGATGATGTACAGCTCCCAACTCATGCATTTTTAGATATTTTCAAGTTTGTTAAACTAAATGAAAATGATGTCTTTTACCATCTTGGATGTGGAGATGGTACTGGAGTCTTTATTGCAAAAGAAGAATTTAATGTAAAAAAAGCAGCGGGTATTGATTTAGATAGAGAAAAAATTACAGAGGCAAAAAAAACATTGGCAGAAAAAAAATTGCAAAACTGTCATTTTGTAAATGAAAATGTTCTTGATTCTAAATTTGATGATGCAACTGTAGTTTTGTTTTGGTTTACAGACGAAAAAATTATTGAAAAGATGATTGAAAAGTTTAAGCGATTAAAAAATGGTTGTAGAATAATTACAATTTGGGGCCCGTTACCTGGATTTCTTCCAGACAAGGTTAATTTTCCATATATCATAAATGAGGTACCATTTAGGGAAGCAAAGGATCTACAAGAACAGATACTAGCGGTATTTGATAAAAGGTGTATCGATTTTGTAACTGCCTGGGAATATGCAGAGCGCTATACAAAGGCAATCAGCGTACCACAGTCAGAAAATGACAGGTTTCTAACCATAATACAGTCACTTGTTATTTGGATAAATGCAAAAAATCTTGGCGTTGCCTGTGGTGGGAAGATGCCGCCTGCAATAAAAAACTACATTGGAATACTGCACAATTTTTTCAATATCGAAGTTGAGCACCTTTTAAAATAAGTCATATTTTTATTGTGAATTAGCCTCAGTTATTGTGTGCAGGAACGAATCAACATCAACGTATCTGCAATAGACTATGACAAGACAAGCAGGGAGATAAAATCAACCTTATCTTTACTTGAGGAAATGGTCCATGGCGAAGATGGTTTTATCATAACGGATTCAGAGTTTGCCTTTGGTTGGCACTTTTATGTTGTATGTGTAAACAAGGATCTAGTACAAAAGCTATCTGAGCAGATGGGACCTGACTTTGAGAAACTAAAGGGAAAGAGCTTGGAAAAAAAATTCCTTACCTGGCTGACCAAAAAAGTTGAGGAAAAAAACCTAAAGGTAAAGCTTGCCATAAAAGAGGAGATGGAATCAAGCAAGTATGGTATTTTTTAAAAAACTCAGAGCTGCTTTACTCTAAAAATGTACTTTAATGGCTGTCTAAAATAATGATACATTACGTATCCAACAACTGTAATTGACGCGCTTGTAACAAAATATACTACAGAATCAAACAACTACGAGTTCCCCTTTGTTAAATGGGAACTTGATACAATTACGAACCTGTTTTTCCATTTGACTGAAAGCTGAATAGATGGTTTAAAAATGTATGGATGTCTGTTATTAAAAATAAAGAAAATTGTCAGAAAAAAGTACTGAAAATTCATCTAAATTTGAAGAGGCCCTCGAGGGGAATCGAACCCCTGCCCGGGGATCCACAGTCCCCTATACTAACCACTATACTACGAAGGCCAGCAAAAACAAATTGAATCGCTTCCAGTATTAATCTTAGCTAATTTTCAAAT